>Ga0070765_100002690_pt1 | contig 11229 bp, 7 predicted proteins | sample HubBroMetageWFT5_FD_71516 | JGI IMG/M metagenome (GOLD analysis project Ga0070765, IMG submission 71516) | Warmed and freeze-thawed soil microbial communities from the Hubbard Brook experimental Forest, New Hampshire - Hubbard Brook CCASE Soil... | ecosystem: Environmental > Terrestrial > Soil... | reverse complement strand
TCGCATCGAGCGTGTCAGCGATAGAAAAGATCCGCGCCCCCAGCGGAATTTCTTCTGCTTTCAGACCGCGGGGATAGCCGGAGCCGTCGAATTTTTCCTGGTGGGCATACACAATCTCCGCCGCTTCCTGCAGAAACGGGATGCGCTTGAGCATGTTGTAGCCGCGGAAGGAATGCTCTTTCATGACGCCGACTTCCTCAGCCGTGAGTGGCCCGGGTTTGCGCAGAATCGCGTCGGGAATCGCCATTTTTCCGATGTCGTGCAGGAACGCGCCACGCGCGATGACCTTGATCTGCTCCTTCGAGATGCCCATGGCGCGCGCGATCAGGATGGTGTAGCCCGTCACGCGGCGGGAGTGACCCTCGGTTTCCGCGTCCTTCATGTCGAGGGCATCGCCCAGCGCTTCGAGCGTGATGTCATACGACTTTTCCAGATCGCCGAGCGCCTGCCGGAGCTGTTCGGTTCGTTGCTGCACCAGAGACTCGAGATTGGTCTGGTAGGCGCGGTTCTCGAGCTTCAGGCGGCGGTTTTCCAGCGCCCGCCGAACCGTGTTCAGAAGCTGTTCCCGCTCGAAAGGCTTGAGCAGGTAATCGTAGGCGCCGTTGCGGATCGCGGTGAGGGCAACCGAAATATCGTGCACGGCGGTAACCATCACCACCGGCATGTCGGGATAGCGTTCCTTGGTTCGTTCCAGAAGGCCGATGCCATCCATCCCCGCCATCATCAGGTCGGAAAGCATGAGCTCGAATTCCTCGCCGGAATCGAGCAAAGCGAGGGCCTCAAGGGCGGAAGCTGCCTGACGGCATTGGTAGTTAGCGGACGACAGCATCGAAGTCACAATCTCGCGGATTGAGTCTTCGTCGTCGACGACAAGAATGCGTTCCAAGGGCATGCGTTCCGAATCCGGAGTCTATCGCATGATACCCCAGTTGCTATGTTCCGAAAGTAACCAAAGGGAGACGGAAAACCGATTGGTAACGGGGCGGCGCGTGATATTTAAAAAATGAGCGCTCACGCAAGCGAAACGCAATGAACCTTCCTCTTTGGTGCGCCTGGCTCGTGGTTGGGGATGTAGCTGTCCCGAAGCTGACGGCACAGGAAACGGCCGCCTTCATCATGCTGGCGGCGAGCATCCTGGTTTTCCGCACATTTCGCGAACGGTTTCTGCTGGTCTGGACGCTGGGCTGGCTTGCGTACGGCGTCGCACAATGGTTTGGGGCCGATTCCTCCGGGTCCACCGGTTCGTCTGAGCTGCAGGCGATTTCCCAAGCAGCGTTCGTTCTCGCGGTCTGCCTGTTTGCCGCCTCCATCCTGATTTACACCCGGGCCGAAAAATATATTTTTCCGTTGTTCGTGATCAGCGGGTCGGTGATGGCCTTCGCGGTCGCGCGGGTCCTGTATTGGCCGGATGAAATTCTGTTGCGTGTTCCGCTTGAGATCGCGTACCGGGTCGTGACGATTGCGACGGCGGTTCAGTTGCTCCGCTATCGTTGGGGACGCTTTGAAATCGGGCCATGGCTGTTGAGTTTCAGCCTGCTGTTCCTGCACCTGGATTGGGCTCCTTTGACCGGGGCAATCCCAGCCGGCGTATTCCTGATGGCTGACCTGCTGCTCGGCGTGAGCATGCTGTTCATGGTGTTCGACGACTCTCGGGCACGCACCCAGCGGCTGGGCGTAATCAACACTTTGACGACCGCGATCGGGCGTACGCAGCAGCATGGGCCGATGATGCAGTCGGCCCTGGAAGAGCTGAAGAAGGTCATGAGGGCAAAGGTGGCGTGGTTCCGTCCCGCGGACAGCGAGCAAGCGACGGCGCTCACCAACCACGTGGGAGCCTCGCAGGAATTCCTGAAGGGCGCGAGCCTGATTCATCTGGACGAGGCGGTACAGAAAGCCCTCGCCGAGCCGAAGCCCGCGGTCGTGAAGGCGACCGCCATGATGCCATCGGTGCGAGCCTACCTCGAGGACGAGGGACTCGACCACGTGGTGTTTGTCCCGATGCAGGGCAAAAAGGGCCCGGTGGGGACGATCGCCCTTGGCAAGACGCAGGCTTGCTCCTACACCCCGGAAGACATCGATTTCCTCCACACCAGCGGCAGCCAGGTCGGCATTGCTGCTGAGAACCTGCGCCTGCTCGAGCAAGTCCTGCGCTCGCAGCGGCAGTGGATGAACACGTTTGATTCAATCCAGGACGCGATTCTGGCCCACGACGCCGAGTTCGTGATCACGAAAGCCAATGAAGCCCTGCTGCAGCATCTGGGAAAAGCTCCGGCCGACGTGATGGGCAACGGCTGCGACGAAGCGCTCCCGCACGATTTCTCCAAATGGACCAACTGCCCTTACTGCGCCCGGGGCGATGTCGACTTCGTGGAAGGCCCCGACCCCTGTTTCGGCGGGTACTCCATGGTTTCGACCTCGTCCTACTCCGAACAGGGCGGTAAGCAGAAAGGCACAATTCACGTTATCCGCGACACGACTGATCGGCGCAGCGCCGAGGAGCGCTACCGGCTGCTCTTCGAGCAGGTCCAGCAAGGCGTGTTTGTGGCAACACCGGAGGGCAAGCTTCTCGATTGCAACGACGCCTTCGTGCAGATGCTCGGCTACGAAACCCGCGAAGAGCTGATGGCGCTGAACATCAACAAAGAGGTGTACGTTTCGACCGAGCAGCGCGACGCCTTCCGCAAGGAAATTGACGCGCACAATTTCGTTCGAAATTTCGAAGTGACCCTGCGCCGGAAAGACGGCGCGCAGCTTACGGCTTCGGAAAGCAGCTTCGCGACTCGCGACGGGTCGGGCAAGGTGGAACGCTACCAGGGCTTCGTGCTCGACATGTCGGAGAAGAAGCGCCTGGAAGACGACATGCGCCGCCGCAATCGGGAACTGAATGCGCTGAACGCCATGGCGGTGATCGCCACCCAGTCGTTTGACCTGGATGAAATTCTGAACCTGACGCTCCGCCAGGTGATTTCACTGTTCGGCGCGGAAACCGGGTCGATCTATTTGTCGGATTCCGATGAAACCACGTTCCGGCGGCGCGCCGGCTGGGGACAGCGCAGCGAGCAGCGGGCAAAATTCAACGTAGTGGAGCTCCCTAACGGATTCGGCGACCTGGTGATGCGCTCGCGTACCGAGGTCCTGACGGCGGAGTTTCTGCCCCACCTGCCCCCGCTGGTAACCGAGTTCGTGAAGGCTGACGGGCCGGGATCGTGGATCTGGGTGCTCCTGTGGAGCAAGGACGCGCCGATCGGAATCATGGGCATTAGCAGTCCCGAGGCGCGCGTCTATTCAAGCAACGACGAGAACATGATGGTGGCCGTGGGACGCCAGCTGGCAACCACGATCGAAAAAGTGCGGCTCTACGAGGAAACCTGCAAGGCTTACGAAGATCTCAGAAAAACGCAGGAACAGCTCCTGCAGAGCGAGAAGATGTCGGCTGTGGGTCAATTGATTGCTGGTGTCGCGCACGAACTGAACAATCCGCTCACCGCAATTCTGGGTTACGCGCAGCTGCTCGAGAGCGAAGGCCTGAACGATCGTGCCTCGGACTTTGTCCGCAAACTCTTTAAGCAGGCGCAGCGCACGCACCGCGTCGTCCAGAATCTGCTGTCGTTTGCGCGGCAGCGCACTCCGCAGAAGCAGGACGTGGACATCCGCAAGATCGTCGACGAGACCCTGGCGCTGCGTGACTATGACCTGAAAGTCAACAACATCCAGCTCGAGCGCGAGACGATGGTCGAAGCGAAGTCAGTCACGGCCGACCCGCACCAACTCGAGCAGGTCTTCCTGAATATCATCAACAACGCCGTGGACGCCATTCTGGAAGGCGGCAAAGGCGGCAAGCTAAAGGTCCGGATTCATTCCCAAGACGGACATGTTGGCGTGGAGTTTCTGGATTCCGGCGTCGGCATCAAGGATCCGAACCGGATTTTCGATCCCTTTTACACCACCAAGAGCGTCGGCAAGGGAACCGGGCTGGGCCTGAGCATTTGCTACGGGATCATCAAGGAACATGGCGGCGACATCACCGCTCATAACCGGCCGGAAGGCGGGGCGGCGATCGAGGTGAGGTTGCCGGCCTCGGGACAGGTGATCGAGGCGGAATCCGTCCCGACATCCACGCGGCGCGAAATGGCGATCGACGGGCGCGTCCTGTTGCTCGAGGACGAAGAAGCGGTGTTGGAATTCGAGCGCGATGTGCTTGTAGGCGCCGGCGCACAAGTGGTAGCGCTGATGAATGTCGAAGAAGCCAAGAACCGCCTGCGGCACGAGACCTTTGACGCGATCATTATGAACGGGCGGATGCCGGGCGGATGGAACGCACTGGACGCGCATCGCTGGGTCGGCGTGGCCTGCCCAGGGCTCGAGAAAAAGATGCTGTTCACCTTCTCGAGTATTGCCGAGCAGGATGTGCGGAATTATCTGCAAAGCCAGGGCGTCGCATCGCTGGTGAAACCATTTGAGGTTGTCGACTTGATTTCACAGGCACGGCGCTTGCTTCAGAAGTCCCAGGCGGCCATCGCGAAGTAGCGGCAGAATTTCCCAATATCCCCGAAACCCGCGGCTCTGCCGTGGGTTTTGCTTTTTCTCGATCTGAAGTTGGCTCGGCGCTAGAGCGCTTGTCGCAGGGTTTTGGCGAACTGCTTAATGGCGCGTTCGTTCCGTTGGTACCATCTCCAGTGGCCTTCCTTCTGCGCTTCCACCAGTCCGGCTTTCTCCAGGATGGCCATGTGGTGGGAGATGGTCGGCTGGGAGAGATGAATACGCTCCTCGATGTCGCAGGCGCAGAGCCCAGTTTCTTTGCCCAGAGAGCAAGCATTCCTGGCTTTCAAAGCCTGCAGAATCTTCCGGCGGGTGGGATCCGCGATGGCATGCAGATGGCGGCTTAAAACCTGGTCGTGGGGGGACATACGCTAGGAATAGAACGATAATTGATGGATGTCAATGTGGATGCGATGTTTGGGGTGAAAGATTTCAGACTGCGGATTTTTAGATCGCGGGTCTTCGCGAGATAGACCCGCCTGGTGCATCCCGCCACGTCAAAAAATCGATCACCTGAAATTTGAAATCTGGAATCTGAAATTCCGAAATCTGAAATTTTTAAGTCCAAGCCGTTCTCGGCGCGCTGCTCGTCAGCGCAATCCCACAACGGAGGAAACATGGCCTTATTTGAAGGGAACGAGCGCAGAGCCCTGGAGCAGAAAATGAAAAGCGAGGGGCGGTTGCCACCGGGGCAGTCGCTCACCTTGAAATGGCCGGTGCTGCACTACGGGTCGGTGCCACGTTTTGATCCGGAGCGATGGGATTTCCGGGTTTACGGCCTGGTGGAGACTCCGATGCGCTGGACGTGGGCAGAATTCAACGCGCTGCCAAAAGTAAAGCGGCACAGCGATTTCCATTGCGTCACGCGCTGGAGCCGGTTCGACAACGACTGGGAAGGTGTTGCGTTTCGCGAAGTGTTGGGGCGGGTGAAGTTGAAACCCGGGGCGGCGTATGTCCTCGTGCACGCCGAACAGGGCTTTACGGCCAATGTGCCGCTGTCCGACCTGGATCGCGAAGAAGTCCTGTTCGCCACCCACCACGATGGCCAGCCCCTGAGTGCCGACCACGGCTATCCGCTGCGATTGATTGTGCCGCACCTGTACGCGTGGAAATCGGTGAAGTGGGCGCGGGGCATCGAATTTCTGGACCACGACACGCCAGGGTTCTGGGAGCAGAACGGCTATCACATGTACGGAGATCCGTGGAAGGAACAACGGTTCGACAGGGATTGAGAGATCGCAGATTGTAGATTGAAGATCTCAGACTGAAGATCTCAGATTTTCATGTGGCCCCAACTCCAGATTCCGCGCCCTTCCCGCCGGTCTCACTTCTTCAAAATCGGGTTGTAGCCGTCGCTTACCAACTTCGCCTTGGTAGCCTCCGCGTCCTTGATGTCGCCGAAGGGGCCTACCTGCACGTGGAAGAATTTGTCGCTGGAGGAAGCGTTTGAGGTAAAAGCGGCGTACTGCTTCTTCTTCAGAGCATCGACGAGGGCCGCGGCGTCGTCCTGCTTGCTGACGGCGGCAACCTGTACAAAGTAACCGGGACCGGCGTTGAGGGTCATGGGGTCGGGCGGCTTGGCGGCGTCGGCTGTCTCTTTTGCGCTGTCCTTCGTCGATGCGTTTGCAGCAGGGTCAGCAGCCGACAGCTGAGGATTGGCATCCTTCTGCTCGACCGCTTTGTAGAACGTCATACCTTCACCAGGCTGGGCCTGTGTGCCACCAGATTTCATCGCCGACGGACGCAAGGCAGGGGCAGTGCCCTGGGTCGAAGGCTGGTCGGAGGCCATCGTGGAACGGCCCGAGCCCCGGCCGAGCGAGAAGCCCAAGCCGAAGAAGACGGCGCACAGCGCCACCAAACCGAAGAAAAGCGCCAGCATCTTGCCGGTGCCGAGTGTGATTTCCGTGTCGTGAGAGCTCATGTCCGCTCCATGTTGAGTTTTCCGACCCCTGTCGATGGCCGGATTCAGGCTACTGATTCAGGTTCGTGCGCAGCCCTTCCATCCACCCCCGTTCTAACCCGCCTTGGCAGGAATACTCTCATCGGGTTTGCCCAGCAATTTCTGTATCCCCGAGAAGAAGTCGACCGGAACCGGGAAGATGACGGTGGTGTTCTTCTCGACGCCGATCTCGGTCAGAGTCTGCAAGTAGCGGAGCTGCACGCTGACCGGCTCGGTGGCCAGCAGTTTGGCGGCGTCAACCAGGCGCTGCGCGGCCGAGAACTCGCCTTCGGCGTGGATGATCTTGGAACGCTTTTCGCGTTCGGCCTCGGCCTGCTTGGCCATGGCGCGCAGCATGGACTCGGGCATGTCCACCTGCTTGACCTCGACGTTGGTGACTTTTACGCCCCAGGGCGAAGTGTGCGTGTCGAGAATGCTTTGCAGGCGGAGGTTGATTTTCTCGCGATGCGACAAAAGTTCGTCGAGTTCCTGTTCGCCAAGCACGCTGCGCAGCGTGGTCTGGGCGAACTGCGAGGTCTGGTAGACGTAGTTCGAGACTTCGACCACAGCTTTATTGGGATCGATCACGCGCAGGAAGATGACGGCATTGACTTTGAGGGTTACGTTGTCACGGGTGATGATGTCTTGCGGCGGAACCTCCAAGGCTTCCTGACGGAGCGAGACGCGCACGATACGATCGATCGGGGCAAAGACCAGGATCACACCTGGTCCCTTAGCTTGGGCCAGAAGATGTCCGAGGCGGAAGATCACGCCCCGTTCGTATTCGGCAAGGATCTTGATGGAGCTGAGAATGTAGATGAGGAAAACGACGATCGCGATGGCAATGAAGGATGGCATGGTCGCGCCTCCCGGCGCTTTTTATCGGGAGCGTGTCTCAAGCGGATTGTATCGCAATCGATTGAACAGATTGAGGTTTTCGCCCGACAGGAACTGTTGTCTCGCTAGATGCGGGTCCACTATGGAACCGCGCTTGGGATCGGGTCTGTGCCCGGGGCAGAGAGAGGGGCCACTTCGAGCTGGAGTCCATCGACCTTGCGGACGACGATCTTGGAGCCGATTGGAACGGGCGTGGAAGAGATTGCATTCCAGATTTCCCCATGAACGAAGACCTTGCCCTCGGGGACGAGCGGGCTCTGGGTTACACCGATTTCGCCGATCAACCCTTGCGCGCCGGTGACGACCTTGTTGCGGCGGGCGCGCAACGCGACGGTCATCAAGAAGGCGGTAATCACGCCCAGGGGCGCGCTGACGCCGAGCGCGGTAAGGAAACGGACGCGCATTTCGGGGATGGGCGCGTCCACGAGAAGGAGGCCGCCGAGCGTCAGTAGCACGATGCCGCCGGTGGTCAATACGCCGTGGGTCACGAACTTGGCCTCCAGCGCAAAGAGGGCAAAGGAGCCGACAATCAGAGCGAGGGCGGCGAAACGCACCGGGAGCAGGTTCAGCGCGAAGATTGCCAGCAGTATAAAGACCACGCCCACCGTGCCCGGGACGACCGCTCCAGGGTGGTTGAATTCAACGTACAAGGAGAGCAGCCCAATGGCGAGCAAGATGAACGCGACGTTCGGATCCATGAGGTAATCGAGGATGCGCTGCTTCAGCGTCATCTCGAAGGGACGGACTGACTGGCCAACCAGGTTCAGAGTAACGGTCTTGCCGTCGAAGCGCTTGATCGGCTTGGCCGCGATCTGGCGGAAGAGGTCGTCCTCGCTGGCGGCAACGTAGTCGATCAGCTTGTTCGACAAGGCTTCCTGCTCTGTGAACGACTTGGACTGGCGTACTGCGCTTTCTGCCACGTCAACATTTCGGCCCCGGCGCGAGGCGACCGACCTCATGAAGGCGGCCAGATCGTTTTCGATCTTCTGCTTCATGACGTCGTCCATCTTGCTGCCCCCGAGAGTGACGGGATGCGCGGCGCCGGTGTTCGTGCCCGGCACCATGGCGGCGATGTCAGCGGATTCGAGGATGAAAAATCCGGCAGATGCGGCGCGCGATCCGCTGGGGGTCACGTAGACGATGACCGGAACGGAGGAGTCGACGATCTTTTCGATGATCTCGCGGGTCGATTCGACGAGGCCGCCGGGAGTGTTGATCTCAATCAGCAGCGCCTCCGCGTGGGAGTTCTTGGCCTCCGCGAGCGCGCGGCCAATGAACTCGTCGGTAATGGGCTGAATGGTGTCGTTGACAACGATCTTGAGAACTTCGGCGGACGCGAGGCAAGAAGAAAGTAGGATCAGAATGATCGCAGACACGAGAAGTTTGCCGCGAGACAATTGCCGACCTCCTTCGTAAACCTTCGTGTCCTTGGTGCTGAAATCCCTGGCCATGCTTGTACAAAACGGTTTCATCAATTGGGCAGTGGCGGCGCTTTCTGCGCCAGCTTGGCTGCGACAGCACGCTTCAGATTGAGCGCCGAGGGATTGGCGGGATCCAGCTTGAGCGCCCGGTCCACACTCTGAGCGGCTGCGTCGGCTTTATTGTCTCGCAAATCAAGCCGGGCGAGGAGGAGCAGGGGATCGACGAAGACCTTGAGCCGGAGCGCCGCTTCCGCCTCGGCGCGCGCGCCGGGAATGTCGTTGTCGGCTTCGAGCGTCCGTGCCAAGCCCGCGTGCGCTTCCGGATTCGCCGGATCGAGCGTTGCTGCTTCTCGAAATTCCCGTTGCGCTTCCCCCGTAAATCCCTGGCCGAGAAGCTCTTGCCCGCGGTTCACATGGAACTGCGCGTGAGTAACCGGATCCGTTTTGGCCAGTCGTTCTTCGGCTGCGGCTTGAATGCCAACAAACAGCTGGCGATACCAGTCCTCATCGTAATTGGACTTGAGCCGAGCTGTCGCAACGTGGCTCGCGTTCGTGGTTCGCGATGGGTCGGCAAGGCGGTCGAGCAGGGAACGGGCCTCGGCGTCGCCCGGACGAAGGTTCAAGCATTCCTTTAACTGTTGCGCCGCCTCCTGATGATTGCCGGTTTCGAGCAATAGCAGCGCCAGGTTGAAGTGATAGTCGGGATCGCTGGCGTCCGATTCGACAGCCTTGCGGAGGTACGATTCCGCTTGCTTCTGGTCACCCAGGCGGAACGTCGTGACTCCCAGATTATTGAAGATCTCGGTCAGTGGGAGGCGGACCGCTACAAAATTGAAGGCTGCCTCGGCGCGCGAGAAGTCGTTGACCGAATACGCGGCGAGCCCCAGAAAGAAATTGGCTTCGCGCGCCTCCGGCGCCGTGGTAGCGACCTGGCGTAGCGCCGTGATGGCTTGATCGTACTGATGGGTATCGAAGTAGCTCCGTCCCAGCCGCAGCCAGGCCTCGTTGTACGTGGGACTGAGGCGGACCGCTTCGTGAAAGTGATTGATTCGATCGGCGTCGCTGGAGTCAAGAATCCCGCGAATGTAATTCTCAAACGCGTCCAGACGAACCGTCGGAGCCGTCGTGGTGAACGCCTGTTTGTCGACTTTGAAATCAGGCCGCAGGGAATGCAGAAGATCCCAGGCAAGCGCGGTTTGCACGTTGACCAGTTCGACCAAAGGACCCGACTCCTGGCTCTCGGGCAGGAGTTTGCGATTCTGCATGTCGAGAATCTGCGCGGCGGCTGTGAGCGAGCGGCCGTCGAAGGTGTAGCGGCCCAGGACGACGTAGTCGACGTCCATCGGCTCAACCACCCGATAGATCGTGGCGCGCGCGGGTTGCACCTGCGCGGGAATCCCGGCTCGATCGTAGGCCCGCAGCCGGTCCTCCCGCGTCAGCGGAAAGATGGAAGGCGAGGAAAGGCGCTGGCTCAGGATTTCCGGGAACGCTTCGCTGATCCACTGCAGGCCGGGGAGGCCCGAGGCATTCTCGAACGGGATAACGATCACGGTGTCGGTCGAGTTGGCGGTGCTTTGGGCGGTGGTGAGCCCCGCCAGGCAGAGCAGGAGCGCGCAGCAAAGGCTGATGGACCGAAAGATCCGCAAGCATCAATTATAGCGAGGGCCGCAAAATAAGCCGCTATCCGGCGCGTTTTGCCGGGATGGGTTCTTCCTTCGCTTCGTGTGACGCTGCGGGATGCATGCCGATCCATCCCGGCAGGTCGTTACTGCCGGTAATAAGTCGCGCCCCCCGTTCGTAGGTCGCGTAAGACCACGCCCACTGGATGAAAACCAGCAGGCGGTTGCGGAAACCAATCAGGAAGAAGATGTGGATGAAAAGCCACGATAACCATGCAACGAAGCCAGAGATGTGGATTTTGCCGAACTCGGCGACGGCGGCGGCTCGGCCGATGGTGGCGAGCGTTCCCTTGTCCCAGTAGTGGAAGTCTTCCCGTGCCTGCCGGGCGAGGTCGCGGCGGATGGTTTTCGCCACGTACTTACCTTCCTGAATGGCCACCGGCGCAAGCCCCGGGAGTTGCTTGCCATGCTCGTCCTTGCGCGAGGCAAGGTCGCCAATCACGAAAACTTCCGGATGGCCAGGGATGCTGAGATCGGGCCGGACCAGCACGCGTCCGGCGCGATCGCATGGCACGCCAAGCATTCGGCCCAGCGGAGACGCGGCCACTCCGGCGGCCCACAGAATGACTGGAGCCACGATGCGGGTGTCACCGACATGAACCACCCCGGCTTCGACCTGAGTGACCATGGCGTTGGTACGAACTTCGACGCCCAAACGGTGAAGCTGATCTTCCGCGCTTCGGGAGAGATCGCCAGGGTAGGCGGGAAGCACACGCGGACCGCCTTCCAGCAGGATGATGCGGGCGCGCGAGGG
>Ga0070765_100002689_pt1 | contig 11230 bp, 11 predicted proteins | sample HubBroMetageWFT5_FD_71516 | JGI IMG/M metagenome (GOLD analysis project Ga0070765, IMG submission 71516) | Warmed and freeze-thawed soil microbial communities from the Hubbard Brook experimental Forest, New Hampshire - Hubbard Brook CCASE Soil... | ecosystem: Environmental > Terrestrial > Soil... | reverse complement strand
AGTTTTCCCACCTTAGGCTTTTCAGCGAGGATGCGGTCTGCCCATGCCTTTTGCAGCGATCTTGCGCGAAGTCGATCAACTCCACAGTGTCAGCACGCGACTTGAGGGGCTAGCGGGACAGCATGCGCCCATAGCGGAAGCACTCCTGACGATTGCAGAAAGCGTTCGTAATACAGCGACCGTATTGGCCGTGCTGGTTGTGGCAAAAGGCCCGAAGCCGATCTAACCACAGCCGGCAACAGCCAAAGAACAAACCGCTTGGAGATCGTTCCTCGCGGTACATGCGGAACTCGCGAAGAGAGGTTGCTTGATGAACGCAATGGGTATTTCCCTCGGTGTGCTGATTCTGGCAGTGGCGGTCCTGCTGCTTCACCGGATGCGCAGGAATGAGCAAACGGGTGGGCTCCGATCTCAGAGGATGTGCCCGTCTTGCGGATTGATCACATCTCGACAACCACGTTGCTTGGAGTGTGGTGTGGCAAGCGTTTCCGGTCGGCGCGGGTGATCTGATCTGGGAGCACCGCGCTTTGTTTGTTCACCCACCTTTAGACACTTCGTGAGTCCGATCTGCGGCGTCCTCTCTGGGACTCACGATTAACCAGTCCGTCGTCACGGACTATCGGGAGTCCCATATGAAATATTTCCGGCTTCACCATCCACCGGATCGACTTATCCTTTGTAACCGTTCTGAGTGCAAAGACATTGCCGATTATCTGGAAGTCAACGAACATGGAGGCGAGAACTGCTTATGTGCCGCCCACACGAGCAGTGAACGGCACGCTTCGGTGCTGCCGGAGGGCGTTTGCGTTGAATCGCACCGGAGCCGACGTGCTGCCTGGCCATGCTCGTCACCCTGGATGGGAAGACGCAACCTCAAGGCAAGCCCACAATCACGAATTCGGGAAGGTACCGCGACTGTCGTCGTACTCGCCTCAAAACGAAGGCGCCCCAGACTCAATCGAGTCGCGGGACGCATCGCCTGAACAGCCCTGTCCCGGGTGCTGCTCACAACGACCATATGCCGCGAGCCTTACTATGTGAATGGCCCCGATGGGGCTACGGTGGAGTGAAACGCTCTCCGTCAAGACGGCGCAATCGAGGGCGGACTAGCTCGTCCAGAAGAAAGTCTCACCGCGCTGAATCGCCTTGATCGCATAGGGCAACTTGCTGATTTCCGACTTGGACATCGCACCACGCAAACCTGCGTTGCGAGCCAATTCCATGATCTGAGGCGAAAGATTCAGAGTGAAGAGCAGGATTGGAATGTCTGTGCCGGATTCGGCGATCTTCCGGGCTGCTTGTACGCCATTCATCTGCGGCATTGAGAAGTCCATCAGTATGAGGTCGGGGGCAAGCTGCTGCGCCTTTTCTACCGCATCGGCACCATCCACAGCCTCTCCACAGACTTGCCAGTCTGCATTTAGTCCCAGCAAAGTGCGTAGCCCACATCGAAGGGAGGTGCTATCGTCTGCGATCAAAATTCGTGTCATTGCGGCTCCGTTAGTAAGGCAACACAAGAACCTGCGCGACCTTGATGAGTTGATGGCGAGAGTGGAAGGCGGGAGAAGAGAGAGAGTGAGGAACCGAATTTAGGCCCTCAAGGGCCAACAAAGTGAATCGCCAAAAGGTTAACAAGGATTGGGGACTCGATGCGCGACCTGTTCGGTTGGTTCATACAGCACCGCCTTGGTCTTTTCCAATCCGCCGAGGGTAGCCTCAGGTCATTTGAAAAACTGCTCAGTTTTGAACAGTCACCCCGCGGCTGCTAGCGTTACAGTTACGGTTGCGGGAGCGGTATCGCAGCAATATCCATCGGGGGCCAACATGCAGGCTTCGCCCTCACCGGTGGTCACGGATGAGATCAAGATCGTAGATGGCCAAGGCCATCCTCGAATCATAATGTCCGCAAAATCAGGAAACGCAATCATTCACTTGCTTCACACCCATGGCGCGCCAAGTGTCTCGAGATCCTCCTCGACTCCACTGGGCTTCCAGCGGTAAAGCTGGCGAACCCAGATCTGAAAGGACCACGGCGGTGCTGGCGGTTGACGACCAGGGTACGCATGTGAAGTTCGATCGCCCAGGCGGGGCATCGAGCTATCTCCTTCTCAACAATGCCGGCGAATCGGGGTAGTATTTGTCGACGTGAATGGCGTGCGACGTCTAAACGTGCTCGTCGGACCTGACAACGACGCGAAGATCGAGCGCTTTGGTTCCGACGGCAACCCTGTCCGTCAACTGAACCCTTGATCTGGGCGGAGACTTCGCCTCGCGTTCCCGAAGCATGAAAGCATCAAAATGCTATGCCGTAGTCTCGGGCCAATGCTGGCTCTCCGTGGAAGGTGTTCACGAGGCTGTGCTGCTTACGGCCGGAGATTGTTTCCTTTTACCGCGTGCGCTCCCTTCCTGCCTTGCGAGCGATCTGAAGCTGCCGCCTGTCGATGCTCCAAGGATTTTCCATTCCCGCTGAATGGTCATATCGCCTCGTGCAATGGCGGCGGGGACTGCTTACTAATCGGCGGAAACTTCGTCCTCACTGGTAAACCTGCCGATATCCTTTTGGCGGAGCTGCCGCCTATCGTGCATATCCAAAAAGAGTCGGAGAAGGCGGCGATACGCTGGTCTCGAGGAGTTGAGCGATCCGCAACCCGGCGGTTTTCTGGTCGCGCAACAGCTCGCCTATCTGCTGCTGGTTCAGGCGCTGCGTCTTCATCTGGCCGAAGGGTTGAGAGGCTGCGCGGGATGGTTCTTCGCTCAATCGGATAAGCAGATGAGCGCGGCGATTACGTCTATGCACGATGAGCCGGCACATGATTGGGCAGCCGAGGAGTTGGAGCAACGTACCGGCATGTCCCGATCAATCTTCGCGCTGAGGTTCAAAGAGACGGTTGGAGTGTCGCGATGGAGTACCTGACGCGCTGGCGAATGCTGTTGGCCGGGCACAGAATGGCGAACACCAGCGAATCCATTCCGAAATCGCGCAGTCCCTTGGTGACGAATCCGCGAGCGCCTTCACCAAGCCTTTTAAGAAAATCGTGGGCTCTTTGCCGCGGGAATACAGCCGTAGCCAGAACTAGCGTTCCCCAGGGCAGAGACGCGCGCCGCTCGGGATATTTCATGGTTACCAAGGCATGGAATGCCTGCATGCGGCGATTGCCCTTTAGAGGTGGCGTTTCTCCTGCTCGGCTATCGCGCGATTGAGTCAGCTGCCCAGAAAACAAGATTTCCAGAGCCGGATTACCTTGTGATTCTATCTTCAAGAGGGGGAGCCACTCCGAGAAGTGGAGACCGCCTTAAGGAAGTCGCACAGGCGCGGAATTAGCCTGCTCCGACTTCCTTCTGTTCAACCAAGAAGTCGCACCACTGGCCTTCATCGCTGAGTTCGGGGCGCCACACCCGCCGGTAGGTGAGATCGAAGAGCACGGCCAAGCGGGATCCGCAGGGCGACTGAATGCGCCGGATTGTGTAATACGTTTCAGGTGTCATACCGCACGGCCTTTCATTGCCTCTGGCGAAATGCGCGTTTAATGGGCATGCCACATCGGCGCATGATCCGGCGACACGGGCACGGGGACGCCATGTGCAGTCCTCGCGTGCTCGTTCATTGCCTTAGCCGCCTGGGTGCGGCAGCTGCCGTTTTCCCTGTTGAACTCCTGCGGGGTGACGGAGTGCTTACAAAGCGGGCACCTGAATGTGGTACAGCCATTCATCGTTTTGATGGTGTAATGTCTCATAGCCTCAATTGTAGGCGCTTATCCCGGCATGACTCCGAACTAAAGTTACAGCCTCTATTAGCCGGCGCGTCAATCTAGGCTGACGCGGAATAGGGTTGATTGTCCGTCAACACGTCGCGCACGGTTTGCGCAAGCACTGAAAGGCTGAAAGGCTTCTGAAGGAAGGTTATGGTTTTACAAGAGCCCGGTACTTGAGTTATGCGGTCAGTATAGCCAGTCATACAGATAATATGGAGATTTGGTCGTTGCTTCATTGCCAGAGTCCCCAACCCTGGTCCACTAAGGCCGGGCATAATGTAGTCGGTCAACAGCATATCGATGCGTCCTTGATAGTCTCCGCACATTTGCAAAGCCTCCATACCATTTGACGCTTCAAGCACGACGTAGCCGGTTGACCGCAAGAACTCACGAACAGCCGTACGAAGTCCCTGCTCATCGGCGACGAGCAAGATCGTTTCCGAGCCGGTCGGAATTGTTTCCGCTTGTGATCGAATCTCTTTGGTTTCCGAGGGTTCTTCAATAGCAGGCAAGTAAATCGTGAATGTGCTGCCCTTTCCCGGAAAGCTGTAAACCCATGTGTCACCCCCACTCCGTTTCACAATTCCGGAAACCATGGATAACCCCAATCCGGTCCCCAGGCCGCGCTCTTTGGTAGTGAAAAATGGCTCGAAAAGCCGTGCCTTCGTCGCTTCGTCCATTCCAATTCCTGTGTCACTGACTGTGATCCGAGCGTATGGACCTGGCGCCAAGCGGACACGCTGCTGCTGTACATACGACTCATCAACATCAACGTACACGGCTTCAATCGTGAGCTTGCCTCCGTCAGGCATTGCGTCACGTGCATTCACCACCAGGTTGAGGAGCACCTGCTCGATTTCGCTCCGGTCTATCCTGACATGTCTCGGTGACGGCCCACATTTAATGCTGCATCGAATATGCTCTCCGGCAAGACGCGGTATTACATCTGCCAGTCCTTCCAGCAGAGAACTCAAATCGACATTCGGCAATTGCTCGGGCTGCTTGCGACTAAATGCCAGCAGTTGTTTGGTGACCGACGCTGCCTGTTTTGCCGCTCGCGCTATGTGCCCTACACGCTCAATCACCGCACTCTTCTCGAAATCGCCCGATTGTATTAGGTCCGCATAGCCGGAAATAATCATTAGCAAGTTGTTGAAATCGTGAGCAACTCCCCCAGCGAGCTGACCAACGGCTTCCATCCTTTGTGCTTGTTGCACCTGCAGCTCCACTTTCCTCAGCGCTGTCACGTCCTCCACAAAGACTTCATACCAGATTAACTTCCCGTCTTGGCCCAACTTAGGCCATCCGTTTAGTTTGACGCTAATGTGGGCGCCACGCTTTTGCTTCCATTTCACCTCGACATTCATGACAAGATCGCGGGCTGCGTAGTGTGCGATCAACCGCTGCCGCTCATCCTGCTCACAAAAGATCTCCTCGGTGGTCTGGAGTTCGACAACTTCCTGCTCCGAGTCGTAGCCGAGCATTTCGGCCATAACCTTGTTGACCACCAAGAGCTTTCCGTCGAGATCAGCTCGATAGATACCGCACGGAGCGGCGTGAATGCTGGATTTGTAATCCGTCTCAACATTGTGTAGTTCAGACTCTGTCCTCCTGCGAAGCGCGATCTCGGTCTGAAGTTCGGTCAAACTCTTCTGGAGTTCCGCTGTGCTCGCCAAGTTCTGATAAGCCACACCCGCCTGGGCGGCGACGGCAGTCGCGATGAGCGCATCCTCTTCATCAAAATCTGCGACTCCAATCTTTGTTCCCAGAACGAGCGCTCCTACCATGCCGTCGACAGGGTTGAGCATAGCCGCGCCGAGGTATGGCTTAGTACATCGTGGAAGAGCAGCTTGAAAAGCGCGGACCATCACCTCGTGATCTGCCGCCACTCGGGCGGTTCTTTTTGTTGCGGTCAGGTTCTCCTGCCAGAGAAGGCAAACCTTCTCAATGGCCTCGCGGTCTACGAGTGAAGAAGTGCCGGCCAAATGTGTGAAATTCACCTGGTTGGAATGGGAATCGACGGTGAGGGCGAACCCAACTCTCGCCCCAAGCAAGTACCGTGCTCCTTCGCAGACTTCTTTCAGCAATGATGGCACGTTGTTTTGGTTGGCTATGGCGCGTCCGAGCTCACTCAGCGCTGATAGACGACGGTTACAAGTTTGCAAATCGACCGTCCTCTGCGTAGCTGTAACTTGGGCGATCCTTAGGTCTTCTCGAATGATTGCTTTGTCCGGTGCTGGTGCCTCAGGTATGGCATCCTCGCCCAGACATTGGTCAACAATCCAGGAAATTTCCTCGGGCAGTGCTGACTTGTCTGCAATGTGAAGCACGCCACATTCCTGGGCAAGACCCAAAGCCTCACGCTTGAGGTAGGCGGCGGTCCAAAAGACTATGGGCACTGCAGAGCGGCCTGGTTGGCTACGCAGCGCGGTGACAAACTCATAGCCATCCATCGTAGGCATTAAGATGTCGATGAACACGATTGCCGGGGGGGTTAGGCGAGCAACCTCCAGCCCTTCCGCATCGTCTCGGGCCTCTGTGACCTGATGGCCGAGGCGTTCGAGTACGGATCGCAGGTATTCCCTGCTGGAAGCGTGGCTTTCCACGATCAGAATCTGAACCATTAGGGGTCACTCTTTTCACTTCGCACCTTCATGTGGCGTGCCTCCTTGCTTAAGCTGTAGTGTGGTCGCTCCAGTCTCGGTTGGTGTTCTCTCCGCAGCGCGCGCCTTTCGGAGCAATTAACCTGCCGAACGCTAGAGGGGCTCGTCTCTGCAAGGCTCTTGTAACTGGAGGGACAAGAATGCATGGACATTCCCAATCCCGCGCGGACTTTCTTTGTCCGTTACGAAAACCGGACTACGTGCCGTTATGTCGGCAAGTGCCGAAGCTTCGGCACTTCCAATAATCTTAAGTTGCTGAAACAGTTTAGGCTGTTCTTTCCATGATTCGTCGCCGGCCTGCAACCCCCGGTGAGCCAACTGGTGCTTCTTTTCGAGAAATGTAATGCCAGGACGCAAGAAAAGCCAGGGGGGTGGCTTGTGAGATGGAAAACGGTCTTGTCCTCGCGGCATTGCGGCTGGGGGCACAATGCCGCTTTTCCGCCAGGCGGTGTTCCAACACCAGTTCATCCATCACAGGTCTCCCATCAAGAATCCTCCTCTGGTTCTTGTGGTGAAGGCAAGCAGGATGAGTCGTACTCAAAGAAGCCTCTGGGGGAGGGCCGGGGAAGGCTATCGGCAATCTGCGAGCTGAGATGATCCCGCGTCTGCCCTGTGTCATGAGTGCGGGCGCACAGCTCGGCAATCATTGGTAGCAACTGCCGGCTGGCTTCAAGTTTCGGTACAAAAGCATCGGCCAGCGCCAACGCCTGTATAGGCACTTCGCTACCCGATACCATTATGACTATCAGGTCCGGGAGTACACGCTTTATCTCGCAAGCAAGCTCGTATCCGTCTATGACGCGCATGTCGTAGTCGAGGAGTACCGCATCGCACTTGCACATCGTTACTAACCGGAGTCCTTGTTGCGCCGACGCTGCCGTGAGAACTACGTATCCAGACCTCTCCAGAAGTGCCTTTTCGTAACGCAGGACGGCCTCATCATTATCGATGCACAGAATGATTCGTTTCGAGGTGGGATGAGGCGAGATCACATTGGTCCTCCTGCTTACTTCAGGCCCAACCTACGAGTCCTCTAACTAACTCGTAAATCTGATGCGACGCACTTATAACTGGAGCGCGACCCCAACCAATATTAGATTCTCCACGTAGAGTGCTTGAGCGCATGCACTGTTGTCTGTGCAAAAGTGAACACTTCTATTAATTAACTCTCAGGAGTGCTTGTCCGAGAACAGCACAGTGACGCGGTTGTCGGACGTGAACGTCCGGTGTGTCCGACGCGAGCCTGCCGCACTGTCATAACTTCCAGACGCAAGACACGATGTGTTGTAACAACGACAACGTTGATAACTGTTCAATTGTGTACAGTTCTAAACACGAAGGCGAGTAACACTGATCATTGATCGCTATATCATCATGTCGCTATAACATCGGTCGCTGTAATTGCCTCGCTATGAAAGGCGGTGCGGTATGACTCAGGCTAAGACGAGCGTTTCGCATAAGGTTCTGCTTGTGGATGACGACGAGGCCGTTCGCAACATGATGAGCGTGTCGCTTGCGGGCAAGGGATTTGACGTGATCCCCGCCGACGGCGTGACCCAAGCCCTAAAATTTATCGCTACAGAAAGTTTCGATGTGCTTATCACCGACCTGCACATGCCGAACCCCAGCGATGGTTTTGCGGTAGTAACCGCGATGCGCCACTCCCAGCCGGATGCGCTTACGCTGCTGGTCAGCGGCTACCCCGACGTCAAGCGCGCTATGGAAGCAATTTTTCTGGAAGCGGACGAAATCCTCGTGAAACCATTCGAGGTCGGGAAACTTGCGGAGCTCGTCCGCGAAAAGATGGTTGCTCTTAAACCTCGTGCCCGGACGCGAAAGGAAAGAGTCGCCGCGATATTGCTCCGTTGTACCAGTGGCATTGTCGCAGACTGGTTAGCGAGGGTAAAAAAGAATGATGAACTCAGCCGCGTTGCCCTTACCGACCAGGAGCGGACGGGATATCTTCCTAAGCTGATTGAAGAGCTGATTGCACGCCTGGGAAAGTCCACCATCCCGGGACAAGAGAGCGATTCCCCCTGTTCGACCGCCGCGGTGGCCCATGGCAAGATGCGACAACTGCAAGGCTACACGCCTGGGATGCTGGTGCACGACTCCCGGATATTGCAGGTTACCCTCTTCGGGACGTTGCAGAGCAACCTGAGCGCTCTGGATTTCAGCTTGCTGCTACCCGATGTCATGACGATCGCAGATGAGGTGGATTCACAGTTAATGCAGGCCATGGATAGCTTCATGAATGTAGTGCGGGAGCCAGCGCCGGCTGCAGCCTAGTTGCTCTTCTGCCATCAAGCGAGGCAAAGACTTAATGAAGACGAAGACTTGGAAGGTAATGGCCAACACGGGCAAACAAGCAGACCTGGAGTCTGGCCTTGAGAGAAAGGAAGTTCAAAAGCCAGCGCACATCAGCGCCAGAGACTTTGTCCATTGGCTGGCGCCTGAAAGCCGCATTGACGACAATTCTTTGCGCTCGCTGTTCAAGCAGTAAGAGCTCCTGCCGAGGAGCGAGTTCCACCTTCAGCCACTCGTAATTTCCCATTGCCCGATAGTTTTGCGGCCGGTGATCACCCGCTGGAGCTATGCCCATTGTTCCTCGTTCTTCGCAGGAACCTCGTCAGCAAGGTTGACACTCCTCCATACGATCGGCAATCCAGGACTGCAATTGTTCGACCGTGACCGTGGAGATTCGGACGAACACTAGTCCCATGCGCCCTGCATTATCGGTCCAGCAGACCTCAGCGCCTATTGTTGTTGTGCTCTTCGTGCCCGGTAGGGTTAGCCTGAGACTGACTCTTTCTCCGACCTGCAGCGGAATCAGACAGGCGAGCGCCATGCCACCCTCGCTGACATTAATTGAGGTGGCCACGAACTCTGGGCGGGAGATACTGGAGAAATAGATAGGGATCTTTAGAGCATGACGAAAGTACCGTCTTCTTTCCCGTACCATGAGAGGATAAGACGCTTTGAGAGTACGCATTAAGATCGCCGGAAGCAAAGGCCTTACCAGCACAAAGTTGGCGCCAGCCCGAAAAGCGTCAGGCATTTCACTGCTGCTATTCAGGATCGCCAGTACCACGGCTCCCTTGTGAGACGTCATCCCACGCGACTTGGTAATGAGTTCCAGGGTCTCTGCTGGGTCCTTGAATTCAACTATGACGGCTTCGAACTTGCGCCGGCAAAGGTTCCGGGTTGCTGAGCCGATGTCGGAGCAGATCTCGACATGCATCGCCATCGGTTCCATGAAGTGGCGAAGAGTATCTATCGTCTGGATGTTGTCGCTCACAAGGAGGACTCTGACGTCTGTCGCCTTTGGCAAGGTGTTTCCCTTCTCGATCTTGTTTCTGGTGCGGACGGAAGAATTCTCTTCGCGGCCCGGTCCGGCAGCAGGTCCAGCAGCTTGGTGTGAAGCTCGCCTTGTCACCAAGCTGCCAAACCTCTGGGGGGAGGGGTACCGATAGGGCCTGTATACGGGGAGGTGCACGGCTCGTGCCGAACGGGTCAGATTTGGCGGCGATACTGGCAAGCTTGTGTTTAGGTGTGACTTATGGGCGATCGCTAAGAAATGGTCGCGGTGGGTATCGACGCCTTTTTCTTGGGTTTTCTGGACTGATGTCTTATCGCAGGACTTTGCCGAAAGTACCGACCTACAAAGAACGAAGAACAATGAGGGGAGAGCCTCAACCGCTGAAACGTGGCAGTAGAAAGATCAAACTTGCTATATCATGAGTTAACGGTCGAATCTTGGAATGGAACGATCAGCGTGTCCAAGCTTGAGCTTCCGGAGCGGGAACTGGCAGATCGAAAGCAGCCCCGTGTCGTAGATAGGGGTGGCAGGCATGCCTGAAGACGTGATTCTGATTGTCGAGGATGATGTGCGGCAGCGAGCCCTCCTCGGCGAATTTCTATCCGCAAACAGCCTTAAAGCCTTGACCGCTGGGAATTGCCTCGAGGCTGAGCACATCTGCCGAACCCACCGTCCCGACGCTGCGATTCTCGATTACGAGTTGCCTGACGGCGATGCTCTCGACCTGATGACTCGTCTAAAGACTATCGATCCGTCCTTGCCGATGATAATCCTTACTGGGCAAGGCTCAATCCAGCGCGCCGTCGAAGCCGTCAAGTTGGGGGCCGATCAGTTCTTGACCAAGCCGGTTGACCTTGCCACTCTAAATGTACTTCTTCAACGCAGCCTGGCAAACCATCAGATTCGTCAGGTACAACTCGCCGACAAGAGGCGGGGGTATCCGCATGTTCCGGATCCCTTTCTCGGCAAGAGTGCGAGGATACAGAAGCTCGCCGAAGTTGCCCACAAGGTCCTGAATACAAACAGCCCCGTGCTAATTCAAGGTGCGACAGGGAGTGGTAAGGGTGTCTTGGCGCGTTGGTTGCATCAGAATGGCCCTCGGGCAGAGTGGCCATTCGTGGATTTGAATTGCGCCGGGCTTTCGAAGGAACTGCTGGAGACGGAACTCTTCGGCCACGAAAAAGGGGCGTTCACCGGGGCAGTTCAGAACAAAGTAGGCCTGCTGGAGATCGGTCATAAGGGGACCATTTTCCTGGACGAAATTGCGGACTTAGATCTTCAGGTCCAGCCAAAACTCTTGAAGGTCCTCGAAGAGAAGCATTTTCGGCGGCTCGGGGACGTACGAGAGCGGTTTGTGGATGTGCGGCTTATTGCCGCCACCAACCGGGATTTCCGCGAACTCGTACGTCAAAAGATATTCCGGGATGACCTATATTTTCGTATTAGCGCCATCTCTCTATCTGTGCCTTCGCTTCATGAGAGGGTTGAGGATATAC
>Ga0070765_100002688_pt1 | contig 11231 bp, 14 predicted proteins | sample HubBroMetageWFT5_FD_71516 | JGI IMG/M metagenome (GOLD analysis project Ga0070765, IMG submission 71516) | Warmed and freeze-thawed soil microbial communities from the Hubbard Brook experimental Forest, New Hampshire - Hubbard Brook CCASE Soil... | ecosystem: Environmental > Terrestrial > Soil... | reverse complement strand
TAAAAAACTGCTAAAGAGCTGTAGAGTATCCCAGAAGAATTTCTGAGACCCTCCGAGCACTTTGGCACGGAGGGTTTTTCGTTTCCCTCCCTGCTGCCCTAATCGAATCCTACGTGATTTCTGACGACGAGGCTTGCGTACCTGCGATCGTTAGGGTCCTCGCGCGATGGCGCGGCGAAAGGTGAAGCGATGTCCGATCTATACGAACTGCGATGTCGAGAGTGCGGCAAAACCTGGGGAAATACCCCGAAGTCCTTCTGCGAAGACTGTTTCTCGCCTCTGGAAGTCGCCTACGACTACGATTCTTTGAAGAAAAAAGTGCGCCGTGAGAACCTGGCGTGCCGGACTTTTAACATGTGGCGTTATGCGGAATTTTTGCCGCTGTTTAAAGATTTCACGCCGACTAGCGCCGTCGGTGGTACGCCTTTGGTGGCTTCGCGGAAGCTTGCGTCGCATTGGGGGACCAGCCAGCTCTATTTCAAGAACGATGCGGTGTGCTTCCCTTCTCTGTCGTTTAAGGACCGCGTTGTTGGCACCGCATTGGTTGCGGCGCGGCGATTTGGATTTGAGACCGTGGGATGCTCTTCCACCGGGAATTTGGCAAATGCCGTGGCGGCGCAGGCGGCGCAGCAGGGATTTGATGCGTGCGTGTTCATTCCCGCGGATCTCGAGCCTGCCAAGGTACTGAATACGGCGGTTTACGGGGCGCGGATCGTGCGCATCAATGGGAACTACGATCACGTGAACAGATTGTGCGCGCAGATTGCGGACCGGTTCAAGTGGGGCTTGGTGAATGTCAATTTGCGTCCCTACTATTCCGAGGGCTCGAAGACGCACGGTTTCGAGATCGCGGAGCAGCTGGGCTGGCGCTTGCCGGACAACGTGGTGGTGCCGATGGCGGGCGGTTCGCTGATTACGAAAATCGCGAAGGCGTTCAGGGAACTGGTGACACTGGGTTGGGTGGAAGCGAAGCCCGTGAAATTCTTTGGGGCGCAGGCGACCGGTTGCTCGCCTATTTCGGACGGCGTGAAGCGGAACCTTGCACGCTTCGAACCGCAAAAGCCCAACACGATTGCGCGATCGCTGGCTATCGGCAATCCGGCCGACGGGCCGTTTGCCATCAAGCTGATCCGCGAGAGTGGCGGCTGGGCGGAAGACATTCCCGATCCAGAAATTGTGCAGGCGATCAAGCTGTTGGCGGAGACCGAAGGCATCTTCACGGAGACCGCTGGCGGCGTAACAGCGGGCGTGACGCAGAAGCTGATTGCGCAAGGGCGAATCGGTTCTGACGAGATAACCGTGGTTTGTATTACGGGGAACGGCCTGAAGACTACCGACGCTATTGCCGCGGAGTTTCCGGTCACTGAAGCTATCGCCCCGCGCCTTGATGCATTCGAGGCTTATCTGGACAGCCAATTTACCGCCGCTGCTGCGGCAAAGTAAGGAGACGCAGACATGCCAGTTACCATAGAAATTCCGACGGCGTTCCGGCGCTTCACGGATGGCACGCCAAAGATCGACTGTAGTGCGGCAACTATCGCCGAGGCGCTGAATGACTTGACGACGCGGTTTCCTGCGCTGTCGCGCCACGTTCGCGACGAGCAGGGGCAGATTCGCCAGTTCCTTAACGTTTATCTCAATGAAGAGGACATTCGCTTTCTTGGCGGCGAGGGATGTACCCTGAAAGAAGGCGACCGCGTTCTGCTGGTTCCGTCGATCGCTGGCGGCTGAGCCATCGATTCACCTCTCCTGCCTCGCAGGCTGTCGACACGCCTGTATTCTTGCGTGGCCTGCGATCAGCCCGTCTTTCAATTATTTTGTTTTCGGCTATCATCGAAGCGGAGGCGCCCATGGGTTATTACGCGCTTTTTTATCGTGAAGTGGTGCCAGACTTTGTGGCGCAGCGAGCTGCCTATCGCGAAGAGCATCTGGGGCTTGCACGCGAAGCTCACTCGCGAGGTGAGTTGCTCCTCGCCGGTGCGCTGGCCGACCCTCCCGACGGGGCTTTGCTGGTCTTCCGCGGTGGAGACGAGACTCCGGCGCAAGAATTCGTCCGCAAGGATCCTTACGTTCGCAACGGGCTGGTGAAACGCTGGGAAATTCGGCCGTGGACGGTTGTCGTCGGAAACCAATAGCCCTCGCCATGATGATTGCTCGTCTGTGGTCCGCTCGAACTACGACAGCTCAGTCCACCCGCTATCTGGAACACTTCTGGCAGAGCGTCGTGCCGTCGCTGCGAACATTCGACGGATACGTCGGCTCGAGCGTCCTCGTGCGGTCCCAAGGAGACGCGGTCGAGATCCTCGTAACTACGGTTTGGCAATCACTTCAGGCCATAGATGCCTTTGCCGGTTCCGATCGAGAGATGGCCGTGGTAGCTAGCGAAGCTGCCGCCATGCTGACGGACTACGACCGGCGGGTGCGGCATTATGAAGTCGCCCAGATGGATGGTCTCTCCTTTCGTCAGTCCCAATAGGCTTGGCAACTCCAACTAATTGGGGTCAGCAGGAAACATTTTGCGCGGGAACCTCGTTACTTAGTGCATGAGCTTTGGAGGTGTGTCCATGCGTACTCCTTTCTTGCTGACGACTGTTCTGGTGCTGTCTGTTGCTTCGGGGGTTGCCCAGACCAAAATCGACGTCAAAGATATTGAAAATCATCCTTTTACGGCGGATTTTAATTCGGGCGGGAAACTCCGCATGTACCTGCGTTCGGGGGATTTTCGCATCGTCGGAGGGTCGGACAACAAGATCACCGTCCGGATCACCGGTAGAAACGCTTACAGAGCCGGTGACGTGAGGGTTCAGCTGGAGGGCTCGAAGGACAATGCTAGTTTAACTGTCAGCGACGGCCCAAAAAACGATCTTGAGGTTACCATCGAGGTGCCCAAGAAAACCGGGCTATACGTTCGCATGCCTGCGGGAAACCTGGAACTTCATCATGTGACCGGGGATAAGGATGCGGAATTGCACGCGGGCGAGTTGATTATCGATGTGGGCGACGCGAGCGATTATTCCCGCGTGGACGCGTCGGTTTATTCGGGAGGTCTCGAAGCGAGCCCATTTGGTGAATCCCACGGCGGACTATTCCGCTCTTTTCACAAAGAAGGTTACGGAAGGTACCACCTGCATGCGCACGTCGGCGCCGGTGATTTGACGCTGCAATAAGCCGCGGCTGTGCTGCAACCATGGGTAGGAACACCGCAACATTTGCTGCCCAAAAGTGTTCTTATTCACATGAGGCTAAGGCTAGCTATTTACGGCGCCGCTTCCCTACTGCTGCTCGCATTCTATGCGCCCGCACGAGTTGTCGCCTCGCTCATCTCCGGGCTGCGAGAGCGCTAGTCTAATTCCCCACCCGCAAACGCCCTCGCGCTTATTCTCTATTTTCTGAACCGCCGAAATGCTCGTGACGTGATTTGATTTGGAACTCGCGAGTCATGGTTAACGAGCCGCACTGCGAAATGGCCAGCATTTCCAGGTAGACGCAGACCAGTGTCCTGTATAAAGTCCGCCTCGAAGAAATAAGCTTACCTTTTCCTGTCGTATGCCTATTCGGAGACTGTAAACGATGTCGAGTACGGCCAACGCCTCTCAAACCGCGCCGAATCAGATCGTTCTCTCGAAGGCACTTGCTCCTGTGGCCGCTCTACTTGCGATTTCTACCTTTATCAACTACATCGATCGAGGCAGTCTTTCTCTCGCTGTCCCACTGCTCAAAGACGAGCTCCATCTTTCTCCTTGGCAATTGGGCATTTTGCTCTCGTCTTTTTTTTGGACGTACACCAGCTTTCAAATTGTCTCCGGCTGGCTGGTGGACCGCTTCAACGTGAACTGGGTACTCGCTGGGGGGTTTTTCATTTGGACCATCGCCACAGCTACCACGGGTTTTGTTCACGGCTTTGAAATGCTTCTGATCATGCGGCTAATCCTTGGTGTGGGCGAGTCCGTTGCTTTTCCTTCGTACTGTAAGATTCTTGCCAAACATTTTCCCGAGGCCTTGCGTGGCCGCGCCAATTCTTTCATTTCTGCAGGTATCGCCGGCGGGCCTGCGTTCGGGATATTTTTCGGAGCGATGCTGATCGCGCGGCATGGATGGCGTCCATTTTTTATTGGACTGGGGCTTCTTAGCCTTTTGTGGTTGCTGCCGTGGAAGATGTGGATGCCAAAGGGTACGGGGCTTTATGTCTCACCGACGGCACAGACTCCAGGCATCGCGGAGATTCTCAAGCAGCGTTCCGCGTGGGGCACCTTTGCAGGGCTCTTCGCCTTCAATTATCTTTCGTATTTCCTGCTTACTTGGCTGCCATCTTTTCTAGTCAATGAGCGCCATTTTTCGATGCAAAAGATGGGGACCATTGGAGGCGCGGCGTACGTCATTCTGGCTCTCTCGGCGCTGATTTCGGGGTGGGTCTCTGATCTGTGGATCGCAGGAGGTGGTAGCCCGACTCGAGTGCGGAAGACTTTCACTTCGCTTGGGCTGGCGATAAGCTCCTGTTCCTGCATCGCGGTGGTTCTGTTCGCTTACGATTGGCGGCTCGCGGTGTTTTTTCTTTTTGTTACTTGTGCCGGGGCGGGACTTTGTACTTCCAATCTTTGGTCGATTACGCAGACGATTGCGGGGCCTCTGGCGGCAGGCAAGTGGACGGGGCTCCAAAATTTCGTGGGCAATTTCGCGGGGATTGTGTCTCCGGCGCTCACCGGTTTTGTGGTGCAACGCACGGGACAATTCTTTTGGGCGTTCGCGGTTACCGCCGGAGTGTTGCTGGCTGGGGCTATTTCGTGGGCGTTTGTTGTCGGCGCAGTTGAACCGGTGCAGTGGCAGGGAAAACGTTTTGTTCGCGCTCCGGATGCGGAAGTAGGCTGACCAGACAGTGAGCGAGCTACGGCCTCTCCCATCTTCCCGTTTCGGCGGAGTGGAAGATTGCTTCAATGACGGCTATGTTTCCCATGGCGTCCTCGACGGAGACAGGAACTTCACCGTCTCCGCGCACGGCGCGAGAGAAAACGTCGCCCTGAATGGTGTATTGATCGCACGTCGGGAAAGTTTCCGTGGTCACACCGCTGCCGACGACATCGCGCCCGTCGTCGATGAAGATTCGGCAAGGGCGGTCGTTCGGGGCGTTGAAGGGGATTTCGATTTCGATGCGTCCCTTGGTGCCGAGGAATTGCATGCGCTGGTGGGGAACGAGCTGCGTGCTGCAGGTGAAAATCGATTGGCCGGTGGGGAAATTCAGAATTACGGAGGCGAGCCGATCCGTTTGGTATTCGGGGTCGCGTTCGACCAAGCCAACCACTCGCGATGGTTCTTCGCCAAAAATGAAGCGCGACATCGTGATGGGATAGCAGCCGATGTCGTAGACGCCCCCGCCGCCCCAGTCCAAGACGTTTCGTATGTTCGCCGCGTCGCGATTGAAATAGCTGAAGACTCCTAAAATCGAGCGCAAGTCGCCGATTCGGCCGGAGCGAATCAGTTCGCGCGTGCGCAGCCATTGCGGATGTGTTCGCACCATGAATGCTTCGCCAATTTTCACGCCGGTACGGTTGCGCACATTGAGGAGCGCCCTTGCCTCCGCAACGTTCAACCCGATGGGCTTTTCGCAGAGCACGTGTTTGCCAGCTTCCGCGGCTTTGATGGACCAGGGCACATGCAGATGATTAGGCAGCGGATTGTAGATGGCCTCGATCTCCGGGTCAGCAAGCAGATCTTCGTATGACCAATATGCTTTGGGGATGCGGAGCTTGCGCGCGACGTCTTCGGCTTTCTTGCCGTCGCGCGAAGCGATAGCAACGATGTCGCTCCACTCCCCTGCTTGCATGCCTGGAATCACTTTGCGAACACCAATGCCGGCAGTGCTCAGCACACCCCACTTTACTTTTTTGTTGCTCACCACTTCCCTCCTCGATCCCTCCATCTCGTTCTATCACGCATCTCGGCAGCGACAAAATCGGCGATGTCGATCGGCATTTGTCTTAGAGCCGCCGACCGCGTATAAGAATTGCCATGTTCCAGAACGTTTCTCTCGCGAACTGGGCAGCTGCCAGTCCCGACTCCATTACTGAGTGGCGTTGGACGATTTTCGGTGTGGGAGTCGGCGCCATTCTCCTGGCCATCGGCCTTATCGCCATGGGGATTTTTCTCTTTCGTAAGAAAAACACGGACCGCTCCCTTCTCTACTTCGGCGTGTTCGTCATCCTTTACGCTGTTCGCATATTGATACGTGCGCACCCGCTTCTCTCTGTGTTTGCGATATCACCCACCGTTGCCAGTCACATCGAGCGCGCCATAACGTTCACCATCATTCTGCCGAGTTTGTTCCTGTTCCTTGAGGTCGTGGAAGCACGTTGGCACCGTGTCGTTCGCTGGATAGTTGGTGTGCAATTGGTCTTCGCTGCCATCGCGATTCCTTTGGACCTCCTCGGTATCGCCGGCCGAGAATCAGATATTGCGAACAGCAGTCTTGTATTGGCGTCCTGGATTCTTCTGACCGTCTTTCTGTTTTTCCTTCGACCGCCCGGCCGCCTGCCGCCCGAACTCCGCGTTGTCGCTTTGGGTCTGAGTGTTTTTGGTCTCTTCGTTCTCCGCGCAAATCTCGCCGGGCTTCGACTTCTCCCGGGACGCGACATCGAACCGATCGGCTTTCTTTTTTTGGTGTGCACACTCGGCTATCTCGTGGCCCGCCGCATTTTCGCCAAGGAGGAGAGCCTCTTCGCGATTCAAAAAGAGCTGGAGATTGCTGAGCAAATCCAGGCATCCATTCTGCCGCGTGACGTTCCTCGCCGTGCTGGGATCGAAATCGCCGCGAGGTATCTCCCAATGAGCGCTGTCGCGGGCGATTTCTACGATTTCCTGACGTTCGAAAGAAATCATCTTGGCATTCTCATCGCCGACGTCACTGGGCACGGCATTCCTGCCGCTCTCATCGCTTCGATGCTCAAGGTTGCTTTTGCGGGCCAGTCTGCGCAGGCCTCTGATCCGGCTCGCGTCCTCACCGGACTCAACCAGGCTCTCTGCGGAAAGTTTGAAGATCACTTCGTGACCGCGGCTTATTTGTACGCGGACCTTGACGCGAAAATTATCCGCTACGCCGGCGCGGGGCATCCTCCGCTGTTGTTCAGCAACCGTTCGAAGGGCAAGGCGCGCGCCATTGAGAAAAACGGCTTCTTCCTGGGCATGTTTCCTGAGGCGGAATACTCGTCGATCGAAATTCCATTGCAACGAGGCGATCGCTACGTGCTTTATACGGACGGCCTGCCCGAGTCCAAAAACGTGGCGGGCGAAGAGTTTGGTCTTATTCGTTGCATGAAGGTTCTGGATTCCTATCCGCGTCTTCCGGCGGCGGCGCTTGCGGATCAGTTGCTGGGCGAAATCTCGAGATGGACAGAGACCGCAAAGGGCTCCATCCGACTGCAGGAAGACGATATGACCCTCATCGTTCTGGACTGTGCGGGTTAACCTTCAGATCGTTCGTTACAAGACTTTTTGATGGTTCACGATGAGGAATAGCAACGCGCGCGTCGGCACTCTAGAGAAAACTGAGTTGTCTACTTTCCAGCGCGAGCAGTTTTTTCTTTGTCGGAAGGCCTCCGCCAAAGCCGGTCAGATCGCCATTGCTGCCGATGACGCGGTGGCACGGAATAATGATGGGAATGGGATTCGAACCGTTTGCGAGGCCTACTGCGCGAGCGGCGTCAGGACTGCCGATTCGCCGAGCCAGCTGGCCGTAGCTGACGGTTTCTCCGTAGGGAATCTTGCGCAAATTGTTCCACACAAGAAGCTGAAACTCGGTGCCATCGAGGACGAGCGGCAGATCGAAATCTTTTAGTTTTCCTTCGAAGTATGCGTCCAGTTGGCGAATTACTTCTTTGAATGGCGCCCTGTCTTCTATCCAGTCGCGTTGAGGTGACTTGGGCCGCCGCCCAGTCGCGAAGTGCACCAAGCGCAGACCGCCTTCGTCGCCAGCCAAGAGCAATGGCCCGATGGGGCTCTTCATCGTGGCATAGGACATCGCACCCATTCGAAATTCCTTAGCGCCCTGCGCTGCTTTCAAGACTTGCCGCCGCATACGGACTCTGTGCGCGGTATCTCTTCTCAAATTCCTCGCGCGTACACATCGTTCGAATATCCGCAATGCGGTCGACAGCGAGTATTCCATCGAGATGATCAATCTCGTGCTGCAAAAGCTCGGAAAGATTACGCTCTTCACCCGCCTGGATTTGGCGCCACTCCCCCTGCAAATTTTGATACCGGACCGTAATCTCACGGTGCCGTTCCACTTGCATGAAAATGGAGAGAAAGCTCAAGCAAGCATCCCATACCACGATTTTCTCTTGGCTGCGTTCTGTAATTTCCGGATTTACGAATGGCCACGGGTGAGCGTCCGGGAGTTGCAGAAAAATAACCCGCAAGGCAGATCCAATTTGTGGCGCTGCGATCGCACGGCCGTAGCCGGTGGTTTTCTTCCAAAAAGCGAGGGTATCCGCGAGATCTTCAATCAGCGTCCGGATTTCTGGGGAGGCGGGATCCTGCACCCGATTCGCAATCTCCCGGAGACCGGGATCGCCAAGTTGCAAAACGGTTAGGATGGCCATCGAGGCCGCCTCCGCGGCGGAAAAGGCAATGATACCGCGAATCGTCCTCTGAAAATAAGGTGGCCCGGCGAAACACAACCGGGCCACATCAGACCGTTTTGAGGCTACTGGCTTGCTGAGGTGTAGTGCCCTTCGAGCGGTTTATAGCCGTCGGGCACATGGTAAACGAAACTGCGGTCGCCATAATTGAGGTCCAGCGCGTGCGCCTTCAGGAATGGATTGACCGCCGAGCTTGAGCTCAGATAGGCCTTGTAGGTGCGGCCCTTCAAAAGATCCGCGCCTCCAGCACTGCCCGGCCCGCCGCCTTCCCAAGCCCCGTCCTGGCTCGTGTACAGCTTTCCGTTGTCCAAATCTACAGCGAACCCCAGCGTGCCAGAATCTGGGGTCTTGTTGTTTCGACGAATCATCACAAACGAGCCGGTCGCTTGGCCGTTCTCGTTAGCCGCGCCTTGTTCGGGCTGGGATTGCTCCACGCCGATAAAGAGCGTCACTTCCGCCAACTTTTGAATAGACGCCCCGTCTACCTTGACCTCGAAATACCACTTTCCCTTAGTCTTCGGTTCATTGCTTTGCATGTCGTAAACCGGTTCCCCGTCGGTACTCGCTGCGGGAGCCGGGTCGGCTGCTGGCGCGACGCTATTCGCCTTCTGGTAGTTTCCTAGCGCCTGCACACGCGCGTTCGTGAGCCTCACCACGCAAACCGTTTTTTGGTAATCCTTGAGCAAATCCGCGAACCAGGCTTCCCGATCCCCCTTGCTCCAAGTAATGCCGCACGTTTGATCACGTGTCTTCAGCCAAGCCCGCTGCTCGTTTCGCAGCGCGGTGCGATCGCCCGGCGAAACAGACTTCATCAGCTCAACGTAAGTCCGGTTGATCGTGCTATCCGAACCTTTTAATTCTGTCTTGATGCACTCCGCACGCGCCGCATCCGTCTTGGGATTGTCGCACTGCGCGCGTGTCGCGCTTGCTGCAAGAATCACGAATGGCGCGAGGATCGCGCAGCGCAGCAACAAATTGAGATTACGCATAGAGTCTCCCTGCCTGTGGATTGCTGCCCTGAACTTCGGCATAGTAAAGAAAACGTAGCAGGACGCAGAGGTGCGGGTCCATCGGAAAGCCCAAGATGCGTATCTAAAGCCGCAATTACCATTCGACGACAAGCGGGCGGGCTGCAATTCGAAGGCTCGACCCCGTGAACTTCCGCCCCGCCTAACGACAACTAATTTACTTGAAAGCAAACGACTTAAGGTGATAGAGTTCGCCCGTCTGGGGGGACGTGTAGGTGCCATCACCACGGGTGGCTGCCGCACTGATTCGCAGGCATAGGGGTACTGATGACAAAGCAGAAGGGTTTCTCGCTAATCGAGTTGCTCATCGTCGTAGCAATCATCCTCGTCATTTCGGCTATCGCCATCCCCAGCTACCTGAGATCGCGGATGCAGGCCAACGAAGCCTCATCAGTTAGTTCTCTCCGCATGCTCAACACCGCGGCCGTTACGTACTCCTCCACCTATGTGGATGTGGGATTTCCAGCGGCTTTGGCAAACATGGGCGGAGTGAATCCGTGTACGGCAACCGCCGCCGCTGCATGTCTGGTCGATGATTTGCTTTCCCAAGGAACAAAGAGTGGCTACTCGTTTGCGTGGACGAGTGATGGCGCCACCCCGTCCGTTGCCTATTCGCTTACGGGCACACCGCTTGTCGTCGGAGGGTCAGGGCAACGGCAGTTCTGCACCGATCAAACGGGCGTGATCCGCTATGACCCCTCGGGCGCAGGCTGCACCCCATCGAGCGATCCGGTCCAGTAGGATTAAGTTGGATTCAGTCGCTGCTTATGGCTACCGAACCTGAAGTCCTCAAGCCCGCGCAGATCATTCCCATTGAGCTGAAGCAGGAGCCGCGCTCGAAAGGGATCACGACACCGCGCAAGAAAAAACCGAAAGAACTAGCTGTCATCACCGAGTGCTGCACGGGCTGCGCAGGCTCGCCCGCCTGTGTGGAGTACTGCCCCGTGGAAGATTGCATGTTCTGGGTGCCGGATGAGGATCATCCGCCGTTTGGGCGTATCCAGGTGGACTCCGTTTTGTGCATTGGGTGCAAGAAGTGCACTAGCAAAGGTCCCGATGGCGCTTTCCTGGATGGATGTCCGTGGGATGCGATCGTGATGCTGGACATTGCTGAAGTCGAAAAAGTGGTTGGAGTGATGACCTTCTAGGATCGATCCGCCTACCGGAATTTAGGGCTGCTGCCCCGCCCTCTCTCGAATCGCCTTCTCTGCAAGAATAGCCTGCTGCTTGACGCGATCGGGAGTTTCCTGCAAGTCACGCTGGTAGATGCGGATAGAAGGCAAATCCTCAGGCTGGCCCACCAAATAAAGTGCGCGCAGAGCTTCCCAGACTTGTTCCGCGCTGGGATCTACGGAGGCCAATTCCTGGCCTAATGAGACTTCCACGCCTGTCGCTACAGAAAGTGTTCGGATGCGCCCGTTGATGGGGGAGCGCACTTCTGTAATCTTCTGCCCAGCCTGTAGTTTCGCGATCAAACCGGCTTGATGAATCGCAGTTCCGGCGTGGTCGGTATCGATCACCTGGCCGGCGACTGGAGCTGTTATCCGAGCGGGCTGCAATAGGGCAACAATTT
>Ga0070765_100002687_pt1 | contig 11232 bp, 10 predicted proteins | sample HubBroMetageWFT5_FD_71516 | JGI IMG/M metagenome (GOLD analysis project Ga0070765, IMG submission 71516) | Warmed and freeze-thawed soil microbial communities from the Hubbard Brook experimental Forest, New Hampshire - Hubbard Brook CCASE Soil... | ecosystem: Environmental > Terrestrial > Soil... | reverse complement strand
AACCCGTGAGCAAAATTGCCCCAGAACTGCGGTCCGTGGTACGACGAACAATAGCCTCGGAACTCTCATCAATCCCGTCGATCACCGTACTCGTTGGATGTCCTGCACCCAGTTGGTTTCCCAGATGACGCCTTGTCAGGCGAGAATGCTTGCTCCAAACAACGACGTCGGGGTGATCTTGGACCAAATGAACCGGACACGGACCGGCTGGCCCTCAAATGTACCGTCCGCGGAAAACGTCCCTACACCCTCGTGGAGGGTCTAGTGGACCCGGTGGCGTCCTGCTATCGAGCCACCAGACCGAGGACTTGGTGTCGAACGAGCGCAACGCTACGCCGCGATAGGTACCGTCCGGAACCTCGAAAACGTCGTCGTCAACATTGCTGTAGCGAGACTGCTGTGGACATTCTTCGGACAGAATGATCGATCAATACACGAAGATGTTGCGCCAGCTTCACGCTCGGGAAATGGCACACCTTTCACAGACTCCGATGGTCCGACGGGCATACAGAGGTAGTCCCCTAGGTTTCATATCGGCCGAAGGCGTGATTGCTTGAGTCACTTGGACGGAGAACGCGCTATGCAGGCAAGTGAAATCTCGCTTGCCGTCCCGAAGCCAATACGAACCTGCACTCATTTCAGCAGGTGCGATTTAGCCTCTGACTCAGAGGAGGAGGTCCTTCCCGAGTTTTTCCCCTGGTGCCGGGCGAGTTTGCGCAACCACCCGTCGATTGAGGAGTGTTGGTCGGCACCCATTTCTTCAAACAGCACGCCCATGCCGAAAATTCCAAAGCCGCCCCCAGAATGCAAGTAAAGCACTTTGCCGTCCAACTCGCATGTGTTCATGCCATCGCAGATGCGCAGACGCAATTTGGTACGAGTGGGAATGGGTTCAAGCGTATCGATATAGCAACCGCGTGAGCTCAGTTCGGCAAGTTGTGCCCGAACTGACGTACCATCGCCAAGGGTGACTTCGGCATCCGCGAAAAAGGAGAAGCGCGGATTAGCACGCCTTACTAGCCGATCAGCCATCGTGTCTCTCCAATCTGTGAACGTCGCAATTCGTATGAATCGACAGTATAAAACCGCTGCGCAGCACACCCAGGCGTTTGTATGGCCTCAACCATCGAAAGAGTAACCGGCCCTCTGGCCAGTGCCTTAGATCGCATATAAACCACGTTAATTGTGTAAGTTACTGGCATCTATGTTTCCGTCTCAATTCCCCGTGCAAGTGCGCCCTAGCGAACCGAAACCCTGTATCCAACAGGATAATAATCCGTCGGCTCCGCCCCCCAAAACAGTACGAATGACCCATTTTGAAACACGCGGCGTTCCGGCACAAAGGTACTGATAGTTCTAAAACTGTACGGCGATTAGAGATCCCTATGGGGATCAATTGTTACGGATGTGTGGAGGGGCCATATGTTGGTAGGCAGGCTTGATCAGGAGACCGTCGACAGCCTTCCGCGCCTAGCTGACGTGTATGACGCGTACGGCGTTGAGGTCAATGCGCTGTCGGTCGAGGAAATCTTTGCCCTCTACGAGCATGCGGGCTTTCTGTATCCGGACAAAGCAGCGCGCCTTTTCCCACACCTCCAACAAGTGAGGGAAAACTGGCGGCGAATGCTGAGCGCCGGCGAGTCCCTTCTTTATGTGCTAACCGCTGGAGACAAGAAACGGGGACTGGCGTCGCTTGCGGTGTGGCGCAGCACACGAAATGGTTGGATGTCGCAGCATCTAGTCTCAGAAAACAATCCATACGCATCGCGTGCGGTGATGCTGGCGGCTGCGGCTGCTCGGATTCGGAAAGGGTGCGATCTCTCGGCGCAGAATTGGTTTCGACCCGAGAACCGCTTTCCAGCACGAGTTTTCGGCTCGATGGTGCAGACCATCGGCGAATCGCTTTCGTCGGTTCAGCGACATGCGTATTTTGCGCTACCGAGAACACTGTCGCTACCGTTCGAAAAAGGGATTCGCATTGTGCGCTACAACGCTTCCCACCAAGACGCGCTGTTGCAGATCGCCTCGGCGGCGCGCGGAAGCATTTATGTGGTGGCGGAAGAACTGGAACAAGATGCCGAATTTGCGGCGGTGCAGGAACTTTACCGCCGGGTCGGGCTACGGCGTACCCGCCAGGTCTGGCTTGCGTACCGAGCCACTAAAGAGGAGCCCATTGGGGCAGCCATCGCCTATCGCGGGCCTCTAGGTGTGAACTTCAGCTATCTGGAAAATCGTTGTGACTTGCTGTTGCACCCGACGCTTCCCGAATCGGAAGTCTCCGAGACAGCTTCCGCCCTCCTGACTGCGTGTTCGGAAGCATACAACGATTTCGAACTGGAAGAGATTCCCGTAATTGCAGAGGAAATGGCGACCCATGTCCTGTTCAAACTGGGTGCCAAGTTTCTCCGCCATTACTGCCAGGGAATCTGGCTCAAGGACGGACATCCTCGCTTCTACCGCCATGTGGATGGTTTTTATTCAAAACTCTTAGCGCGTATGGAAAGGCAGGAACTGCAAACGGCGCTCGTGGGGCACGAACGCTGATGAATAAAAACACGGCGGCCGTCGATTACATCATGGAGGACCCGCGCGAAGCGATGCGCCTCGAGCTGAAGGTGGATCCTCACGCGTGGGTGCAAAGCTATCTGGCGCGCCGAATAAGCAAGGGCGCGAGGGTTCTCTCTGTTGGCTGTGGCCCAGGAGTGATTTTGCGCGAGGTGTGCGCATTGGACGCATCTGTTCGAGCCACTGGTTTGGACATCAGTGATGAGCGGGTGCAGGAAGCGAAGCAGAGGAATCGCGAGAACGCACAGGCAAGCTTCGTTCGTGGCGACGCACAAGCAATGGACTTCGGCTCGAACAGCTTCGACTTGGTCTATTCCCGGATGTTGATGGAATACCTGAAGGACAAACAAGGGGCCGTCAGGGAGATGGTCAGAGTTTGCAAACAAGGTGGAGCAGTTCTGCTGCAAGACCTGGACGGCCAGCTTTTGTGGCATTACCCGGAAGATCCAATAGTGCAGGGAACAGTCGAAAAAGTGGTGCGAGCGCTGGCTGCGACCGGGTTCGATCCCTTCGTCGGGCGAAAACTTTTCTCCCTGGCGCATCAGGCAGGGCTGAAGAATATCGACGTACAAGTGGAATGCTACCACCTGATCGCGGGGGAAATTGAGCCGGCTATTCTCGACCAATGGGAGCTGAAGTTAGAAATCGCTGGACCGCAATTGGCGCGGATGTTGGGAAGCGAAAGCGAAGCGCGAGAGCAGAGCCGGAGGTTCCTGGAGTATTTATGCCGGCCAGACACGCTGACGTACTCGACGGTATTTACGGTGACTGGGGAGAAGGTCGAGAAGTCTTGAAATGGCGGCTGAAGAGCGATTTGTCGGCAGATCCAAGGGAAACGAGCTGAAACAGCGGTAGGGGACACGCTATCGGACCTCAGGGCCAGATCCACAAGGGAATGGTACGTCAGCTTTTGCGGGCGAGTTTTTCATAGAAGGGACGCTAAATATGCGGTCAATTCGAAAGCACAGTAGGGGCGCGACAACGTCCACCGGACGAGCCATGCTGGCCGTTCTTGCAGCAGCGCTTTTGGCTGCCAATTCGGGAGCCCAAAGTGGGCAGAGCGTGCCAGACGTTACGACGCTGAGTATGGAAGACCTGATGAACATGCAGGTTACATCCGTCTCCAAGCGAACACAGAAAGTAGCGGACGCGGCGGCCGCGGTGTTTGTAATTACGCAAGAGGATATCAGACGCTCGGGGGCCACAAGTATTCCCGAAGCGCTGAGACTTGTACCTGGGCTAGAAGTCGCACGCATCGACGAGAACAAGTGGGCCATCGCCTCTCGAGGATTCAATGGTCGGTTCGACAACAAGCTGTTGGTCCTCATCGATGGTCGAAGCGTGTATACGCCTCTTTTTTCGGGTGTGTACTGGAACGTTCAAGACGTAATGCTCGAGGACATCGATCGCATCGAAGTGATCCGTGGTCCGGGCGCCACCTTGTGGGGCGCCAATGCTGTAAACGGCGTAATCAATATCATTAGCAAGAAGGCTAAAGACACTCAGGGTGGTGTCGTGAGCGCAGGGGCGGGAACTGAAGAGCGGGGCTCCAGCAGCGCTCGCTATGGAAGTACGATCGGCAACACAGCGTATCGAGCGTACGGGAAATATTTCAATTGGGGGCCATCTCTGTATTCGTCTGGCACAACCGCCCATGACGGGTGGGATGAGCTGCGTGGAGGGTTTCGCGCGGATTGGACGCCGGCCGGCGCCAATTCTCTGACCTTGCAGGGCGATATTTATCAAAGCAAGTACGGAGAAACGTTAACAGTTCCGTCGCTAAGCGCACCCTATTCGAGCACCTTCCCTAACAACGGAAACTACAGCGGAGGAAACATTCTGGGCCGGTGGAATCATAGCTCGGAGGGCTCTTCGATGTCGCTGCAGATGTATTACGACAATACCACCATCGCGGACAACTCATTGTTCGTTGACCATCAGAATATTTTTGACATGGATTTCCAGCAAGGATTCCACGTTGGGGATTCGCAGCAATTTGTCTGGGGGCTTGGCTATCGGTCAATTCGCGACCGGAACGACTCCAGCTTTTCCGTGTCCCTCCAACCAAATCAGGTTACCCTGAATCACTTCAGCGCCTTCCTCCAGGACGAGGTAAGCCTCGTTGACAACCGCTTACGCCTGACGTTCGGGTCGAAATTCGAACATAACGATTTCACCGGGTTTGAAGTACAGCCGAATGCGAGACTTCTGTGGACGCTGACGCCAAACCAGTCAGTCTGGACAGCGGTGTCGCGCGCCGTGCGCACGCCGGCGCTCACCGAGGAGGGTTTGCGGCTGAATTCGGCAGTCATACCGCCGGCCACGCCCATAAATCCAACTCCATTTCCAGCGGTCGTAACGGTTTTTGGAAGCCATCAATTTCAATCCGAGGACTTGCTTGCCTACGAGTTGGGCTATCGAGTTCAAGTGACCAGCTCGTTGTCGGCAGACGTCGCGACGTTCTACAACAATTACTCCAACCTCCGCACAGCCGAGCCAGGAGTACCCTCTCTGGAAGGAAGTCCGGCGCCTACCAACATCGTTATTCCCTTCTTTGCTGCGAATAAGATGAGCGGGGGGACCTACGGCGCCGAGCTATTTGCCGACTGGAAAGTTATTCCGAAGTGGCGCTTGGTGGGTTCTTACAGCTATCTGCAAATGGACATACGAAAGAATTCTGACAGCCTGGATCCGACCGCAGACAACCCCAACGGATCGAGTCCGCGCCATCAATGGTATCTGAGGTCCTCAATCGACCTGCCCATGCACTTCGAGGACGATACCACTCTGCGATTCGTAGACCATCTTCCGAGTTTGAATATACCCAGCTATTACTCTCTAGATGCCCATCTTGGCTGGCGGCCGGTTCAGCTGGTGGAGTTTTCGATTGGCGGTCAGAACTTGCTGAATAACCAGCACCTGGAATTTATTCCAGATTTCATCAACACCGCTCCTACTGTGGTCAAGCGTACGGTCTACGGCAGCTTGACGTTTAGGTTTTGATTCGATTGGCGACTGATCTTTCAACGAGGAGCACCCACGGGCGGGAAAATGTAATGTTGAGACGACTGGGAATCTTGATCGCAATACTCGGTATGACGTTGAATTGGACGTCAGCGGCGGATGCACAAGCCGGGGACGCCGATTCTTCGGAATATCTGATCAAGGCAGGCTTTATTTACAACTTCGCGAAATTCGTGGAGTGGCCGTCCGCCGCGTTTTCCCAGCCGGATTCCCCAATTGTGATCGGTGTTATAGGAACCGACCCTTTCGGAAGCGTTCTCGATCACATCGTCGAAGACAAAAAAATTGGGCCAAGGGGATTTGTCGTCAAACGTTATAAGGGTGGAAAAGACCTAAAGGACCTAAAAGACTGCAAAATCCTGTTTGTCAGCGCTTCGGAAAAAGCACACGTCGATGAAATCTTGCAAAGCGTCAAAGGCCTCCCGATCCTCACGGTCGGCGAAACGTCCGGTTTTGCCGAGCGCGGCGGAGTGATCCGATTTACCCTCGAAGACAATCGTGTGCGCTTTGAAGTCAACGTCGAAGCAGCGCACCAAGCAGACTTGAACATTAGCTCGCGGCTGCTGACGCTGGCGAGAATCATCCCGCAAACTGCCGCCACCGGAAGGAATCCGGGATGATTCTTCAGAACCTCTCCATCAAGCGCAAGCTGACACTGATAACGATGTTAACGAGCAGCGCCGCGCTGATTCTTTCTGCGTTGAGCTTCCTTGTCTACGATCTTGTTTCCTTCCGGCACCTGCTTATTCAGGACCTCATGACGCAGGCGGAAATCATCGGATACAACAGTGCCGGCGCGATGGAATTCAAGGACGTGCCTGCGGCGACTGCAACCCTTTCGGCGTTAACGGCCAAGGAAGACGTCGTCACCGCGGGCCTGTACGGCCGCGACAACAAAATGTTTGCGTACTATTCCCGCTACAGCAATCTCATACCGTCTGTTCTTCCCGCCCATCTGCAAGATAAGGGCTATCGGGTGGAAGGTGGATACCTGCAGGTCTTCCATGACGTGACCCTAAATGGAGAACGCCTTGGGACCCTGTTTTTGCAATCGGACATGCGGCAATGGAGCTTAAGGGCCAAGCGCTACGCGGGCATTCTTTGCATTTTTGTGTTGATCTCGAGTTTGTTTGCATTGTTGGTCTCCTCGAGACTTCAACGTTTGATTTCCCGCCCCATTCTGCACCTGGAAGACACCATGAGAATGGTTTCGGCCAACCGCAATTACGAGGTGCGGGCGACCAAGTCCTATGGCGACGAGATTGGAAGGCTAATCGACGGCTTCAACACCATGCTATCCGAAATCCAGCAAAGGGATTCGGCACTACGCGGCGCCAACGAGGAACTGAAGTCCAGGACGGGCGAGCTCGAGAAAGAAATTCTGTACCGAAAACAGACGCAGGAAGAACTTTTGAAGGCCAAACACGCGGCGGAGGAAGCTAGCCGCGCGAAGAGCACCTTCCTGGCGAATATGAGTCACGAATTGCGCACACCGCTCAACGCTATCATCGGATACAGCGAAATGTTGGAAGAGGAGATGCGCGAATCCGGAAAGTCGGACAGCGTCCAGGATCTCCGCAAGGTCCAATCGGCAGGGAAACATTTGTTGTCCCTTATCAATGATGTTTTGGATCTGTCGAAAATCGAAGCAGGCAAGATGGGTTTGCACCTTGAGAACTTCGACATCGCGCCGCTGATCGACGAAATGACTACTACATTGCAGCCTGCGGCGGCTAAAAACGGAAACACGATTCACACGCAAGTCGCAAAGGGCCTCGATGCGATGCACGCGGATGTCACCAAAGTCAGGCAGATCTTGTTCAACCTCTTGAGTAACGCCTGCAAGTTTACCGATCACGGCACAATCTCCGTGGATGTTGATCAAAGCGAATTCGAGGGCAGGAATTGGATTCGATTCCGCGTCAGCGACACGGGAATCGGAATCACGGACAAGCAGAAAGAAAACCTTTTTCACGAATTTTCCCAAGCGGATGCCTCGATCGCACGGAAGTACGGCGGAACTGGTTTGGGACTCGCGATTACCTATCGCTTCGTGCAGTTAATGAAGGGGCGCATCTCCGTCGAGAGCGAACCCGGAAAAGGCGCGACTTTCACAGTGCACTTACCGGCCCAGGTTCTTGCGGAAGGATTTGAATCGGCGCGGCCAACGGCAGGCAACGATGTCACGCCCTCACTCGAAAAATCCAAAATCCAAAATGATACGATTCTCGTCATAGACGATGACGCCGCAGTTCGGGAACTTATGTCCCGTTTCCTCAGCAAGCTGGGATTTCATGTCGTTGCGGCAGCGAACGGCGAAGAAGGCGTGCGTCTTGCTCGGCAAGTTCGTCCGCTGGTTATCACGCTCGACGTGGTTATGCCGGGTTGTGACGGCTGGACAGTGCTAAAGAAGCTGAAGAGCGATTCTGCGTTGGCGCAGATACCGGTCATCATGGTCACTGTTGTCGACAATGAAGCCATGGGCCTTGATCTGGGGGCAGCCAATTATCTCATCAAGCCAGTCGATCGCGATCGCCTCGCGGTCCTCATTGAAAAGCACCGCCCCACTAGACCGGCCTCCATTACGGGTGCCAGTGCGCCCTCCTTAGGATCAAACCCTCAGCAACATCGGAGGGAGCCGGAACGGCGAGGGTCAGGAAAGGTCGATCATGCCAAAGATCTTATTAGTCGAAGATAACGAAATGAATCGCGACATGCTCTCCAGGCGCTTGAAGCGCAAAGGCTACTCGGTAATCTCCGCTCATGACGGGGAGCAAGGACACCAACTGGCCTGTTCGGAGATGCCCGACCTGATTTTGATGGATATCAGTCTTCCCCTGATGAATGGGTGGGACGTGACTCGTCTGCTGAAGAGTAACCCGGCGACTCAGCATATCCCTATCATCGCGCTGACTGCGCACGCTTTGGTCACGGATCGTGATAAGGCGTTTGAAGCCGGCTGCGATGACTATGATACCAAACCCGTTGAATTTGTACGTCTAAACGAAAAGATCGATAACTTGCTGACGGTGAAAAAATCATGATGAAATCTGGGCCGGGCAGGTTGCTCATCGTAGATGACAACGAAATGAATCGAGACATGCTTGCTCGGCGACTGGTGCGCAAGGGGTACGTCGTCGAACTCGCGGAGAATGCAAAGAACTTGCTGGAGCGCGTCAGAGAAGACGGCGTAGATCTGGTGCTGTTGGACATTGAAATGCCGGAGATCAGCGGTCTTGATGCATTGCAAAAACTACGCGACCGTTACTCTGCCGCCGAGTTGCCGATCATCATGGTTACGGCAAAGACCCAGAGTGATGACGTTGTCAGAGCCCTAGACTTGGGCGCCAACGATTATTTGACGAAGCCGATCGATTTTCCGGTGGCGGTGGCTCGCATAGGTACGCAGCTATCGCACAAATATGCGCAGGAAGCGTTGAAGGAAAGTGAAGAGCGCTATGCTCTTGCCGCTCGTGGGTCTAACGATGGCCTGTGGGACTGGAACGTTTCGGCTGATGTCGTGCATTTCTCCTCCCGCTGGAAGGCTATGTTGGGCTTTCAGGACGAAGAAATCGGGGACAAACCTGCGGAGTGGTTTGACCGGATTCATGACGCGGATCGAGAACGAGTCAAAGAGGAGATCGGCGCCCATCAAAAAGGCCTTACTCCTCATTTCGAGAGCGAACACCGTGTGCTGCACAAGGATGGCAGCTTTCGTTGGATGCTGAGCCGCGGAGTCGCGGTTCACGACAGTGCCGGAAATACTTTGCGCATGGCCGGCTCACAAACTGATATTACCGAGGGAAAGGTCTCGGATCCACTGACGGGCTTACCGAATCGGCTGCTATTTATTGACCGTGTAGGTCGGCTCATCAAGCATTCGAAGCGCCGCAAAGACCAATTGTTCGCAGTTCTATTCATGGACCTCGACGGGTTCAAGATGATCAACGACAGCATGGGACACCTGATTGGCGATCAACTGCTGCTTGGAGTAGCCAACCGGTTAGAGAAGTGTTTGCGGTCAACGGATACCGTCGCGCGGTTACGGGAGACCTTCACGGTCGCGCGCCTGGGCGGAGACGAATTTACAGTCCTACTCGACAGTATTAAAGACCCGAACGATGCTAAGCTCGCCGCAGACCGAATGATGAAGGCTTTGGCGTCGCCGTTTATTTTGGGCGGGAAAGAGGTATTCACCTCCGTAAGCATCGGAATTGCGCTAAGCAACTCAGCCTACGAGCAACCTGAAGAAATTCTGAGAGATGCTGACACCGCGATGTATCGGGCCAAGTCTTTGGGCAAGGCACGTTACGAGGTGTTCGATGCTGATATGCGAGCCAGCGTGATGGCTCGGTTGCAGTTGGAAACTGATCTGCGTCGCGCGCTGGAACGCGGGGAATTTCACAATTTCTATCAACCGATTGTGGCGTTGGCGTCCGGAGAAATTGCCGGCTTTGAGGCTCTGTTGCGTTGGCAGCATCCCACTCGCGGTCTCCTTGCGCCGAATGAATTTATTCCAGTTGCTGAAGAGACCGGCTTGATCCGCGAGCTTGGTTGGTGGAATTTGCGGGAGGCCTGCCAGCAAATTAGCGAATGGCGAGCGAGTGTAAGTGCTCACCGTCATCTAACAATTAGCGTCAATCTGTCCGCCAAGCAATTCCTACAGCCGAAACTTGTCGACGATATTGGAAAGTTGCTGCGTGATCTCGCCCTTCCCCCGGAAGCTTTGAAGTTGGAGATCACAGAAAGTACCGTGATGGGGGATCCGACGGCGGCGGTAGAAATGTTGCAACACATCAAGTCTCTAGGCATCCGGCTGGCTATCGATGATTTCGGCACGGGCTACTCTTCATTGAGTTACCTCCACCGTTTCCCACTCGACACCCTGAAGATCGACCGTTCTTTCATCAGTAGCATGAGAGATGACGGAGAAGGCATGGAGATTGCCCGAACTATTTTGCCGATGGCCTACAATCTTCAGTTAGACGTTGTCGCCGAGGGTGTAGAAACAATTCAGCAAGTCGCTTTGCTGAAAAAATTGCACTGCAAATATGGCCAGGGATTCTTTTTTTCACAGCCCCTGTCCGCGGAGGGAACCTCAGCATTATTGGCAGGAGACTTGGCATGGCAAGCGTGCGAGCCAACAAGGTAGCGCGACAGATGCCAACTCTGGGAAACGTGGAGCTCGCGGTCCCACTCTGTCGTAGCGCAAGCTTCGATTGATGAGTTCCGTAACGCGTTTCGCTCTTCAAGTTTGTCGATTGCTCAATCTTTATGAACCTCGCTTGGCAGAACATAATTCACGATCGAGCACGCTTCTCGGTAACCGTATTGGGGGTGTGTTTTGCCGTGTTCTTGATGATCTTTCAAGGCAGCCTCTTGGCGGGCTTCCTCCGAGCGGCATCGCGGCTTATCGATGCTAGCGACTCCGACATCTGGATCACTCCCCGCGGTGTCCAAGCCTTTGAGTTTGGAACGATCTTGGAAAGCCGCGTCAGGGAAATGGCGGCGGGCGTACCGGGTGTCGTGGAAACCGCTCGCGTGTGCATGGCTTTTGCTGTCTACCGCACGCCGAATGGCACGCAGCAAGTAGTCGCGCTGGTCGGTGCGGACCCCAATGTGGGCAAGCATTTCCCAGTTCCC
>Ga0070765_100002685_pt1 | contig 11233 bp, 4 predicted proteins | sample HubBroMetageWFT5_FD_71516 | JGI IMG/M metagenome (GOLD analysis project Ga0070765, IMG submission 71516) | Warmed and freeze-thawed soil microbial communities from the Hubbard Brook experimental Forest, New Hampshire - Hubbard Brook CCASE Soil... | ecosystem: Environmental > Terrestrial > Soil... | reverse complement strand
CGAAGACTTCGTTGTTTAAGTTAAGGCCGTACGCCATGACCGTGAAACCATACCTGAGCCGGAAGCTGCCTTGCGCGTCTATCTGAAAGTGAGGATAGATATACGTGTCTCCGTTGGGTCCGCGAAGTCCGCCCGCTGTCGGGCTCGACCCGTCGGTTCCGTCCTGATATTGGTACTGGAAGATACTGTCGGAGTTGTACGTCATCCCCACGCGAATGGAGAGGCGACCACGGTCGAAGGTCGGGCTGATGTTCCAGGTGTTTGGCGCTTGCCGCACGAGCCGAGGGCTGTCCAAGCGTCCCGGCAAACCGCTGGCTGCGGAATTCGTCCAGCTGTAGTTTGCGGAAAGTCCTAAACCGCCGAGTAACCCCGGCAGACTCGTAAAGTGTTGGAGGTAGGCGAACTCTAGGCCGGCCAGCCATCCACTTCCTGCGTTGATGGGTTGAGAGACCAGCCATGTTCCGACGGGGTAGTGGCTGTCATTCGGAACGGGAGTGTAGTTTTGCTTCAACTCCGATTGCGTGACGATTGGATCATACAATTGCTTATAGAAAAAGCCTCCTTGAATGATGCCAAAAGGTTTCAAATAATGTTCCCACAGAACGTCGTAGTTGTTGGCCGTTTCTGCTTTCAGATTCGGATTGCCGAAGGAAGCTCCGAGCGGAGACTGGTTCAAAGTCACGCTAAGTGATTGCGCGATGTCCTGAGGATCGGGACGCGAGAGAGCGCGGCTGTAAACCAGGCGAATATCCGAATCGTGCCCGAGATCAAAGCGGACCGAAGCACTCGGTAGAGCGTTGAAGTACGATCCATTCATGGTCGTGTTGCCGAGGAAGTTGTTGTTGTCATCAAAGGCTGGCGTCGAAGTGAAAAGATTTGTGCCCTCGAAGCGAACTCCAGCCACAACGCGAATCTTGTTGAAATCGATAGTGTCCATCACATAGCCGGCGGAGACCTTTTCCACCAGGTCGAAATTGCCGGGGTTCACGCCAACGGTGGTGGGATCGAGTGTAAACACGGAGCTATTCGAGTTCAGGTAATTTATGAGTTTTGACCAACTCGTCGTCGAGCCGAACGGGTAGTTGCCCGAGTAATAGTTGTTGTTCGTAACTGGACCGAGAAATTGGGTCATGGGCAGCGACCCATTCGGTGTGTAGGTGGGAGCGTAGGAGTCATCGAACTTGTGGGCGTTTCGGAATTTCCCGCCAATCTCGATAGTGGAGAGGTGCGAACCGATGTGATATCGCTTCCCGTATGCTCCAGTGAATTGCAAATTCAGCTGGGGCGACTTACCGAACGAGGTATTGATATCTTGCAGGTCGTAGTTGGCGGGCGAGTATGCTTCGGTGAAACAATTGGGCGTCCATTGCGGAATATATTGTTTGGTGGTGAGCGCGGGACTGAATTGGCAGCTGCTGCCGTTCGGGTAGAGGGTGTTATACGTATCGTTTACGCCGAAATCCGCGCCTTCATCGCCTCCCGAGTGCAACTGCACGGAACGGGAAACCGAAACGTCCCAGGAGACCCAGCTCGTCGCAAAGACATGCCTTCCACCGACGAGAACGCTGCCGATATTGAAGATCGGAACACGATTGGACGTGCTGAAAGCAGGAGTGCCTACACCGCAGACCCCATCGCTGCATCCGTTGGAATTCAACAAGGTGACATTCGGACTGTTGTCCGTAAGCGTGTACACCCACTTATCACCAAAATCACGAAAGCTAGAGAAAATCCCGCGGAGATAGATATCCGAGCCATCCGATATTTTGTAGTCGGCACTGCCGGTGACTCCCCAGCGTGTGCGTTTGTATTGGTATTCGCGAATGTCCTGAGTATCGAAATAGCGGGTCGTGGATCCGTCGGGGAAAGTGGCAACGTCGGGGACGGGTTCGATGTCGTTAATGCCGCGGCCGTTCCAATCGTAGGAGCCACCCAGGAGGATGCCAAATCGCTTGTCCGCGCCAAAACGCTGGCCAAGGGTCGCGGTGGTTTGCACGATGTTGCGGCCGCCGAGGATCGGAGTCGTCCCGCCCGCACCTGCAATATCAACTGTCGGGTGCTCTCCCGCAGTCTTGGTGACGATGTTTACGGAGCCGCCGATGCCGTCGCCGTCCATATTCGCTTGCAGGGTCTTGTTAACTTCAACTGAGTCGATGAGATTGGCTGGCATGGCATCAAATTTGATTTGACGCACTCCGGGTTCCGGCGAAGGTATATTTACTCCATCAATCGTAGCGTTAGTGAGACGCGGCTCGAGGCTTCGCACCTGAATGTACTTGCCTTCTCCTTCATCTCGTTCCAGGGTGACACTCGGCAAACGACCGACGGCGTCGGCAATGTTGGCGTTGGGAAGAGAGTTGATCACTTCGCTTGGCAGCACCTGGACGATATTATCGGCAGTTCGTTCCCGATTGATTGCTTCTACTTCTCCGGAGACACGCTCGCCGTTCACGAAAATCTGGTCTCGCTGGGAAGCGACTTCCATTTTCACATCGACAGTTGTGGGCTGCCCAGCGGTGACATTCACGACTTTTGTAAAAGGGGATAGGCCCACGTAGGTAACGGTGATCGTGTAACTGCCGGGAGCGAGATTGTTAATGAAATAACCGCCCTGCTGACCGGAGATCACGATTCTGCCAGCGGGCTGCAATTCGATCTGCGCGCCCTGGAGCACGCTGTCGGAAGTGTCCGAAATATGGCCACCAATGGATCCCTTATCGGACTGGGCAGATACTCTCTGGGCAAAAATGCTGCCCAAGACCAAGACGAGTGTGACTAGTGGGCGGCAAATCTTTTTCATCGCGAATGCTCCTCGCATTGGAAGAATTAGAATCTCGACGGATGTATCGTTGTGTAGAAAAATTGACGCACGCGAAATCCGTTTAAGCGGAGTACACGGTTTGCGCGGTTGATCCAGAAGCACGTTTGAAATATGGCCTCGCGTTGCCACACCCCACACCAATGGAGACAGGTGCCCGGTGACGTCCACTTCGTTCTGCGCTCGAAGTTTGTAAAGACCCGGTGGATGAGTGTCCATGAAGCTGCCGGGATCTTCTGACCCCATTAGTCCATCTAGGCCCTTACTTGGCGATGAACAGAGATTAATAGGAGATTAAAGAGGCGCTGAAAGAGCTTTCAGATGCATAAGCTTTCAGTCTGCAGATACCGAAGAATGCTGAACTTGCTGATCGTATGCGAGTCCAGCGTGCGGGACATTTGTGAGTGGAAAGCTGACGCGAAATCGAGAACCTTCGCCGACAACGCTAAAAGCCTGGATCGAACCCCGGTGTGCCTCGGCAATCCACTTTGCGATCGAAAGACCCAAGCCCGCGCCGGAGGCTCGGCCTGTTCGCGCTTGATCTGCGCGATAAAAGCGCTCGAAGATGTTCGGCAGATCCTTCTCGGAAATGCCAATTCCGGTGTCCTGAATTTCTATGATGAGAGATTCATTCTCAGAGGACGAACACATGAGGATGCTACCGTGCTCGGGAGTGTACTTCACCGCATTGTCCAAGAGCGTCATCAACAATCGTTCCAGCGCGGCCGGATCTACAAGAAGCGGAGCAGGTGCGGCGAGAAGTTCCTCCCTGAAGCTGATATTTTTGCCGACAGCCAGGATACGCGCCTTCGCGGCTACCTCTCCTAGATTGGGAGCAATATCCACGCGCACAAAACGCAGAGCGGCAGCGCCGGCGTCAGCACGAGCAAGCGTCAGAAGCTTCTCGATGAGTTCAGTGGTCTGCTCTGAGGTAGCAAGAATCCGTGACAAGGATTCGCGGTATTCGGCGTCGGTTCTCGGACGGCGAAGAGCGATCTCTGCGTTGGTACGAATCAGCGCCACCGGGGTGCGCAAATCGTGCGAAGCGTCGGCGGTAAACTGTGTTAGCCGCTTTACCGAAAATTCGATGCGCTCGAGCATGGCGTTAAGGGTTTCCGTCAACTGCCGCAATTCATCCTGCGCGTGCGGAACCTCTAGACGTTGAGAGAGATTTTGCACGCCGATCTTTGCAGCGGAATGTGTAATGCGGCTCACCGGAGAAAGGGCCCGTCCGCTGAGCCAATAACCAAGCAATGAAGCGATCAGCGCAAGCAGCGGCAGGAACTCCTTCTCTGTGAGCCGAAAGTTGTCGAGGGCCTGATCGAAAGGTTCAGTCGGCACCGCTACGCTGATGGTGTATTCCTCGTCGCGGACCCTCACACGCTGAAAGGCGATGCGGTATTGCTGCTGTTCTAGATTTGCTGTCCGAAACGTAAGTTCATTTCCGATATTCGAAGGAAATGCTGGTCGTGGCGAAGCCAGGCGCGGCGAACGGAAAATCCACTCTCCGTCCGGGCCGGCCACTTCAAAAATCGCACCGTTGGCCCACAACTCGGAGAGTTCGCGCAACTCCCTTTGCATTTTTGGCACGCCATTCGCCGCCGCGCCGTCGATCACCCGGCGCACGATTTCGAGGTTGCTGCGGGAGGCACCGTTGACGGTGGTGTCGATGCTGCGCTGAAAGCCGATATCGCAAATCCAGAAAAAACCCGCGAAAGAGGCCGCGAGCACAACAAGATACAAAAGGGTCAGGCGGGCGCGAATAGTGATTCTCACTGGATTTTCGCCGGAGCCACGGAATAGCCGAACCCGCGGTGGGTATGAATCAATTTCGCATCGGAATGATGATCGACTTTCTTGCGAAGAAGGCGCACGAAAGCGTCCAAAGTGTTTTCCGTCACTTCTCTGCCGTTTCCCCAAACCGAACTAAGAAGTTCGTGTCTAGAAACGGTGCGCCCAGAATTGCGAGCGAGAATCTCTAAAAGCCTGAATTCCGTCAACGACAGGTGAATCTCAGTGCCGCGGCGGAAAGTTCGGTGTGACGTCAGGTCGAGGACCAAGTCTTCAACTTCCAGAACGTTTTTCCGACGAAACTCCTTACGGCGTATTAGCGCTCGAATGCGTGCAAGCAGTTCGAGGAAAGAAAACGGTTTGGTTAGATAGTCGTCTGCCCCGGCATCAAGGCCCTTCACCAGGTCGGACAAGGCATCACGCGCCGTGAGCATCAAGACGGGTGTTTCTTGCTCCCGACAGCGGAGCTGCTTGGCAACTTCGAGGCCGTCCACGAGCGGGAGCATGACGTCGAGGAGAATTACGTCGAAATCCGCAGAAGCAGAGAGCTCAAGTGCAGCTCGCCCGTCACTTGCGACGCTGACTTCGTACTGTTCTTCTTGGAGGCCGCGGGAGAGCAGTCCCGCCATTTCCGGTTCGTCTTCGACAATAAGTACGTGCATGGGTTTGCGTGCCATGAGGAGAGTAGGGGTTCCTATGTTAAGGCGCGGTTAACGGAACGTTACGAATCGACTTCAGGTCGTTCTGCAAAATCATGACGTCGCCGCTGCGTGTTCTGTCTGCCGCTCGGTCCTCGGTCCAAATAGAAATTAAGGATGGGGGTGAAAATCAAAGAAAGAACAAGTGAGCTCAGCAGACCACCAATGACCGCAATAGCCAGGGGTTGCAGCATTTCGGAGCCGGAGCCAAAGGCGATGGCTAACGGGAGCATGCCTGCGATCGTGGCCAGCGCGGTCATAGTGATGGGGCGCAGCCTGCGACGGCCCGCCTGGATCATCGATTCTTGCGGAGAGAGACCAAGTTTTCGGAAACGCTGGTCCGCATCGAGAAGAAGGATGCCGTTTTTGGCGACGATTCCAACGACCATAATCATCCCCATGAACGAAACCACGTTAAAGGTGGTGCGCGAAATCAGCAGCGCCAGAAATCCGCCGAAGGTAGAAAGAAGTGCAGATGCGATGATCGCGGCGGGTGCGGCGAAAGTGCGAAATTCGAACAGAAGTACGACGAAGAGCAATAACAAGGCGAGAACAAGCACTACGGACAAGTCCTTGAAAGTCTTTTGTTGCTCGGCGTATTGGCCTCCGTATTCAACTCGAATCGACGAGGGCAGTCGCATCTCATTGATGGTCTTTTTCACGAACGCGATCCCGGATCCCAGCCCCTGACCTTCGAAGCGCGCCGTTACTTCAACGAGGCGCTGCAAATCTTCGCGTCGAATTTCCGTTTGGCCGGGATCGTTCGTTATGTGAGACAGAGAGCCCAGCGTGGCTGTGCGCCCGGTCGAGCCTGTTAGCAGGGTGTTGCTGATGTTGTCCAGCGACACGCGATTTTGAGCGGGAAAACGGACGCGAATTGTGTACGAGCGATCGTTCTGGATTACCGGAGTGGCGGCTGGTTCTCCTTCGAGAACCGCGGCCGCATTGATGGCGACTTCCTCGGTGGTGAAACCGGCTCGTGCAGCGGTGGACGGATTGACTTGATAGGTAACCGCGGGACCGCTCACCGTGTTCTCGATTCCATCCAGCACATCGACGACATGAGGATTTTTCTTTATGGCTTCGGCAACTCTCGGGGCGGTGGTTTCCAAAAGTTTGGGATCCTGGGAGAAGAGCTTGATGACGACTGGCTGCGGCTGGCTGGTAAGATCTCCAATCATGTCTTGCAAAACTTGAACGAACTCGACATCCGTGGAGGGTTCCGTCTTCTTAATCTCGTCGCGAATGTCGTTCATGATGTCGTCGATGTCACGCTTGTGGCCCTTTTTCAGTTTCACCGTGAAATCACCGCGGTTCGCTTCGGTGACCGCGGCGAGGCCAAGTTGAAGTCCGGTTCGCCGCGACGTATTTTCAACTTCCGGCGTGGAACGAAGAATTTCCTCAATGTGTTGAAGGACTCGATCCGATTCCTGCAAAGAACTCCCCGGGGGAGTGATGTAGTCCAAGATGAAGCCGCCTTCGTCCATGTGCGGAAGGAGATCGGTGTCAAGTAAGCTGTAGCAAACATACGAAAGCGCCACAATCGCAAGCGAAGCAACCCCCACCACGAACGGAAGGTGCACAATCCTAGCCATGACACGGCCGTATGCGTCAACGACACGTCCGAAGAAACCGGAAACATGCGCTTCCTCTGCAGTGAGCAATGAAGCCGCGGTGGCTTCACCTTTCGCTTCGCCGACGGTGAGTGCCGTGTCCTTCCGGCGGACGAAATATTGGCTGAGGGTGGGCGTCCACGTTACGGCCAGCAAAAGCGAGGTCAGCAATGACACGGTCATCGTAATCGCCAGGGCGCGGAAGAAGCTGCCGAACACGCCCGTGGTCGAGACCAACGGGAGGAACACAACGATCGGCGTGATTGTGGACCCGATCAGCGGCACGGTCATTTCGCGCAACGCGCTTTGGATTGCTTGGAAACGAGATTCGCCGACATCACGATGCATGACGATGTTTTCGAGTACGACGATCGCGTCGTCGATTACAAGTCCGACCGCAGCCGCCAAACCACCAAGGGTCATGAGATTGAAGGTTTGCCCTGTAAAACGCAGAACAATGAATGTGAAAAGCAGGGTGACGGGGATGACCAGCGCCGCGACGAAGGAACTGCCCCAATCACGGAGGAATAGGACGAGAATGCCTGCGGAAAGAACGATTCCCAACAGGACCGCGTCGCGAACGCTGGCGATCGAGGACTGCACGACGGTGGACTGATCGTAGAAAACCTCGAGATGAACTCCAGGCGGCAGGATAGGACGGAGCTCCAGGATTTTTGCATGCACTTCGTTCGCAACATCGAGCGTGTTGCTTTCCGGCTGGCGATTGATGCTGAGCAGAACTGCCGGTTTGCCATTCGCGGTGACGATGGTGTAGACCGGCGCGTCGGAAGGAGCAACTATCGCGATATCGCCGAGGCGAATCGGCACGCCGTCCTTCGTGGCCTTCACGACAATTTGGGCGATTTCGTCTGGAGTGCGTACTTGTCCACTAACGAGTCCGAGCACCAACTGGTGTTCGTGCTCCAGAAGGCCCGGGGAATCGATCAGATTGGTGTGACGAATGGCGTCGAGTATATCAGGCACAGTAACGCCGGTGGCCTGAAGCCGCGCGGGGTCTGGGGTCACTTGAAATTCAGGAACGCGACCACCCTGCACCAGAACGGAGGAGACACCATCAAGGCGGTTGAGTCGAGGCTTCAAATCGTAGGTGGCGATCTCCCAAAGTTTACTCTGTGAGATTGAATCGGAAGTCAGGCTATAGCCGAGGATAGGAAACGAGGCGAACGTCAACCGATGCGTTTGGATTTTTGCGCCAACGGGGAGTTCGGGTTGCAGCCGCGCGACTTCGGCATCCACGCGTTGCAGCGTCAAGATCATGTCCGATTTCCAGTCGAAGAAAAGATCCATCTCCGCAGAGCCACGGCTGGTGATCGTTTGCACCTTTTGGAGTCCGGGCACACTGTTCATGGCTTCTTCCAACGGTTTGGTGATGGTAACCAACATCTGGTCGATCGGCATCACGCCGTTGTCGACGCCAACCACGATTCGTGGGAAATCCGTGTTCGGAAATACCGCGATCGGAATGGAGAATGCCAAGTATAAACCGACCAGCGCAATGCTGATGGTCAGGAAGATAATGGGGCGCGACAATTTGTTGAACCACGGCTGTTCGTTGCCGTCGCCTCTATTTCCCGGCTGTGCCGGGGGGACGCTTCCTGGCGGGAACTCCATGGCCGGCTATTCCTTGCCCTTCTCGGAATTCTTGGCGGGGGGCGCGGGCTTCGCGGGTTTCTTGTCCGGCGCTTTGTCCGACTTGTCCGCGGCATCTTCTTTGGCCGCTCCTGGCTTTTCGTCACCTGCTTCGGGGGCCGGAGCCGCTACCACTTTGATTTTTGTGCCGTCGGGCAGAGCGTATCCACCGACAGTGATGATCGGATCCTTTTCCTTTATGCCAGACTCGATTTCGACCAACTCCTTGTTGTGAATGCCAACTTTGACGTTAGTCAGGTGGGCTTTTCCGTCGGAGCCAGCGATCAGGACATAATCCTGCCCCTCGGTAGTTTTGAATACGGCGGAAACTGGAACGATAATCGCATCCTTCGCGGTTTTGGCGGTTGCGGTGACGCCAACATTCATCCCGGGTTTCAGTGCCTCAGGGGGACGGATCGCTTCGACCCAAACTTCGATCGTAGTTCCGCCAGCGTCCAGCGCGGGACTTACAAGCATCACTTTCCCTTTGATCGGATCATCCAGTCCTGCAAGCTGCAATTCCGCTGGATTTCCCGGTTTCAGCACTACGGCCTCGTTCTGTGCCAGGTGCGCTTTCGCAACCAGTCTCGAGACGTTCATGACAGTCATAATTGGCTGATTTGCCGTGGCCAATTCACCCTGGAACAGCGGGCGTTCCGTAATCACGCCATCAATCGGGCTGTAGATTTTCGTATAGCCCAGTTGCGCTTGGGCACTCAGATACTTTCCCTTTGCTGCTGACAGTTGCCCGCCGGCGGACTTCAAGGCTTGTTCCTGACCGATCTTTCTTAAATCCGCCAATTGGCGCTGAGCCTGTTCGTTAGCGCTGCGCGCCTGTGCCAAGGCAACTTCGGCGGAATCCAGATCACGGCGCGGTAATGCACCTTGATTGAACAAATCTTTCCGCGCTTCGTACATCTTCTCCTGCGCGTCGTAAGCAGCCTTCGCCGAAACCGCGTCCAGCTCGGCTTTTTGGATTTGCTGAGGAAGACTGGCTCCGGTAGTCGTCACATAGCCAGCCTCGGCCTGTTCGAATTCTCCTTTGCTCTGCTCGGCCGCTCCCGCCAGGTCCGCGCTTTCCAGTTCCGCAAGTAGCTGGCCCTTCTTCACGCGACTCCCGCGCTGCACATAAAATTTGCTGATGGTCGAAGTGATTTTTGGCGTGATGACGGATTGTTCCAGAGGAAAGACGATAGCTTCAGCGGTGATGGTCAAGGAGATCGGCCCACTTTCGGCGGCCGTCGTTTGAACTTCGGCAATGACCTCCGGCTCTTTCTCCGTCGCTGTGCAACCGTAAAGGAGGAGCGATGCGACTAAGCACCAAAGACCAGCCGCTTCCCGTGCGTTGCGACGAATTCTCATTTCGATAGTGCGATTCATGGATTCGTCAGTACTCCTGTCAAGGTCTGTAGATCTGCCAGCGCCACACGGTACCGCACAGCGCCATCCTGGTAACCGGCGTTCGCGGTAGCAAACGTTGTTTGCGCATCCACAACTTCCAACACCGTCGCTTCGCCATTCTTGTAGCGCAGGGTGGTAAGGCGCAGGCTGTCGGAGGCCAATTCTGCCGACCTTTGCAAACCACTTAATTCTTCGAGCGCTGTTTCTGTCTCCGCATAGAGGGAGCGCATCTCCGACAACAGAGTTCGTTGCGCCAGAGAGAGTTCGCGTTTCGTCTGGGTTCGGCGAAGTTCCGCTTGTGTGATACGGCTCTGGGTAGTGCCCCAGTTCCAGAGTTCCCAACTAAATGCAGCAGTCGCTGCCGAGCCCACGTTCGAATACTTCGTATTGTCCGGAGGGGGAAGCGTGGAATTTACTGCATAACGGGTTGCATCGATTCCGTAGAAATAGTCCAACGTAATGGTGGGCAGATACCCCGCGCGCGCCGCAGACACCTCCTGATCCGCAGCCTTCAGCGTCAAAAGCGCCGCCCTGATATCTGGATTATCGCGGGCGGCCTGTGCTTCGAATTCAGCGCGGGTCGGCAATGCCACGGGTGCGTGCAGGTCGTCCACAACCGTGAAGTTATCGTTGAAATCGGGAAACACGAGGATCGCCAAATTCAGTCGAGCGTTCAGAAGCGATAACTGCGCTTCTTGTAGTTGCCTCTTGCGGTCTTGTGATTGGAGTTCGGCCTTGATGACGTCCGAATGCGCCGCCTCACCGCCTTTCTCCAGATCTTGTGTCAACTGATGGAACTTCTGCCCCTCGTCCGCGGTGCGTTTGGCGGCCTCCAGCTTTTGTTCCGCCGCGGACACGGCAAAATAGTTCTGCACAACGGTGACCACTAATCCCCGCGCCGCGATGTCGGCGCGGGCCTTGGATGCCGCCGCCAAGGCCGCGGCCCGGCGATAAGTGGCCACGGAAGCGGCGTCGAGAACCTCATGCACATTTCCCTGACTAATGTATTCGTGCACCGCGTTGTTGGCGATGAATTTGATGCCGAGCCCCGGTCCGATCGATTGCGTATAAACAGCCGAAGTATTGAAGGTTGCACTGGGAAGCAGCGAGGCTAGCGCTTGCCTGCTGTCCTGTTGAGCGACTCTCGAATCCGTCACCACGGCTTGAAACTGGACACTGTTCTGTTTTGCCAGAGCGAGGGCTTGCTGCAAAGTCAGCGGCTTGCGCTCGTTAGCTGAGCTGTCCGCGGCTTGTGTGTCGGC
>Ga0070765_100002684_pt1 | contig 11234 bp, 11 predicted proteins | sample HubBroMetageWFT5_FD_71516 | JGI IMG/M metagenome (GOLD analysis project Ga0070765, IMG submission 71516) | Warmed and freeze-thawed soil microbial communities from the Hubbard Brook experimental Forest, New Hampshire - Hubbard Brook CCASE Soil... | ecosystem: Environmental > Terrestrial > Soil... | reverse complement strand
ACTCGAGGATTGTGCGTGGAGAAAATGGATCGTCACTTTTGGAGATGAGCGCTGTGTCCCACCCGATGACAGCCAAAGCAACTACCGGATGGCGTCCGAAACATTTTTGATGGTCACGAGCCCAGGAGAAGTGTTGCGGATGAAAGGGGAGCTCGACCCTAACGAAGCGGCCGAGGAATATGAGACTGCCTTACAACATCTCGGTAAACGCTTTGGCGAGTCCCGCTACCGGCATGACCTGATTTTGCTTGGCCTGGGAGAGGACGGTCACACTGCTTCCCTATTTCCAGATACGCCTGCTCTTGAAGAGACCCAGAAGAACGTGGTGCCCAATTTCGTCCCGAAGTTTAAGGCTAACCGGCTTACATTCACGTTCCCACTGATTAATGCTGCCCGTTGCGTCGCCTTTGCCGTAAATGACAAGACAAAACAACCAATAATCGACCGGGTTCTCGCTGGAAATAGCGGCCTCCCATCCGAGCAGGTTAAGCCGGTCGATGGGGAGATCCTGTGGTTCATTGGACACGGCAAGTAGGCGAGTGGGAGTAAGGGCGTGTCGGCGTATCGGCGTATGACCGCGCGTGCAGCTCCGCAAACAGATGGGACTTATGCGACTCACGGGACCTATGGGTCAGTCACATAAGTCTCATGAGTCCCATAGGTCCCATTCGGTCGCAGCGCCCGGCGTCTTCGCTTTACGCCGATACGCCCACACGCCCACACGCTCCTCCCAGATCGTGACTGTCGTTTGAAGTCGTGTTAGGCTCCAGTGCATGGGAAACACGCCAGAGGGATCCGGTTTTGAAGCGTTGCTCGAAATTACGACTCGTTGCGGGTCGGGAACTGCTTTCAAAAAAGGAATCTCATGGAACGCTGACTCTGACCTGGAACAGAGTTGGTCGCGTTGGAACCGTTCCTCCTTTCAACCGTTCATCCTCCCTCATCTGGTCCAAGTCCAAGCTCTTTCCGCCCGGCAATTTGTTCGCGAAATTCTGGGGCTCGATCGTGCTTTCTCGGGTCTGCTTTCAAAAGAAACCGAGGCGAAAAGCGTCGAAGCGGGCCGACATCTGCTTTCTGCGAAATCATTGAAAACCGATCGAACCCTGGAGCGAGTTCAACGCGCGGTCGCAGCCGGTATTGCGCCCGGGCATTTTGCGACGTTATTTGCCGTCCGCGCGGCAGGCTTTTCAATTGCGCCGCGCACTGCCGTCCAAGCCTATCTGTTGCAGGAGCTAGTCTGCGAAATTGCAGATCCGGATCACCAAGCGGAACTGCTTGCGCTTGGCTTGTCTGAGGTCAACGATTTCTTTCGGCACTCCGTCGAGACGGAATCGGAGGCTATTCGATCGAATGCCTGAGACTGCTATCGATACAAAAACGGAGACGCAGTTAACGACTCCGTGGAACGTGGTGGTTCACAATGACCCTGTGAACTTGATGTCTTACGTCACGATGGTTTTCCAAAAAGTCTTTGGTTATTCGCGTGATCGCGCCACTAAACACATGCTTGAAGTGCATCATCTCGGTCGATCGATCGTCTGGAGCGGCGACCGAGAACAGGCCGAACTATATCTCCAGCAGCTGCATGGTTACCTCCTGCAAGCGACTCTGGAAAAATCTGAGGGATGTTGATTCGTAAGTGGAAAAAGAAAGCAATAGAGTTCTCTCGCATCGAACGCATCGAAGAAGAACTTCTAAGGCAGGTGCCGGCTTGTTGTGAGCTCGACGAGGGCAGCAACGCCGAATCTAGGATTTTCCCGGCTCCGGCGGATGCAAACGAGCAGGATTTACTTCAAGATTGGAAGGAATTTGTCCGGCCAGAGCTGCGGCATCTCTTTCGTTCAGCAAAAGAGACCGTGGAAGCCGATTTGGGCCTTTTGAAAATGAAAATCGGTCATCTCGGCCGGTTCTTAGTGCCGCTCGAACATGCAGAACCTTGGCTGAATGCCCTGAATCAGGCGCGTTTGATTTTGGCTGCCAAATATGAGTTCTCCGAAGCGGAACTCTCGGCATTAGAAGCGCCTAAGACTTTTTCTCAACGCGAACTCGTGCTGCATCAAATCAACTTTTACGCCGCCATCCAGGAACGCATCATCGAAATCCTGACCATCGGGGAAGACCAGAAAGGTTCAGGAGAACCCGGCGACCGGTAGGGACGAGCTTCCGGTGCGGCGAAAATCTCGTCGCGAATGGGCGAATGGGCGAAACGGCGAGTGGGCGAAAGGGCGACACGGGAGTTGCTGCCATGAATGGGACTTATGGGCCCATGGGACCAATGTGTGAGCAGGGGGACCCATTAGTCTCATGTGTCCCATAAGTCTCATCTGTGCCAACACCCAGAACCTTCGCGGTACCCTGGATTTCCCCACTCTCCCGCAGCGCTCTCGCCGCTTCGCCCAGTCGCCGCTTCGCCCACTCGCCCCTAATTACCGACCCTGCGCTAGGTCAATCGGATAGATACGCCAATCCGGATTGCCATATCCTTGGGGCCATTTTTCGGGCTCTTTCGCGTTGAAATAGACAGCGATCTGTAACAGGGGAAACGTGTTGGGCGCCACGGCAACCTGTGAGAACCAAATCCGCCGATAGGCATCGTCGCCGACAACGCCGAGCTCTGCAATCATCACCGGCTTGTTATAACGGCTGGCAAAAGAATAGATCTCGCGGAAACACTCATTGAAGTCGCGTGATTTACCGTAGTGATCGATGTCCCATTTCTCTAGTCCGTAGACCGATACGCCGACGAAGTCGACATACTTGGCGCCTGGGTAATAGGCAGACATGCCTCGTTTTCCCTTAGGCGACCAAACGAAAGAGAAGCGTCCTTGTGACCAAGGCCGGCAGCGATCTACGAAGTAGCGGTAGGCTTGGACGTAACCCTTAGCGTCAGAACTCGCCCATGGGTAACGCCCGGTTGGATCTTCCATCTCATGGCCCCAGCGTATGAAGAGAGGCCGGTCGAGCGCACTCAGTGCGCTAGCCACCGTGTCGATATCCGCATCGTATGCTCCCCGGGTGGTATCAGTGAATAGGGTTTGGCGATTCCGGCCCTGCGTCGGCCACGGTTCGATTGTGACCATCAGCGAACGGTTCCTCGTCGCGGCGTAGTCGGACGCTCGGCGCAAGCCGGCAACGTCGCTTGGCTCCCAAGGGACAAAAATGTGCTCGAGTTCGATCCCATTCGAATGGCCGAAGCGTCCTTCGGGATCGTAGACACCATATTTCAGCGATGAAAGTTCCTCGGCCATGGCTGCGGCGATCGTTAAACTGAACACAAAACTAAGAGCAATAGCACGGTGACCCTTGGCAGCCACTCGGCATGCCGATTGGAAATGGCGTCTTTTACTAATGTTTGGCATGACTAGGTACGGCCGATCGTAAGAACGCTCATACAAAAAGAAGGCTTTCCAAACCAATTCTGGGCATCAGCAGCAGAAAAATCAGCCTTTATTTTTTAACAATCGGCTCGAGATCGCCTGGACCAATACGCCAATCTGGAGTGCCTTGCCCGTCGGGCCAGCGCTCGGGATCTACAGCGTTGAAATAGACCACGATGCGGAGGAGCGGGAACGAAGAGGACGCCGCGGCTACCTGCGTGAACCAGGTTCGGCGATAAGCTGCGTCGCCGGCGACGCCCAGTTCGGCAATCATCACCGGCTTCTTATAACGGCTGGCAAGAGAATAGATCTCACGAAAGCGCTCGTAGAAATCGAGTGCCTTCCGTAATGGTCGATGTCCCATTGCTCTAGCCCATAGACAGACACGCCGACGTAATCGACATATTCGTCGCCAGGATAATAAGCGGACATACTCTGCTTTCCTTTTGGTGACCAAACGAAATAGAAACGCCCGTGCGACCAAAGCCGGCAGCGCTCGACGAAATAACGGTAGGCCTTAATGTAAGCCTCAGCATCGCGACTTGCCCACGGGTAACGCCCGGTCAGGTCTTCCATTTCGTGGCCCCACCGAACAAAAACCGGGCGATTGAGTTCGCCCAGGACGCTGCCGATGTTTGCTAGGTCAGAGTCGTAAATTCCGTCTGTGATATCGGTGAGCAACGTTTCGCCGGTCCGGCTGTGCGCCGGCCATGGTTCAACCGTAACCATCAACCAACGATTCTTGCTCGCGGCGTAATCGCTAGCGCTGCGCAGGCGCCCGACGTAATTCGACTCCCAATGGACAAAAATGTGCTCGACCCCAATTTGATCCGATTTGGCAAACCGCTCTTCCGGATCATAGATACCATATTGCAATGCTGGACGTTCCTCCGCGGAAGCGCTGGCGATCATGACTGCCGATCCAATGTAGAGAATGGCGGCTCGACAAAAGTGGGCCGTGGTTCGGCCCGCGGAAAGCGAATAGCGTCTTCTGCTAGCGTTTGGCATTACGGTGGGCAACTGATCGCACTGAAGATGATACAGATATCAGCCTTCCAAAAGCACTTAGAATCCGACGAGTGTACGTGCGTCCCGCGGCTGCGATTCGGGCTATGGGAGCTCGTTCGTGCTCTCTCGCGAGGTTCGCATGGATAGAAGCGCTATTCCCTCCCGGCGCGGTTGCGCAGAGTATCATCGAGAGGAATAGCCCCGCCGAAGGCGATGCAAGCAGCACGCTGGAGCGAGTCTTAAGGGTTATTGGGCTCCTGCCCGGCTCAGCTCCTTGCCTGGTTCCGAGATCTCGCTTGTCGAATACCCTTCCCATCTTTGACATCGACGCTGTTAGACCAATTTGAATTCGCGAAAACTTAGTTTGGCTTGTTTAAAGGCTTTCTCTTTCCATTCCTAAGTCCCTGGCGTCAAGCGCCAAAGACAACCAAGCCTCGAACACCCGAGGACCCTGCATTTGTCCGGGCATCCAGCAATCCTTTTTTTCCTATGATGGCCCGATTCAGCCAAATCCTTTGCTTCTACCCGTTGACGTGATCCGATGAACACGAGTAATTTCGGTTATGAGCAAACCCGTCGTCGAAGTACAAGTCCGGGCCGTGGTCCCGACCACCGGCGGGTGTGCTGTCTTTGTCGGGAACGACGAAAAGATCTTTGTGATTTACGTTGATCAAACCGTAGGTCAAGCCATCACCATGTTCATGCGTGGCGCTCAGAAGGAACGCCCTTTGACCCATGATCTCATGGCCAACATCCTGATGGCTCTCGGAGCGCGGATCGACCGGATCGTGATCAATGACCTTAAACGCGGCACCTATTTTGCGCGGATGATTCTGAGCGCCGAAAACGAGCTCCACCAGCGGAAAGTGATGGAGATCGATGCTCGCCCGAGCGATTGCATCGCCATGGCGGCACAACAAAAGGCGGCGATTTACGTCAGTCGCGAAGTCTGGGAAGAGGTGGACGATATGGCGGATGTGCTGCGTAAAATGGAAGAAGAAGGATCCAGTCCGGGAGAATCCGAAGAAGAGTTCTAAAAGTTCCGCTTTTTTTCAGCTGCCGATTGCAATTGAAAAAGCACCACTTAGTTTGCGGAAATCATGTCTGACAGCTGGGACATTCCATCCGCGATTTCTCTTTATAACGTAGACCGTTGGGGATCGGGCTACTTCAGTATTAACCGATCAGGCAACGTCCAGGTGATGCCGACTCAACAAGAGAGTCTCAGCATCGACCTGGTTGAAGTGGTGCAGGAGGCTCGAGATCGCGGTATGAGCTTCCCGTTAGTTGTCCGCTTTCAGGACCTTTTGCGGCATCGCGTTGAAACGGTTAACCGTGCTTTCCAATCCGCGATCGCCGAAGCGCGCTATCAGAACGTCTATAAAGGTGTTTTCCCAATCAAGGTTAACCAGCTGCGGGAAGTGGTGGAAGAGATCCAGGACGCTGGATCCCCTTACCATTTCGGCCTAGAGGCAGGGAGCAAACCGGAGTTGATCGCCGCCTTAGCCGTACATCGTGACCCGGAAAGCTTGATTATCTGCAACGGTTACAAGGACTTGACCTATATCAAGCTGGCGCTCCTCGGCCGGAGGTTAGGCAAGTTGGTTATCATCGTCGTTGAGAAGCTCGAGGAAATCCGGCAGATTGTTCAGCTTTCTAAAGAGATGGGTGTTCAGCCTATCTTAGGTCTGCGTGTCCGATTACAGGTTAAGGGTCACGGGCGTTGGGCTACTAGCGGTGGGGAGAACGCGAAGTTTGGCCTTTCGACTGCCGATCTGGTTGCGGCTAGTAACTATTTGAAAGAAGAGGGGATGGCCGATGCCCTCAGGTTGGTTCATTTCCATGTGGGCTCGCAGGTAACCGATATTGGTGTAGTTAAGAGAGCGGTGCGCGAAGCAGCCCGCTTTTTTGCCAAGCTGTCGCGTATGGGGCACCCAATGGAGTTTATCGATGTCGGCGGCGGGCTAGGAGTCGATTACGATGGCTCCCGCACTGCCTTTGATAGCTCCATGAACTATACGCTGCAGGAGTACGCTCGCGACGTGGTCTACAACATCATGGACGTGGTCGACTCAGAGAAAGTTCCTCATCCGACCATCGTGAGCGAAGGAGGACGAGCGATTGTTGCTCATCACTCCGTGCTGATTGTTGAGGCTTTCGGCTCCATCGAAAAAGGCACCGCCGATCTTTCGCTGCAAATCAAAGAGACCGATCCAAAACTGTTAGCCGATATAGTCGAAATTCAGCGGACGCTTACCAAGCAGAACCGGATGGAAAATCTGCACGACGCGCAACAGGTTAAGGAACAGGCTCAATCGATGTTTGAGCTCGGCCTGCTCGATCTGGAAAGCAAGGCTAAGATCGAGACCATCTACTGGCAGATTGCCGAGTCGGTGGTGAATCTCTGCCGCGGCATGCGCTATGTCCCGGATGAGGTTAAAGAGTTAGAAATTTCTCTGGGCGATCAATACCTCTGTAACTTCTCGGTCTTCCAATCGTTACTGGATCATTGGGCTTTGGGACAACTCTTCCCGATCATGCCGATCCATAAATTGCAGTATCCCCCTGACCGCAACGGGACGTTAGTGGACATCACCTGTGACTCAGATGGTAAAGTCAGCAAGTTTATCGATCTGCAAGACGTCAAAGAGACTCTGCCGTTGCACCGCATAACCAATGGAGAGCCCTATTATCTCGGCTTCTTTTTGCTGGGCGCCTACCAGGATATCATGGGTGACCTGCACAATTTGTTCGGCCGAGTTAACGAGGTTCACGTCTTCCTCGACGAAGACGAAGACAGCGGTTGGTACATAGAAGAAACGATCCAGGGCAGCACGGTGATTAGCGTCCTCTCCATGACTCAGTGGGACCAGAACGAGCTGATCCGATTGGTCAAAGCCCAAGTTGACGCCGCCATCAAGAGCGACCGCCTGAAACCAAACGAGGCCATGCGAATCTTGAGCGAGTACGAGCGCGGCCTCGGCGGCTACACTTACCTGAACTTCAATAAACCCTGACGGTAGGGATGAGCTCCCGGTCTCTGGGCAAGCCGTGGAGCGCGCCTCGCTTGCGAGGCCGTGGTAAGCAAGGGAACATCGTGATTCACGCCGCTTTTCTGTCAGCAGCTCTTTTGCGAAAACCGGACTCTGCACACCCAAGAGCGCAGCTTGACGATAGGCCTGCCACTTCGTGAGCGTTGCTCGCCACGGCCTCGCAAGCGAGGCGCGCTCCACGGGAGCTTGCGCGCTACCCGCCAAACAAATGCTTCAGCGAATCCAGGAATCGCTTCTTTAGATCCTTGTTATCTGCCGGCTCGGAATTTGGATTTATCGGCTCGCCTCGATGCACTTGGCACGACTGTGAAGGGCAGATCGACTGCGGCAGACTGATTTGATAAGCGGTCCCGGCGGAACGGCATTCGTCTGTTGCGATCTCGTTCGATACGGAACAGAGCTCGACCTGGACGACGGGTTCGGGTGGAGGGAAATCGCCATCCGGGTATTTGGTTCTAGACGTCTTCTCCATTACCCGCACCCAGATTGGTAGAGCGAGCGCAGCACCATATCCGCGTTGCTCGATGGTCTGCGGCTGATCGAATCCCACCCAGACCCCGCAAGTCAGCGAATTGGTGAACCCAACGAACCAAGCATCTTTGTATTCATCCGTAGTGCCGGTTTTGCCGGCGGCGGTTCGATCCAATCCTAGCGATTTAGCTGATGCCGCGGTGCCTCGCGATAGTACGCCTTGCAGAGTCTCCGCCACCATCCAGGAAATTGCCGGCTTCAAGATCTGGCGCTGCACCGGGCGCGCTTGGTACAGCACATGGCCGTCCTTGTCGTCGATCCGCTCGATCAGATAAGGCTCGCGCCGTACGCCTCCGGCCGGAAAAGCGCTGTAGGCAGCGGTAATGTCCTTCAAGGTCGAGCCGAACGCTCCGAGATAGATGGAGGGTAGCTTGGGGATATTGCTTCCGAGTCCCGCCTCGACCAGGAGCGACTGTATCTTGCTCAGACCGACACGTTCGCCCACTCGAATTGTCATCGTGTTCCGGGAGAAAATTAATCCTTCTCTCAATGGCAATACTCCTCGCGTCGAACCGTCCGAGTTTGCCGGGCTCCAATGAGGAGCTTCTGCTATCTCACCTGGCCGAATGGGGTCATCACTGATCTGCGAGCCGGGAAATAAACCGCTCTCGTAACCCGCCGCATAGATAAACGGCTTGGCCGTGGAACCGACCGACCGTGTTGCCTGTGAGGCTCGGTTAAACTTACTATCTTTATAGTCGCGTCCTCCGACGATGGCGCGGATTCCACCGGTATGGTTATCAATCACTAAAGCCGCGCCCTGAAGATACGGAGTGGCTTCCTCATTAGCACGGTCAGCGTCTGTGAAGGCACTCTTGCGCGGATGTTTGTAGTCTGCCTTTTCCTCAACCTGCGTTAGAAAAGTGTCGACCGCAGAATCAGCTGCCAACTGTAACGCCGGGTCGAGCGTCGTATAGATTTTGAGCCCGCCGCTATCGATCTCATCTTGAGAAACAATTCCTTGCAGCTCGCGATACAACGCATCCATCGCGTAGTTCTGTTGCGGAACCGAAGACTTCTTTCCACTCGTCTTTAGCGGAGCAGCTTTTGCCGTTGTCGCGTCCGAGGTCGGGATGTAGCCCAGCTCTGCCATCCGGTCGAGCACCTCATTGCGCTGCGCAAGTGCGCCGGTCGCATTGTTGATTGGTGAATAACGATTGGGACTTCGGATCAAACCGGCCAGCGTTGCCGCCTCCCACAAATTCACTTGGGAAGCCGATTTCCCAAAATACGCTCTCGCCGCAGCCTCCAATCCATAATAGCCCGACCCGAAATAGATCCGGTTGATGTAATAATCCAGGATCTGGTCTTTGGAGAACGCGAGCTCAATTCGACAGGCCATGAACGCTTCGAGAATCTTCCGGCTTAGATCGCGCTTTCCTAGGTCGAAGCTGTTTCGAGCTAATTGCTGCGTAATCGTGCTGCCGCCTTGCAGCAAAGTTAAATGACTTAGGTTGCTCGTGAATGCCCGAGATACGCCCACCACGTCAACCCCATGATGTTCGTAAAACCGCGAATCTTCCCGGGCTAACAACGCTTTTTTGAACAGGGGCGCAACCTGGTTCACGTTCACCAGAATCCGGTTTTCACCGTAAAGCCGACTATACACGTTGCCGTCTACATCGTAGATCCAGCATCGCTCCGGAATATGTCCGACCTGGCGTAAATCAAACGAGAGCGACCAGCCCAGGTAGACCACGAACACTAACCCAATCGCAAGGACTCCTTCGATCATCAACGCGAACAAGAATCGGCCGATGAACTCAACCCTGAAGAGACTTTGACGCACATTCATGTTCGCGTGCCTGCTCTAACGCGGCTCTTCTCCACGTTCTCGCTCGTTCCCGGCGCTCTCGGCGTTCCCGCTCGTTTGTAAGTCGGGTCTTCGTTCGACCGTGCGTTTGAGCGCCTCCGTTTTTCGCCATGCTTCAATAGCGGCGTGATTTCCCGAAAGAAGTATCTCAGGCACTTTCCAGCCCCGGAATTCTGCGGGTCTGGTGTAATGGGGATATTCCAGCAGGCCGTGGCTAAACGATTCATCTTTGGCCGAGTCTGCTTCGCCCAGTACACCCGGAATCAGGCGCGCGACCGCATCAACAACCACGGTCGCGGCAATTGCGCCGTTAGTCAGAATGTAGTCTCCAATAGATAATTCTTCATCGACTAGATGTTCCGCGACCCGATGATCGACGCCTTCATAGTGCCCGCAGATAAAGATCAAATGCGGCTTTTTCGCTAATTCCTGAGCTTTTTGCTGAGTGAAACGCTGGCCGGCTGCCGACATTAGGATCACATGAGAGTCGGGCCGCCGGATCGATTCAACCGCGGTAAAGATTGGTTCCGCTTTCATTACCATTCCCGGGCCGCCACCGTAGGGTGGTTCGTCGGTTACGCGATGCTTTCCGGTTGCCCATTGCCTTACGTCGAGACAGCGGACCTGGATAAGCCGATTCTCTTGGGCTTTTCCTATTATGCTTTCCGAAAAAGCTCCTCCACAGAGTCCCGGGAAAAGCGTCAGGATATCGAACTCAATCATTAACCTGCCAAAAGATTCCCTCTTTTAAGGAAAGAAGTCTACAGGGGAAACGGTAGGGACGAACTCCCGCTCATCCGCGTTCAGCGAGAAAATTCCGTGGTGGGGCGAGGCTCCCGAACAACGAAGGCACCTTCAAATAACCCTGACGGATACAGCCTTGGGTGCGCATCGGAGGTAACGGACGCGCCGAGCCGTTGGCCCAACGTATGCCATCTCCACGCGCCCACATTCCTAGTCGCGACGAACCAACAATGTGCAGTCCGTTCATTTTTTGTTGGAGAGCTGCCAGTGACCTCGAAAAGGCGTGGCGTATCATGAACCGTCGAAACCATTGAGAGGATCCCGATAGAATTTTTAGGGATCCCTAGAATAGCGCTTGCCGGCTATCAGCGCCTCTAGCTACATCCGCTTGCGGAGTAGGTGAGCATACTTCTCAACCAGCTCCTCTGCTTCGCGACGGGCATCAGTGCAGCTCTGGTGATGTGCCGGTGGTCGGATCTTGATCGGCTGATCACGCTTGATGGTGCTTATCAGCGCTTGTTGCCGATGAAGCAACTTCTTGGGGGTACACATCTTGGCCCATAAGCTAGCATCTCTGCGCCAAAAGCCAAGAAGGATGATGGATGACCACGCCACCTGTCTTGACCGATCGTCTAGTGCCTGACAGGTTCAGTGGCGTGCTTGAACACTACGCCTTCGAAGTGTTACCGATGTCTTGAACCTGCCTGT
>Ga0070765_100002681_pt1 | contig 11235 bp, 11 predicted proteins | sample HubBroMetageWFT5_FD_71516 | JGI IMG/M metagenome (GOLD analysis project Ga0070765, IMG submission 71516) | Warmed and freeze-thawed soil microbial communities from the Hubbard Brook experimental Forest, New Hampshire - Hubbard Brook CCASE Soil... | ecosystem: Environmental > Terrestrial > Soil... | reverse complement strand
GGACTGCGGACGCTGGCATGAAACTGTCGGCATCGAGCGTCAGGGCGAACGCGTAACCGGCGCCCCAACGATCGCAAAAATCACGGATATTGCCAGACTTGAATCCCGTGTTCACCGGCCGGCGGCGGTAGGTGATCCGGAAATCGCGCCACTTCTGCGCCAACGCATCGAAACAGGCTGCCTCGGCGGCGGCGATCTCGGGGATGTCGGTGTCGCTGAGCACATAAGTGTCGAACAGGTGGGCCACATTCTCGCGCGCAAAACCTTCCAGCATCGGCTCGAGATTGCGGACAACGTTGTCGGGGCTTTCGTTGCGGATGCACATGAGGATCGCCGTCGACGCGGTCACCGGCTCGTCGCCGCGGATGTGCGTGACGACGGGATTGACCGCCGCGACCGGATCGCGGGAGAACCGCATGATCAGAAATCCGATGGTCGCGTTCAAAAATCCGATGACCGACCACGGCAAAGTCACCGCGAATAGCGCGAGAAAGATGACAGCGCCGGCGCTGCGCGGCGGCACCGCCACGATCGCCAGCGCGAGTACTCCGGCCGTGGTGAACAACGCCAGTACGGCAAAGATCGCCCTGCGGGTCGCGAGCGACGGCGCGCCGGCTGCCGTCAGGACGGTCGGTTCGGTCACACGTTCAAGCACCGTGGCAGATCCCCCACTGCTTTTTAGTCCAGACCAGGATATAGCCGTTGAGCGACCGCCAAGTCCAACACGGGATCAACAGGTGACGAACCAAACGCAAAACGAGGCCGAAGCGCTTTGGTACGTCGGCCCGGAGCAGGCTGAAATCCGCAAGGAGCCAGCGCGTGGCCCAGTGCCGGGCGAAGTCCGGATTCGCGCCCTCTACAGCGCCATCAGCCGCGGCACCGAACGGCTGGTGTTCAATGGCCATGTTCCCGAAAGCGAGTTCGAGCGCATGCGCGCGCCATTTATGGCGGGGACGTTCCCGTTTCCGGTCAAATATGGCTACGCCATCGTCGGTCGTGTCGAAAGCGGACCGGCGGATTTGCGTGACCACATCGTCTTTGCACTGCACCCGCATCAGAGCGCCTTTACATTGTCGGCCGAGGCGGTCACACCGATCCCTGAAGGTCTGCCGCCGGCCCGCGCTGTGCTCGCCGCCAACATGGAAACCGCGCTCAATGCTGTCTGGGATGCGGCACCGACGCCCGCCGACCGCATCGCGGTCGTGGGCGGTGGCGTCGTTGGCGCGCTGGTCGCCTGGCTGTGCGGGCGCATCCCGGGGACACATGTTACGCTGATCGACATCGCGCCCTCACGGGCTGCGCTTGCCCGTACGCTGGGCGTCGGCTTTGCCGCGCCCGACGGTGCCTCCGGCGAGTGCGATCTCGTGGTCCACGCGAGCGGAACCGCCGAAGGTCTTGCGACTGCAATTGGGCTTGGCGGCGATGAGGCCACAATCCTGGAGCTCAGCTGGTACGGAACGCGCGAGATCAAGATCGCACTCGGCGGCAGCTTTCACAGCCGCCGCCTCAAACTCGTCTCCAGTCAAGTCGGCCGTGTTGCGCCCTCGCACCGACCACGCTGGACGTTTCACCGCCGGCTCGGCGCCGCGCTCGACCTGCTGGCGGATCCCGCGCTTGATTCCCTCCTCGCCCCCGCGATCGAATTCCATGCGCTGCCGTCACGTTTGGGCGATATTCTGGCGCCTACGAGCGATGTGCTATGCCAGCTCGTCAGGTATGCCGAACCGGCCGACTGACAGAGACATACAGAAAGACTTTGCAGACAGAGCTTGCAGACAGACCTTGGGAGAGTGCTCTTGTTCGCCGTCGAAGTTCGCGACCATGTCATGATTGCCCATTCCTTTAGTGGTGCCGTGTTCGGCCCGGCGCAGGCGATGCACGGCGCAACCTTCGTGGTCGATGCCGCCTTCATCGCCGAAGAGCTCGACGGCAACGGCATCGTTGTCGACATCGGACGCGCCCATGACGTGCTCAAAGCGATCCTCGCACCGCTCAACTACCGCAATCTCGACGAGATTGCGGAATTCAAAGGCATCAACACGACGACCGAATTCCTGACCAAGCATATTTTCGATAAGCTGGCGGCGGCGGCCAAGAACGGCGGGCTCGGCCGGGACGGAGGCGCGTTGAACGCCATCCGCATCACGATCTCGGAGTCGCATGTCGCGCGCGCTTGGTACGAGGGGCCATTGTGGTGAGAAGCGTCACCTTCGCGGTGCCCGGGGATCTGATCGTCCCGACCGGTGGTTACGCATACGACCGCCGCATTATCACCGAGCTTCTTGCCTCGGGTTGGCAAGTCGATGTGCTCAATCTGGGCGATGAGTTTCCACGACCGAGCGCGGAAGCGAGGATCGCGGCCCGCAAACAGCTGGCGGCGCAGCCGACGTGCAGGCCGCTCGTGGTCGATGGGTTGGCTTTCGGTGTCCTACCCGAGGTCGCGAGCGATCTCGGCGCCAGCCATCGCCTCATTGCACTGGTGCATCATCCGCTGGCGCTGGAGACGGGATTGTCGCCTGATGAGGCCGAGAGGTTGCGCGTAAGCGAGCGATGCGCGCTCGCAGGTGCCCGCCGGGTGATCGTGACCAGTGCGTCCACCGCGCGGCTTCTCAACTCCGATTACGACGTGCCGGTCGACCGCATAACAGTGGCGCGACCGGGCAATGATCGCGTCGCGCCAGCGCACGGTACCCTCGTTGGCGAGGTCTCGCTGCTGGCCGTCGGTGCCGTGGTGCCGCGCAAGGGCTACGATGTGTTGATTGCGGCGCTGGCGTTACTGCGCGATCTGCCGTGGCGCCTGACCATCGTCGGCGATCGCTCGCGCGATCCTGAAACGACGGCGCGGCTCGATTCCGACGTCGCACAGCTCGCGCTCAGCGACCGGGTCGGATTCACCGGCGCCGTTTCCGGCGAGCGCCTGGCGACACTTTATGCGAGAGCCGATGCGTTCGTGCTGGCGTCGCGTTTCGAGGGCTACGGGATGGCGTTTGCGGAGGCGATCGCCTATGGCTTGCCGGTCATCGGAACCGATGCGGGAGCGATCGCGGACACCGTGCCCGCGAGCGCCAGCCTCCTGGTGCCTCCTGATGCTGTTGCCGCGCTGTCTGATGCGCTGCGGCGGGTGATTGGAGATTCTGCGCTGCGCGAGCGTCTGGCAAAATCCGCGCGGACCTTTGCCGCCGAGCTGCCGACCTGGCGGCAATCCGTGGACCTGTTTGCCCAAGCCCTTGCGGCGGCAACGTGAGCGGATTTTCCGCCGAATGGCTGTCACTGCGCGAACCCTATGATGCGCGGGCGCGCAATGGCACCGTTCTCGATGCGGTTGCCGCGATGGTCGCCGGTCGCACGTCCGTCGCCATCGTCGACCTCGCTTGCGGGACCGGGGCAACGCTACGATCGATCGCCTCGCTTCTTCCCACCCGGCAGAGTTGGCGGCTCGTTGACAACGACCTCAGCCTGCTGGCGCGCGCCATGCCATTGCTGCCCATTGCCGGCCAAAACGTTATGACGGTGCCAATTGATATCGCCCGCGACCTCGAGGCCGCGCTCGACGGACCGATCGATCTTGTCACCACATCGGCGCTGCTCGACCTCGTATCCGCCGACTGGCTCGAGCGATTTGCGACCGAGGCCGCGGTGCGCAATTTGCCGGTCTATGCCGCGCTGAGTTACGATGGCGCGATCGCGTTCGAGCCGGGCGACGCGCTCGATGCGCGGATAATCGCGAGCTTCAATCGGCATCAGCGTATCGACAAGGGGTTCGGACCGGCGCTCGGACCGAGCGCCGTTGGGGAGGCCATGGCTCGTTTCGAGGCCCTGCGCTACAAAGTCCTCCACGGACCATCGAACTGGTCGTTCGGTCCATCCGACGACGAGATTCAGTCGGAATTTGTCACCGGCTTGGCGCTCGCCGCGCGCGATAGCGGTGACCTGTCGCTCGCCGAAATCATCGGCTGGCTCGAGCGCCGCCGCGATCACATCGCGTCCGGCCGCTCGTCAATTCGGGTCGGTCACGTCGACTTCTTGGCGCAGCCGACCGGCACGCGCTGAGAGGAAAGGTCGCAATCGAACAAGACTTCACCGTCGAGCCAATGCACGTGCATCGGCGGGCGCAATGCCTCGTCCATCCGGTCAATCGGATCGAGGTTGATGCTCGGTCGGCCAGCGCCCAGGATGACGGGCGCGACGACCACGTGCAGGCGGTCGAGACAGCGGGCCGCAAGAAAGCGCGAGATCGTATCGGCGCCGCCTTCAACGAGAACCCTGCGCAACCCGAGACCGGCGAGGCCGGCGAGGATCGCCGCCGGCGCGATGTGTCCATCAGCCGACGGCAACGAGAGCACCTCGACATCAGACAGCGCACAAGGCGTCCCCTGCGCGGTCACCACCACGCGGCGGGCGCCGTCGCAGTTGAGCAAGCGCGCGCACGCGCTCAGGCGTCCGCGCGGATCGAGGACGACGCGCGCCGGATGCGGCCCGACGACGCGGCGTACCGTCAACTGCGGGTCATCGGAGAGCGCGGTCCCAATTCCGACAATGACTGCATCGACGACGGCGCGAAGCCGATGCAGATGCGCGAGCCCGGCCGGTTGATTGATGTAGTGGGAGTCTCCCGTAATCGTTGCGATGCGTCCGTCGAGCGACTGTCCGATCTGGGCGACAACAACCAAATCGTCGACACGTCCGACGCGCAACGGTCCGAGCAAATCCTCCCACGGCGCCGGCAACGGACCAGTCGAAGCGCGGAACAGCGCCGGCACGGGCCGCCAGGACTCCAGCAAATCGACGGCGCCAGTCACAAGCTTTCCCTCGCTTCAACGTCGGTCGATGTCAATGAAGTGAACGGAAGATCCGGAACGACGCGGCGATTACAATGCTTGATTGCAAGGAGACCTGATTCTGCCATCTGCCAACAGAATTCGCCAAACGAGTGTGCAGCTTGCCATGAAATAATCACTCCTATCAATTGTTCTATACAGGCGAGGGGGCGCAGTTTGGTCCGGAAACCATTGCAATGCAAAATGGCGCATTAAGCCTTGAATCTGTTGTATTCGGCGACAAAGACCACGTTGACGCGGATCGCGCCTGCGCGGAGTTCCGCTCCGGAAGGCCAGTGCTGATCGCACACGGAGGTGAAGCGCTGTTCACATTTCCGGTCGAAGGGCTCACTGCGGATCGATTCACCGCGTTCACGAAGCTGTCGGCGCCGATTTTTCCACGCCTTGCCGTCACCGCCCGGCGCGCGCGTGCATTGGGCCTCGATGCAGCCGAGCCCGTCGCGCTGGCACTTACGCGTGATGCGGACGCCAACACGATCTTATCGCTTGTCGCTGACGCCAACATCGATCGTGTCGTCGAGGCGACACCGGCCGGGGTCGCGGCTAGCGCAGGCATCGAACTCGCCAAAATAACGCTGGGCTTGCCTGCCGTGCTTACGGCCCCTGCCCCGGCCACCGGCTCCGATGTTCAAGTTGTCACGGTCGACGCGAAGGCCGTCGCTCGCTACCGTCGCAGCGCGATCCGATCGCTCAAGATCTCGGCTGAGGCGGACATACCTCTGCATGGGGGATTGAATGCGCGCTTCGTTGTGTTCAGCGAAGCGATCGGCGGCGGCTCGGTCGCCATCATCGTCGGCAAGCCGGACCTCACGCGTCCGGTTCCTGTCCGCCTGCATTCGGCGTGCCTCACCGGGGACGTCTTTGGTTCGCGGCGATGCGATTGCGGCGATCAGCTGCGGCTGTCGCTGACACTGCTCGATCAGGCCGGCGGAGGAATCGTGCTCTACCTCGCGCAGGAGGGGCGCGGCCTCGGGCTGGCCAACAAGATCCGCGCCTACAAACTTCAAAATGCCGGCCTCGATACGGTCGACGCCAACACGACGCTCGGATTCGACGATGACGAGCGCGACTATGCCGTCGCCGCCCGCATGCTCGAAATGCTCGCGTGCACCCGGGTGCTGCTCCTCACCAACAATCCGACAAAATTAGAAAGTCTCGCCGGAAACGGAATCGAGATCTGCGGACGGCTGCCGCTGGTCACGCCGGTTCATGCGGACAATCGCCGCTATCTCACCGCCAAAGCGACGCGCGCCGGACATCGCCTCGACCATTTGATGGACGTCTTGAGCGAGGCAGATCGCTAGCACTATCGATGTCGAATTCCTGTCCCGGCGGCGCCGACACTCCTGATCGCGTTGCGCAGCCTTGCGCATCCGCCTTGTAAGCCGTTTCATCGACGCCCCGTACTCTCTTGCTGTGGGACCTTGAAAAGGTTGCAAGCCTTCTCGACGCCAAGGTGGTGAGCGGCGACCTTCGGTTTGAATGCAAACGGGTCACCGTGTGGTAGGGTTACGCTGAGTATCGCGACGCCGCACGCCATCTCGAATGCAAACGATGCGGAAGCGCTGGCATCAAGCGTGTAGCCCGCATGGAGCGAAGCGGAATGCGGGAATCCCGGATTGCGCTTCGCTCCGTCCGGGCTACGCTCGCTGAGGCCGACACGACAGGTGATGGATGTCGTCAGTCGGGTGGGGAATCCGGCGAGAAAGAATGCGCGATGGCGACAAGATCCGGAAATGCTGCCACGGCAATAATGCTCCTGAGCTTTGCTTTTATTTGGCTTGTCCAGACAGCTTCCGCCCAAACGCCACCGGCCGATGACGCGGCGTGGACGGAATGCATCAAAAGCAAGGATCCGGATCGCGTCATCGCGAGTTGCACCGTCGTCATTGCGCGCGGCGATCGCCGGGCCGCGGTCGCCTATTCGTTGCGCGGTGGTGCCTACTCGGACAAGGGTGATCAGGATCAGGCCATCAGGGATCTCGACCGAGCGATCGCGCTCAAACCGGGTTTTCCGGCAGCCTATGCCGCTCGCGGTAGCGCGTACGCGCAGCGAGGCGACCTCGACGCGGCGATGAAGAACTTCGACCAGGCGATCGATCGCCAGCCGGATTTCGCCGAGGCCTACTACCATCGCGGCATCGTGTGGGGAAAGAGAAGCAAATACGAAGAGGATCCATTGGTTCGCGTGGCCCGACAGCAGCAATCCATCGCGGAGTTCGGGCGCGCGATCGAGCTCAAGCCGGAATTCGAGGAAGCCTACGTCAACCGTGGTGCTGGATATGCGAAGATCGGCAAGCTGGACGATGCTTTGAGGGATCTGGATCAAGCGATCCGGCTCAAGCCCGACGATGCATTCGCCTACGCGACGCGGGCGGGCATCTCGGCCCGGATGGACAACCGGGAGCGCGCGCTCACTGATCTCGAGCAATTCATCCGTCTTGCACCGCGTTCGACGCATGGCTACGACGGCCGCGCGCGCTTGCGCGCCATGAGTGCGATTCACGTGCTCGCTGACGACAACCCGGACGCCAGCCTGCGCGTCACGCCTGGCCACTACCGCCCCAAGGCGATCGAGACGGCAAGAGCGGAATGGTCGCGTGTCATCGACGATTTGAACGCGGCCGAACGCAACGGGCCCGACCGCGACCGGCGCGACGCCCTCGGTGTGGCCAAGTCTTGTGCCCAGAACCCAACCGCAATTGCTTGCAATTCAAAGGGCATTTGCGCGCGCCACGCTTGGTACTGCAACGCAAGCGAGATCGAAGACCGCTGAATACCTCAGCCGCCGGCCATCGCCTTACCCGGCCACAGAGCCGGCGCCGCGCGCTGATATTGCGGCGGCCGCTTGACATCGGCGCCGAGCGTAACGGCTGCCTGCCAGCCCCAATGCGGCTCGTCGAGAAATGCACGGGCGAGCGCGACCATGTCGGCTTTACCCTCGGCGATGATGGCCTCGGCCTGCTTGGGAGCGACGATCAGTCCGACCGTGCGGGTGGTGATGCCGGCCTCTCGGCGTATCCGCTCGGCGAGCGGCACGTTGTAACCGGCTTGCGGCGGATTGCGGGCTTCCGCAGCGACGCCGCCGGACGAGACACACACGAAGTCGAGGCCGGCGGCCTTGAGCGCCTTGGCAACCGCGACCGCGTCATCGGGCGTCAATCCGCCGTCCATCCAATCGCTTCCGGTGATACGCGCGCCGAGAGGAACACCCTTGGGCACGATTGCGCGCACGGCACTGACGACCGACAACGGAAAGCGCATGCGGTTTTCAAGCGTTCCGCCGTACCCGTCATTGCGCTTGTTGGAGACCGCCGACAGGAAGCTGTGCAGGAGATATCCATGGGCAAGGTGGAGCTCGATCGTATCGAATCCGAGCCGCACCGCGCGCCGCGTCGCTTCAACGAAGGCTGCACTCACCCGCGCCATGTCCTCCTCGGTCATAGCCCGCGGGATCGCCCAATCCGGTCCGAAGGGCATGGCTGAGGGCGCGATCGTCTCCCAGGGGTCGGCGCCCGTCTTGAGGGACTGGCCGCCCTCCCAAGGGCGCTGGGCGGAGCCCTTCCGACCGGAATGGGCGAGTTGAATTCCGAGCTTGGCAACGCCGATGCGGCGGCAATGGTCGACGACGCGCTTGAGTGCCGCCTCATTGGCGTCGGAATAGAGGCCAAGGCAGCCATGAGTGATCCGCCCCAGGCGCTCCACATGGGTGGCCTCGACCACCAGAAGGCCGGCGCCGGAATTGGCGAGCATGCCAAGGTGGGTCAGGTGCCAGTCATTGGCGCAGCCATCGTCGGCGCTGTACTGGCACATGGGGGACACCGCGATTCGGTTGTCCAGATTGACGCCGGCAAACGCAAGCGGAGAAAACAGAGCACTGGTCATCGCACCTCTCGCGGGAGCGCTATCGCTCTTTGGCTGGGACAGAGACATGGATTGAGAAACGGACGGAGACTTGAGCGTGCTGATCGCAGATGTCGGAGCGCGCCCGGCGCGTCGGGAAAACAATGCACTGAACCAGGACACGCCGGCTATTCCTGGATCGATTTGAGGTAGGCGATGATGGCGCCGACATCTTCGCCGGTGAATATGAATTCCGGCATGTCAGGGTGACCGGAAATGATCCCTTCACCGAGCGCTTCTTCGAGCGACTCGACCGGATAACGACGGCCAAGCGTGCGAAAGGCAGGGGCATCAGCGCGCGGGCTGGCACCCCGGCGCTCGACCGCGTGGCAGGGCGCACAGTTCTTGGTCACGACCGCCAGGCCGTGATCCTGTTGTTCCTTGTCCTCAGGCGTTGCAGGCGCCTGCCCCGCGAGCAAGACGGAGACGGCCAAAGCGGTCAACAACGCAGGGATTTGCTGGAGGCGAAACGTCACGCGTTACTCGCGGGCTTCTCTTCCACGGCAGGGGCGCTCAGGGTATCCCACGATTCCAAAAGATGCACTGCCTCCCGCATGCGAATCAGGAAATCGTGCTCGCTGTAATAGAGCTTCCATCGACCGGTCTGGTAGAGCTCGAGGAAATGGGCATGGCGCTGGAGCGCCAGTTCACGCCATTTGTGCGTGGTCGCTGCGGGCATCTGGCCGGGTAATGATTGCGCCATGGATGAGTAAATATGCGGTGCCTGGCGACGACGATCGTCGCGTGCGCTTTCAATCGAAGCAACACCAAGATACCACATCACGCGATAACCCACACCGCAAAAAAGGCGGACAAATTTTCTACAATCGGCTACGTGCAACCAGCGACCACTTGCAACCCCAGGCAGATCAACCCCGTGGTCCGCTTACATGTTTCATTATCAAGTCACAATCGAATGCGCAATAGGTGGGCGATTTCGCCGACAATGCCACGACGAAACAACAGCACGCAGGCAATAAAAATGGTGCCCTGAATGACGGTCACCCATTGCCCGAATTCGGCGAGATAGGTCTGCATCGCGACGATGATGAACGCACCGACGACGGGGCCGAAGACGGTGCCCAGCCCCCCGACCAAGGTCATCAATACGACCTCGCCGGACATCGTCCAATGAACGTCGGTCAGAGACGCCAGCTGAAACACGATTGCCTTGGTTGAACCGGCAAGACCGGCAAGCGTCGCCGACAGGACAAAGGCGATGAGCTTGTAGCGATCGGTCTTGTAGCCAAGCGATATCGCCCGCGGCTCGTTCTCGCGGATCGCCTTGAGCACCTCGCCGAACGGCGAATGGATAATTCGGTAGATCAGCAGAAACGCGGCGAGGAAAATAACGAGCACAAACCCGTACATCGCCGTCTGATCGGACAGATCAATGATCCCGAACAACCGTCCGCGCGGCACCGCCTGGATGCCATCCTCGCCGCCGGTGAACTTTGCCTGCAGCGCGAAGAAATACATCATTTGCGAGAGCGCAAGCGTGATCATGGCAAAGTAAATGCCTTGTCGCCGGATCGCGAGAGCGCCGGTCACAAAACCCAAGGCCGCGCCAACCGCGGTTCCCGCGAGCACCGCAAGCTCCGGTGTGAGCCCCCAGACTTTGGCCATATGGGCCGCGACGTAGGCGGCCCAGCCGAAAAACAGCGCGTGACCGAACGACAACAGGCCGACATAGCCGATGAGCAGATTGAAGGCACACGCAAACAGCGCGAAACACAGCGCCTTCATCAGAAACACCGGATAGATATAGAACGGCGCAATGAGCAGTGCGGCGAGCATGATCGCGAATGCCAGCGCCTCGCTGACAACGAAAGTCGCCTGCTTGGGTGCTTCGAGCGCTGCGGTCATTTGCTTCATGTCATGCCGCCCGACCGAACAGCCCCGCAGGGCGGATGAGCAGCACAATGACCATGATCACAAAGATGACGGTGTTCGATGCTTCTGGAAAAAACACCTTGGTCAGGCCCTCGATGACGCCGAGGCCAAAGCCGGTCAGGATCGCACCCATGATCGAGCCCATGCCGCCAATCACCACCACCGCGAACACCACGATGATGAGATCGGACCCCATCTGCGGGCTGACGTTGTAAATCGGCGCAGCCATGACGCCCGCGAGCGCTGCGAGCGCTACACCGAAGCCATAGGTCAGCGTGATCATACGCGGCACGTTAATGCCGAATGCCCGCACAAGCGTCGGGTTCTCGGTGGCCGCGCGCAGATACGAACCGAGCTTGGTGCGCTCGATCACGAACCAGGTCGCGAAACAGATCACCAGCGAGAACCCGATGACCCAGGCCCGGTAGTTCGGCAAAAACATAAAGCCGAGGTTCTGACCGCCCTGCAGGGATTCCGGCACGCGGTAGGGAAGCCCTGACGCGCCGAAGAAATTACGGAAGATGCCCTCGATGACGAGCGCCAGCCCGAAGGTCAGCAGCAGCCCGTAGAGATGATCGAGCTTGTAGAGCCAGCGAAGAAA
>Ga0070765_100002680_pt1 | contig 11235 bp, 8 predicted proteins | sample HubBroMetageWFT5_FD_71516 | JGI IMG/M metagenome (GOLD analysis project Ga0070765, IMG submission 71516) | Warmed and freeze-thawed soil microbial communities from the Hubbard Brook experimental Forest, New Hampshire - Hubbard Brook CCASE Soil... | ecosystem: Environmental > Terrestrial > Soil... | reverse complement strand
GTTTCCACCACGTAGAGATTATTTCCGAAGGGATCCACCACCAGCGGCACTGGACCATTCGCCCCACCGGTAAGGCTATATGGCGAACCGGTGACGGGCACCAGTTTTCCGTCGGGGACCGTCGGGCAAGGTTGCGGTTGCGTCGGCGAAGTCGGTGAGGTCGGACCGCCGTTGCAAATGGCGTAGGCGCTGATGGTATTGGCCTGGGTGTTCGATACGTAAACGAAGCGATTGCACGGGTCGACAGTAACCCCCGAGGGCACTGCGCCGGTGGAGAACGTCGGCACCTCGGTATGGTTGGGAGGATTGCCCAAAGCGCCCGTCGACATATCGACCGAAAACTCCAGCGCAACATAGTTCACCGAATCGGTGACGTAGAGATATTCCGAGCTGGGAGCGTTGTTGCCCGGAGACGAGCAAGTCGCAACCTGCACCCCATCGACCAACGGCGGATTAACGGTTGGCGTGGCGGCCAAAGCCGAGAAATTGGGAAGTTGAATCATGGGAGGGAGCGTGAAAGTTCCCTGCACCGCCGTGAGGCTGGCGCCGCTGCCGATCGCGTAGGAGCAGATTCCATATTGCGTCGTGCCCGGACACGGTAGCGGAAGATTCGGATTCAGAGTTGTAGGGGTCAAATACAATCCTTCCGCGACAAACAGGAACTTGCCGGAAGAATCCATGATCAGCGCGACCGGGTTCGGATCCGGAATCAGAGAACCGACCGCCGTCAGCGTCCCATCAGAATTCACCTTGAACGCGCCAATGCCGTTGGCGCTGCCCGGACACGCCGAGTTTTCATTGATGATCACGTAGGCGTACGCTCCCGCCGGATCGAGCACGATCGACGACGGTATCCCGTTCAGAACGCAAACCTCCTGCGAGGTATCCGAGGTCGGGTTCGCGATGGAAGAGATTTGGCCGTTGGACAGGCCGAAAGTATAGGTCTGGATCAGTCCCGAGCCCTGGCTGCCCACCAGGACGAGGCCATCGTTGGAGGAGTTGTAATTGTTGCCGCACGCCACCAGCAGGCCGATCGCAACCAGCATTACCACTCCGAGCAGCCACGCAAATCGTTTCGACATTCTCTGGTTGATCTCCTGTTGTACGTGAGAATTGTGTGCGGGGATTGCGCACACACACCGGCGTCCCGCCAGCCCCGGCCTAGCTCTCTTGGTTCTTACTCATCTGGAAAACGCGGGAAAATCTCAACCCATTTATGTATCAGGAAAGCGCGGGAAGAGCAAACCCCACTCCGACAAGTTGGAACCTGTGGAGAGGCAAAGAGTTGCCCCATCACGATCCATGTAGCCAGGGACGCCCTCGTCCGGGGCTTTCGCGCAAAGCGCGCAAGTGGGGAGCTTATCAACTCCGGCGGGAATTCTGCCAGTACCGTGCCGCTGCCGATGCGGAGCTTCGCTCCGCAGGGCGGACGAGGGCGTCCGCCCCTACATGGGTCGTTGGAGGTGCGGGCGCTTATGTTGTTAAAGAAACAGATTCAGGCTGGGGTGTAATTGGCTGTGGGCGCGAGATCAATGGCAGGCGGATTTCCACTCGCAAGCCACCCTCGGTGCGGTTCTGGGCCAAGACTCGGCCTCCGTGGAAACGAACCGCTCTTTCCGTGATAGCAAGCCCCAACCCCACCCCGCCGGTAAGGCGTCCGCGGGCGTCGTCCAGCCGGTAAAACGGCTCGAAGAGTTTCTCCAGACTGTCGGGCGGAACTCCGGGGCCGCTGTCGCTGACCGTGAGCACGGCCTCGGGTCCGTTGTCTCCTTCCTGGCTCGACAGATCGATTTCAACCGAAGTCCGCTCCTGGGTATAGCGGATGGCGTTGCGCACAACATTTTCCACAGCGCTGTGCAGCAGCGAGGCATTGCCTCGCACCGCCCAATCGCCGGGAGCGATCACGGTGTTCACATGGCAGTGCCGCGCCTGGGCTTCGAACTCGGCATCTTCGGCGACGTTCGTGACAATCTCATCCAGCGGCACCGGAGTCTGGGGCACGGTCTGCTCGCCATCTTCGAGCCGGGCCAGGGTGAGGATTCTGCCGATCAATTCGTTGAGGCGGCTGGCTTCGAGTTCGATGCGGTCGAGCATGTCGGAGCTTTGCACGTCGGCACGCTGGCGGGCCAAGCCAAGCGCAACGTTCAATCGAGCCAGTGGCGACCGCAATTCGTGTGAAATATCATTGAGCAGACGCGATTGCGCCTTCACCAGAGTCTCCATCCGCTCAGCCATGGCGTCGAAGTCGCGCATCAGTCCCGCAACTTCATCTTTCCTGCGCGTCGCCGGAGCTCCGCTTCGAGCGGTCAGATCGCCCGCCGCCAGCTGCCGGGTTGCGGCGCGCAGGCGAACGATAGGTTTGGTCAGGTACCAGGCCAGGAAATAGCAGACCAGCCCGGAGGAAATAATCAGAATGATCAGACCCGGAACCGGCATTCCACGCGGTCCGAAAAATACGCGCGGCCCCGGAGGCAGCCCCAGCACCAGGGTGTAACGATGTTTGCCGTCGGAAGAAGCACGCGAATCCCGCTGTACCGGCGGCGCGGGGATGATGAATCCATCGCGCGGCATGCGTGGTCCGCCCATCGCGATGCGAATGGCCCAGTCCGGCGCAGCACGGTGAGAAATCTCGACTCCGCGCTCATCAAACAGAAAGACGCGCACGTGCTGCGCGGTCTCGACGCCTTCGAGATATTGCTGCACCTTCTGCTCGCCGCCCTCTTCGTAGGCGGCGATAGCATCATTGAGAACGGTGGTGCGCAAGGCCTCCCAGGTCGAACTGCGGGGGCGCAAGGCGAGCGTTACGAGAATGGCTGCGACCAGAAAGATCGCAACCGCCATCCAGAAGGAAAGAAAGATTCGAAGGAATAGACTCTTCATGCGGACTCGCCAGATTTCGCTATTCTGTTTCGCTACTCTCTGCTTTTTGCTTTTCGCCGTCTGCGCTGGGGTTAAAGCTCCCGGGACTTCTCTCGCGGACGCGCAAAGATATAGCCTACTCCGCGCACGGTCTTGATGTGCTCATCGCTGTCAGTGTCGCCCAGCTTCTTGCGCACCTTGCTGACGTGCATATCGATGCTCCGGTCGAAGGGAGAGAACTTGCGGCTGAGCACGGCGTTCACCAGCCGTTCCCGGGGCACCACGCGCCCAGCCTCGCGCAGCAGCACTTCCAGCAGATTGAATTCCACCGAAGTCAGGTCCACCGGCTTGCCTTCGAGACGGACGGTGCGGGTCGCGGGGTCGAGTTCCACGTCGCCCACGTGAACAATGTCGGGCGCCGCGGCCGAGCCGTTGCCCGCAGCACGAGTGCGGCGCAGCACGGCGCGGATGCGCGCCACCAGTTCCCGCGGATTAAATGGCTTGGGAAGATAATCGTCGGCGCCGATCTCGAGGCCGACGATGCGGTCCACATCTTCTCCGCGCGCCGTCAGCAACAGCACCGGCAACTTCGACGTCGCGCGAATCCTCCGCAGGACTTCAAAACCGTTGATGCCGGGCAGCATCACATCCAGCACTGCCAGAAGATATTCGCCGGCTGTGGCCTTCTTCAGTCCGCTTTCGCCATCGTGGACGCAGTCGATTGCGAAGCCCTCGGCCTGCAGATATTCTCCCACCAGGTGGCAGAGTTCCACGTCATCGTCGATTACAAGAATTCGTTCCATTGGTCCCCAAAGAAGTGATCGCCAATCCCATTGTGCACCACGTAGAAGAAGCTAGTAGTAAAGAATTGTCAAAAACCGCCGGTTACCGGGAAAGATCCGTTTGACAAAACTTTACCCGGGTTGACTCACTTTTTACGGCCATTCCCCGGAAAGTCGTGTTTGTATATGAGGAATGCAAATCCCCGACGTTCGGGGAGAACCTTGAGGTCACCATGAAATCGATTCTTTCACGCTTGCTGATTGCCGCTGCTGCCGTGTTGCTGGGCACAATGCTGGCCCAGTCGCAGACCGCCGACGATACGCCTCCGCCGCCACCGATGCATGCCCACCATGATTTCGCCAGAGGCGGGCCGATGATGGGATTTTTCGCTGCGAAACTGGACCTCACCGATGCGCAGAAGGCCCAGATGAAGACCATCATGCAGAAGGAAGGCCCGGCCATGAAGCCGCTCTTCCAGCAGTCTCACCAGATCGATCAGCAGCTTCGCCAGTACGCGGAAGGTACCTACGATGAAGCCAAAGTGCAGGCTCTGGCAACGCAGAAGTCTCAGGTTGACGCTCAGCTTACAGTGGCCCACACTCGCGTTCATAACGAGCTGTTCCAGGTGCTGACGACCGACCAGCAGGCCAAGATGAAAGAAATGGAAGCGAGCCATGCGGCCCGCATCCAGGCGCGTGGCCATCAGGCTCCGCCTCCTGCGCCAGACCAGGAATAGATCCAGTCATAGACGAACCATAGGCCCGGGGAGTAGAACTGCTCTGCCGGGCATGTTCGTTAGTTTCCACCACGCGGGGCGCATCAGTTAGAATCCGCCTCGCGCTCTTGACGGATTGCATGGTGGCGGCACCGCGATCGTACGAGAGTAATGTTCGGAGGCACCCCCCATGCTGATGAGCGACTCGTATCTTTTTGATGTTGGCTGGTTGTTCTTCGCGGCCTGGGCTGTGATTGTGGCCGCGATCTCCCTGGCTGCATTTGGAAGGGATCTGCTACCTCCCCAGACACCGCTGGAGCAGTCATCAAAGCCCCCAGCAGAGCGCTCCGCAAACGTCGTGGTCGCCGTTCAGCGAGTCGCGAATGTCCCGTAATCAGTCGCAGGCACGATTCACGTAGCCCCGGACGCCCTCGTCCAGGGGCGCGCGAGCATAACTGCCTCCCTAGCACGCCCCCAGAAACGCTGCACCTCTGCCTGCTAAAATCTCATCTAGACAATCTGCATGCTGCTCAAGAGTCTGCGTCCCCTGCTGCCTTATGTGAAGCGCTACCGCTGGGGCTACCTGGCGGGTACGCTGTGTGTCTTTCTCACCCAGGGCATCTGGATTCTTTTCCCGCTTGTCATCGGCCGCGCGGCGGACGACCTGCACGGAGACGTCACCCGCCACAAACTCCTGGTCTATGCGGGATTACTTCTGGCCATCGCCGTCACCAAAGGCGTCTTCCAGTTCCTGACGCGCTGGATTGTGATCGGGGTTTCGCGCGACATTGAGTTCGACCTGCGCAACGATCTGTTCGCCCGCCTCGAAGTCCTGTCCTATTCCTACTACCAGCGCCACCGCACCGGCGACATCATGGCCCGGGCCACCAATGATCTGAACGCGGTCCGCCTGCTGCTTGGCCCGGCCATCATGTACTCGGCGAATACGCTCGTTTACACCGCGGGCGCGCTGGCCTTCATGATTTCCATCAGCCCCCGACTAACTTTTTATACGTTCCTTCCGCTTCCGGTGGCGAGCATTGTGATCCAGTACTTCGGCCGCCGCATTCACGATCGCTTTGAGCGCATCCAGGCGATGTTCTCGGATATTTCGGCTCGCGCGCAGGAGAATTTCTCGGGAGCGCGGCTGATTCGCGCCTATGTGCAGGAAGAGTCCGAGATTCACCTCTTCGAAACCGAGAACCAGGAATACATCCGGCGCAGCCTGAAGCTGGTGCGGCTGATGGGCATGCTCTGGCCTACGCTCGAACTCATCCTCGGATGCGCTGTGGTGCTGGTGTTGTGGCTGGGCGGGCGCGAAGTGCTGCAGGGCCAGTCGCACGTCACGTTGGTTTCAAATCTGGTTTCGAATCTGGGAGCGGCGATCCCACGTGTTACGACCACGCTCTATCTCTCCGGCTCCATGAGCGTAGGCGACTTTTTCTCGTTCAGCACTTACATGATGCAGCTGACCTGGCCGATCATCGCGCTGGGATGGGTCATCAATCTCATCCAGCGTGGCACGGCGTCGTTAAACCGCCTCAACGAGATCATGATCGAGCAGACTGAGATCAAAGACGCTGTGGAAGCCCGCGAGATAGAGATCGTGGGCGAGATCGAATTCCGAGGATTAAATTTCAGCTATGACGGCAAGCCGGTTCTGCACGACGTGAATCTGCGCGTGCCCGCCGGCAGCAGCCTTGCGATAGTCGGCCCGACGGGATCGGGCAAGACGACTCTGGTCAATCTGATTCCCCGCATCTACGACGCCGAGCCGGGAGCGGTGCTGATCGATGGTCGCCCGATTCGCGAGTATGCGCTGGCGTCATTGCGGCGAAATATCGGATTCGTGCCGCAGGAAACTTTTTTGTTCAGCGACCGCATTCGCGAAAACATCGCGCTCGGCGTTGATGCCGCCACCGACCGCGAGATTCACGATGCCGCCGAAGCCGCCAACATCGCGGCCGATATCGAGAGTTTTCCTGAAGGCTACGAGACCATGGTCGGCGAGCGCGGCATCACGCTCTCCGGCGGCCAGAAACAGCGGACCGCCATTGCCCGCGCGCTGATCCGCAATCCGAAGATTCTGATTCTCGATGACGCGCTCTCCAGCGTTGACACCCACACGGAAGACAAGATTCTCAACCACCTGCGCGATGTGATGCGCGGCCGCACCACAATTTTTATTTCGCACCGCGTGTCCACCGTGCGCAATGCCGACCGCATCGCCGTGCTGCACGGCGGACGCATCGTCGAACTCGGCACCCACCACGAACTGCTGGCCTTGAACGGCTACTACAGCGACCTGTATAACAAGCAACTGCTGGAAGAAGAGCTGGCCGAAGTCTGAACTGCGGCGTGGAGAGCGCCAAAGCAAATTTGAGGACAGCCTGCCCCCGGCTGTCCGGTCGAGCGAAGCTCGACGGCCTTTTCCGCGACGGCTCATTGCTCTGACTCGATGCGGCAGAAACCTCGGCGGGCTACACTTACCACCGCGACCCATCCATGCAGCGTGTCAACACCCCGGAAATCCTCGACTCCAACGACTGCCCTCCCGGCGAGATCGCAGCCTCGCTCGGCGACATGTCCCGCATCAACCGCTGGTTCGGCGGCGTAGCCACGACTCGAAAACTGATCGAGCACGTCGCAGCGTCGACGGGACAGCGGCATTTTAGGTTGCTCGAGGTCGCTGCCGGCTTCGGAGAAGTCCCGAAGATCGCCTCCCGCCAACTCGCGCGCAAAGGAACCACCCTCGACATCACGCATCTCGATCGCGCGCGCTCGCACCTGCCGCCTGGAAGCCGATCTGTCGTAGCCGATGCTCTTGCGCTTCCCTTCGCCGACAACGCCTTCGATCTCGTCCATTGCAGCCTGTTCGCGCATCATCTCGATCCTGCAGAACTAGCGCGCTTCGCAGCCGAGGCGCTGCGCGTCAGCCGGCACGCCGTGCTGATCAACGATCTGGTCCGGCATCCGCTGCATCTCGCACTCGTGTACGCCGGCTTTCCTCTGATGCGCAGTTATGTTTCGCGCAACGACGGCGTGGCTTCGGTGAAGAGGGCGTACGTTCCCGGCGAGATGCGTGAGATTCTGGCGAGAGGCGTCGGGTCCTCCGCCAGAATAGAAATCTCACGTCACTTTTTATTTCGGATGGGAATCATCCTCTGGAAGGCGTGAACGTGTAGAGCGGACACTCCTGTCCGCTAACCCGTAACCCTGATCGCAATTTCAGCCAAGCACCGGCCTCGCAAAAAAATCGTCACCCGGCAGTCATCAATCGTAGCGAAGCGCCACGGTAGGGCTCACTTTCGTAGCTCGCCGGCCCGGCACATAGCAGGCAAGGAACGCCACCAGCCCAAGCACAAGCGCCACCGCCACAAAAGTCGTCGGATCATGCGTGCTGACTCCGAACAGCAAACTCGCCACAAAGTGCATCAGAGCCAGACCGGCAATCACTCCGATGACCAATCCTGCTCCCGCCAGGCGCAACCCCTGTCCAACGACCCAGCGCAACACCTCGGTGGGACGCGCACCCAGCGCCATGCGCACGCCAATCTCCCGCGTCTGCTGCGTCACCGAATACGAAAGCACGCCGTAGACACCGGTACCGGCGAGAACCAGCGCGACGATTCCAAAAAACGTGAGCAGGACCGCGGCGATCCGCGGAGCCCAGAGTCCCAGGTTCAAGACTTCCTCGATCGTCTGCACATTTGTGATCGCGAGATTGCGATCGAGCGACTGAACCTGTGTGCGCACCGTGGCAACCGAAGCCCGTGGATCGCCCGACGTGCGTACCTGCAGCGTTGCGGCCGGGGAGTAATCCTGCGTCAACGGAAGATACGCCAAAGGTTGAGGATCCTCGCCGATCTGGTTGATCACGGTGTTCGCCACGACGCCGACCACCTCGACCAGCCCGGTTTCTCCAAAGAAATGAAAACGTTTCCCAACCGCATCCTCGCCCGGCCAGAAATGCCGCGCCATCGCTTCGTTGATCACCGCGACCGGCGTCGCGTCTTTCTTGTCGAGATCGTTGAAGACTCGTCCCTTTTTCAGCGGAATCAAAAGCGTATCGAAATACCCGGGAGAAATATCATCCAACTGGGTGAGCGTGCCCCGAAATCCAGAAGTCTCGTCCTTTCCCTCGGGAAACACGGTCCTCGCCAGGCCGCCGCCCAGCGGCTGGTTGGTTGCTATCGCCGCCGACTGAACGGTGGGCGTTGCCATCGCGCGCTGGATCGCGTCACGATAGAACTGCTGCCCGTGAGCTTCGTCATAGTGCAGCGAACCTAAATCAAACGCCATGACGAACAGATGCTTCGATTCAAACCCGACGTCCGTTTTTTGAGCATTCTGCATACTTCGAATAAAAAGCCCGGCTCCTGCTAGCGTAATAAATGCCAGCGCAACTTCCGAAATCACGAGAATGCTGCGCAACGGCCCGCGCCGCCATGTCGTGATGCCTCCTCGACCGCCTGCGTTCAAGGCCTTTGCAACATCGGTCTTTGAAGCCTGAATCGCAGGCGCAAGCCCGAACAGAATTCCAGTCATCAAAGCCAGCCCCAGCGTAAATAGCAGAACCCGCCAATCGAGCGAAAGATCAAGATCGCTTCTCTCGATGAACGGGGGACGGTAAGCCCAGAGCACCCGCCTGCCGCCGAATGCGACCACTAGTCCGGCCGCCGCTCCGATCAGCGAGAGTGACATACTCTCAGTCAGTAGCTGACGAAACAGCCGCACTCGGTTCGCGCCGATCGCGGTCCGAATGCTAATTTCACGCTGCCGGCGCGCTCCCCTCGCCAGCAGCAGGTTCGCCATATTCACGCAGGCGATCAAAAGAATCAGCCCGACTATGCCCATCATCAGAGCGCCCGCCGCGACAAATTGATCGTGCTGATTGATGCCGACCGCCCCGTCGGCCAAAGCCGAAACGGCAACACTGCGCCCGCCGTTTTCTTTCGGGTACTCCTGCTCCAGCCGCGATGCGATCGTTTTCAGTTCAGCTTCGGCCTGGCTGCGAGTGATTCCCGGCTTCAGCCGCGCGATCGTGAGTATGTCCAGAAATCTGCGGTTGTTGAAGTTGTCCTTCAGAAAGCCGGCCAGTACCTGGTTGTACATGCTGACTGGAATCCAGATCTGCTCGGCCGGACCAATCGTGAATGTGCCTTTAAAGCCTCTGGGTGCGACGCCAATCACGGTAAACGGCGTCGAGTTCAGCGTCATGGTCTTGCCGACAATGTTTCGATCCGAACCTAGCTTGTTCTCCCAGAGACTGTGGCTGATGACGGCCAGGTTATTTCCTCCGGGCTTGGTGTCTTCGTCAGGAAGAAAGAAGCGTCCCTCCGCCGGGCGAATTCCCAGCAGGTCAAAATAATTCGCGTTCACGAGCTGGCCGGCGATCTGCCTCGGTTCGGCCTCACCGCTCAAGGTAAGCGCGGTAAAACCGATGCAAGAGATTCCGGAAAGCGCGTGGTTCTGCCGCTGGTAGTCCTGGCAGTTGGGATACGACATGCCCAGCTTCGCGGCATTGGCCGTGGTCACCCTGGTCTTGGTATCGATCGTATCGATCTGCACCAGGCTTGAAATATCGGCGACCGGCAGCGGGTTCAGAAGAATCGCGTTCACGACGGTGAAGATCGTCGTGTTGGCGCCGATCCCCAGAGCGAGGGACAGCACGCAAATCAGGCTGAAGGTCGGACTCTTCAGCATCGATCGCAAACCAAATTTTATGTCCTGGATGAAACTCTCGAGGTTGTTCATGGCAGCACCATTGCGGGATTCTACTCCTCCCGCGCAGAGCGCTATTGCATATGGACGATCGCGATGTTAAGACCGAGGAGATGCTTGGAGCTTTTTACTGCGGAAGGAGCGGCGAAATTCTCAGCGCTACCGAACGACCAGCACTTCGCGAATATTATCGCGGGCGAGGAAGAACTTGATGGAAGCGAAATCGCGGAACAGCGTCTCGATGTGGCGATTGTTAAAGACACGCTGCAGACGGAATCCATCGGTAATCGCTGTGTGAACCGCTCCGGTCGGCCCGCGCCGAGCCTCGCGCTTCAAGACGATCCGCTGCATCTCCAGCGTATCTTTTCCGATGATGTGGAAGCGATAGCAGGGCGAATCCGGGCCCGCGTCTTTCGTGTGGAAGAATGCCAGCAGCATTCCTCCGGGTTTCAGCACCGACCACAGACGCCCCATCACCGGCCGCACCAGGTTTTCGTCGAGGTAGTCCGGCAGATTCCAGCACAGCACAAAATCAAAATGCGCCGCCGGATACGCCAAATTGTCGGCCAGGAACTGCCGGCTGTCGAGCGTGGCCACGCCGTGCTCATCTTTGGTGACGAGGTTGGGCTCGGTCGAAGCCACCAGCAGATCTTCGCTGTAAATCTTATGTCCGCGCTCGGTGAAGAAACGAATGTTGGCCGGAGAAGTCGAGCCGAGATCTAGAACGCAGATGGGAGTGTCGCCATCCCAGAGGCGGGAAAGCTCGCCCAGTCCGCTGGAACGGCGCGTAAGCTTTTGGGCGGCCTGTGCTGTTGCCGTCTCCGTGCCGCCCGATGAGCCGCGAAAGAGCTTCATGAAGTTCTGCGTTACCGATGCCATCAATCTAACCTGCGCGGCCCATGAGGAAAAGTTACTTTCCTGCGGCCTTTTCCGCCTTGCCCTGAATGTCGACCTTCCCCTTCAGGTAGGCGCCTTCCTCGATCGAGATGCGTTGCGTGGTGATGTCGCCGGTAACGATCGCCGACTTGCGCAGGTCCACCCGGTCGCTCGCGGTCACGTTGCCTTCGAGCTTGCCTTGCACCACAATTCCTTTGGCGTCGACGGAAGCCTTCACCTGGCCATGCGGGCCAACAGTCAGGCTGTTGTTTTTGAGA
>Ga0070765_100002679_pt1 | contig 11236 bp, 11 predicted proteins | sample HubBroMetageWFT5_FD_71516 | JGI IMG/M metagenome (GOLD analysis project Ga0070765, IMG submission 71516) | Warmed and freeze-thawed soil microbial communities from the Hubbard Brook experimental Forest, New Hampshire - Hubbard Brook CCASE Soil... | ecosystem: Environmental > Terrestrial > Soil... | reverse complement strand
TGCTACGGCGAGACGGTCTCGGCTCACGCCGTGGCCGAGGCCATGCGGGCCGGCGGGATGGACGTCCAGGAGGGCGTCTACGACCTGGACACAGCACTCGAATCACGCTCCGGCTCTGGCGACCTGGTCGTCGCCGTGTGCGCGGAGTACGACGCGCTGCCCGAGGTGGGACACGCATGTGGGCACAACATCATCGCCGCCACCGCCGTCGGCGCGGGCCTGGCGCTGGCCGCGGTGGCCGACAAGGTCGGGCTGTCGGTGCGCGTGCTCGGCACGCCGGCCGAGGAGGGGGGCGGAGGGAAGGTGCTCATGCTCGAGCGCGGCGCCTTCTCCGGCGTCCACGCCGCGATGATGGTGCACCCCTGGCCCTCCGAGCGGCTGGCAGCGACCTGTCTGGCCGTGGCCCACTTCGACGTGCGGTACCGGGGCCACGAGGCGCACGCGTCGGCGTCGCCCTGGGAAGGGATCAACGCGCAGGACGCGCTGACGGTGGCGCAGGTGGCGATCGGTGTCCTGCGCCAGCAGTTGCCGCCGGGAGATCAGGTCCACGGCGTCGTGACTCAGAGTCCCGGCGCCGCGAACGTGATCCCGGGAGCCATGACAGCGCGCTACATGGTGCGATCGCCCACGGCCGAGGGGCTCGCGGCCCTGCGTCCTCGCGTCGAGGCCTGCTTCGAGGCGGGGGCGGTAGCCACCGGCTGCACGCTCGAGTACGAAGAACTCTCGCCCGTGTACTCCCACATGGAGGTCGACCCGGCTCTTCTCGGCGCCTACCGCGCCAATGCCGAGGCCCTAGGCCGGCGCTTCGACGCCGACGATGCAGGCGTCCCGCAGCCGACGTTGTCGACCGACATGGCGAATGTGTCGCTCGCGGTGCCCACGATTCACCCGTTGATCGGCATCGAGTCGGGTGGCGCCGTCAACCACCAGCGCGAATTCGCGGCTGCGTGCGTGACGCCCTCGGCCGATTCGGCGGTGCGCGACGGCGCCGTCGCGTTGGCCTGGACCGCCATCGACGCCGCCACCGATCCGACACTGCGCGAGCGGCTGATCAGGCAAGCGTGATCACCGAGCACGCGGTGCTCGAAGTCGTTCCCGGACGCGAGCTCGAGTTCGTAGCAGCAATGGAGCAGGCAAAATCCCTCATTTCTGCGAGTCCCGGGTTCATTTCGCTCCGGGTCGAACGCTGCGTGGAACGCGCCAACTGCTTCCTGTTGCTCGTCGAGTGGGAGACCTTGGAGGACCACACCGAAGGGTTCCGCAGCTCACCCGCCTACGAAGAATGGCGTGCCGCGCTGCACCACTTCTACGACCCTTTCCCCGTCGTCGAACACTTCGAGACGGTCGTCAACGCCTGAGAACGCTCAGAGGCCCGGAGGCCGACGCGCCGGCACCACTGCGTCAAGGATCCCGAGTTGCACCACCTTGTAGCCGATCCCGAGCGCTTCGAGATGGGCCTCGAATGTCTGTTCCGTGTAGGACCCGGGGCCAGGCTGGGGGTTGCCGAAGACTGCGGCAGCTCGTGAGGTCTCTTGAGGCGGGAAGAACAGCCAGGCGGGGTCCTTGGCGGACGCAACCTCCGCGGCGAGCCCCGTCGAGCGGACGGTGTCAAGCGGCGAAGGGCTGATCGCGGGGCTGCCGCCGCTCAGGAAGTCGAGGTCGTAGGCGGTCCAGTAGTCCCCGTAGGCGGCGATGATGTGGTGCTGCCGCAGTGCCTGCACCGCTTGCTCCATCGGAGCGTCGCCCTGGCGCCAGCTTGTGAAGAAGCTTGCCGGGACACCGGCGGTACGCGCGCCGGCCACGGTGAGACCAAGGGCCCCGATGACCCCTACGGCGGCGAGCACGAGTGCGCCACGAGCGACCGACGTTCGTTCGTTGTCCGTCCGAGGGCCCTTGGTGCGCAACGTTCCGAGCGACACAGCGAACAACACGACGACCAGCGCCGGGAGGTAGATGCCATAGCGACCGTCCTGCCAATACGCAGTACCCGGAGCGGCGGCGTAAAAGAACGGATACGCAATGACACTGGCTGCCACCGCAGCGGGGACAAGCGTGGTGCCCTTCCCCACGGCGACCCACACTGCCCGGGCGCACGCCGCTGCGATCAAGATGAGCACGACGGCATAGAGCAGCTTGCCGACGGTGTTCCCGCCCACCCATTCGCCGCTCGCGACCGTGCGCGCGCCGAGCTGCAACGGCAGCATGTAGTGGAAGAAAACGGACAGGCGCTCTCCGTAGGTCGCGCCGCCGTTCGCGGGAAGCGAGCTGCTCTTGAGGGACGCGAATCCTGTGTGCGCGTTGGCGTACAACCACGGCAGCGACCCGACCAGGCCGCCCCCGACTACCAGTGCAAGCGCGGCCAATCGAGACGGCTCACTGTCCGACGCGCCTTGACCCGGTGCGAGGGATCCCGATGCCCGCCACCACCACGCAACCAGGAGCACGAGACATGGCAGTGCGAAGTACGCGATCTCGGGCGAGGCCCACCACCCGAGCCCGAGAGCCCCGCCCAACAACAAGAAGGTGCTGGGTCCGGCGCGGCGCCCGTAGATCACGACGCAACAGAAGAGTGCGGCCAGCCCGCAGCACAGGGTCGCCTCGCGGAAACCCCCTTCGCGCACCGACTGCCAGATCACGACGTAGGGCCACACCCAGACCGCCGCAGTAGCCGCAAACGCCAACGGACGGCTCCTCGTCGTCGCGAAGGTGACCACTCCGACCAGGACGGCACCCAAAGCGCACAGCAGAGCCGGCGTGCCATTCATGGCCGGCTCACCGCCTCCCCCGACCTTCAAGCCCAAGGCCACGAGATACGGTTCGAATCCGCCGTAGTGCTGACCCAAGTAGAACGCTGTGAAGTGCCCGCTGTCGATGGCGCGGGCCATGATGCCGACGATCGCCTCGTCACCCCAGATCGGGAGCTCCACCAGGAGCCAGACCCGTAGGACCAGCCCATAGACGAGGGCGAGCACCGCCGCGACGAACACGATCGCCACGACCGGATTGACCGAAGGTCTGATTCGTGGCGTCGAGGCCTCCGTGGATATCCGGGTTTCCACCATGGTGTCCGTCGATCCACCCGCGGACACCACCCCGTCAGTACGGCCGCCCGATGTGCTCATTCTTTAGGTCGCCGGCTGAGAACCGACGAACATATCGAGACAGCCGTCGAGCCCGATGATCTCGATGTCCTCCCGGCGACGTTGTTCCCATGCATCACGGCCCATACGAAAGCGCACCGTGCGACCCGACGAGTCGCGCCGTCGACCCCTCGCCTCTCCGTTCTCTTCGTAGCCCACGGCCCGAGACGTGGCGAGCGAGGCGGCATTGTCCTCGAACGCGCCGCTCAACGCCTCCTCGGCATCGAGGCCCGCAAACGCAAGGTGCAAGATCGCCTCGCGCATTTCACGCCCTATGCCCTGTCCCTGATGAGCACGCCCGAGCCATGACCCCGTTTCGACCGAGCGCACGGCTCGGAAGTGCTCGGCACCGATGTCCTGCATCCCGACCGGGCGTCCATCGACAAAGACACCAGCCGTGAACGTCCACTTGTCAGGCGACCAGTCGGCTCGGTGGCTCCAGAGCCACTTCGCCGTTTCACGGGCGCGCGGCCCCGGTTCAAGGTCGGTCCAAGGAACAAAGAAGGGCATCGCGTCGGGATCGTGGATCCCGGCGTCGGCCAGCTCGATAATCACCGCGAAATCCGCTTCTCTGGGAAGCCGCAGCTCGAGCCGCGGCGTGCGGACGACGAGATCGAACAACGGCCAGAAAGAGCCCGGCCCTGGCATCCGTTCAGCCGCCGGGTTGATAGACGCCGAACTCGCCGCGCAAGACGTCGGAGACCTCGCCGAGGGTGGCCATCGCCTTGAGGGCGGCCTTCATCGGAACGAGCAGGTTGCCCTGACCCTTGGCCGTCTCAGCGACGTCGGCTAGGGCACGGTCCACCGCCGATTGGTCCCGTTCCGCCCGCACGGAGCGAGTGCGCTCGATCTGAATCTGCTGCAATGTGACGTCGATCGGAAACACCTCGGCCGGCTCCGCCTCGGCATCGGTGAAGCGGTTTACACCAACCACCACCTTCTCGCCGTCATCGACCGATTTGGCAAAGCTGTATGCGGCCGCCTCGATCTCCTCCTGCATGAAGCGCGCCTCGATCGCTGCGACCGCTCCGCCAAGCTTGTCGATGCGGCCCAGGTACTCCGTTGCGGCCTCCTCAACCTGGTCGGTCAACGTCTCGACGTAGTAGGAGCCGGCCAGCGGGTCCACGGTGTCGGCGAGTCCGGACTCGAACCCGACGATCTGCTGCGTGCGCAGCGCGATCTTTGCCGCCCGCTCGGTGGGCAGGCCGAGTGCCTCGTCGAAGCCGTTCGTGTGAAGGCTCTGCGTGCCCCCGAGGGCAGCGGCCAGCGTCTGGACCGTCACGCGGACGATGTTGTTCTCCGGCTGTTGTGCCGTCAGGGTCGAACCACCGGTCTGGGTGTGGAACCGCAGCATCTTGGAGCGATCGTCCTTGGCCCCGAAGCGCTCCGTCATGATTCGGGCCCACATGCGGCGCGCGGCGCGGTACTTCGCGATCTCCTCGAAGAGGTTGTTGTGCGCGTTCCAAAAGAACGACAGTCGCGGTGCGAACGCGTCGACGTCCATGCCGGCTGCGATGGCCGCCTCGACGTATGCGATGCCGTTGGCAAGAGTGAAGGCGATCTCCTGCACTGCCGTCGAGCCGGCCTCGCGAATGTGGTAGCCCGATATCGAGATCGTGTTCCAACTGGGCAGGTTTTCGGCGCAGTAGGCAAAGGTGTCGACGATAAGACGCATGGAGGGACGCGGCGGGTAGATGTACGTGCCGCGCGCGATGTACTCCTTCAAAATGTCGTTCTGGATCGTCCCTCGGATCTTGTCGCCGGACACGCCCTGTTCCTCGGCGACTAATTGGTAGAGGAGCAGCAAGATGGCGCCCGTGGCATTGATGGTCATGGACGTCGTGACCTTGTCCATGGGCAAGTCGGCCATCAGGAGGCGCATGTCGGCCAGCGAGTCGATCGCGACGCCGACCTTGCCGACCTCGCCCTCGGCGCGCTGGTGGTCGGAGTCGTAACCCATCTGGGTCGGGAGGTCGAAGGCGCACGAAAGTCCCGTCTGCCCCGCGTCGAGGAGGAACTTGAAGCGCAGGTTGGTCGCCTCGGCGGACCCGAAGCCCGCGTACTGGCGCATCGTCCACAGTTTCGAGCGGTACATGTCGCGGTGGACACCCCTGGTGTAGGGGAACGATCCCGGCTCGCCCAGTTGCGCAGCCGGGTCCCAGCTCGCGAGGTCGTCGGGGCGGTAGACGGGATGGATGGGGATACCCGACTCCGTGAAGTGCTCGGGCGCGCCTTGGGAGTCCTTGTTCTGCGGTGTCACAGACACGAGATTACGGAGTGTGGGGGCGGGAGGGCCATACGGGCTTCGGGACAGGCGCTGGAACAGACAAACTACGGCCATGGACGACAGCGGACCCGCCTTCTCGCACTTCGGCATCTGCGTGAGCGACTTGGAGCGGTCGCTCGCCTTCTACTGCGGGGCCCTTGGCTTCGAGAAGGCCGAGTCACACGAGATCGGCTCGGAATTCGCCGCTCTGATGGACCTGTCCGACGTGGCGGTCACCTCGCAGTTCATTCGGCGGGGGCCGACCGCGATCGAACTCCTGGCCTTCCGCGAGCCCAACCCCTTCGGCGAACAGAGACGGCGCGCGGTCAACCAGTTGGGATTGACCCATCTGTCGTTCCGAGTGGACGACGTGGCGGCCGCCGCCGCCAGGGTCGTCGAGTTCGGCGGCTCGATCATCGAGTCGAGCCGCACGAAGATGGACCTCGGCGCAACGGCGCTCGAGTTCCTCTACTGCACCGATCCTGATGGTGTCCGCGTCGAGTTGATGGACCTCGGCTGAGGGGCGTCTCCCTGCTCCGCGAGAGCTTGGGCGTCCAGCTCCCGGTCGATGCGCTCCGCCTTGCGCTCCTCCAGGTGCATCCAACGCAGAGCGACTGGGATCATCGGCCACAGCATCAGCGTGTCGCCCACCACCCACATGATGGAGCCACCGATGTGCAGGTCGTTGACATAGGACGGGCCCCACGTTCGGTGTGTGGCGAGGTACGCCGGGAACATCTCCTTCGTCGCTCCGGCAAGCGAAAGGCCCGTGAACGTGTCGATGGGGATCGCCAGGAAGAGATAGAAGAACTGCATAGCGGGATGGAGCCGGTAGCAGTTGGGGTCGCTCCCGAATATCTGGCGCCAGAACATATAGCCGACGATCAGAAAGGCGAGGTGCTCCGCATTGTGCAGCCCTTCGTTCTCGAGCGTGAGGTTGTACCAACTCGTCAGGTGACTGATCGGGATCAGCACCGCGTAGAGCACGAAGGCAACTGCCGGGTGTCCGAAGAACTTGACTACACCCGAGCGCAGGACCTCGGTGACCGCGATGTGCGCCGTGCCGGTCGTCGACCTCCACGCCAGGTCGATCGGAGACGCAATAGCGAACAACGGTGCGGCAACCATGATGAGCAGCAGGTGCTGGACCATGTGGACCCAGAAGAGCTCGCCGTCGTACACGCCGACGAAGGTGAAGATGGAGACGGCCGTGGTGAAGAGGGCACCGATCCATGCCGCCGTCTTGCCGGCCGACCACGGATGGCGGGGGTGCAGCACGTTGTTGCGCCTGACGCCCCAAAGGTAGAGGACCAGGGCGGCCGCGATCAGGGCCACAGGGGCGAAGGCGAACTGGGTATTTAAGAGTTGCGACCCCCGCAGTGGCGGGAGCCCCGCGTCAAAGACCGCGGCGATCACCTCAAGACGCTACCGCCGGGTTCAGCCGTGTTGCCAAACGCGTTGGGAGATCCCGCGCTTCCCGAAGAGGGAGGCGTCATCGAGGCGGGCCAGCTCATCGTCGGTCATCTGCCAACCCAAGGCACCCGCGTTCTGCTCAGCCTGCGAGCGGTTCTTCGCTCCGGGGATGGGAACGGCGCCCTGCGCAATCAGCCAGGCCAGGGCGACCTGGCTCGGCGTCCGCCCGTCGTGGGCTTCACCGATGCGTCGGAGCTCCGCGACGATGGCGTCGACCTGCTCCATGGGGTGAGCCGAGAACGTCCGGCCGCCCGGCGGAGGGTTCGACGCCGTGTATTTGCCCGTCAACCTCCCCTGGCCGATTGGCGAGTACGCGAGCGGGACGACGCCGAGCTCGCGACAGCAGTCAAGTAGCCCGACACGGCGAGGCATGGTCCGCAGGAGAGAGAACTCGATCTGGTTGCTCGCTAGTCGCAGGCCCCGCTTGCGCAAGGCCGCGTCCATCGAACGAGTCTCTTTGGCCGAGTAGTTCGACACACCGACGGCCTTCACCAGTCCCTCTGCGTGCGCGGCGGCAAGCGCCTCCCCGAAGGCGTCGTGCGAGCGGAGCGAGATGGGCCCGTGGATCTGGTAGAGGTCGATCGTGTCGCATCCGAGCCGCTCGAGCGACTGCCGTGCGGCCGAGAGGAGCCGAGCGTGGACGTTCACCTTCCATGGGCTCGGCATGAACTTTGTCGCGATGACGACGCTGGAACGGACCGTGGGATCCGAAGCCAAAAGACGACCGATGATGCGCTCGCTCTCGCCGGACCCGTAAACCTCCGCCGTATCGAAGAAGACGACCCCTGCCTCGATGCTGGCCTCCCATGCGTCATGGATCGTCGATTCGGTGAGCGACTGGTCGTAGCCGCCCATGCCCCACACGCCCTTGTCACCCCAGGCCCAGGTGCCCACGCCGAGGGGTGGGATGGCAACATCGGATCCGGCGAGGATGATTCGGTCCGTCGCTTGCGGCGGTGTGGCGCCCGTCACGGCCGGTCCCGCGAAGCCGCGGCCCACGCGAGGTGGCCGCGCACCGCGTTCTTCCATTCTTCGGGATGCGTCAGTTGCGGAGAGTGGTACGCGCCGTCGATGACGGCGAGACGGCCGTCGGCGACCAGGCTTGCGAGTTCCGGCGCCTGGTCGACAAGAGGATGATCGTGCTCACCGGCGATCACGGTCGCGGGGCAGATGATCGACGGGAGTTCCGCCCGCAGTGATGTCTCGCCCTGCGCGATGTCGGCCATCAGCGCCATGCCAAAGGCCTTTACGGCATATGGATCCATGCCTGCGAAGATGGAGTTCTTCTCCTTCTGCCAGGAGGCTGGCGTCCTTTCCTCGATCAGTCCCTCTTCGGGACCTCCCATGCTGATCGAGTCCGGCATGCCCTTCGCCGGGTCGAACGCCTCGATCCAAGCTCTTACCAACTGACGAATGTTGTCGTCGGGTGGCACGAACGACCAGGCGCTGGTGTCCATGAGGATCGCGGAGCTCACCAGGTCCGGACGACTGAGGACCAGGCCCATTGAGACGCGGCCTCCCATGGAGTGACCAAGGAGATCGACGGGGCCATCACCGACTGCCTCGAGGAACGCGGCGAGGTCGGCGACGAGCTGGTCGATCGTGTAGCCCTCGAGGCTTCCGGTCTTCGTTGAACGGCCGTGACCGCGCTGATCCAGAAGGACGACGCGGCGGTCCTCTGCGAAGTCGTCCGCCACAAGCGCGAAGTCCTGAGCCGAGCCGGTGAAGCCGTGGAGCAGCACCAGAGTCGGCGTCCCCGCCGGGCTCGAGCCGCGTTCCGACCATGACAACTCGAGACCGTTTATCGGGAGCGACTGCACAGCCGTCTGTGTCACAAAGCACTGTCTAGCGGCTGACGACCCGTGATGCTCGGGCGCCAATTCCGCCGAGGGACTCAGTGGCGGTGGGGCATGCAGAGTTCGTCGTACTCGGCGATGACGATCTCGCCGGCGTCGGGCCCGCACGCCGGGCACGCCGGGTCTTGCCGTACCTTGAACGTGCGGAACGACCCCTCGAGCGCGTCATAGGCCAGCAGCCGGCCGACGAGCGGGTCACCGAGCTTGAGCAACACCTTGATCGTCTCGACCGCCTGGATGGAGCCGATGATCCCCGGCAGCACACCCAGCACGCCCGCCTCGGAGCACGACGGCGCAAGCTCGGCCGGCGGCGGTTCGGGAATCAGGCACCGGTAGCACGGGCCGTTGTACGGATCGAAGACCGTGACCTGGCCCTCGAACCGGAAGATGGAGCCGTGGATGACCGGGATCCGCTTCAGCAGCGCCGCGTCGTTGACCAAGTAGCGGGTCGGGAAGTTGTCCGTTCCGTCCACGATGGCGTCATAACCGTCGATGATGTCGAGGATGTTGTCGGCCCCGAGGCGCACGTCGTACGTCACGACGTTTACATCGGGGTTCAACGCCGTCAGCGTCTTCTTCGCGGAATCGACCTTGCGGTCGCCCACGCGGTCCATGTTGTGCAGGATCTGGCGCTGCAGGTTCGACTCGTCGACCACGTCCATGTCGATGACCCCGAGGGTGCCCACCCCCGCGGCCGCCAGATAGAGCGCGGCGGGTGATCCGAGCCCGCCGGCGCCGAGGAGCAGCACCTTGGAATCGAGCAGCTTGAGCTGGCCCTCCTCGCCCACCTCGGGGAGCAGAAGGTGGCGCTGGTAGCGGTTCCGCTGGGCCGGGGACAGGGTCTGGGGGGCCGCCCAGGGACGATCCTGGTCTTTCCACTTGTTGAACCCACCCGACATCGACTGGACGTCGGCATATCCCAGGTCCTGCATCGTCTTGGCCGCAAAGGCCGACCGAACGCCACCAGCGCAGTAGACGACGATCGGGCCGGACTTGTCAGGGAGCTTTCCCTCGACCTGGAACTCCAGGTGCCCGCGGGGCAGGTGGACGGCGTTGGGGATCGCCCCCTGCTCGTACTCGTCCGGCTCGCGGACGTCCAAGAAGGTGACGCCGCCGGCCTCGAACAGCTCCTGCGCGCCGGCGGGATCCACCTCGCGGATGGACGACTTGGCTTCGTTCAAAAGGTCTCGTGGCGTGGGCACTCTGGTCCTCCTCACGCGGCCGTCCCTGTTCTGGGAGGCCCCGTACGAACCGTAAAACACTACCAGCGGGGTCAACATTCCCGTGACCTGCACCGACCGCTCACCAGGGTGCGAGACTGCGCCTACATGGAGTTGCACGACACGATCCGGCGCCGCGTGATGGTGCGGCGCTTCAGGGACGAGGCGCTCGAACCCGAGACCGTCCGCCGACTGTTGGACCTGGCGCTGCGAGCCCCGACAGCCGGGAACAGCGCCGGCACAGCCTGGGTCGCCTTGGTCGGACCGAGGGAGACGGAGGCGTACTGGTCGGCGACGACCGACGCCGACTGGAGGGACCGCAACCCGGAGCTCTTCGAGGGTCTCCGGCGCGCCCCGGTGGTTCTCCTCTCCTACTCCTCCCCCGCCGCTTATGTGGCTCGCTACGCAGAAGCAGATAAGGCAGACCCCCAGTTGGGGTCGGCCACCGCGTCCTGGCCTGTGCCCTACTGGCACGGGGACGCCGCGTTCGGAGTCATGACCGTCCTCCTCGCGGCGGTCGACGCAGGCCTGGGGGCGTGCGTGCTCGGGGCCTTCAAGGGTGCGAAGCGGCTCGCCGATGTCCTGGCCGTCCCCTATGGCTGGGAGCTCTTTTGCGCCGTGGCGCTGGGACATCCGGATCGCAAGCAACCCCGGAGCCGCTCCCTCGGGCGCGAGCGCCCCAGCGTGTCGGCCCGCGTCCACTGGGGCACCTGGGGTCCTGGGTCCGACCGAGCTGGTTATGACAGCATGATCACGACGCAATCGGCCATGGAGGCACCTTGACGTGCTGAGCGAGGCAACCGGGCCCGCCTGCCAATACGTCCTCTCGAGCGCGATTCAACACATGCACGCAAACACATTCCAGAGCACCGTGGCGCTCACGGAGACGGTCAACCTCCCCGACGAGCGATTGTCGCGTGCGTCGTGCCCGGCCGGCGTCACACCGGACATTGCGTCCATTCGCACGTTCGGATCCCGCTCGCGTCTGATCGCTCATGGCGAAACCCATGCGTAAGGCCGGGGGCGACGTGCACGGACCTGACATTGCGGCGTTGGTGCCGTGTTTCAACGAGGCAGGCACGATTGCCGGCGTCGTCGCAGACCTGCACAAGGCGCTGCCCGAAGCAACCGTCTACGTGTACGACAACAACTCGACCGACGAGACCGCATCGGTCGCCCGTGCATCGGGTGCCATCGTCCGCTCCGTTCCTCTCCAGGGCAAGGGAAACGTCGTTCGGCGGATGTTCGCCGACATCGAGGCTGACGTGTACGTCCTGATCG
>Ga0070765_100002676_pt1 | contig 11241 bp, 10 predicted proteins | sample HubBroMetageWFT5_FD_71516 | JGI IMG/M metagenome (GOLD analysis project Ga0070765, IMG submission 71516) | Warmed and freeze-thawed soil microbial communities from the Hubbard Brook experimental Forest, New Hampshire - Hubbard Brook CCASE Soil... | ecosystem: Environmental > Terrestrial > Soil... | reverse complement strand
TCACGCGCCGGCTGCTCGACGAGGAGGGGCTGTTCGTGGGGGTTTCCTCGGGGGCGATCGCGCGGGTCGCGGTGCGGATCGCGGGTGAGCTCGACGAGGGCAACGTGGTGTTCCTCGTCGCCGATGATGGCTGGAAGTACCTGTCGTCCGGGATCTACACGCGTCCGATCGAAGCGATCGAGAACCTAGACTCCACCGTCTGGTGGTGAGCGAGGAGCCTTCCGAGGCCGACCCCTCTTCACGCCGGGGGTTGTTGCGCGCCGCGGGCGCAGGCCTTGCCGGCGCGATTCTGGCCGGGTGCGGGAGCCAGTCGATCCGCGCTCAGGTCCAGAACTCGCGCCCGGTGCTGCACAGCGACGTCGATCTTCTCAACCGCCTGCTCCACCTCGAGCACGTCGCGATCGCGGCCTACACCGCCGGCATTCCGCTGCTGGCGCCCGCGACCCACAAGGCCGGCCAGCTGTTCCTGAACGACGAGATCTCCCACGCCGGCGACATCGCGGGCCTCGTACGGGCGGCCGGCGGGAAGCCGATCAAGCCGGCGCCGAGCTACGCGCTCGGGCATCCGCGGACGAGCCAGGAGGTGCTGACGCTGCTGGACAACGTCGAGAACATGCAGATCGCGGCCTATGTGGACGCGATCGCGGTCCTCGAGCCCGGCACGCTCAAGCAGCAGGTGGCCTCGATCCTGGCCAACGACGCCCAGCATCTCGCCGTCGTCCGCGCCGCGCTCGGCCAGCCCGCAATCCCGTCGGCGTTCGTGACCGGACGGGAGTGACCTTGCGGCGTCTGGCGACGAGACGAGAGTTCGCGGTCGGTGGCTTCGCGGCCGCGGCGGCGGCGGGTGCGGGCGCAGCCGTCGGAGCCGGGGTCCTGGTGGGTCCCGCGGCCGCCGATGCGCCCGTGAGCGACGGCGAGGCGCTGTCCAAGGCGCTCGAGGTGGAGCGGCTGATCGTGCTCGCCTACCGGCGGGTGCTCGCCTCAGGGGCGCTTGCGGCCGACATCCAACGGGCGATCGCGCCCTACCTCGGGCACGAGGTCGAGCACGCCTCGACGGTCGCGTCCCAGCTCACGGCGATGGGCGAGAGCGCGCCCACGGCACCGCTCAGCCTGGATGCCGCCGCGGGGCTGCTGTCCAAGCACAACATCCCCGGAAGCCTCACCGATCTGCACTCGCAGAACGATTGCCTGAGGCTGCTCGTCAACCTCGAGTCGCTGGCGGAGGGCGTCTACTTCACCGCGCTGAAGACGCTTTCGAAGCCCGGGCTGCAGCAGCTCGCGGTCCAGATCATGGCGTGCGAGGCCCAGCATTGGACGGCGCTGAGCGGGCTTCGGAATCCCGGGCAATACGTGAAGGCGGTCCCGTGGCCGTTCGTGACGGGCTCGAGCTGAGGGCCTGCGCCAGAACCCATCAGGTGCCTTGGTAGCCTCGGACCGACCATGAAGATCGCGCGAGACCTGTACGACCAGATGATCGCCCACGCCCGCGAGGAAGCGCCGAACGAGTGCTGCGGCATGGTCGGCTCGAACGACGGGCAGGCCCTCGCGGTGTACCGCGCGGTCAACGCCGAAGCGAGCCCGCTGCGCTTCCGGATCGATCCCGACGAGCAACTCGAGCTCCACAACCAGATTGAGGACGCCGGGCTCGACCTGGGAGCGATCTACCACTCGCATACGCGCACGGCGCCGAAGCCGTCCCAAACCGACATCAACTTCGCGAAGCTGTGGCCGGGCGTGCTGTGGATCATCGTCGGCCTGGAGGGCGACGAGGCCGAGGTCCGGACCTGGCGCATCGACCAAGGCCAGGTGTCGGACGCGGAGCTGGTCGTGGAGTGACCCGCAAGCGGGCACTCGGAGCCGGTGAGCTCTTCTGCCCCGTCTGCGGCATGTCGTATCCCAAGGACGAGCGGTTCTGTGCGACCTGCAAGCTGCCGCTCGTGTACAGCGACCACGTGGGCGAGGTCCGCGATGTCTCGGCCAGCCACGAGCGCGCCCGCAAGATCAAGCCGCAGCTCACTGAGGGGAAGCTGGTGAAGGTCGCCTACGCCCGCAATCAGGCCGAGGCCGAATTCATCCAGGGCCTGCTGCTCGAGGAGGGCGTCCCCAGCATGCTGCGCCGGAGCGCCGGCTTCGACGTGCCCGATTTCCTCGCGGCGGGGCCGCGCGACGTGCTCGTGCCCGAGACGGCGGTGGCGACGGCGCGTCAGGTGTTATTAGAAGGCGAGGTCATATCGGACAGGCCCCCGGAGCGGGTGGTGGCGCCGGGGCGGCTGCTCGTGGGGTTACTGGTGGCGCTGGCGATCGGGGCGCTGGTCGTCTGGCTCGCGAGCCAGGTCGTGCACTGATCCCACGTCACGCCGCCGGCGCCGCGGTGATCCAGCTGAGCGGCACCGTCGGGAACGCGTCTACGTCATCGGCATGGGTCGACTCGTGCCGCGCGCGAAACGACGGCGAAGCCGACTCGACCCATGCCACGTGACGTTTGGTGGTTGACCCGGTCGCCCGGGATCAGACCAGGACCGGCTCGCGGTCCGAGGCGATCGACGCGATCTCCTCCGAAGCGCGTTCGAACTCGTCGTCCGACAGCACGGGTGTGCCCTCGAACGGGAGGTCGCGGGTGAGCTCGAGCCACGATCGACAGCCGCCGTACTCGTCACGCACCTTCACGGTGACGGGACGGGGAATGCGGTACGTCCGCAGCAGGATGACGTGGAGCGGATGACGCCGCTTCCACGCCAGACGCTTCTCCGCGTAGTCACTCGTCCAGACGTAGAACGGGGACAGCGCGTCGACGGTGCGACGGTCGTTGATCGTGTAGTGAGCTGCAACCTCGGCCCAGGCGCGGATGCGCACCCGGTCGGGCTGCGGGATCTCGCGGTTTCGGCGCAGCGACTGTGGCGACGGCTCACCGTCGCTCCAGACGCCTTCCTCGAGCGCGCGGGTGAGCTCAGGCTGATGAGACTCCCGCACCAAGTCCGAACATTGATGGTCGAACGTTGGATAGAGGAAGAAACGGTCGTGGTCCAGCTTGAAGTGTTTATCGGGCTCGCGAATGCCGCCCTTGCGGAGAGTCAGAAGCTGCTCTCCCTCGGCAAGGGCCCGCACAGTCACGGCCCATTCCTTGAAAGCAATCGGCATTTAGAAATGAGGGGGAACGGGGGGTTGAACGAAACAAAATCCCGTGCGCGGCACGCAGTGCAAGTGCGGCACAGGAGGACTTGATTGTACGCGAGCTTTGGCAAATCGCCAAATGTCACCGCAAATCAGTGGGTTTGCTGGCGGGGTCCCGTGCCGAAGCGGTGCCGGTCCTGAAAACCCTGCACTGCATGTGTGCGAATCGCAACGAACACGGGACATACACGGTCCCACTATCCGGGGCGACCCGGCTTGAAACCGGTTCCAGATAGATGGCCGCGTGTCGAACAACTTGTCGGATCGCGAACTTTGGACCGCTTGTGCGAGTTTGGACGAGTTAGCAGTTAGCACCCTTGGGGCGGCCGTGACCACCGCCGCCGGGGGTCTCGATCCGCAACCGCTGACCGGCCTCGAGACGGCCGATCGCCTTTGACGGGAGCTCCTCTCCGTCGAGCAGGTTGCGCCCGGGCGCGCCCGGCTCGCCGCCGTCGGCCCCGGGAGGCGGGTGGCGCCGGCGCTCGGTGATCAGCGAGTAGTTGAGCGGCTCGAGCGCCTCGAGCTCGCGGATCACCCCGTCGCCACCGTGGAACGCTCCATCTCCGCCTGACCCACGGCGCAGCCCGTACTCGATCATCCGCATCGGGAACTCGAGCTCGAGCGCCTCGATCGGCGTGTTCAGCGTGTTACTCATCGCCACGTGGACCCCGCTCGGCCCGTCCGCGTCCGGACACGCACCCTGGCCGCCGCCGATCGTCTCGTAGTACACGACGTCCTCGCTCCCGAGCGTGACGTTGTTCATCGTCCCCTGACCGAGCGCTCGTCCGAAGGCGTGTAGTACGACGTCGGCGATCCGCGACGACGTCTCGACGTTGCCCCCGACGACGGCCGCCGGAGGCCGGGCATTCAGCAGGCAGCCCTCCGGTGCGATCACCTCTACCGGGCGGTAGGCGCCGGCGCTCGGCGGGATGTCGGGGTCCGTGAGGACGCGGATGGCGAAGTAGCACGCCGAGCGGGTGACGGCCATCGGGCAGTTGAGATTGCCCTCGTGCTGGTCGGCCGACCCGGTGAAATCGAGCGTCAATCGGTCTCCGTCGACGGTCGCTTTCAGGACGATCTCGAGGTCGCCCTCGCGGGCCTCGAGCACGTCTCTGCCGGTGTACGTGCCGTCGTGGAGCTCCTCGATGCAGGCGCGGGTGCGCCGCTCGGCGTAGTCGAGGACCTCAGTGAACGCGGCCGTGAGCTTTTCCTCGCCGAAACGGTGTGCGAGCTCATGAAGGCGCCGGCCGCCGACGCGTGAGGCCGCGAGCTGCGCTCGCAGGTCGGCTCGGCGCTGGGCGGGCTGGCGCATCTGTTCTGTGATCTCCTCGATCGCGTCGTCGTCGAGCACGCGGGGGGAGATCACGACGCCCTCGTCTTCGAGGGTCGTGCTGTCGGCGGGCATCGAGCCCGGGGTCGGTCCGCCGACGTCGGCGTGGTGCGCGCGGCTCGCCGCGAACGCGATCAGCTCGTCGCCGGCGAACAGCGGGGTGATCACGGTGATGTCGGGCAGGTGGGTGCCGCCCTGGTAGGGGTCATTGAGGATCCAGCTGCGCTCGGGGGCGTGGTCCTCTTTGAGAACGGCGGCGACGGCCGCGGGCATCGCGCCCAGGTGGACCGGGATGTGCTCGGCCTGCATGACCATCTCGCCGCCCGAGTCGAACAGCGCGGTGGACGCGTCGCGGCGCTCCTTGATGTTCGCCGAGTGAGCCGAGCGAATCAGGACCGCGCCCATCTCCTCGCACACCGCGCGCAGGGCGCCCGTCAGCACCTGGAGCTCGACCGGGTCGATGGCGCCGCTCATCTATCGGACCTGCTCATGCGGATCGTCCCGGTTTCGTCGACTTCGGCTCTCCAGTCCGGCGGGATCAGCACCGTCGACTCGGGAAGCTCGATCACGGCCGGGCCGTCGAGCTCGGCGCCCGGGGACGGGATCCCCCGCAGCACCTCGAGCTCGATGTTCTCGCCGTCCAGCGTCGCCTGGCGGGTGCTGCGATCGGCTTCGGGGTGATCGTCGCCGCCGGCGAGATCGACGTCGACGCCGGCGGCCGTGGCGGTCACCCGGATCGTGACGAGCTCGAGCTCCTGCTCGCTGTCTCGGTAGCCGTAGCGGTCCTCGTGCTCGTCCTCGAACGCCTGGCGCAATTCGTCGGGGGCAGCGTCGGTGGCGCCGCCGATCGGGAGCTCGAACGACTGGCCCCGGTAGCGGAGCTCGTACACGGCGTTGAGATCGGCGCCGGGATCGTGCATGGCGTCGCGCGCGCGCTCGCCGAGCTCGTCGACGTGCTGCTCGATCGCCTCAGCGGTGAGCTCGCCCCCGCTGAGGAGGACGGTTCTTTGAACGTCGCGCCGGCGTGGCGAGACGACCAATCCCAGCGCGGCCAGGACGCCCGACGCCCGCGGGCACAGGATCGTGTCGATCCCAAGCTCGTCGGCGATCTGGGCCGCGTGCAGCCCGCCGGCGCCTCCGAACGCCATCAGGGCGTACCGGCGGGGGTCGATGCCGCGCTGGACGGTGACCACGCGGAGCGCGCGGATCATCTCGGCGCCGGCCACACGCCTGATCCCCTCGGCACAGGCGTCGACCTCGAGGCCGAGTTGTTCGGCAAGGTTGCCCACCGCTTGTTCGGCCGCGTCGCGGTCGAGCTCGACGCCGCCGCCGAGGGGCGCGTTCGAGGCCAGATAGCCGAGCACGAGGTTGGCGTCGGTGACCGTCGGGTCCGTGCCGCCGCGCCCGTAGCACGCCGGCCCGGGATCGGCCCCGGCCGACTGGGGCCCTACACGGAGCGCGCCGCCGGCGTCACGCCAGGCAATCGAACCTCCGCCGGCGCCGACGGTATGCACGGCGAGCATCGGCAGCGCGAGCGGACGCCCGGCGATCTCGCCGCTCGACCGTTCCTGGACTGCCCCGTCGTCGACGACGCACACGTCGCACGACGTGCCGCCCATGTCGAGACACAGCGCGTTCTCGGTGCCGGCATTGCGTGTCACGAAGGCGGCGCCCGCCGCTCCGCCCGCTGGGCCGGAGAGAACCGTCCAGGAGGCGTGGCCGGCGGCAGCCGCGACGTCGATCAGGCCGCCGTTCGATTGCATGATCGCCGGCTCCGGCAGGTGGGATTCCTCGGCTCGCTGGACGAGCCGGCGCAGGTAGCTCGCGAGCAACGGCGACAGGGCGGCGTCGATCTCGGTGGTGGCGGCGCGCTCGTACTCGCGGAAGGTGCCGACGACCTCATGCGAGAGCGACACGTGTACGTCGTCGCCGAGCTCGTCCGCCAGCGCCCGCGCGATCGCCTGCTCGTGCTCGGGGTGGCGATAGGAGTGGAGCAGCGTCACCGCCACTGCCTCGGGCTCGGCCTCGGCGACGCGCGCGGCCAGCCCCGACGCAGCGTCGTTGCTCAGCTCGGTCAGCGGTCCGTCCGGGGTCATCCGTTCGGGCGTACCGAATCTCAGCTCGTCCGGGGCGAGCGGCGCCGGCCGCGCCGCGCACAGCCGGTACAGCTGTGGGCGGTCCTGTCGGCCGAGGGCGATCAGGTCGGTGAAGCCCTCGGTGGCGACGAACGCCGTCTTCGCGCCACGGCCCTCGAGCAGTGCGTTCGTGGCGACGGTCATGCCGTGCGAGAACTCTTTGATGTCCTCAGCGCTCGCGCCGGCCTTGTCGAGGGCCGCCTGGATCGCCGCCATCACGCCCTCGGATTGGTCCTCAGGTGTGGTCGGGGCCTTTGCCGTGATCAGCCGGCCGTCGAACGCGAGAACGGCGTCGGTGAACGTCCCGCCCACGTCGACGCCGATCAGCATGGCCGCTCAAGCTACCGGAGCGCGCGCGCTGGGCATGGAGGCCCAGCGCAACCGGTCCCAGGGATGCCGAGCGCAGCGAGGCCCAAAAAAGTGCACGCCCGCGGCCCTCCCGCGGCCGCGGGCGCAATCCTTACGCCGCGAGCGGCGCCTCGAGCTCCTCTGTCTCCGCGAGGTGCTGGTGCGACGGGCAGTAGCCGTTGTGCGGGAGCGGCATGCGCTGACACGGCGTGCCCTTGCGCGTGCTGGCCCGGCACTGCAGCGGGTTGCCGTAGGCGTCGAAGCCGTTCTGCGGCATGCGGCGCAGGAACTCGTCCGCCAGAGTCAGATATCGCTGAATCACGCGAAGCACCCGCAGTTGCGACGTCATCGGGAAGTACACCCGGATGTCGTTGAACAGGGTGCGCGAAGGATGCGCGAAGTAATGCCGATCGGTGGCCAGGCGTTCGATGGCCGCTTCGCACGCCTTCAGGACGCGCTCTTGATTGCAGTGCTGGCCGCCGTACGGGCCCTCGATGACCTCATCGGCAAGCTCACGGTAGATGGCTCGGCTGAACCGGTACATATAAAAACACCCACTCCTAGATCCGTGCCCCCGCCAGGGCGATCTTGGTTAGCGCGAATTCCAGCTACCCGCTATGTGTGAAGTTACAGCGGTGTCAATTATTAAGTTGGCGTTAACTCAAAAGAAGGTGTTTCTAGCTTTGGCGGGGTTTTGGGCCACGAGGTTCGCCCCGCGTGCCCTACGTCCAGGTTTGCAGGGCGGGATCGCCCGCTGCGCCGATTGTCTCGTGGCGGCCATCGAATGCCGGGTCGCGCTCGGGGAAGTCGGAGCGCTGATGGGCGCCGCGGCTTTCGGTGCGAGCGAGAGCACATTCGGCGATCAAGCGCACGAGTGGTTGCGGATCGGCGGTGAGCTCCCGTAAGCCCGCGGCGTCGCGCTCGAGCCCCGCGTGACGCCACAGCGCTTCGCGACTGGCGGCTGAGATCGGTGACGGCTTTGTGCGCCCTCGCGTCGCGCCGCCTGACTCCACGGCCGACTCGACCACTGCGGTGTCCGGGGTGGGCTGCGCCACCGCCGACCGCGCCGCCCGGGCCCCGAACACGAAGCACTCGGTCAGCGAATTCGAGGCGAGCCGGTTCGCGCCGTGCAGGCCAGTACATGAGCACTCGCCGACGGCGTGCAGCCCGGCGAGCGTGGCGCGGCCGTGGACGTCCGTGGCGATCCCGCCCATCATGTAGTGGGCCGCAGGCGCCACCGGGATCAGCTGGCGCTCGGGATCGATTCCCGCCTGGCGGAGCGCGCTGACCACATTCGGGAACAGAGCGGGGTCGATGTCGCGCATGTCGAGGTCGACCGACGAGGCGCCGGTCGCTGCCATCTGTCGCTGGACCGCGCGCGCGACCTCGTCGCGCGGGGCGAGCTCGTCGACGAACCGCTCCCCGCTGGCGTCGAGCAGCCGCGCCCCTTCGCCGCGCACCGCCTCGGTCACGAGGAAACCATCCGCCCCGTTGATGCCGACGACCGCCGTGGGATGGAACTGCATGAACTCGAGGTCGGCCAGCGTCGCCCCGGCGGCGTGCGCCAGCAGCAGCCCTCCGCCGACGGCGCCGGCTGGGTTGGTCGTGCGCGACCACAGTGCGGCGGCGCCGCCGGTGGCGAGAACCACGGCGCCGCTGGCGATGACGCGTCCGTCGTCGAGGCGAACGCCGACGCAGCGATCGCCGGCCACGATCACCTCGACCGCGCGCCGCCCCTCGAGCACGTCGATTCCGGGATGCTCGGCCACCACCGCGCTCAGCTGCCGCACCAGCCGTCGGCCGGTGGCCGCCCCGCCGGCGTGGACGATCCGCCGCCGCGAGTGACCGCCCTCGAGGCCGAGCGCGAGATGCCCGTTCCGATCGGCGTCGAACCGGACGCCGAGCCGCCCGAGGTCGGCGACCGCCTCCGGCGCCTCGTCGCACAGCACGCGCGCGGCCGAGTCGCGGACCGCGCCCCGGCCGGCCACGATCGTGTCCCGTAGATGCAGCTCGGGGCTGTCGTCGGCCGAGACCGCCGCGGCCAGGCCGCCCTGGGCCCACCAGCTCGAAGACTCGGCGAGTGGCGTGGCCGATACCAACGTGACGCGCACACCCTCGCGGGCTGCGCACACGGCCGTGTACAGCCCCGCGGCGCCTGCGCCCACCACTGTGGCCTGAGTGGCAAGAACCTGCACGAGGACCGATACCGTACCCCGATGCCGTCCGCGCCCGTATTGCTCGAGCATCCGTCGTCGCTGCTCCACGACACGGACCCGCATCCGGAGCAGCCGGCGCGGATCGTCGCGATCGATCGGGAGCTGTCAGCCCGCGGCTGGCTCGGGTTCGAGCGCGTCACGTCCCCGGCGGTCCCTCGCGAGGTGCTGGAGGCGGTTCACCCCGCGGCGTACATCGACGAGATCGAGCGGGTGTGCTTGACCGGTGGCGGCTTTCTCGACGCCGACACCGTGGTCAGTTCCGGCTCGTTTGAGGCGGCACTCCACGCCGCCGGCGGCGCGGTGCGGATGGTCGATCTTCTGCTCGATGGCGACGCGGCGTGCGCGTTCAGCGCCCACCGCCCGCCGGGTCATCACGCGCTTCCGGCGCGCGCGATGGGGTTCTGCCTGTTCAACAACATCGCGGTCGCCGCACGCTACGCGCTCGATGTCCGCGGACTCGAGCGCGTGATGATCGTCGACTGGGACGTGCACCACGGCAACGGGACCAACGACATCTTCCACGGATCGGGCGAGGTGCTGTTCGTCTCGATCCATCAGTCGCCGCTGTACCCCGGCACCGGTCAGGCAGCCGACGTCGGGTCGGGGGAGGGCCTCGGCTTCACCGTCAACCTTCCGGTGCGTCCGGGCGCGGACGACACGCTGTTCTGCTCGCTGGTCGATCGCGTGGTCGTGCCGCTGGCGCGATCGTTCGAGCCCCAGCTGATGCTGGTCTCAGCGGGCTACGACGCCCACCGCGACGATCCGCTCGCGGCGTGCGAGGTGACCGAGGAGGGGTACGCCGCGATGACTCACTCGATCCGCGGTGTCAGTGACTCGCTGGGGATCCGGGTCGGGTGTGTGCTCGAGGGTGGGTACGCGCTCGACGCGCTCGCGAGGTCGGTCGCTGCAACGCTCGAGGCGCTGCGCGACCCGCTTCCGATGCCGGCGCCGGTCCCGGATGGCGACGGCGTGTCGTCGCTCGTCGGGCAGGCGCGAGAGCGCCTCGCGCAGTGGTGGCCGGCGCTCGCTTGAGCGCCGCGACGAACCGGGGTACAGTTCGACCCGATGGATCTCGCGTACTGAAGCCGCGCTCGTTTGTGCCGTCGCGTATCTGCGACGGCTCCGCTGCTCTCGTCGTCACGTGGAGGTCCTTTTGCAGGTTCGTAGTGATCCAACTGTCAGTTCCACCGGCGCGGTCCAACCGAGTGGTGCGGCGGCGGTGTCGATGCACGGCGTCGTCAAGCGGTTTGGCGATGTCGTCGCCGTCAACGGCCTCGAGCTCGAGGTGCCGGCGGGGTTGTGCTACGGGCTGCTCGGGCCAAACGGCGCCGGCAAGTCGACGACGATGCGGATCCTCACCGGCCAGGCTCTGCCCGACGGGGGTGACATCGATGTACTCGGGCACCGGCTGCCTCGCGAGTCCAAGCTCGCCCGCGCCCGCATGGGCGTGTGCCCGCAGGAGAGCAACCTCGACGTCGACCTCGGCGTCCGCGACGTGCTCGACGTGTTCGCGCGTATGTACCGCATTCCGTCGCCCGCGCGGAGAGACGCGGTCGACCGTGCGCTCGCCCTCGCTGGGCTCGAGCACCGCGCACGCGACCGTGCCGTCACGCTGTCCGGCGGCATGCAGCGCCGGCTGCTGATCGCGCGGGCGCTGATCCACGAGCCCGAGATCGTCCTGCTCGACGAGCCGACCGTCGGGCTCGACCCCCAGATCCGCCAGGAACTGTGGTCACTGATCGTTGGGCTCCGCGATCAGGGGACCACGGTGCTGATGTCGACCCACTACATCGAGGAGGCCGAGCGGCTCGCCGACCGGGTCGCGATCGTGTCCGCCGGGCGCGTGGTCGCCGAGGGCTCGCCGTCGGAGCTGATCCGCACCCACGCCGGCCGCGAGGTCGTCGACGTGCACGCGTCGGCGGCCCGGCTCTCTGATCTCCGGGCGCGGGCGGCCGCCGATGGGCTACCGACACGACGCTCGGGTCCTGCGCTCACGTACCTGCACGCCGAGTCGGGGGACGGCCGGGTTCCGGACGGTATA
>Ga0070765_100002675_pt1 | contig 11245 bp, 15 predicted proteins | sample HubBroMetageWFT5_FD_71516 | JGI IMG/M metagenome (GOLD analysis project Ga0070765, IMG submission 71516) | Warmed and freeze-thawed soil microbial communities from the Hubbard Brook experimental Forest, New Hampshire - Hubbard Brook CCASE Soil... | ecosystem: Environmental > Terrestrial > Soil... | reverse complement strand
CCATCGACATATCGTCGATCCACTGGTGGATGGTGGCGCTGGCGATTGGAGTTTCATTTTTCGTAAGTTTGGCGGCGGGGATGTATCCGGCGTCGCGAGCGGCGCGGCTGAATCCGGTGGAGGCCCTGCGGTATGAATAGGGCCCGCGGGAGGGCGCTGAGTTTCGGCGCTGTGCTGATGATCATGGGTTGCGGCGCGATTTGCGCCACGCCGGCTGTAGCGGCTCCGGGAAGAGCTGAGTGCCGCACGGCGCCGAGCAAGATTCTGGGGCATCCCGTGCCCTATTGCGTGATTCTTCCTTCCGATTATGACGTCAACAAGACGAGCGACTATCCCGCGCTCTATTTTCTGCACGGGCTGGGTGGCAACGAGCAGTTGCTGCTGAATTCCGGCGGTTTGAATATGATTCAGGATTTGCGCGATCAGAAACGGATCGGGGAATTTCTGATTGTGGCGCCGGACGCCGGACGCAGCTTTTACATTAATTCGCGCGACGGTAAAGTACGCTACGAGGATTTCTTTATCCGCGAATTTCTGCCGTACATTGAGAGCCACTACCGCGTGCGCGCGGAGCGAAAGGCGCGCGGCATCACCGGCGTTTCCATGGGCGGGTATGGCGCGCTGCGCTTCGCTTTGCGCTATCCGGAACTGTTCGCGGTGGTAAGCGCGCACAGTCCAGCGCTGATCGAAACGCTGCCAAACATCAAGGTATCGCGCGATCAGGCTGTGGCCGTCGCGGAGGTGTTGGGCAAGGCCTTCGGTTCGCCGGTGGATGCGGCGTTCTGGCAGCGCCAGAGCCCGTTTACGATCGTGAAGGATGGGCCTCGGCCTGCGGCACTGCGCATTTATTTCGATTGTGGCACCGACGATGAGTTTGGCTTTGATAAGGGCAACGCGCAATTCGATCAGTTGCTGGCGGCGCGCGGCATTCTTCATGAATTTCACCTCTATCCCGGCGGCCACGATTGGGATTATTTCGCCGAGCACCTGCCCGCTTCGTTTGAGTTTCAGTCGCGCCGTTTGGGATTTGCGGCCCCCGCGAAGTAAATCCACGCTCTTGGTAGTCGTCTGGTGTGCAGCCCTGCGAACGCCGGTCACTTGATGGGCGAATTCACCCCCTCCTCGCAAAACGCTCGAAAAACGGCCGATGAGAACCAGTCTTGGCGGCGAGTGCAGGAAGAAACTGGAGACGGCGGCAGTCCTGCGCCACGAAACCGGCTTGCGCGTCTTGCCGGAGCTTCGTCTGGTAGCGGCCATCTCACGCTCTGCGCGATGACCGCCTTTGCCTGTGTAAACGGAAAATAACACGACAAAAACAAGCGAATGATTGGGAGTGCTGGAAACGCTTCAGAGGCTTGGTTTGCGCGACGTGGCGAGTAGTTCTGCTACAAGAGTTTCGATCGCGGAATCAGCTGCAGCCGAGGCGAAATAGTTTTCCCAGTTTACGTCGGGGAAGCCCATGCGGGTGGCTTGCGCAGCGAGTTGTTCGCGGAGTTCGGTTGCGTTGCGGCCTGGCAATGCGGTAAGCGCTTCGAACACGACGCGGTGTTCGGAGTCTTGCCAGAGGTGCGGGCGCAGCTGCGCAAGGATCCTTGCACGCGCGGCCGCATTGTCTAAATCAGAAGACGGGTGGCCGCAGAGTGCGCGGAGAATTTTGAATTCGAGGTCAAGATTGAGCACGGGGATTGAGTGAACTGAGGGGAGCACCTGGCGGTGCTCCCTAACTCTGGGCGGAATTACGCTGCGCTGGAAACTACCGGTCGCACAAAGTCGATGCGGTCGATAGCCACCGCGACTCCAAAGACTGGCGTTAGTTCGCCAGGCAGTTGAGTGCTACGCAGGGTTCGGGCGCTGGCACGGACCAGGACGGACGTGCCACGCTCGCGCTCTGCAGGAAGCGAAAATGTAAGCTCCAGACCGGTGCCGGATTCAATCGAAACATCGGAGTGGAAGAAAATGCCGGTACGGGAGACGTCTCGCAATTGCCCAGTATGGAACTCCAGCGGGCGGTGCTTGGACATACAAACCTGTACGGGCAGGTAAACCTCGTAGCGTCTAGCCTTTCTCCGCTCTCCCATAATATACCCCCAAAATTAGATGCACGACGGCAGCCAAGGGAATCCGATGGTCGTCTATTGAAAACATGGCATTTACACCTCCGTGCCGGGCTTCAGTCTGGGAATGACAATGCAAATTCTTCCCGGTATAGGAAATAGCTCCATGGTTTTAGCACGTTTGTTGCGGCGTTGGAGGGGTGTCATGGGGATGACTTTGCGGGGGTTAGAGTGAAACGTGAGTGTCGATTTAACGGTTGGATAGCAAGACAGGGGCTCAACTTGGAGAGGCTGCGCCGCTAGGACTTCGACGGCTATGGCGGTTTGGCAACGATCGCGCCGCACCCGCGGAAGGCCGTGCCAGGAAAATGGAGCGTCGTGCCCTGACAAAAGGAAGTCCATCCGGGCAGTGGCGTAGCCGAGAATTGCGCTCGGGCGCAAACCCTGAGAACCGCCGCTGGCGGTTCTCAGGGTGAATCATGCTCTGTAGGGTTCACAGAACAGGGTCGTGGAGTACGGAGGTGCCTTCGGCCTCGGTCAGGATGCCTTTGCCGATCATTAAGTGGATCATACGAACCAGGGCCGTCCATTCCGGGCCGCGATGACTTCCAGGAGGCATCGGCATGCGCACCAGCTCAGGGATCATCTGACAGTCGCCAGTGATTTCCGCGAGCCATTCGGCCAGGGCGGTGCGACGGGCTTCGTCCTGGTCGTCAAACGAGATTCCCATTCCCAGCCCGTGTTGCGAGTAGACGACGGTGCCGCCAGTCTGGAAGGTGGTCTTGGCTTTCTGCAGGGTGACGCGGACCTTGGACCCTGTGGGAAAGGGGCAGACGGTATCGACAAAGCAGCCGCCGGGACCGAGGTCCGTGGTGCGCGTGGAGAAGCGCGCGCCGGACTTGAGCTCGACGACTTCGGCGGCGGCGGTGAACATGTGCCGGGTCGTGCCGCGACGTTCGGTTTCAAGTACACCTGCGGCCTTGCCGGCCGAGTGCGAGAGCTTGTGATTCGAAGAGTTGTGCATCATTTCATCCTTTGGCAGCCCCCAACTTCCTGCTGCGGGTGTGATTGAAATTGCTACAGCAGGAAACGGACCGCAATCCCCATGGCGGCGTCGGGCCGCTCTTCCATGCGAACGATGGTGCCGAGAAATTTCTTGCGGGCTGAGATATTCTTGCCAAACGGGAAAGTGACCAGCAGGCGCATGCCTACGAAATAGTGCGGCATGCATGTGGCGAAATAGAGCCCGTCGCGCGTGAAGTCGGTGACCTCGCCCACGTCGGCGATATCCATGAAGCGCGCATCGAAGGGCCTCACTTCCACTGGCAGAGACATTTTCAGGCGCTCGCGGCGCCGCGTTTGGCGCGCAGCCGATTTCTTCGCTGGAGCGTGGGCTGCGGAATGCGGAGCATGAACGGCCGTGGCCATGAACAACCTCCGAGATGCAATCAGCGGGTAACGTCGCTCCATTGAATGTAGGTTGCGGGCGAAAAGCTGCCAATAGGACGGCGGTACTAGCGGATGCTTACTTACGGTTAGACGGTGTCGCCTACGATCGTGCGGAGGACAACTAACTGCTGTGTTTGCAGTGACATATTCCCGAAATGGGAGGTTGTAGGGCTACGGAGTTTTCTTGGTGCGAAGTTTCTGTGCGCCAGCGGCGGTGAGTGCGGGGAAGCTCGCGAAAATGCTGGGGCTCGGGCGCAGAGGCGTCTGGTTATTTTGCGCCTGGCGGAAGACCTTCGGAGGCTTCCAGCGCGGTGGGGTACATGGAAATGACACGATGGACTTGAGTCATGGTGAGCACGCCCTGGACCATCGGGCTGCAAGCCGCCAGGCGTAGAGTGCCGCCAGCTTTTGAGAGGCGGGAGAAGGACTTCACGATTTGGCCGATCACAGCGCTGTCGATGTGATCCACGGCGGCCATGTCCAAGATGATGTGATGTTCCTGTTTCTGGATGTGGTCTTCCACTTCCTGATCGATGCGTTTGCAATCGGGGCCCATTTGCACGCGGCCGCTTAATTCCAGAACCCAGATGCCGGGCTTTATTTGTTTTTTCTTCAGAAACATGTGAGCTAGCTCCTGGCCGGTGCGCGGCGCGAATTATTCTTCACAGGGAAATTGCCGAATCAGCCGCATGCAATCAGCCAGCGCTTTCAGGACGGAATCGCCCCAACCGGAGGGCACGAAGCCAGCCGCGCCTTGGTTCACGGGGCGGTCGGCTTGCGCGAAGAAACGCAGATGCTGTCCCTTGGGCGCGACGGCGTATTCCTTGACGGTAATGCCAAAGGGGATGTCCTTGCCGTCTTGATGCTTGGTCATCGAAAAATGATGATGTTGCGCTAATTCTTCGCTGCGGTCTGCCTGCGCATACTGCCAATCTTCCACGGTGCTCCTCCCAGGAGTGGCGGGGGCCGAGAGAGATGCGGCCTGAACGCGGGAATCTTAGGCTGGCGGGGGCGGCAAGTCAATCGCGGGGCGTGTTTCGTGTTTTCGTGCCGCGCGGCACATTGGGATTTGTGCGTCGCGGCGCTAGATCCACAAATTTTCGTGTGGTAGAAATTGGGTTAACAATGAAGAGCGAACGATTGCAAATTCGGCACCTGGTTCGGGATGAGCTGCCGATCCAGACTGTGAAAATGGCGCGGTTCTTGGTTGGCAAGACGCTGGTGCACGATTTGCCGCGCGCGCGGCTGGTGGGAAGGATCGTCGAGACCGAGGCTTATGTCACTGGCGATGCGGCGGCGCACACTTTTCGCGGCATGACGGCCCGCAATCGGCCCCTGTTTCTGGAGCGCGGGCATGCTTACGTGTATTTCTGTTACGGCAATCATTTCATGTTGAATGTTTCTGGGCAGCGGGAGGGGATTGGCGAAGGAGTTTTGCTGCGCGCGATTGAACCGCTGCAGGGGATTACGCAGATGGAGCGTTTTCGCGGGACGGAGCGTTTAGTGGATTTGGCGCGAGGGCCGGGACGGTTGGCGGAAGCATTTGGAGTTGACCGGCGGCTCGATGGTGTGGATATGTGTGGCGATAGTGTTTTGTGGCTGGGCGCAGGCCTGCGGCCTGTTCGGCGGATTGGCGTCAGTGTGCGCATTGGAATTAGCAAGGAGGCGGAGCGGTTGCTGCGGTTCTACGAGCGCGGGAGCGAGTTTGTTAGCGGCGGGAAATTGTTGCGGGCTTAAGGCCACGACCGATGAACGCAGCTAAAGCCACCGGAAGGCAAGGGCGAGAATTACCAAGGAAAATTCGGATCGCGAGCTTTGCGGCAATTCGGTTCGGTGGCGAACTCGGGATCAGGATTCGGCGCCAGCCGCGGGGAATCCTGCTATCCTGCTGGGAGTGCGAAGGTTGAGCTGACCTTCATCGGCTGGCTGGGTCAGCGCATCTAATCCCTATGCCTCGACGAGCGAAGTCTAATTTGGTGTCCAACGTTTTCCAGGCGTCCATTCGGGCGGGATTTCGCCGCGCTTACAATGGCGTGCAAGTGGATCCGCAAAAGTATTTGCAGCAATTCCGCAGGGCGCATCACTTGCCGATCCATACCTGGTCGGACATGTTTCACGTCGAAGAGAAAGTGGTGAACCAGCACGCGACGCGGGTGGTGAAGTCCGCGATGCGCGCCGCTGCCTTCGAAGGCGCCGGATTCGGCCTAGGCGGGATGCTGACGATTTTGCCGGACGCCGGGATTCTTTCGGCAATTACGATTCGCATGTTGCAGAAGCTCAGCCTGATTTACGGGTTCGAATACAAGACCGAGGAAGAAGTGACTGAGCTTTGGGTGGCCGCGGCAAGTGCGGCTGGTTTGGATTTAGGGCGTGAATTCGTCGAGAAACAGGCGATGGAAAAAATTGTGCCGCGAATTATTGACCGCATCGCGATGCGCGTAGGCGCGGAAGTGGCCGAGAAATGGTCTGGTCGGCTGATCCCGTTGCTGAGTTCGGGGATTGGCGGCACGCTGAACTATTATTTTGTGCGCGGCTGGGGACGGCGCGCGCAGAAACATTTTCTGGCGCGGCATCGTGACGTGCGCGCACATGGTTTGCCGGAATCAACGATCTTGAATCTGCCGCCGCAAGCGCGCCTGCGCACGGCCAACTGAGGCGCGCACTCGACGCGACGGGCGAGGCACTTCATCGCGTTGTAAAGAGCGTTACACCGTGGGCCGCTCCGCTCGTTACGGTATTGCCCGTTTTCGTTCTCCGTGCCATCCTTTCCCACCTGGTCCAGTTTGAATCGGAGGAAACGGCATGCCGGTTTGTGAAGGCTGCGGCACGCGCACCGACGAAGCGCACATACAGAGCCGCGCCGAGCGCATCGAGCTTGCGGGGCGCTATCGGCCCACGCAGATTAAGGTCTTATTTTTGGATTCGGCGCCGCCGATACGCACGGAAGATTTTTTTTACCGGTCGGCGGCGGACCGTTCGGTGCGGTCGCTAGCTTCGCGCATGTACTTTGATGAGTTGGTGAAGGCGACGGGGGCACCGGCGCATACCTCGGCGCAGGAAGAAGCGGCGCTGACGGATTTTCGGCGTAAGGGATTTTATCTCAGCTACGGCGTGGAGTGTCCCTTCGAGTCCGAAGGTGAGCTGCATGCGGCTTTGCGGCGTTTGGCGCCTACGGCTTTGAAGCGCGTGCAATACTCCTTGCAGCCGAATTACATCGTGCCGATTGGCTCGGCCACGAAGGAATTGATCCGGCTTTTTGGATTGATCGGCTGGGGCGACCGTCTCGTTTTGGATAGGACGGGGCCGTTCGTCGACCCCTACCTCGGCGACTTCAAGAAGCAGGCCACGTTTGGGACTGCGTTTGGCGAACGCATCAGCAAGGTGCTGGCGGCGTTGCCGTAAGTTGCCCGACGCCAGGACAGGTCGAGTGATTGGAGTTGTGACCGGACCTTGTGCCCTTTTGGTGCGACCTTCTGGCTGCTGTCCATCTAATCTGGAATGCACCAGACTGCGGAGCGCCTGGGTTTAGCCGCGCGCTCGCCTGCACTCTTGCACCGCTTCTATTCATTCGGGGCGTAGGTTTCGCGTGTGTTGGTCACCTACTGAAATGGTCCGAGCGTGCCTGTCGCTACCTTGGACAGGCCTGCTTGCTACCTGGAAGCTTGCTGTTCTTGAGTCACGCTCGCCCATATCAATCATGAATTTCTTTTTGTGCCAGTGGCCGCTCGCAAGCTATATCGCCGGCAAGGCTGGCTTTTCGGCGGAGACCGAGGAAGGGGCTCTAGCGCCCGAACGGCCTCTGATGATGTTCCCCAAAGGAGTGCGTTCGCGGTTCCGTCGATTCCAGTGTTCAGTCACTTCTGTTTGTAAACTTTTCCGTCTTTCATTACGAAGCTGACGTTTTCTAGTGCGCGGACGTCTTGCAACGGGTCGGCTTGCACCGCGATGATGTCTGCGTATTTTCCGGGTTTAATTGAGCCTAGGATATCGCTATGGCCGAGCAAATCGGCTGCGTTTTTGGTGGCGGCTTGGATTGCTTGCAGCGGCGTCATGCCGTATTTGACCATGAAGGCAAATTGGCGCGCGGCTACGCCGTACGGGCACACGCCGGCATCGGTGCCGAAGGACATCTTCGCGCCGGCAGCGACGGCTTTGCGAAAATTGTCGCGCTGGATTTGGCCTAGCGCGGCATCATGTTGCACGAAGTCGGCTGGTATAGCCCCGTGGCGGGCGTCCTCTTCGATGCATTCCTCGTCGTAAATGTCCATGTCGAGATAGGTTCCGTGCTCTTTGGCTAGCGCGATCCCTTCGTCATCAATCATGCTGGCGTGTTCGATGGAGGCAACGCTTGCGAGGATGGCGTTCTTGATGCCTTGCGCGGCGTGCGCGTGAGCTTCGACCCGTAGCCCGAAGGCCCGGGCTTCTTCGACGGCGGCGCGAAGTTCTTCCATGGTGAATTCCTGGGCGTTGGGATTGCTGCCGTGCTCGAGGACGGCGCCAGAGGACAGAATTTTGATGTGGTCGACACCGTTGTTTGCGAGTTTGCGAATGACGGCGCGGACTTGCCAGGGACCGTCGGCTTGACCGTAGCGCAGGTCCCAGGGGAGCTGAATGTCTGGAGCTGCGCCGGTGAGCGCGCCTGCGCCTCCCGTGATGGTGAGGTAGGCTCCAGCGACGTACATGCGCGGGCCGGGGATGTCGCCGCGCGCGATCGCATCACGCAGGGCGATATCGGTGAGAGCGCGGTATACGCCTACGTCGCGCACTGTCGTGAATCCTGATTCCAGGGTTAGGCGCGCGTTCGGCACTGATTCCAGCGCTACTTCAGCTGCGGTGCGTTTTAAATAGGTGAGCGGATCGCCGCTGGGGTCGCGCGCGCCGTCGGCTAGATGCGTGTGGCAATCAATGAGGCCCGGCAGGACGGTCATGTTTGAGAGGTCGATTACTGTGGCGCCTGGGGGAATTTCTACGGCTTCGCCTACTGCGGTGATGCGATTTTCGCGAATCAGCAGGATTTGATTGCTCAGTTCTTTGCCGGCGTCAACGTCGATGAGGCGCCCGGCTTTGATGGCGGTGATGTGCGGTGGTGCGGCGGTGGGCGCAGTCGCTTGCGCGTTGGATATGGTCGCGCTGCAGAGGCAGAGTATGAGTGCGTTTCGGAGGCGTCTGCTCATGATTCTCCCCAGGGTGCGCGAGTTGGTCCGTGTCGAGCGGAAGCATTTTACATGTGTGAGGCGAATTGGCGAGATGGATTGTGCATGTCCATGCCGAGATACTTTTTTGCTGTCCACTTGGGGGCGTGCCTGTCTGCAGGGATTGAGCCAAGCATCCCACTTTGCTCCAAGAGGCGGGATCTGCTGCGCTGCACCGGCAAATCGAGGCGCTTCCTATGCCCCAGTCCTTCCTGTTTCGCAGCGTGTCGGTCCTACTGGCAGTGCCGTCAGCAACGGCGAGCCAACTGCCTGCCAGTGACCGGTGGCCTGTGGCAGATCCCAATCAGGAGAACATCGATGGGAAGACACTGAACGCACTTTTCGCCCATCTCGCGACGGACCCAACGAAAGATCTCAAGGGCATCGTCATTCTCCGCCGGGGAAAGTTGGGGGCCGAGTCCTACTTCGATGGCGACGATTTGAATACGCTCCATGACATCCGATCAGCGACCAAAAGCATCACGGCCACTTTAATGGTTATAACGATGCAGCAACACCTTGTGCGCGGCGCTGATGATTCGACCGCGGGGATTCGAAAGGGTGCCAGTGAATCCCGAGCTGCAGCACGGCGCTTGCATCTGGTCACTGCGCAGGCGGAGAATTGCGGCTGAGGTGACCACCGATGGTACACACAAGCGTAGACGGAACGTTTCGGCAAACCAATTTGACCAACGAATCTTCTGAGTATTTGCGCAAGCGCGAAGAGCTTCGCTTCGCCGAGATCGAGCTCACGCGTCAACGCGAACGCGTCGCTGAGCTGCGCCGCCATCTTCCACAGGGCGCTGCGATTCAGGATTATCAGTTTGAAGAAGGCCCGCGCGATCTGAACTCTGGTGATGCGCCTGTGCGTAGCGTCCGTCTCAGCGAACTCTTCAGCAAACCCAATCGCTCCCTCATCATCCAGCACTTAATGTACGGAAAGCGGCAAGCCAAGCCCTGTCCGATGTGCACTGCGTGGCTCGACGGCGCCAACGGGGTGGCTCATCACCTTGCTCAAAATGTTGATTTCGCAGTCGTAGCCGCCGCTGATGTCCCCACTTTGCGCGCCCACGCGCGCGCGCGCGGCTGGGACAAGCTGCGCTTGGTCAGCGCCGGCAACAGCTCCTTCAAATACGACCTCGGCAGCGAAGACCGCGAAGGGCATCAGGACTCGGCTGTTTCCGTTTTCACGCGTGACGCCGAGGGCACCCTGCGCCACTTCTACACGACACACCCGCGGATGGCGTCGGACTGGGCAGAGCGCGGCATTGACCTGCTTTCGCCTATCTGGCACTTCATGGACCTTACGCCACAAGGCCGCGGCAACTGGTACGCCGACCTTGCCTACGGCACAAAAGTCCAGGCCGCCACCACGTAGCTCATCGTAGGGCAGCATTCTCCGCCATGCAGCAGCGATGAATTGTTGAATTAGGCTGTCGATGCCAGCGGCCTGAATTGTGCCCGAACAATGAGCGCTATCCATCCGCTCTGGAAGCAACGAATTTATCGTTCAGCGACGCGCTTCAGATTTTCGAGGCCGGTCTGAAAATGTTTACCCATAATCCGATCCGGGCTTACGAATATCGTCATGACTTTCAAAACGTAAACGTACTCCCCGGTGAACTCCCAAAAAACGTTGGTTGAATCTCCGGCCGCTTCGAGCGTGAACACATTAACGTTCCGGGCCTTAAACGGTTTCGCAAAATCCACGATGATCGCAATCTTCTGGCTGGGTATCGATTCCGTAATCAGCATCCGTCCCGCGCCGGTCTTGCCACTGCCGTGCCATTCCGAGACCGCTCCGGCGCCGGCCGGGGAACCGCTGAACGTTCGTTGTACCCTTGGGTCATCGTCATCCCCCTCCGACCACTCGTTCCACTTGTGAAGGTCGTTGATGAGCGCGAAAACATTGTCCGGCGCGGCTTTGATCGTTACTGAGCGTCGGAGATGAAAAGTTTTGGGTTTCGTCGCGGCAAAAACGAGCATGGCGGCAATAAACAGCATCACGACGATCGTGATTCTTAGAACCACCAGGGCTTCTCCTCGGGGCTTCTTGGATTGCAAAGCCTAGAACGTAGCCAAGCACCCGAAATTACCGCATCCCACCCTTCGGTTCAACGAACGTCTGGATCTATCTCCGTCAGATCCTGGCTAACCTGTTGATCGTTCAATCGGAATCTTCCAAAAGTAATGTCCGATAACGCGAGTCTGGTCGACCACGAGCACGAAAGGAGAAAACGCTGAGTCGTGCGTAACTGCCTGACGGATAAGGAAAGCCCCTCGGAACCGGTTTACAGGAGCCGTGACCGCGGAAGGAAAAGGCGCATGCAGCTGGCCAAACACCTCCAAGAGATCCTGCTCACACCCAGATACGGAGACGAGATCAAGTACACAGGGAACGGGGGCCTGCTGGGTGATGGTGGCAATGTGGATGGTGCCGAGGGCCAGAATCGGACTGGCTACGCCGGCCTTTTCAGGGCCGCGCTCTACCGGTGAGCTACCTCGGCACCGGTGCGTCAAATGATTCTACGGAAAATTCGGCGGGGTGAC
>Ga0070765_100002674_pt1 | contig 11245 bp, 17 predicted proteins | sample HubBroMetageWFT5_FD_71516 | JGI IMG/M metagenome (GOLD analysis project Ga0070765, IMG submission 71516) | Warmed and freeze-thawed soil microbial communities from the Hubbard Brook experimental Forest, New Hampshire - Hubbard Brook CCASE Soil... | ecosystem: Environmental > Terrestrial > Soil... | reverse complement strand
CGACCACCGTGACGTGCAAGCCGAGTGGCTTCACCTCTTCCGCCAGCGCCTCGCTGAATCCTTCCACGGCAAACTTTGTCGCGTTGTAGAAACCCCATCCCGGGGATCCGATCAGTCCGCCGATGGAAGACAAATTGACAATATGTCCGCTGCGGCGCTGGCGAAAATGCGGCAGGAAGGCGCGGGTGACCCGAATGAGGCCGTAAATATTAGTTTGGAACATGGGTTCGAACTCATTCTCAGAGACTTCCTCGATAGCGCCGTTCACGCCATAGCCGGCGTTATTGACGAGAATGTCCACATGGCCGAAGGCGGCAATTCCTTGCTCCGCAATCGACGTGATTTCTTTCGGGTTTGTGACATCGAGCGTCAAGGTGTGGATGCGGTCTGGATATTGCCGCGCGAGACGCGACAACTTTGAGACGTCGCGGGCTGTGGCAATTACCCGCTCCCCGCGTTTCAGCACCTCTTCGGCAAGCAGATACCCAAAGCCTGTTGAAGTTCCCGTGATAAACCAGACGCGCGAGAATGTGAATTCTTCCATTCGTTTTGCTCCTTCCTCGCTCATGCAAGAATCGTGCCATACTCTCGTTCGCAAATGCCGCATTTGCACGGTGGAATCTATCCACTCTCCTCGATCAATGTCCTCTCACCGACGTTGGAGTCCGCATTTTGACACGAAATTCGGGGCAGGTATTCTGTTGAGATTTCCGGGATGGCAGCGACGGTCTCTATCCAGACGGGCAAATAGTTCTAGATCGCAAGCTGCTCTTACGTGCGCACCTGCATGGATCTCACTTGTCTTCCCCGTGTCGCGGGTTCGGCGTGTTCGAAGACCTGAAGTGTTGGTGCCACGATTGCACTGTTGACGCGCCATCCGATCGCGATCCGAAGCCTGATGGATCGCTTCCAGCAAGTCCTGGGCCCGGAACGGCTTGGTCAGGAACTCCACCGCACCGGATTTCGTGGCCTTCACCGTCATCGGAATATCTCCATGACTGGTGATGAACATAACGGGAATCCGGATGCCTGCGTCAGCCAGCTCGCGCTGAAAACCAGACCCCTGACTCCTGGACGTCTCACGTCCAGAATCAGGCAACTTGGCCCGTCCGGCCGCTCGCTGCGTAGGAACTCTTGCGCCGTTCCGAACGTCTCGGCACGCAAGCCAACCGACTTCAGCATGCCTTGGATGGAGGCACGTATGAAATCATCAACGTCGACGACGAACACCGTAGTGGTGGCTGCTGGCGTCATTCATGCGCCTCGACTTTGGTGGATGATAAGGTGTTGTACGCTAGACCTCCGTTTAGCCCATATTGCATGATCCGAGGGTTCATTGTGAACGCTCCAATCACTCCAAACGTGATGGAAGAACATGATAGCGCAGTAGCCTCAGACCAAACGCGTGGCGAGGACCCATGGTGCCCACTAGCTGTTGGAAGCGCGAGATTTCGGCGGGAGGAAAACTCTGGTTTTGCAGCAGCGGCACCACCAGGCGACACACGAGGCGATTAGAAAGTTGCGCGACTCGGAGGCCGCAAACAGCATTCCAAAGGCGCCGCAATGAACCGGATCGTCGACATCCGGGCATGGCCCTTCCGCAGTCAGCAGACGCCGCACCTGAGAGGTAAGCTTTTCGCGTGGCTGCTGCCCGGCGCGCCGTAGTAGCGCTCGTCTCGGAAATCAACACGAATTCCCGATTAACGAATTCCGGCGCAATGACCGTTGCTCAACTCTGTGACCATTTCGAGCAACGTGAACTCGCAAAGGAACCACATCGGATCGATCGCGCGTGAGCCATCGCAAGGATGGATTGGCGTCACTGACTGCTCAGAAGATCAGCAACTCAAAGTCCGTATTCGTCGTCTTCATCCTGGTTTTGTTCAGGCTCACTCTGGCGACCCGACCCTTGTTGGCGAACGGCGCTCCAGGAATGATCTCCCTGTCCACCTGCGCGCCCTCCACGTCCGCCGCCTCCGCCCTGAGGCTGAAAGGTGCCGCTCATCTTGTCGCCATTGATGGTGCCTGTAAAAGCCAGAGTCATGGTGCGTCCTCCTTGTATTTGCAGACTAAAAGAAACGTTGTTTCCCGCAACACTCCCGGTCAGCTGAGAGGAACTTCCTCCCGAGTCCTGAAACGTGCCGCTCAGATTGGAACCATCCTGCTGGATCTGAATCGTGGCTTGCTGTGAGCCACCGCGGCCCTGCCATGAGAGCTGCCAGGACCCACCGATGTTGGCGGGTTGAGCATTGTTCGATTCGGTATATTGTGCGACGAGTAGTGGTGCGGCGAGAAGACAGATGAAAACAACGGGGTACAGTCGTTTGATCACGTTAACCTCCGAAAAGTGGTATTTCTCGTATAAAAACACGCAACGAGAGTTGCAGGGGTTAAGTGTTGGTAAAAGCAGCGTAAAGATTTGTTCTGCCCTAAGTGGCCGCGCCTAAGTTCGCATAACTTAACGGTGTGTTTACTCAGTCTTTATGCATAATTCTCGAACGCGAGCGTCTATTCCTTCAGAAGGAGAAAACACAATGAACCCCAGATCAAGTATTGTTGCTCTGTTCTTGCTCGCAGCCATGCCCCTAAACGCTGTAGCGCAATCCCAGCGCGGAGTAAAAGACAAATCGGAAGTAGATCCGCCATCCATACGGAGCGTCCTCTCTGGCACTCATACGAACGCCGATGCAGTAATTTCCCAGCTGGTCGACGTTAAACCGGAGATCCCACTGGGGCCGGTCGATGTGCTCAGGGGCTATGAAAGCGCGATGACTGCGATTGCGGAGAGCACTTCCTTTGAGTTGTCTTTCATTTCGCAAGCCGTGCGCACGGGCCAAATCAGCAGCGAAAAAGCAGAGTATCTGGCTCAGGAGAAATATCAGCTATCGATGATGCAATATCAAGTGCTCAGCACGCTGCATGACAGCTTGGAGCACGATATCGCGCAAGCAGCAGCCCTATCGAATTATTCCCAACACCAAGATGCACCCGATACGGCAGGCGGGGTTGAGACATTTTCCGCAAGGCAAACTCAGTAACGCGCGTCGGAAACGGACGGTGGAGTTAACAAACTGTACTTTACGTTGCGTTTTATAACCCTTAATCCTACTCATTCTGCATTTCGGTTAGGTTATCTGGATCAACAGATTGGAGTGACCTTATGAGAACTGCAAGCGAATAGAAGCAGCGAACGCGTATGAACATAGCCCCCGAATACGAAAGCCCGAGGTTGAGCGCGATCGTCGCGGATGGAACGCCAAGATACCTTGAAACCGTCCGCGACGTATTGGACTTTCACGATATTGTGGATCTTGTTGGACGAGCTGCCAACTTCGAGGAGACTATCCAACTGGCGGTAAATATTCGACCAGACTTGGTTCTGATGGACATAGAAATGCCCTCGGCGATGGTGGCAATCGCGGCCATACTGACTACTGCAGCCGACGTTCAGATAGTTGGCATGTTCGCCGGCTGCATTCCCCTGGACGCGGCAGGGCTTGTCCTGTCGTTTTAACACGTTCATCGACAAGGCGCGATTGCACAATGAATTGTTGCCGCTTCTGCAAGTAATGCGCCGCTATCGTGCGGCTTCCAACCCGTCAGATCGGTTATCTTGCTTGCACGCGGAGAACGACCGACAGGAGCACGAAGGCTTTTCGTTAAAAAGAACCTAGACGCTGAACGAGGAGGGTGAACAAGGAGAAATGAACTACTCTGAGCTCGCCCTTTTTCCTAGAACATGATTTAGAGGAACAGCTCCAATAGCTTTCGCCCGGTCGGACTGCCGATCCTCTACCACCATCACGAAAATGAATTCGAACTGATGCACGCATCCATTTCGCGTCCCTCCGCAACAAACTCTCGAAAGCTGTTTACAAACACTTACGTTTTCTTTGCAGACACTTTACTCCGCAGTGTCGCCGTTCGTGTTTGTATGCAGTAGTGCTGCTGAAATGGTCTGAACTCGGGAAACGCCTCCCCCCGCCGCGGGTGGTGCTCGCGATAGCCGCGGGACTAATGAGCGCGGCGTTTTCTCTTTGTGCACAGGCGCAGGCTCAGCAGAGTTCCACAACAGACCTGGACGGGCTACTGCAACAGAAAGAATACGTAGAACTGGAGCAAGCCCTCGCAACCAAGGGGCCGGAGCTAGTGCCTCTGAGTCGCGCCTATTTCGACGGGGTAATGGCAAACCGGACAAATCGACTACAGAAGTCTCGAGATTTACTTGAAGGAGTACTTCCCGCGCTTGTAGTGAGCAATCCGGCTCACGCTGAGATAGCCTTGTGCGCCCTTGCCGACGACTACGCTAAGAACTTCCGTTATGACGATGCGGCACAAAAGTATGCCGACGCCAGCCGCCTGGCCGAAAGCCGACATAAAGTCTCGGCTTGTGATGCCGCACGCGAAGCGTCACGCTGGGCGTTGCTAACCGATGCGCCGGCGCAAATCATACACAGTAGTCGGGCATTCACCGTGCAAGGTAAGCGTGATGCCATAGGGTTATTCCAAGTCCCAGTCGCAGTAGGCAACTACGCCGGATTCTGGATTGTTGATAGCGGCGCCAATCTGTCAGTGATCAGTCGCTCTGTCGCAGACAAAATGGGACTGAAGCTTTCGAGTTCGTATGAAACCGCACAGGGGACGTCAGGACGGGCGGTCGCGATCCGCACAGCAGTGATTCCTGAAATGCGACTCGGCCAAGCAGTTCTTAGCAATGTTGCCGTGCTTGTCGCTGATGATTCCGATCTTGATTTTCGTAAACTTAACTACCAAATAGAAGGAAGTTTGGGCATCCCCGTACTTGCCGCGTTGGGCCGGATCACATTTTATCCAGATGGTCGAGTCGCATTCAGACAAGGCACGCAACCAACGGCAAAGAATATAGACTCTCACACCCTTTTCTTTGAAAAATTCACGCCCGTGACCACAGCCGATTTCGGGTACGGAAACCAGCTTTTCTCACTCGACACCGGTGCAGTGGGAACGGTGCTGTCCGCGGAGTTCTATAAAGAGGCCAAAGCATCGCTCGATCCTGCCCACCAGATTTCTTTGGAACTAGTAGGAGCAGGAGGAAGTATCGTTTCGCCTGCTTACATGCTTCGCGGTGTCGTGGCCAAGGTTGGAGGAGAATGCACCACCATCGAAGGGGTTCAGATTTTGACTGAATCTACCGGCTTGGCAGACGAGTTCTACGGCAACATTGGACAGAATTCGCTTAGCTCATTTACCAGCTTTACTCTCGATTTCAACACGATGCAATTCAGCACAACCGGCGGAAATCCAAGCGATTGCCCCGGCAATCACTAGCAATTATTTTTCGTCAAAGGAAGCGGATATAACAATGAAACATCAGTCGAATGTAGTCCGATCCGTCTTAGGTCTCGTGTCAATGACTAGCTTAGTCCTTACACTCGGTTGCGGAAATGGGGGGACCAGCCAGGTCCGGTTGTTGAATGCGTCCCCAGGTGAGTCAGTTCTAAGCGCATCGCTTGCGGGCACGACTATAGGCAGCAGCGTGCAGTATGGAACTGCATCGAGTTACACGTCCGTCACTTCGGGGTCACCAACCCTCTCGGTGACGGACGCTAGCACAACAAACGTGATTATCAACCAGAGCATCAGCCTAGGTTCCAGCGGTTATTACACGATCCTTGCTGGAAACTATTCTTCGGCGATCGATGCCAGGGAACTAACGGACAACAACACAACGCCTTCGTCTGGCAGCGTCAGCATTCGCATTGTCAATGCCTCGCCAGAGCTTGGAACTGCAGATGTGTATGTCCTAGCACCCGGAAGCAGCCTGAGCAGTGCCACCGCAATAGTCAGCAATCTGAACTTTGAATCCGCGTCCAGTTATCAAACCCTGAGTGCGGGCAGTTATGAGGTCTATTTTACGCAGCCAGGCCAGAAATCTGCGATTATCGATAGCGGCCCGCTGACGTTCACGTCGCAGCAAATTCGCACCGTGGTTGGTCTGGACGGGCAATCCGGTGGGTACACAACAGCCGTGCTTCCGGACCTCAACTGATGTCAATTCCAAGTTCCTTTGCGAACATTTACACAAACTTTACAAAACTTATCGTCCCATTTGACTCACCGAGTCATCAAGGCTTTAGTGGGAGAAACATAATGGAGAGCATACTTGTGATCGACGATGATGTTGAAATGTGCGGGATGCTCGCGGAATACCTTCAATCGGAAGGACTTCTAGCCGAAACCGTCCACAACGGGGAAGAAGGTCTCAAGCGAGCATTGTCAGGAGAGCACTCTTTGATTGTGCTCGACGTCATGCTACCCAAAATCAATGGCATTGAATTGCTGCGTCGGCTTAGAACGGAGTCGAATGCTCGTGTGCTGCTCTTAACTGCGCGAGGAGAGGAAGTCGATCGAATCATAGGGTTGGAAGTGGGTGCGGATGATTACGTTCCCAAACCGTTTAGCGCTCGGGAACTGCTGGCTCGCATTCGCGCGATCCTTCGGAGACCTGAAACGGGTGGGGCGGCAAAGTCAGGAGGCCCCTCGCGAATTGTGCTGGGCGATGTCGAAATGGATAAGGGAACCCACACCGTAAGGCGAGCGGGATCTGACGTCCAACTTACCGCGCTTGAGTTCAATCTCCTCGAACTGCTGTTGCGCGCAGCAGGCCAGGTTGTTACGCGAGAGCGGGTTGCAACAACTATTCTGGGACGGCAATTCTCGCCTTTGGATCGCAGCATCGACGTTCACGTTAGCAAGCTCCGCCGCAAATTGGGCCTGCAGTCCTCGGGAGAAGAACGCATCAAGTCCATCCGGAGTGTCGGGTATATCTACACCGCGCTGGCTCCAATGGAGAAGAACTGACCAGCCATGCGGACCCTCTTCTGGAAAATATTCCTTTCTTTTTGGACGGTCGTGGCGGCCTTCACGATTGTCGGTATCCTGTTCTTCAGACCCGAGGCGCACCAACGGGCGTGGCAAAACCTGGTTTCCGATGCCTTCACCATTCAGGCCCAGAACCTCGTTCAAGCGTACGAGAGAGGCGCTGAGCCGGAACTCGGTCGCTTCCGGCAACACCTTTGGCAAGGTTCCTACGGCCAAATCTTTTTGCTCGATGCCGCAGGCAACGAGCTTGCGGGGCAGGAGGTTCCTCTGCAGGCGAGAGGTATCGCTGAACGCGCAGCTGCGGACAGGAAAGTGGAGTTCGCTCGCTCAGGAGATACCGCTTTGTTCGCCGAGCGTCTAGTGTCGAGTACTGATAGGCAGTACATAGCGATTGGAAGATTTTCGCATGTGCCAGGGCTGACAGGACCGCCTCTGTTGCGGGGCTTGGCTGTCGCAATCGCAATCTCAGGAATAGTTTGCTTTTGGCTTGCCCGATATTTGAGCGCTCCCATTGTTCGCTTGCGGAACGCCGCACAAGAAGTCGCAGGAGGAAATCTAGCCGCCCGTGCCGGCAAGCAGATAACTCATCGGCACGATGAGATCGCAGAACTGGAACGAGACTTCGACCAGATGGCGGCGCAGATTGAATCGCTCATGTGCGCGCAAAAGAGACTGATCAGCGACGTTTCTCACGAGTTCCGCTCACCGCTGACGCGAATCAACCTTGCCGCTGAACTGATTCGCAACGTAAATAGCCCTGCGGTGAGGACGGCGATTGCACGGATTGAGCAAGAGACAAAGCGAATGGACGGCATGATCAGTAACCTGCTCACACTTTCCAAAATTGACGCCGGTGAATCGCTTGCCGATACGAAGACGATTGATGTTGCTGACCTGCTACAACAAATTGTGGCCGATGCAGACTTCGAGGCGCGCCTTCGCAACTGCCACGTAGTTCTGCACAGGTCGGAAGATTGCACAACGGTCGGCAGTCCCGATCTGCTGCGCAGCGCCGTGGAGAACGCAATCCGTAATGCGATCCGCTACACGGCTGAGCACACGGACGTCGAAGTTAGCCTCACGTGTAAAGCAAACGGCGCCGCTTCCACAGCCATTCTTGCAGTCCGAGATCATGGCCCTGGTGTGCCGGAATCTTCTCTCGAGGAGTTATTCCGTCCATTCTTTCGCCTCGACGAGTCACGAGAACGTTCTACTGGCGGAGTCGGCTTGGGATTGGCGATCGCGCAACGAGCTGTGAAACTTCATCGCGGTGAAATCAAGGCGCATAACCGCTCCGGAGGAGGACTTGAAGTGATGATCAGCTTTCCCGTTGCGAGTTCTGCGGCCCTGCTGGACCAATGAGATGATTGGCCTCTGGCGAAGGTCATGTTTTTCTTCTATGAGCGGCTGATCCGGGAGTATCAGGAGATTCTTACCGGGTACCAGTCGCCTCCTGGTAAACGAGAAAACTATGGGATTAAAGTGATTGCAAGAAAGTTGCTGCCTAAAGCAGCCAATCTGAAGCTACTCAGGTTGGAGATATCCGAGCGAGGCTGGGCTGTAGCGGCGGAAGGAAACAACTCTGCTGTGTGTCCCAACTGCGCTACGAGGTGCAGATCTCGGCATAGTCGCTATCGCCGCAAACTGCAAGATTTGTCGGTGCAAGGCAGTCCGGTGACGTTGCATTTGCAAGTCGGCCGCTGGCGGTGCGGCAATGGCCGATGCCCGCGTGGATGAAGAAGGCCGACGCGTCCGGCATCTACAGAATGCAGCGTTTTGTGCGCACCTTGAAGCAGGACCAGAGTGCAGTCGAGGCAGCCGTCGAACAGACCTGGAGCAATGGTCCGGTGGAAGGTCACATTAATCGGCTGAAGACGCTGAAGCGCCAGATGTATAGTCGAGCCGGATTTGAACTGCTTCGCGCTCGGGTCTTGCCACTCCAGCCTCCTACGGTTGTGCACCAAGAGTGAGGAAGAAACCAATCACGGAAAAACGACAACGGGACCCGTCTGCCCGAGCGCGTTACAGCGAGGAAGATGGGGGAAGGTGCTTGCGTTCAGAAGCGACGGGTTTCCGCTGGCGGAGGAAAGGGCAACAACGGGATGAAATCGAGAATCGCGGATTACGAGTGCATAAAAGCTCCGAGTGTCTGTGAGCTACAAAAGGCGCTCAGCGCTCTGCACAATTACTACGAGCAGACGCTGACTTTGAACGGTGGGAATCCCGGTTCCCTTCAAACGACCGACTAAAGAATGTTCACAGCTCTGGCAGCCAGCAATGCAAGTACCGTCAGTGAAATGGTCGCCTGTATCATCATCAGAATCTTCGCCCAGCGGGAGAGGGCTGCCGTATCTGCGGGCGACAACGCCGTGCTCGTATTGAAGGCCAGGAACAAGTAGTCCACAAAATTAGGCGACCAGTCAGGGTCGGAGTTCGCCTCGAGATTCATCTGCGGAAACAAGAAGGCTCCTGTCTTATGCCCCGGAACCTTCTCGCGCTTATGCGGACCACCGGCGTCAAGTCGCCAGTACCATAGTGCAAACACGAGAATGTTGGTTACCCATAGCGCGACCGCGGACCGGAGCAGACTCTTCGGATCTATCGTGTGCTTGGGAATGGCTGCCACGAGCAGGCCGAGAGACCAGGTCATGGCTATGGTCAAAATCCCACTGGCTGCATATCCCATCATTTTGTCAGCTGTGTGATGTCCGACCCGATGCGAGATGAGCGCGGAAACACTCACTGGCGCGATGACTGCCAAGAGCAACCAATGCGGACCAACCGAAAGACTGTTGGGCAATGCCGCGTAGACCAGACCAGCGGCCAGCACTGCTATTAGAGCGAGCCACCGTGGTTCCTTAGCGCTATCCTCGTTCGTTTTTGAGTTGTTACGCATTGCGAGAGCATGGTGTAGGCTATCGCCCAAGCGCCAATGGAGCTGGCTTTTTGGTCTTACTTGTCACTTGACCCGCTAAATGTCATTCCTTTGGACACGCTATTTGTCACTCCTTCAGCTTGGGGATGGCTTTACGGTGGGGACCGGTGAATCGGCGGTGACATCGCGAAACGAATGTGTGTCGCCTATTGCGAGATAGTCGAATCCGCGTTGGACGCCGGCATCTCGGCAAATCGGGAAATTTGTCTGATACCCATCAATGTCGAATGTGGAGCCGTGGATGCAACCGATACGAAGTCTTTCATCGCCAAGTTGGCGAATTGGAAGCGCCATGGCCAAATCGTTTTCGCCCGCCTTCGATCGACACGGACGGGCGTGCAAAATCACGTCGGGCGAGAGCTCATATGTGAAATCATTTCGATCCACGACGTGTACCCACTCCGGAAGCTGTGCTCGAAATGGATGACCCAGTGCCCACACGGACTCAGGCGTGAGTGGATCGTGGTTGCTAGGAATCAAGAATACAGGAGGATGCGGGGCACCACTCTCTGGGAGAACCTTGCAAGCCCTTCCCAAAAATCAGGCTCGGGTTCCGGTCATCGAACAGGTCCCGGCGCATAGTAGAGCATGCACGGCGTTACGCCGCGCCACGTCGAGGATGCTCGCGATCACGTCCATGCGTGCTCGTGAGAGCTTTTTCTGAGCATCCTCCGGGAACGACGGGAACCTGCGTCCGAGGTGCCAATCGGCGGTGTGCAGCAGCCTCAGCACGATGTCTCCCGGCTCGGTGGGGAGATTGGAAAAATCGCCTCGAACTGTGGCCAACCGATCTATCTCTGCCTCAGTCCGATCTCTGGCGGTGGAACCGACCACCTCGTCACGTCGCGCGTGCGTAACTGTGCGGAAAAACGTGGAAAATCAGCCGCTAGGGCGTTGAAATGAAGACGCGGACAGCATACAAAATCAACTGGCATTGCTGGCGCCCAGGGTCTTTTCTTGCGGAACGTCGGTCAGGGTTTTCTCGACTAGCTCGGAGCAATCTTGCAGTTTTTGTAGCGGGGGACGGATCTTATCGGCCTCAACTTTGGCGCCGCGTTGCTCGGCCAGCGTCATGACGCGTTCAGCATTCTGATTTACGGAGCGGCCGACTTCGAGAAGAACGACTAGGGCGTCGGCGTGCAATTTCCACAACGATGCGGAATTCTCGGCGCGCTTCATTTCCTCCAGCTCAGTCGTCATGCGTGCGACCACGGCAACCAGGCGCAACATCACGCGAGCGACTCCGGCTCGAACGCTCTTCTCTTCCAGATAATCGGCGCAGTAGGCATCGGCTTCGGTGGCCGTGAGCAGGAGATTGAAGAAGCGCATGGGAACCACTTGACGGAATTTCGGATCGGCCACGCGCACGAAGATCCGAATCGACTCCTCGATCCTGAGAAGTTTGCTTTCTTCGGTGGAAATCTGTTGCGGAGTGACCGCCGAACGCAT
>Ga0070765_100002673_pt1 | contig 11247 bp, 15 predicted proteins | sample HubBroMetageWFT5_FD_71516 | JGI IMG/M metagenome (GOLD analysis project Ga0070765, IMG submission 71516) | Warmed and freeze-thawed soil microbial communities from the Hubbard Brook experimental Forest, New Hampshire - Hubbard Brook CCASE Soil... | ecosystem: Environmental > Terrestrial > Soil... | reverse complement strand
CAATCCCATCTGGACAAGATCGCGCTACGTTTAAATCAACGTCCACGAAAAACTTTGGGCTTTCAGACTCCAGCGAGTAAACTGTGCGCAAGTGTTGCACCGACCCTCTGAACCCGCAGCGTTAATCGGGAATTGAACGCTTTCAATTAGAGATCCAATCAAGAAGCCGCGCGGTCCATGGCTGGGGGATTATTCTTCCTCCGCACGAGATAGAGGGAGAAGGCGAACAGAAGCAACGGCTTCGCGTAACCAACGATCAGACTCATCGGCTCGCCCTCGCCGACTCGGTAGCCCTCGAAAACTCCATCACTTTCAGATCGTGAAACCAGGAGTAGCATTGGCTTCGGAACATTTTGAAACCAAGCGGCATAAGAAATTTGCGTTCTCTTTGAAATGTGTGAAGCGTTAACTTGGACCGTCCCCGTGACACCAGAATAATACCCGACCTGCACCGCTCGTCGTAGAGGCCCGGCTGAAGCGAGCGCCGCTTGAACGGCAGCAGCTGCTTCCGGCGGGGCGCTACAGCGCATCTCTAGGGCGCAAATGACTTGTTGGAGATCGCGCGGGGGAGCCACGATCGAGTACAGAATTGGAACGAACGCGACCGCTACCCAAAGGCTCGAAAGCGCGAGCAGCCCGATCAAAAAAGCTTTAACGCTCAACCTGAACATCCTTTCCTCCCACCATTTGTCAATCCTTCACAAGGTCCTAGGCCCCTGTGCATTCTACCTACTTCTTCTGGATCACGCTCGATCGCTATTGCACGCGACGAAGGTCTAACGCCTGGAGAGTCGCGTAATCGGAAACTTGAATCCACATGGACGGCGTTAACCGGGCACTACGCGGGTTGCGCAGGAAATCCGTGAGATACTGTCCAGAACCATGTTGCCGAGCCGCAGAAAAACCGAGGAACGGAAGACTGTCGGCGTTCAGAAGAATACTGCGCTCACTGATGCCGTACTGCGCTCTGACTATGATTCAATGCGAGGGCTCGTCGCCGCGGGAGCAGATCCAAACGAATTTGACGATTTCAGAATGACGCCGCTTCTATGGGCAATCATGAGAGGTGACATCACAGCGGTCAGGGAGCTTTTGGAGAGCGGAGCTGACCCAAACGTCAGGCCGAATCTCAGCGATTCTCCGCTTTGGAGCGCGGAGGACGATTTCGGACTGACGGAGATTGCTGAGCTGCTGCGCTCCTATGGAGCGACCAAGTAACGAGTACGTAGTCCGGGATGCACTTCTCCCGTGGGGCTGCCAGGCATTGAGATTCGTCTTTGCTGATGACAATGGTCCGTTGGCACGCTATCTTACGAACATGCAACACGACCCCATAATACGACTCTGCCAAACGGTGGGTAGCACCAGCCGTGCAGCGGGGTCTTATAAACCCCGGTAAACGCCAGATAAGCGTGCCGGGAGGGGGCAGCACCCTCACCCACCACCAATGTTTGCTCCGGCAATTTCCCGTCTTTTTACTTGTCCGGTTTCGCGTTAATCAGGCACGTCGTCGTATTGCTGGTTGGACTACTGCAACTCGGCTATTATCAACCATCGACGGAGCCGACCTTGAAACGAGCCTTGTTGACTTTGGCTGCCTTAACTCTTCTAGGGACACTGATGGCCGATATTCGTAGCTCTGCTGGTCAGGTCATAGAACCAAGGCCGCCGATAGCGGACAACGTCACTTCCGAATCCTATGCCGACCCTGAAGCCTATGCCGTGTACACAGCGGTCTTGCCCATGATATGGAGTTGGGAACTGCACGAGCCAAAATCACTCATCTTTCAGGAAGAGCCCGAGTTTTCGGCTACGCAAAGCGCCGACAACTTGTGCATCAAGGGAGACAAGAAATTCTACAGCACGTGGGGAAGCACGCTCAGAGACTACGTGGTCGTGAATCGGGTTCCGAGACGCCTTTTGCGAATGTTTCCCATAGACAAGACGTATCTTCTCGTGCCCACGCGCCAACTCAACGAGCTAATTCTGAAATCACATTGGGAGGATTTCTACACGCGTTATCCCGAAGCCAAGAGTTATGTTTCCGTATCGAGCGTCGGCTTCAATGCTCAAAAAACCAAGGCTTTGCTGACCATGACTTACGTCTGTGGAATGTTGTGCATGGAAGGAACGTATTACTTCATGGAGAAGCAAAACGGAAAGTGGGTACGAGCTTCTGTTTCTAACGCCACGTCCTGTGCATGGGCCTCGTGAGCGTATTTCTGAGGCGCGAGGGTTAGGGCCGCTACCAACTCCTGATAAGTCTGGTGATCAGGAGTTGAGGGGAATCGCTCGCGAATTTCGGACTTCCGCGACCCGACGCAGTTATAATCGCTCCCCAAACATGACTCAGAACGTCGAGATCGTAATCGGCAACAGAGGAGCGGATTGCGTCTTGATCCGAGTAATCGAACCGGCATTGGCGGGCTGGATGAGGGCTGACGTCGAAGTTCGCTGTGACGGATGGGCCGGAAAACTGAAATGGAGTCTGATGAGCGGAGAACTTGCTCGCTTCGCCGGGGAGATCCGGCAGCTTCGTCGCCAGCTCCACGGAACTGCGACGCTAGAACCTCTGGAACCGAACATCCGTCTCACATTCATTGGGGACGGCAAGGGACACGTCGCCGTACAGGGCATCGCGCAAAACAATTTCGCGAGCGGAACTGAACTAAGGTTCGATTTAACCATAGACCAAACGTACCTAGAAGAGATCGCTGATTCGCTGAGTCAGGCAGATCCAGCCTAACGGTTCCCGCTAACTTTCAATTAATTTCGTTGCCGGATAACCTGCCCCCAAGCACATTTTCACTTGTCCGATAAGGGAATCAGGCCCTGGGTCTGCGAACCGGCCTAGGCACAATGGCGTACCATGTTGTGCGACTTTTAAATGGTCGGGTTGGGTCAGTCTCGAATCACAAGGTGTCCATGGCCATTCTAGGAGCTTGAGAGCTTGAGTCCCACAATACCCGCAACTATGAGGGCAACACTGATCATCCGAGGCAGGCTCGCCGACTCTCCAAGCAACACAATCCCGAGTACGACGGTACCGACAGCACCCACCCCAACCCAAACGCCGTAGGCGGTGCCGACTGGAAGTGTCTTCATTGCGATGCCAAGTAGTCCAAGGCTAATGATCATCGCTAGAACTGTACAGACGCTAGGCCAAAGTCGTGTGAAGCCTACGGTGTATTTCAGCCCGATGGCCCATCCAACTTCAAAAAATCCGGCAACAACGAGAATAGCCCAATTCATCGCTTCCTCCTTTTCGATGAAGTAATTCCAACTGATGTACAAGTGATTTTGCCTCGATTTCAGTTCTCCGGTAAATGCTGCGGGACTTAGCGCAGCTTGCACGGCAAGCAGCGCATAACTCTTGCCATTTGAACGATTGCTGGCTGATTGGAGTCGCATATACACTAAGGGACATGCGGATTCAATACATGTGCAAAGCGATGGTTGTATTGGTCACGGTTTTAGGGTTGTCGATGTTGGGCAACGCCGATGATCCGGAGCGGACCGTCAAGAAAGCAGCGGAGCATAGCACGCTGAATCAAGCGGGAACGAAGCCGTTTCATTTGAAAGCGGTGATCGCGTCAAGTCGTGAGCGGGATCGAGGATCGAACCGCACTGGAGAGGTGGAGATCTGGTGGGCTTCGCCTACGCAGTGGAAACGAGAAGTGCGCTCGCCGGAGTTTCACCAAATCGCAATCGTGAACGACGGCAAGGAATGGCAGAAGAACGAGGGAAACTACTTTCCGGAGTGGCTTCGAGAGACGAGCGTGGCATTGATCGAGCCTGTACCGTTCTTGGATCAGGTTCTGGAAAAGGTGAAAGAAGCCGAAGTGAAGAAGTTAATGGGATCGACCTATTACTCGTGGACGGTGATGAGTACCGACGGAAAGGTGGAGAAAGGGATGGGCGCAGGACTTGCTATCACCGACAGCACCGGGCTGCTCTTTTACGGAGGCGACTTGGGATGGGGCGGTCTCTACAAGGACTACAAAAGTTTTCACGGTCGTATGGTAGGGCAGACGGTAAGCGTGGGATCGCCTGAGGTGACCGCAAAGATAACGACGCTGGAGGACCTGCGAGACGTGCCAGCGGGTCTTTTTGACGCGGAAGTGACTGGTGGCGATGCACCGCTCTTGCAGACCGCTGTGATCGAAGAGCTGACGCTACGAAAAAATCTGCTGCCGACGGTTGCGGTGGCGTGGCCTGCTTTGAAAGACGGTCCCTTGGAAGGAGCGGTGACAGCAGAGATCGTTGTCGATCGTGCGGGGAAGGTCCGAGATGTTGGAACAATGGTCTCGGACAATCCCGGTATAAGCGAAACGGCTGGAAAGGCTATTGCGGCGATGCAGTTCAAGCCGTACCTACAGGACGGGGCACCGGTTCAAGTCGTGTCGCGGATTACGATGCCATTCAAGACGGTCCGGCCGGAAGGCGTGGAGACCTTCGACAGCGCTCGTGATTATTTTGAGCGAGGCAGACATTTCTCCTTTCCAGCGGCGGGCGACGGGCAAGCGTATGTGTTGCACGCAACATTTCAGGCAAAGATCGCAGCCGGAACGGTCGAAAACGGACAATATGTGGACACGTGGAAAAGCGATGACGAATGGCGCAGAGAAGCAACGCTGGGGAAGAGCCGCTTCGTTCGTGCGCGGCACGGCGACACGCGATATCAGTTATTGGAGGGGCCGGATGTCGGGCTCTTGCGGTTTGTCTTGAAGGCGATGGAGCCGATTCCCGCCATCGACACTTTTGTGGAATCCGATTGGCGGATCAAGCGAGACGCCGTCAGTGGAGTAGAAACTGTTCGCGTACTCGCAGGATATGAAAGCGCTCAGGGCACGTTTGATCCGGAGCACACGCGAGGTTACTGGTTTGACGAGCATGGAGAGCTCGTGAAGACGTACTTTTCTGGACTTGAGACACAGAGGTCGGACTTCGTTGATTTCGGTGGAATAGAAATCGCCCACACCATTCGAGTGTCGCAAAACGGCATGCTGGGAACCGTGATTCACGTCACTGACGTGTCACCGGCGGGGATTGTGCCTGAGGATACGTTCGTATTGAAAGGGCATGAGTGGAGAAGGGCCTTTACTGAAGAAGTTCGATAGAACAGTTTTCAGCGGCAAACGATGATGGGATGTAGCCCGTCTCCACTTTCCAGAGTTCTTGCCTTAGGCGAGACTGGAGAAACATGTGAACAATAAACCCGCCCCTGAGTCATGCGGCCAAGTCCTGGAGAGTCGCGTAACCGGACACTGAGGGCCAGTTTCTGATTACGGCGTTAGCCAGGACTTTGGCCCAAGCTTCATGATATTTTCGGTCCTGTCATGCAAGACGAGCGAGTCGAGATTTTAGTACGAGCGTTCAGCAACTCACTACGGCCAGAAATCGACGCGGCGTGGGTGGTCGCAGATTCAATGGGTGACGACTTACTGCCACTTCTCGCAGAGGCCTTTCCTCGAATCCGAAAATCAGAAGGTCGTGCTTCCGTCATGCGTTACGTCGGCAGATTCTCCCGCGAGAGTGAAGTTGCGTTCAGGATGGGGAAAGTTGCGGTCGAAGACCGAGCATACGTAGTCCGCCATTATGGATGCGCATTGCTGGCATACTCGTTGCGTGCAGACGCACTTCCGATTCTCAGTTCGCTGTCAAAACACGCAGACCGCCGCACAGTAGAAGATGCAAAAGCCGCAATTGATGCGATAAAAAGAACGAATCACAATTTTTTCAAGGACCGGGACCACAGTGGCAAGATTCTTTGGAGCTACGCATCGGTCTGAGTTCTTGCCCGGTAGCTATAAGTCTAGTATCTATTTCTCCGGTGCGTTAATCAGGCATTACGCCATTCAGTTGCGGGATTCTGACGGATTCTGCTCGTTCGGTAAGGATTTGGTCAAATACTCCGCATAATCTGGCTTCCAGAATACGAACCGACTGAGGTCAAATTGGAGTCGGGACACTAAACCGATGCGCCCGAATTCAGCTTCCGACTCTCCCCGAGCGGAGCAATCCACAAAATGGATCACATGCTGTGCCGCGATAACGTCTCCGTAATTGTCCTGGTTGTTTTTCTTGGCAAGGTCCAACGTTGTGTGGACCGAATTTCCTATCTTGAATGCATGAACGTCATGGTCTAAGGCGTAGGTCCGAATTCGCCAACATCCACTCTCGCCAAACCACCATTGAAGAGTATCGGGAATATCGTCAGTCCTTTCCAAGGGCATTTCTTCTTTCTCAGAGTAGCTGCTCTTTATGCTGAGTATCGCGAGTAAAAGGATGCCGCGCATGGCTGATGACGAGACTTTATCACGGAGTTCGTTCGACCCTGCCAGTACCCAAGTTCCGGTATATGCGTTTACCAGGACCTAGGCCGGGGGCAAGCGGTGGGAAGGTTTTTTCCTGGACTGTTTTGGTTTTTTTTCTCGATTCCATTGCCTCGCTGGCCAAGCCCAACAGCATTCCCTCACAACAGGGAACAACGTGAATCGCGACCCCACTTCGATGGCACGGGCAAGTGCAGTCCCGCCGCGGTTTCATTTCACAACCTCCCTCCACCGGAAGCGGGACCCATAGGAGGCAGTCCATCCGGAATTTTTGTCGATGGACGGCGGCTGAAAGCCTCCCAGTAGACTTCCCCAAGCGCTTGGAATTCCTTCAGTCCGAATATCCTTCCACTGCTTCCCGAAATCGTTAGCTTCTCTGCTCGCAGAAACACTTCATGATATACGGTGTAGTTGAGGTGTCCGCGCAGCCTGAGCGCAGCCGAATCTTTTGAAATTGCGAGCGTAGCGTCCGCGATGTCGAGGACCTGCTCACATTCGCGAGTAATCGCCTTCTCAAACTCCGTCCACGAAAACGACTCCTCTCGCCACTTCGCCTGATATTCCAAAACGAGTCGGGATTCCTCTTCACGGGACACACCTGGAGGAACCGAAAACTCACCTGGCCATATCGAGTAGCGAAAAACACGCGCCGACTGAAGGCCCTCCAGTTCAAGAACCAAACGAAATCCTTCTGGCAAGCGGTGGAATTCACGCAAATGTTCAACATCGCAATGTATGGAAACCGTGCGTTTTAGAAGGTCGGACCGAATTGAAACAACTTCAGCATCGTGCAGCGACGCGTCTAGGTGTTCAGTTAGAGTGCCGTGGGGAAGATTCGCCCAGTCAACGATGGCTGTATCATCGTCGGTAGTTGGCCCCCTTTTGAGTGTCGGAGATCCTTCGCGTTGAATCATGGTCAAATTGTATACGTTCCAGTTGCGATAGCACGAAATCTCCGCGCTGGGAATTTCAATCCGGACACGTCGCCTGCATCACTGGACGATAAGTCGCGTAACCGGAAAGTGCGAAAATCCACTTGGACGGTTAATGCGTTAATCAGCGGGTACCCGGACGGTCTCTAAGACGATCCTACAAACACAACCTGCAGTAGAATCCCGATGTGCGCGAAAGACCGTATCGAGTTTACCTGCGCGGCTCGCCGCTTACATTCTCGGTCCTGTTTGCCCTGATCTGTATGGCGTCACTATTCGTAATAGCTTTCTTGAATACAACCGACAGGGCTCGAATCACAATCGTTTATCCGATGCTGCTTCTCTTACTCACCGCATATTTCGTTCGCAAAGGGAACCTAGCAGTTTGTCAGCGCCTGATTGGTCGCGTTGCCGCACCTGTCAATCTGGGGCAATTCTTCCTGCTCGTCATGCAGAGTACCGATACATTCTTTGAAGAGGCTTTTTCAGATTCGCATGCACGCTAAGCACGAACAAAGGGGACCCGTTCCCAGGGGAAATCCGGTGCACGTGACCGAGCGGCTAAGCCACCCTGATGAAAGGCACCGCGGCCAAAAGTCATACCCAAAATAGCTGTAAATCAACTGTGTGAAGCCGTCAAATAGTCAGTTCAGCTGAAAGCTGAAATTCGTCTGAACCCGAATTATGTTCCTGCTGCATTCACAGTTTTTCGATCGTCAGAGTCCTCGATGAATTCTGCAGGTTGGCGCGCTTCCCGGTAGGCAAATAAAGCCTGTTCTGATCCTCAATATTGACTGCTTCGCTCGTCCGCTGGGCTGTATATTCGCCGCTATCAACGAAAGCGGAGCGATACTGTGCAAACTACAGTTACACATCTCAACCGTCAGAACTCAGTGGCCATTGGCAATGTCACGAATTCGATCCTTTATACCCCTCGCTTCGCGATGCTTCGCATCGCTACGCTTCGGGGTAAGGCTCGCTACGCTCGCCTTAGCGTGATTTTCTGAGATTCTGCTTAACCGATACTCACTTCTGTTTCCGGCAGAAAACCAAATGGTCTTGACAGGCGAGCCGGTTTTGCTCGCCTGCCCCCGAAGCGGAGCGATGCGCAGCATCGCGGAGCGAGGGGGAGTACAAATAGCACTATCCTCCCTCCAAAACCCGTACAGCGTTTGGGGGGGATATATAAGGGGGGGTAATAAAGTTTTCCAGTACGCGGGGATATCTTTATCTAGGGGGCCGCGTACTCGCGTACTTAACCTTTACGGGTGATTTCAATAGCCGGAAAGTCAGTTTTCGTCGCTCCCGGTGTATGCATTTCCAAGTTTTGCCGATCCCGTCTTGCAGCAATTGTCTTGCTCGGTCTCGGCTTGCGATTTTCTTGACTTGTGCCAGCTTAGATAGCTCCTCTTTGCTCGCGGTCGGATTCCTGCGGATTAGCTCTTTCATAGCTTCCACTTCCGCCTTCAGTTTCAGGACTGCCTTGTCCTTCGTAGCTTTTAGGCTCAGCAGATGCCAGCTGCCCTTCTTGTCCACGCTACTCTGAACCTCGAAAGAAAACGTGCCGACGTGTTCGGGGGCGTATCGTTTGAGAAAGCTCTTGACGCGGACGACGGTACGTGACGAGGTTGAGTTGAAAAGCGTACTTTTCTCTCGCTGCGCCTCGAAGTGATGTGATGTGTCCATCTGCGTCATCTTCGCCGAGGTCCCGATGGGCTGTTTGCGTCTGCTCTTGCCCGTATGATCGATGATCGTGCAGGTCGCGCCCATATCGCACAAACGTCGGATGGCTCGAAAGATGTGCGTTGCCTCGCCGATCTTGTCTCCGCTTTCTCCCGCTTTGAGTAGGCTGGTCCAACTATCGAAGATTATCCACGGAGCGCGGCCCGTGACCTTCTTGCAACGGATCGACCCAGAACTGTGCCGCCTAGCCTTCATGTCGTGGAGGGGCGTGCGAGAACTGCCGAGAAAACGAGCAACGGCCGTAGGCTCACCATCACTGCCCGCCCTGAGAAAGGATGGGAGTTTATCGAAGCGCGTTGGAGTTCCCAGGTCCGTACTGAAAATCCTGGAAGAGAGCGGCGTGGGGTACGGCCTACTCGGCTATATGGCTGCGACGGCGGAACATCCCTGTCACATGACGGCGCTGACTAAACGTCGGCCCGAACTGATCGACGGGAACCAAACCTTAATCAAACGCGTGAACGAACTCTACGCGCAATACATGCCGACTGCGTATGCCCTCCAGCGGGCAGAGGTAGAGAAAGCGCCGCGGTGGCGGATTCTCAACACAGTGTTCACGACAGGCTACATCATTAAGAATCTACGGTCGGCCTATCACTCGGATCGCAACCTGCCAGGCGTGATGACGGCGATCCTGCCGACGGGGAATTTCACGGGTGGTGAGTTGGTTCTTCCCGAGTGGAGAATCGCCATCGCCTACCGACCGGGTGACTTGTTGCTGTTTGATGAGGGACAGCTACACGGCAATCTTCCCTTCAAAGGCGAACGGCTTTCAGCCGCCTTTTACTATGCCCGCGGTATCGCCGATTGCGGCAAGTAGGGGGCAGCTCCGGACATGCTTGGCTCGCGAGTGGTTCGGAGCGCGTAAGTTGATATTTTTCTTAGTGCGCAACAAGTACATAAGTAGTAAACATACGGCCCCTTATGCTAAGCATCTACCGGCGTCACCAAAAACGGTGCGCGCATCGTCACGAAGGGCGAAAGTATCGACGGTGTCAGTGCCCGGTTTGGGTGGATGGTCACCTTAACGGCGTGGAGATTCATCAATCGCTAGGAACCCGGGACTGGCAGAAGGCCCAAGAAATCGTTCGGGAATGGGAGGCTACTGGGGAACGTAAGATCGAAGCCAACGAATCTGAAGCGATCACGATCGAGCAAGCCTGGCTAAGATTCACTGCGGATTTGGAGGCGAGGAGGCTTCACGAATCCACGATCCGGAAGTACCGCCTCCTTTCACGACAGATGAAGGAATTCGCGTCTGGTACCGGCCTTCGATTTCTTAGAGAACTTAATCTTGACTCGGTAAGCCAATTTCGATGCCAATGGCACGACGGCGCACTCTCAGCCGCGAAAAAGCTAGAGCGCCTCAGAGCCTTTTTTCGTTTTGCTCAGAGGCGGAGATGGATTGGCGAGAATCCAGCTTCAGAACTAAAGAGTCCTCGAATACCGATACGTGCGACCTTGCCGTTTACGCATGATGAGATGACTCGAACTTTGTCTGCCGTGAATACATACGTCAAAAAGGCCTCCCCTTCCGGACGCGAGAATGGAATGCGACTACGCGCCCTTGTGCTCCTGCTCCGTTACACTGGAATGCGGATTAGCGACGTAATCAACCTGACCGCCGATCGCATCGTAGGAAACCGATTATTCCTGTACACGCAAAAAACCGGAGAGCCAGTCAATACGATTCTCCCTGACTTCGTCTTGTCAGCTCTGGAGGACACACCCCGAAAAAGCGAAAAGTTCTTCTTCTGGAGCGGAATCGGAAAATTAGAGAGTACAGTGCGCAGCTGGCAGACCAGACTGCGGAAACTGTTTGAGTTTGCGAACGTGGAGAAAGGACACGCTCATCGATTTCGTGACACATTTGCGGTGGACTTACTTCTCGCTGGTATTCCGATGGAACGCGTTTCTGTGCTACTCGGACACCACAGCCTTCGCGTGACGGAAAAGCACTATGCGCCGTGGGTTCGCTCACGACAGCTGCAACTTGAGAGTGACTTGGCGACCGCGTGGAGCCGAGACCCGATAGCGCTGACGGAGTCGAAGGTTACGCAGAAGTTACGCGAAAATTCCGCGCCGATTAACTAGTTGAAAGCAAAAGAATAATTTTGGTGCCCGGGGTGGGGGTCGAACCCACACGTCCCGTTAAGGACAAAGGATTTTAAGTCCTCCGCGTATGCCATTCCGCCACCCGGGCAGGGTCGCTCGAAGAACCGCGGGAAAAACTCACC
>Ga0070765_100002672_pt1 | contig 11248 bp, 6 predicted proteins | sample HubBroMetageWFT5_FD_71516 | JGI IMG/M metagenome (GOLD analysis project Ga0070765, IMG submission 71516) | Warmed and freeze-thawed soil microbial communities from the Hubbard Brook experimental Forest, New Hampshire - Hubbard Brook CCASE Soil... | ecosystem: Environmental > Terrestrial > Soil... | reverse complement strand
ATTCATGTAGCCCCGGACGCCCTCGTCCGGGGTTGCGTGCAGCGCAATGAGCTTCGAGGCCATTCCGCATTCCCTCGCACGGATGCCGTCGACATGCGGAGCTTCGCTCCGCATGGCGGACGCGGGCGTCCGCCCCTACACAAGCAAGTCACACGAACAACTATTTTGTATTTACGAAATCCGATTGCAACTCCGCGAACGTAACCCGGGTACGTAGACTCGCCGGAGAAACTGCGACCCAGTCACTCACCAGCAGTCCGATTCAGGGCGAGGTCAACGAATCCTGCAGAGAGGCATTTCCATGAAAAACCTGAAGTCAATCGTGGCTCTCGCGATGTCGCTGTTCATGCTGGTCCCTGCCAGCCTGTTCGCGTCGAGTCATCGTGAAGCGCCCATCACGGCCTTGGATCGCGCGGCCGACGTTACCGACTGGTACGCCTTTGTCAGTTACGACCATCCCGACAAGGTTACCTTCATTCTGAACGTCGACCCGCTCCTCGAACCCGCCAACGGGCCCAACTATTTCCCCTTCGATGACAGCGTGGTTTACCAGATGCTCATCGACAACAATCAGGACGGAATTCCAGATGTCGTTTTCCAATTCCGCTTCACCACTCAGATTCGCAACCCCAACCTGTTCACTGGATTCGTGGGCGGCATCGCCGGAATTCCGCCGATCACGTCGCTGCATAACGGCACCGGCTCCGAAGGTTTGAGCCTGCGCCAGACCTACACCGTGACCATGATCAAGGACGGAGTATCGACCGTTCTGAACAATGGCCAGACGCTCTACGCCGTTCCGTCGAACGTGGGTCCATTGACCATGCCGAATTACCAGGAGCTGTTCAACGAGGGAATTCGCAACCTGACCGGTGGATTCAGGGTATGGGCGGGAACCGCGGACGATCCGTTCTTCATCGATCTCGGAGCTTTCTTCGACTCCGTGAATTTCCGTCACGGAACCGGACCGGTTCTGTCTTCGGCGATCGATGCTGACGATACGCACAACTACGCTCCCGACGCCGTCGGCGGCTACAACGTCAACTCGATCGTGCTCGAAGTTCCCATCCAGATGTTGACCGTGGATGGCAAGATCCATCCGGCAAGCGATAAACGAGCCGTCATCGGAACCTATGGCAGCACGACGCGCCATGCCATGACGGTGCGCAGTTCGCCGAACCCCGATGTGAACACCGGATCGCTCCAGCAGGTGAATCGTGAAGGCAATGCGCTGATCAATGAAGCGATCATCGGCACTGGTTTCAAAGACCGCTTCAGCATGGATTTTCCGATTCATGACGCTCAGTTCGCGAACTTCGTTCTGGAGCCGGTGGCCGCGGGAGTGTTGAGTTCTCTGGGCGTTCCGGTTCCACCGAATCCGCGGACAGACCTGCTGATCCTCGCGCAGTACCAGCCACCCATCTGTCCTGGGTGCACGGCTAAGGATGCGGGACCGGTCGCCGATCTGCTGCGACTCAACACTGGTATTCCTCCAACTGCAGTGGGCAGCCAGAAGCGGCTCGGCTTCATCGCCGGGGACGTGGCTGGCTATCCCAACGGACGCCGGCCGATCGACGACGTGTTTGACATTTCTCTGCGGGCTATCGAAGGCATCCTCGTGGATTCTTCGAAGTATGGCCTGGCTCTCGGAGACGGCGTCAACACGAAGACCGAAGGCTTCAACAATTCCTTCCCGTACGTTCTGCCGGCTAACAGCGGACGCAACAGCGTTCACACTGGACCGGGACAGGCAGGATGCACCGGACAACCCGGCGGCATTTGCCCCACCGAATAATCAACCCGCGTGGCCGCCGTTCGACTGGGCGGCGGCCACGAGTTTCCATTTCGAAAGCGAGGCAGGCCGTGAAAAGAATTATTTCTCTGCTGTGTACTATGACGATGGTGGCCACGTTCGCAGTCGGGCAGAATGCAACCGGCGCGGCTACAGATCTTTCGCGGGCAGGTGCTTCTCCGGTCGATCTTTCTCCGGTCTATCCTTCTCCCGCGGAGCAAAACATCGCGGAAGCCCGCAAGGCGATCAGCGAGAAGCCTGTGGAATACGCGGGCTACAATCTGCTCGCAGCAGCCCTGGTTCGCCGCGCCGAGGAGACTTCTGACGTTGCTTTCTATACTCAAGCGGAGGACGCAGTAAAGAAGTCCCTGGAAGTGGCTCCGAAGAATTTCGACGCCGAAAAAATTAAAGTTTCGATCCTGCTCGGTGAACATGCATATCCCGCCGCGCTGGAAGCCGCCAAAGTCCTGAACAAGAGAATACCCGACGATGTCATGGTGTACGGTTTGTTGACCGATGCGAACGTGGCGCTCGGCAACTATAAGGACGCCGAGGACTCGGCCCAGTGGATGCTCAACCTTCGCCCCGGCAATCTGCCGGCGTTGATTCGGGCCGCCGGCTTGCGTGAACTCTTCGGCGAGACCGAGGGCGCGTACGAACTCGTGGAGCTGGCGTATCAATCGACGCCTGCCACCGATATTCCGGCCCGTGCTGCACTACTCTCTCAGTTGGGCCATCTTCGTTTTGCTTCGGGGAACGTTGATTCGGCGGAGAAACTTTTGCAGCAGGCCTTGACCTTTGATCCCAGTTTTCCTGCCACTCTGAAGAATCTGGCTGAGCTTCGCATCGCGCAGAAACGATATCCGGACGCTGTGACGCTTTTGCAAAAGCGGCGTCAATCAGTGCCCAGCCCCGCCAATCTTTATCAGTTGGCCCAAGCCTTGCAGTTGGCGGGGCAGGGAAGCGACGCGAAGAAGGCTTTCGCCGAATTCGAAAGGCAGGCCCTGCGGGAGTCGGACAAGAAAGACAACGCTAACCGCGAACTGATCTTTTACTATGCTGACCACGCACAACAGCCGGCCAAAGCACTGCAGGTAGCACAGCAGGAATTTGCCTGGCGGCGTGACGTCTTCACGCTCGATGCCTATGCGTGGGCTCTGCATGTCAAGGGTCAGAACGCGGAGGCCCGTAGACAGATCGATACGGCGTTGGCCGTCGGCATCCGCGACGCGAGTTTGTTTCTCCACGCGGGAGAGATCAGCCTCGCGCTCGGTGACCGGTCTGCCGCCGAACATTATCTGCAACAGTCGGCCCAGCTGAACTGCACCGACTCCGAGCAGGCGCGAAACATGTTGACCACTCTGACCACGCACTCCGGACGATAGGCCGCAATACCGGCACGAAGTCGCGCTTCTATCCGTATGATCTAGAGGTTGCGGGCCTTAACGCGGTGGGCAGGTTCGGAGCACACACGGGCAAGTGAGGTGGGTCACAGCTGGGTAGGAGTGTTCACGGGCATTATGAAAATGGAATTCAATTTCGTCAAGTCCGGACGGCAGATGCTTCACCTTATCTACATCTACGACAGGAACAAATTCTGAAGAGGCGCATCGTAATAATATGCACCGGCTCTTGCTGGCTTTTCCATTCCGATTCCTCTGCATCTGGGGCCTGATCGCCCTGGTTGGCTTACCGGCGTCATGGTGCGCGGCGGCCAACGGCAGCGTCTCCGGAACGTTGAAAGACCCGAGCGGCGCGGTCGTTGAGGGCGCGAGGATCACCCTGGTCAATACCGCGCTGAGAGCGGAATATAAAACAACCTCGAACGGGCAGGGTTTCTACTGCTTCCCGCTTCTTCCGGTGGGCCGCTACGACCTGACCATTGAAGCACCCGGTTTCAAGACCCAGACGAAAACAAACCTCATGGTCGACACCGACGCAGCCCCGAGAGTGGATGCCGTGCTCGCGTTGGAGCGGCTTTCGGAAAGCATCACCGTGGAAGCCAGCGGCGCGGTTACCGAGGCCCAGGTCGATACCGTGGAAACTCATCTCGGCGAACTCGTTACCGCTTCGCAAATGACTGCGCTGCCATTGAACGGACGCAGTTATACCGATCTCCTGCCCATTCAGCCCGGAGTCGCGCCGGTGTCAACTCTGTTGCCCAACTCCGTCATCATGGCCGGAGTTACCGGAGGACTGTCCCCTTCCGGAGATCTGAATCCCGGGAACCTTTCGATCGACGGGCAGAGGGAGTCGTCGAACGGCTTCCTGCTCGACGGAATTGATGTGCAGGAGCACATGAATGGCGGAACGTCGATCGTCGCGAACCTGGATTCGGTCGACGAGTTCCGCGTTCTCACCAACAATTTTGATCCCGAATATGGCAACTACAACGGCGGCATGGTCACCGTCATCACCAAGTCGGGAAGCGATTCATTTCACGGCAATGTTTTCGAATTCCTGCGCAACACGGCTCTGGACGCTCGCGGCTACTTCGATCCAACCCGACCCGCCTTCCGGCAGAATCAGTTTGGCGGGACGCTCGGCGGTCCGGTGAAGCACGGGAAAGCTTATTTCTTCGGCGACTATCAGGGCACGCGGACTGACGACGGCGTAGATACGGGAAGGATCTCGGTTCCTTCTGCGCAAGATCGCTCGGGGAATCTCTCAGATGTGGCTGATTTTTTCACTGGGAAGGTGAGCGGAAGTGCGCTCGCTAGCATGCTCTCGGCGAAGCTTGGTTATCAAGTTGCGGCCGGCGAGCCCTACTCCCAGGTATTTCCAAATGCGATGATTCCCACACGCGCCTGGTCCGCGCCGGCCCTAGCCCTGCTGCAATACATCCCGTCGCCAAATATCGGTAGCGATCAATTCTCCACTTCGGCGTTCGCGCAGACGGTGCGCGACGATAAAACTTCCGCACGCATCGACGCCAACAGCCGGCTGGGCCAGCTTTCCGCCTACTACTTCTTTGACGACTACCGCCTCGACAATCCCTATCCTGGGCAACAAGGTGGAGCGAGCATCCCCGGCTTTGACGCGCTCACCTTCGGGCGCGCCCAGTTGGTGACCCTGGCAGACACAAAGGTTTTCGGCGGCGGCACGGTCAACGAATTTCACGCCGGCTATCTTCGTGATGCCAACGTGATTGGGCAGCCGCACGGCGGGCTGGGAGTGAGTCTGGCAGCGCAGGGCTTCGTGACGAGCACAGGAGCGCCCGGTTTCACGGTGCAGGCGCCGCAGTTTGAGGGCGTGGAAAATATTGTTTTCCCTTCGTTCGTCATGGGACTCCCCATCACGAACGAGACGCAGGTCAACAATACTGCCTACTTCAGCGACACAGTTTCAAAGGTAATGGGAACTCACACGCTGAAATTCGGCAGTCAATTCCATTGGGATCAGGTGAACGAGCATCCCAACGCCACTTTCAACGGAACCTTCAACATCGATGGAACCGAAACCGGCTCTGCCTTCGCCGATTTCCTGATCGGTGTGCCCAGCAATTTCACGCAATCGTCAGGCCAGCCGTTCTATTTGAGAAATCGGTATGCCGGACTCTTCGCGCAAGACAGCTGGCGGGCTCGAAACAGTCTGACCATCAATGCCGGGCTGCGCTGGGACTACATCATGCCGTTCTGGGAGAAGTACAATAATGTACAGACAATAATCCCCGGAAGACAGTCGGTCCTCTATCCCGGATTGCCCGGCGACCTGGTGGTCCCCGGCGATCCCGGCATTCCGAGCACGATTTCGCCATCGAAGGCAGACAACTTCGCGCCTCGCATCGGAATCGCCTACGCACCGAAATTTGATGAAGGGATTCTGAAGCGAATTTTCGGGAACGGCGGTCAGAGCAGCATTCGTGCGAGCTATGGAATCTTCTACACGGCATTCCCCGGCCTCTCCGCCGGCGTGATGTACGGCGTCCCACCGTTTGGCTACAACTACCTCACACCCCAGCCCCCGCTGTTCGCCACGCCCTTCGTCAACGCCGCCGACGGCGGGCAGAATACGAATCCCTTTCCGCTGACGTTCCCTCCACACAACGTATCGACAAAAAATCCCGATACGCAAAGTTTTGCCAGCGTGATCCCGGTTTCGGCCGACGTCTCTTTTTACTATCGCAATGCGGTTCCCTATACCGAGAATTACATGTTTTCGTTCCAGCGGCAGATCACAGCTCGAACCCTGCTGACGATGAGTTATGCGGGAAATCAAGGGCACCACATCCTCGCCGTCGTCTCCAACAATCCCAGCAACCAGGCTCTGTGTCTCAGCTTGAGTCAACCCAGTGAAGTGGCGCCGGGCAGTCCCACCTGCGGACCGTTTGGCGAGGATGCCGTCATTACAAGCGCCAGCGGCCACGTCTATCGCGGCACACGCGCAGGAATCGGCTCCAACTATCAGGAGGATACCTGGCAGAAGACGATTGAGAATTCCACGTACAACGCCTTCGAGACAAATCTGCGTTACGTCGGAAAGCGCTCGGATTTCCTGCTGGGGTATACCTACAGCAAGTCGATTGATCAAGGATCGAATCTGGGCGAGCAGCTGAGTCCCTTGAACCCCGCAGCGACCCGCGCGATTTCCGCCTGGGACATGCGGCATAACTTTGTGGCCAGCTACAGGGTGAGCCTGCCTTTCGATCTGCTTTTCAAACGCTCCGACCGCTGGGCCGACGGATGGAGCATCGCCGGCACCACCCGTTTCAGCACCGGCCTTCCCGTCACTCTCTACGACGACTCGGATAACTCACTGCTCGGAACACTCGGAAATGGGGTCAACAACTATCTGCTGGATACGCCGGAGTATCACGGTGCGCCACTCGACATCAACACCAACCCGCGAAACGGCCGGCCCGAATTCAACAACACGCCCGCGGCGTTCACCGCCGAAGCGCCCGGCCAATTGGGAAATGTTCCGCGCAGATTTTTCTACGGCCCCGGGATCGATAATTTCGACATGACGCTGACTAAAACGCTGCGCGTCACGGAATCGAAGTCGATGGAATTCCGTCTGGAGGCCTTCAACGCGTTCAACCACGCGCAGTTCTACGGCCCCGCGGCTGTGAACGGTGAAGTGAATGATACTCAGAGCTTCGGGCAGGTGGTAAGCGCCGCCGCTCCGCGCCTGGTCCAGATCGCAGTCAAGTTCGCCTTTTAGAGCCGGGATTTGAAAAACAGTCCACCAGAATTGCGAACAGACGAGCGAACTAACTCGCAAAGAGACTAGCGAAGAGACCTATGAAGGGCTCAGCCGGACCGTAGCGAGGCGGCAATCTCGCATAACCTTCTGACATTTTCTTCCAACACAACAGAGCGCTGGTACTCGAGACCGGAAACAGTTCCCATTGTGACTCGAAGATTTCGATGCTGCATCGGACTTTCGACTGCGCTACGAAGCCCGACGTGGACTTCCTCTGCGCCCGTCTTTTGCAGGAAGGCGCGAACGTTCTCCGGCTTGATGCCGCTGCCGGCCATTACGATGATCTGGCCGCGGGCGCGATCGATGAGCTGCGCAATAGTCTCCTGGGCTTGCAGCGCGGTCTGCTCCCCTCCTGAAGTGAGCAGCCGATCTGCTCCGGTCGCGCAAACGTCCTCCAGCGCCTGAAAAATATCGGCGGTCATGTCGAAGGCGCGATGAAAGGTGACGGCCATCGGCCGCGCCAGGTCGACGAGTTCTCGCGAACGCGCCACGTCCACGTTTCCGCGGACGTCGAGCAGGCCGAAAACCACGCCGTCCGCTCCCAGCCTCGCGGCGAGAGAGATATCGCCGCGCATGGTCTCGAACTCGTGCGCATCATAGAGAAAATCGCCGCCACGCGGGCGGATCATGATATGCACTGGCAGCGGCAGCGCCGCGCGCACGGTTTCGATCAGCCCCGCGCTCGGCGTGATGCCGCCTTCGACCAGGCTGCCGCACAACTCGATCCGCGAGGCCCCGCCGCGCTTTGCCGCAAGAGCAGATGCGACGGAGTCAACGCATACCTCGACGATCATGGGTAAGCTAGCAGTCATCCTATGAGATTTCTACACTATGTAATGTCTAAATAAAGTCTTGTCATTCCGAACCGGCGTAAGCCGGTGAGGAACCTGCTGTGGGCCGGGCGACACGAACGGGACCTCACCGCCTTCCCCGCCCAGCCAACTCCATTTACTATAGAGGCCGCCGCAGCGGGATTGCACGCCATCCGCCGCGAGGAGGCCCCCATTTATACACTCGGCATCGACGTTGGAACGGGCGGAACGCGGGCGCTGCTTCTCGATGAGCAGGGACATCTGGTGGCATCCGCCACCGAAGAGCACGAACCGTTTGCCTCGCCCGAAATCGGCTGGGCCGAGCAGCATCCGGAAGACTGGTGGCGCGCCTGCTGCGTCGCCGTTCCCAAGGTTATCGAGCGAGCACGTCTACGCGCGGAAGATATTGCCTGCGTGGGCTTCTCCGGCCAGATGCATGGCGCCGTTATGCTCGACGACCGGGGTAAGGTCGTGCGCCCGGCGCTGATCTGGTGCGACGTGCGAACCAATCCGCAGTGCGAGGAACTTACAAAACAAATCGGCGCTGCGCAGATCATTCAGGCTACGTGCAATCCTGCGCTGGCGAATTTCACGTTGACCAAGCTGATGTGGGTGCGCGAGCATGAGCCGGAAAAGTGGCAGCGCGTGCGCTCGGTCATGCTGCCCAAAGACTATGTGCGTTTTCGTATGACCGGCGAACGGGCCATCGACATGGCCGACGCTTCGGGTACGCTGCTGCTCGACGTGGCGCGCCGCCGCTGGTCGCGTCTCATGCTCGAAGCGACGGCGATCGACGAACACATGCTGCCGGCTTTGTTTGAATCTCCTGACGTTTGCGCACAAATAAATTCGGAGGGCGCCAAAGCGCTCGGCTTGCGGCAGGGAACTCCTGTAGTGGCCGGCGCCGGCGATCAAGCCGCGGGTGCGGTAGGAATGGGCATTGTCGCGCCCGGCACGGTGAGTGCGACCATCGGCACGTCAGGTGTGGTGTTTGCCGCGACCGATCGTCCGGCGCTCGAACCCGGCGGACGCCTGCACACTTTTTGCCACGCGATTCCCGGCCGCTGGCACGTGATGGGCGTGACGCAAGCGGCGGGCCTTTCGCTGCGGTGGTTTCGTGATCAGTTTGGCACGGGAGTAGATGACAACGACGGAAAGAAAGACAGGAGCGATCCTTACGAGCGCTTGTCGGACGAAGCCGCAAGAATTCCCCCGGGATGCCAGGGTTTGTTGTGGACTCCGTACCTGATGGGGGAACGCACACCGCATCTCGACCCCAATGCGCGTGCAGCCTTAGTAGGACTGACCGCCTCTCACACGCGCGCTCACGTGATTCGCGCCATTCTGGAGGGCGTGGCTTTCAGCCTGCGCGACACATTCACACTGTTCGAGGAGATGAAAGTTGGGGTGAATCGCATTCGCCTGGGCGGCGGAGGCGCGCGCTCGCCGCTGTGGCGGCAGATTCAGGCGGACGTCTACGGGCACGAAGTGGAGATCGTCGAAGCCGAGGAAGGCGCTGCTTACGGCGCGGCCATTCTCGCCGGAGTCGGCGCGGGCCTGTGGAAGTCGGTGGACGAGGCCTGCGCGGCTGTCGTACGCGTGGCCAAGACTGTCAGGCCGCAGCCCGCGGCGGTCGGCGTCATGAACGAGAGCTACGCTGCGTTCCGAAGAGTGTATCCGGCAACGAAGACAATCTTCCTTTCATGAGCTCAGGTGTTTCACGACCTCACAACCGCTCGCGAAGGGGCGGACGCCTCGCCCAGGCAGCGGCACGATTTCGAGCTCTGTGGTGCTGGCTCCCGGACGAGGGTCCGGGGCTACGTGGACCTTGCCGTCGCCGCGACTCAACTCACTGCCTTGTTCCGGAACTGCCTTAGGCCTGCAATTAGAAAAAACGCGTCAAACGCTGTGAGCGCAACGAATACCGCAACCAGAGGAAGATGCGGAGACTGCGGCACCAGAGTGCCGCGCAGTCCTTCGCTCGCGTAAACGAGGGGGTTGATCAGCACGGCTTTCTGCAGGATCGGAAAACTATTCAGCGCGCTCCACGGATAGTAGGTGCACCCGAAAAAAATCATCGGCGTCAGCACGACGCTGAACATCACTCCGATGTGCTGCTGATTGATGCTGCATCCCAGGGCAAGGCCGCCGCAGGCCGAGAATAGGGCGACTAGCACGGCGACGCAGACAAAGGTCAGCGGCGCGGAGAAATTGATGTCGACCGGCCTTAGAATCAACCAGGCTGCGGGAATCACCACCAGGCCCGCGATCAACGCCTGAATCGCCCCCGCGAGAACCTTTTCAATCGCGACCCACGAAATATCCATGGGCGCGAGCAGGCGGTCTTCAATCTCGCGCGTGAACTGAAACTCCGCAATCAGCGGCATTGCGACCGCCCACACTCCGGTGAATACCATGCTGATCGCCATGATCCCTGGCAGCAGCAGACTTTTGTAGGTGGCGGGCATGTAGCCGCTGCGTACCATCACGCGGCCGAAGATGAAAACGAACATCAGCGGCTGCAGAAAAGTCTGCATCATCAGGACCATGAAGTTGCGGCGCGCGACGTGCGCATCCCGCGCCAGCATGGAGAAAAACGCCTTCCAGTTCATTCCCGCAGACTCCTTCCCGTGTGGTGCAGAAAAAGATTCTCCAGACTGGGCTCGGAAATGTGGACGTCGCGCAGTTCCACGCCGGCCGAGGAGGCGAGGCTTGCAATCTCTCCAATCAACGATCCTCCGCGGTCCGCGTAAAGGTCCGCGGAACCATCCTCCGACGTCGTGCGAACTTCGCGAACGCCGGCGAGCGACCGGAGCCGCTCCAGCAGTTCCACAGAATGCCGCCCGAAACGCAGACGCAAAAGGTATCCGCCGGGGACCGAATTCTTCAGTTCGGTCGGAGTGCCGAGGGCGATTTTCTTTCCGTGATCGACGATGGCGAGTCGATGAGAGAGGACGTCGGCTTCTTCCATGTTGTGGGTCGTGAGCAGGATGGTCTTGCCCGTCTGGTTGTACTCGCGAATGATCTCCCACAACAGCAGTTTGGTTTGCGGATCGAGTCCCGCGCTAGGCTCGTCGAGAAACAGCACCTGCGGATCGTGCATCATGGCGCGTGCGATCGAGAGACGCTGCATCATGCCGCCGGAAAATCCGCGCACCATCTGATTGCCGCGATCGGTTAGCTTGAAGCGGTCGAGCAGTGAATCGGCCCGCTTGGCGCGCTCGGTCGCGTCGAGGCCAAAATATGCGCCGTGAAACAGCAGAATCTCGCGCGCGGTCAAAGAAAAATCCAGATTCGGACGCTGCGCTACTACGCCGATCAACCGCTTGACGGGTACCTGCTGCTTCCAAACTTCGTGCTCGCCGATCCAGGCCTTGCCATCGGTCGGTTGCACGCGCGTCGTGAGAATCCCCACGGTCGTGGATTTACCGGCGCCGTT
>Ga0070765_100002669_pt1 | contig 11261 bp, 6 predicted proteins | sample HubBroMetageWFT5_FD_71516 | JGI IMG/M metagenome (GOLD analysis project Ga0070765, IMG submission 71516) | Warmed and freeze-thawed soil microbial communities from the Hubbard Brook experimental Forest, New Hampshire - Hubbard Brook CCASE Soil... | ecosystem: Environmental > Terrestrial > Soil... | reverse complement strand
TGAATGAACACTGGACGAAGGATCGTCCCTGCTCGGACGGGCTCATGAATGTAGAGCAGAATGCCCACAGTGACTCCCAATGCAATCGTCAGATTGAGCGCAAGAATAATCAGGTACATGGGAAATAATTCAGGGCCGATCAACTCCCAGCCGATGCTCAAACTATTCCCACCTTGCCGGTAACGCCGGGCCACGGTCATGGGATCGCCCAGCTCCTTGAAAATAGCCATCTGCTCGCTATCGAGCAGTGGCCGTCCCAATTTCTTCCCCCGCGATTCCATCTGCGAACGCAATTCTTCCGAAAGCTCGGCAATAATGTCGTTCCTCTGCCCGCGTGGCAGATACCGCTTGACCGCTTTCAGATAGCTATTGAGAAGTTCCATGACCTACACCTCTTGAAGAATTCGATCTAATGACTTATTGATTCGTTGCCACTCGTCCAGCAACTGCTTGAGGATGACTTCTCCATCCGCCGACAAGCGATAAAAGCGCTTGTTGCGCTTGTCTTCTTCCCGCCATTCACTGACCAAAAGGCCCTGAGTCTCCAGCCGCCGCAACAACGGATAAAGCGTGCCTTCGTCAATGGCTAGACCATCGTCCGCCAGAGCTTTGCGCAGCGTGTAGCCATATCGCTCGATCCGCAACTGCGCCAGCACGGCCACGATCAGACAGCCTCGGCGCAGTTCCAGCTTCAGGTTCTCGAACAGGTCAACGTTGGCTTCGCTACTGTTCACCATATAGTATGTGACACACACTGTATGTTACACAGTATAATCTGTCAAGAATTTTCTTCGAATACTGAGGATTACCGCAAGACTATCCAGGAGAATAACTTACAAGCCTAATTCTGATTTCCCAAAGAAGATGAAACTGGCCACGCTCGATCCGCCGTGGCCAGCAATCGCCGGAATTACTTGACCGTGACCGTGAAACTTGCCGGCGAGCTGATCCCGGCAACAGTAGCGCTTATCGTTACCGTCCCTGCCGCCGCTGGGGTCGTGTACTTTACAGTGGCCGTGCCAGCGGTGGTAGTTGCAATGGGATTCGCTGAGAAACTTCCTCCCGCTCCCCCGTCACTGAAGCTTACGGACGCACCCGTGATGACGTTGCCGAATTGATCCGTCACTTTCGCCACGAGTGCCTTGGCCAGTGCTGTAGATGGAGAAGCAGTTTGATTATTTCCCGAAGACGCGCTGACGATGGACGCTGGTCCCGGCGTCACCACCACAAAGATATTCAGCGTGGGTAATCCAGCCGCAGCAGCCGTGACCGTCACTTTCCCTGCCTTCGTCGCTGACGCAGTGTAGTTCACGGTCGCCTGTCCGTTGCTGTCGGTTGTGACCGGATTTGCCGAGAGCGTCCCACCTTTCCCGCCATCGCTGAACGTCACGCTGACGCCCGGCACACCATTCCCATATTGATCCTCCACTTTGGCGACCAGCGATTTTGGCAGTGCCGCTCCCAGGGACACGGTTTGTCCGCTGCCTGCCGTGCGGATCATTTTGACGGCAGCAGTCGGCGTGGCGGTCTCCGTGAAACTAGCCGGTGCGTACCCAGTGGACGCCGCCGTCACCGTGTAGACCCCGGACTTGGTCGGCAGTGTATAGACAGTCGTAACCGTACCTGTCGAGTCCGTGACTCCGGACGCGGGCGAGAAAACTCCGCCTCCCTTTTTCACGTCACTGAAACTAATGGTCACACCGGAAAGGCCTTTCCCCGTCAAAGTGTCGATCGCCTGAGCACTCAATGCGACCGGCAGAGCGGTGGCGACCGGCGCGGTCTGGTTGTTTCCCGCGTTGCCGGTAAGGACAGGTAACAATCCGTAAGCCACTAAGGCCTTCTGGGCTCCAATGAATAATTTACCGTCGGCAATAATCGGGGTGGCAAAGTGGGCGATCACAGGCAGCACATCTCTCCTCTCCGGGGCCAAATCCGTGGTCCACAAAACTTGCAATGTCGTCGGATCCATGGCCCAGAGAATGCCGCCACTGCCGCCCCAGAGAACAGGATTAGCGGTTCCATTGGCAGTCATGATCGGATGTCCACCTGCCGCAAACGTGGCCGACTGAGTGGGGGGAGTTACCAGCATGCCGTTATTCAACGGAAAGATGGACACCACGTGTCCCCCGGTAAAGTACACTGCCCCGTTCCAGACCAATGGTGTGCCCGGCGACTTACCCGCAGCCGTGTACAACTCCTGCACGATCTGCGTGTCGGTCGTGGTGCAACTCGCGCAGAGATGCCCCATGTTGTCGCGGTCGACTAAATAGATTGTTCCTTCTTTTCCCACCCCAATGGCTTCATGGGTATGGGGCCCGGGCTGGTCGGGAAGCAGCATCACTGCGTTGTGCAGATCCAAATCATTCTCATACAAATAAGACCAGTTATAAGGTGTGAACCAATCGGCAACCGTAAGCGTATTTCCGACCTGGCTTACCTTGAACATACTGGTTCCGAGGTTTTCCCCCGGAGTCCCGGGATCCGACACCGGGCCTTCCCCGCTTTCCGCATAAATATTTCCTGAGCTGTCCGCCGACAGTCCCCCACCCTTCTGCCAGATGGAGGCGAAATATTCCCCGGCTTCAATGTCCAGCACGCCATTCTGAGCCAGGGTGCTGGCGCTGTAGGACATGATCCATCCCGAATCGCCGCCGTTGCAGCCGGCCGAGCCGAATCCGATATAAATATTCCCGTTGACCAGCAGCAATCCGGGACGATTCATCTGGTGCGTGTCCACAAATGTGTTGGTCACTCCGTTAAGGGTATAAGTCGCGGTAATCGTGGACGGTCCGCCAAACTTTTCCAGCCCGGTGGTGACATCGAGCGCATGCAGCCGGTGCACCACCTTCTTGTTCTCGTAGGTTTCTGCTACCAGATACATCGTATTGGTGGTGGGATCAATCACTGGAGTAGAAATGACCCCCACATCGGTCCAACCGGTGGTGACCTGGCAGCCCATGAACTTGTCAGGAACCGGAGTCGCTCCCGTTGGGCTGTAGGTAAGCAGACTGGTCTGCCACAGCGGAGCCAGACTGGGATTCTCCGCATCGAAGGCGTACACGCTATCTTCCATGGTCGCCACAAAAACTACATTGTGGACGCCACCCCCCGCAATGGTGAGTCCCGGCAAATAAAGCGGATGACCCACCACCAATCCATCCAGGGTTTGCGTATACAGTTTGCCAAAGCCCCGGACGTTCACATTCGCGGGCGTCAATACAGTTTCGGTGGTGTTTACGGCATTCCGGCTGTTGTTGTAATGCCAGGTGACCACACTGGTTTGAGCGGTAGCCAGTCGGGGTAGTACACAAAACATGACTAGGAGTGCCGTAATCATGACCTTGACACTCTTGCTCTGCCGGCCGGAATTGCTGGCTAGCCCCACCACTGTGTTTGCCACCTGCAACCTAATCTGACGCATCAATATTTCCTTCCCACCGCTCAATGTGAACCATCCAGAAATTTGCGGTCTACACGCGCAAGAAAAACAAGAACAGCTTGATCAAGTTAAATGAAGGTGACAGAAACGCCACCTTGGGGAAGGCCAGATAGTTTTGCTCCAAACAGTCTCGCTGTCAAGATGCAAATCATTGCATCTCTGGCCCTTGTCGGTTCACTCGCCCATCATCATGCGGCCTGGGATTCTACCGAGTTACCGCCGGACTGGCAGTCACCGTAACCGTGAATGACGCCGATTTCAATCCCGTGGTTGCCGCGGTCACGTGCACGATGCCCGCCAGGTTCGGGGTCGTATACGTAGTGCTGGCATGACCGGAAACATCGGTGGTCGCCGAGGCGCTGGAAAAACTTCCGCCCTTGCCGCCATCGCTGAAGGTCACTGCAATTCCGGAAAGCGGGTTGGCGTAAGCGTCCACCACCGTGACTTCTAACGGCAAGGGCAACGCGGTATCGACCGGCGCGGTCTGCTTGCTGCCGGAGAATATCTTGATCACGTGGGGCGGCCCGGCCACCGCAGACTCCGCAAACAACGCCGACACATAGCCAGGGGCCGAGCAGGTGATGGTCAGATTTTTTATCTTGGCCGGTAATGTGTAATTCATCGTTACCTGGCCTGAACTGTCGCTTCCCGTGACTGAGTTGCTGAAAATGCCGCCCGCTCCGCCATCCTTGCAGGTGACCGTCACTCCCGAAATCGGGTCCTGGTTATACGCGTTGGCAACTTGCACCGTGGGAGAGATGGGTAGAACCGATCTCACCACCCCGGTCTGGTTGGCGCCGGCAGATGCGATCAGAGTAGGAAGAAGACCGTACACGGAAAGCTGTGTCGTGCTGCCAACATAGACTTTGCCATTGGCCACGGTTGGAACCACGAATCTGGAAGTCGCGGCCAGCTTGTCCCGCAGTTTCAGAGCTTGAGTCGAGTCATATAGTTCGGTGAGATTGTTTGCGTTGAACGCATACAGAATCATGAAGTCGTGGTCGAGTACCCAGAGAATTCCGTTGCTGTTGCCATTGGCCGAAATTGAAAGCGACGGGCCGCGGTCCATAAAAAACGCGGACGTCTCATTGACCGGCTGGGTGCTGAGCAAGCCGCCATTCAGAGAAAACATCTTCACGTAATCTTTCTGTCCGCCCAGATATACACTCCCGTTCCAATACGCAGCTGTCGTCTTGATCGACGGCGTAATGTCGGGAAACGACTGCACCACGTTGTCGTACCCCGTGTTGTATTGGCCCAGATCGTCGCGGTTCACCAGGTAAAGCGTGCCTTCCTTGCCGCCGCCGACCAGTTCGTGGGCGACCGGTCCACCCTGGTCCGGGAGGATAAGAATTCCACCGGAACCCAGGTCTAAATCGGAGCTGTCTAGCGTTGCCTGATTGAAGGGTGTGAAATAGTCATTTTCCGTGAACCCACTTTGCACCGGGTTCAGCTTGAGAATGCTGTCTCCGAGATCCGTACCACCACTACTGAAGTCGAAGGTCCCGTTCCCGGTCGAAATGTAAATGTAACCTTCGTCGTCTACCGCGGGTCCCCCCCCCGCCGCCCAAATCGCTCCCCCATCGCCTTGTGGTGTGGTAATGAAAAGTCCCATTGGCTCCAAAGTAGTAGCGTTATAGGCAAGCAACCAGCCGTGATAATTGAACGCGTCGCAGCCATTGGAACCGTAGCCGATGTATACCGCGCCGTTATACAGCAGCAACGCGGGACGCTGCATTTGTATCGAAGGAGTAAAAGTCACCAGCCCCTGGCTGGTCTGCACCGAAGCGCTAATCGGCATCGGCCCGTCAAATTTTTCTGCGCCGCTGGTGATGTCCAAGGCATGCAGCGTGGAAGCGTAGGCACCCAGACTCATCGTCTTCGCCACCACGTAAAGAGTGTTCGTCGTACGATCAATGACCGGCGTACCCATGATCCCAACCTCGGTATAGTTGGGCGTGCCGCACCCATAGTTGGCTGTGGTTTCGGGCACCGACTTGCCAAAATTCACCGACCACAGGGGCGTTGCATCGCTGCCCAGGTTACTGTCGGCATCGAAGGCGTAGACACTGTCATGCTGCGTTGCCACGTACACCACATTGTGAATCGTCCCGTTCGCCAGCTGAACATTCGGGACGTAAAGCGGTTGGCCCACAATGGAACCGTCCACTTTCTGGATGAACAGCTTGCCAAATTGCGTTGCATTCACATTCGCGGGAGTGAGAAACATTTCACTACGATTTTGCCCGGTGCGTGCCACATCATTGTGTTCGGTCAGTACGCTCACCTGGCTCTGGGCGCCGGAAGCGGATAACACGACAAGCGCGATCGCGAACGCTACCACTCGAGGGATCGCAGGATTCCCATGCTGCTTCCGGAGTGATGGGGTTCGATAGTTACTGTCGCCAAGACCTGTGAGACGAATTGCCTGCATGAACGTTGGCTCCTGGGAGAAGCACTGTGGTAAAGCACACGTTTGTCCCCAAACCATTGCTGTCAGAAACGTTTGGGGTTGGGATCGCGGTTTCTGTGGGGAGTCTGACCCGCGAAAATACTACGCGAAGTATGGCATTCGAAGGATGACGAGTCAACCCAAAAGCGGCGTCCAGCAGGCCTTCGGACCAAAACTTTCACTGAACCGGCAGGCCCCCCAGGGTCACCGGTTACTACTTCGTCCGATGGTAACGCTTGACGCGTACATTTTGGTAATACCTGCGCGGCAATGATGGTTACTCTTTCACGGGCTGCCAAGAAATCAGGTAATGCCGAGTTTGAATATATTCTCACGTACGGTCATCCCGAAGACCCGGCGTTGTTCAGCCGGGCGAGGGATCTCGCGCGTACCATATGTGACTGCATCTCCGCTCCACGCAGGATCCTTCGCAAGCTCAGGATGGCGCCTTCATTAAGATTGAAAAATTTCGAACTTAGCCATTGCCAAAAAATTACTCCGTATGGGCAGAGATCGCACCGCGGGGAACATTCTTGTAGACCACCCCGCCCTTCATCACAAATGCAACGCGCCGGACCACCGTAATGTCCTTCAACGGATCTCCATCGAGCGCGATAATGTCCGCCTGCATGCCGGGTGCGATCGAACCGATCTGATTGGACACCCCAAGCGCTTCCGCTCCTAGCGAGTTGGCCGAGACCATCGCAGACATGGAATCCACCCCGCAGTCGCGCACGCGGTTGATAAAATCCTCCGCGTTGCGTCCGTGCGTGCCCGCTACGGCGTCCGTACCGTAAACCATCTTCAGACCTGGAATGCTCAGCGCACGCCTGATGAATTCCTGGTGCGCCGGGATGAGATCTTTCATCGCCGCAAAGCCCTCTTCCGTGTAATAGGGTGGCGCGAGATATTTGTCCTTGTACCGAAGATAAGTTTCCAACAGCAACCCGGCTTGCGGATCAAGATACGTCCCGCGTTCTGCCATCAATTTCAGATCGTCGTCCGATGCCCCCAGGCCGTGCTCGACCTCCGTGCACCCGGCAAGCGTTGCGGCGCGAACTGCGTCTCGAAAAGCATGCACCAGCGAACGCAGTCCCTGTTTCTTCGCTTCGTCGCAGGCCGCGTTCAATTGTTCCTGGGACATCGTCATCGTGCCGCGCGCCATGCCCCCCGACGCGTAAATCTTGATCAGGTCCGCGCCCGCTTCCTTCTGTTTCCGAACCAAGGCGCGGATTTCCTCCGGGGTGCCTGTCTTTTCACCTCGCCCCATGATCGGTTCGACAGCCGTCAGGATGCGCGGGCCGGGGAGCATGCCTCTCGCGATGGCATCGCGCAAGGGAACGTCAGCGGGCGAACCCACACTTTGGACGGTGGTGAATCCTGCCATCAACGTCAGCCATGCATTCGAGGCTGCGGCATAAGCGGCCTCCTGGGTTGTCCCGCCCTGTCCCGCATTCTTTCCATCCGAGCCAAAGCTCCAGGTGATGTGCACGTGCGCGTCGATCCAGCCGGGCAAAACCGTCAGGCCGCGCAAGTCGTAATCCGCTGGCCCGGCCTTCGGATCGCCATTCGGAACCAGCGCCACGATTCGCGAGCCTTCGACGATGATGCGCATATCGTGCAGCACGTGGCCCTTGCCATCGAGCATCGTGTTCGCGGCAATCACAATCCGTTTGTTCTTGACTGGCGTCTGCGCTGACGTGAGAGGCGCTGAAACGCAGACGCTAAGAATCGTGAGGAGGCCCAAAATACTCTTCACGGAAAACATGATCGTTGCTCCCCCATGAGCGATCTTTAGCCCAAACAATTTTTGGCACATCGCCGGGCCTCTACAGCTCCTGAACTCTTTTTTGCAATTCATTCGCAATCCACTGGGGATCGCTCTCTGCTGAAAATTGGACGGGAGCGCCGATTCGCACCCGTACCTTTCCTGGCGCAGCAAACTTCTTCCCGGCTTTTTTCACCTCGAAGAGACCGTCAATGCGCATAGGCACTACGGGAATCCCAAGATTATTTGCCAGCAATCCCACCCCCGCGCGAAACGGACGCAGCTTGCCATCGGTGGTGTGATGCCCTTCCGGAAAAACTAGGATGCTGTAGCCGCGATCAACCGATTCGCCGGCATAGGCGAAGCTCTCGCGGAAACCAGTTGCGCGCGGCAGAGGAAACACATTCAGCAAAGCCACGCCGAAAGCCCATTCCAGACGATCGAAGATTCTCGCGAAGACATTCTTCGTAGGTGGAGGAGTTCGCAAAGCTTCCAGAGCTTCGCCACCGGCCGCCGTCGCCAGCTTGTGTCGCAGACGCGCTGGTAGTGCCGTGAGCACGAACCCAACATCCACATCGTCAATGTGATTGCAGACCACCAACACCGGCCCCTGTGTATCGCGCAGATTTTCCCGGCCTTCGATGCGTGGCCATCCCAAAAAAAATACGGACGGACGCAGCAACAAGTAATGAACCGCAATGCGGATCCAGGTCACCGGCCAGCGCTCGGCCCACCGCGGATAGTGATACTGCACGCGCTGTGGAACTTTGCCTTGCAGCATGCGCTCCAGATCGCCCACGGTGTTCACCGCAGCAAATCGCGTTTCGCTCAGGTCAAGTTGATAGCGGTCCTCAAGCGCGCTGAGCAGTTCCACCCGGTCCAGCGAACTGAGATTCAGATCGGAATCAAGGTTGGCATTGGCCGAAAACTCCGACGATGTTCCTTTGACCCGGCGAATCAATTCGGCGAGCGGACTCGGTGCCCCCTGCGCCCGAGGTTGATTGGCTAACTGTCCTTGAACTGCCTGCAAAATCAAATTTCGCCGCGGCTTCTGCGTAGACGTCCGCGGAAAATCTTCTTCCGGCCAGACCAGCCAGACCCGCATACGTTGAAACTCGGCCAGCGATTCATTCGCCTGCTTCACAATCTCTTCCGGATTGTTGCTACCCTCACGCAGAATCAGGACCGCGCAAGGCTCAGCATTTCCATCGCGCGGCAAACCCACCACGACGCAATCTTTCACCTGTGGCTGGCGGCGCAGCGCGGTCTCCAGATCGTCGGGATAGACGTTCATGCCCGCCGGTGTAACAATGACTTCTTTCTTGCGGCCTTTGAAATAGAGATTGCCGTCGGCATCGAGCTCGCCGACATCTCCAGTTTTGTACCAGCCTTCTTCTCCATCCACGCCCGTTAGGTCTTGTCCACCCCAGTACCCGGAAGCCACGCCGCCGCCCCGCACCAGAATTTCGCCATCAGGACTCAACTTGACCTCGCGTCCCGCGAGTACCTTCCCGATCGATCCCTTGCCCCGGCGAAAGGGATGGTTGACGCTGATGAGCGAGGTGGTCTCGGTGAGCCCATAGCCCTGAATCACGGCGAACCCAAGACGCCCCCAGAATTCCTCAGTGTCCGCGTCCAGCGCAGCGCCGCCAGAGATGAATGCCCAAAACTTGAATCCAAATTCCCGGTGCACGCGCCGGAAAATCCACCAGCGCCGCAGGAAATGCTTCCCTTCCGCCGTCTTAAATCTCCTGCGGAATTTTTCCAGACGATTCCGATTTTCGAGATCGCGCTCGATTTTTTCTTTTAACGATTGCAGCATTCGCGGCACCGCCACCAGCACCGACACCCGCTCCCTCTTGATGGTTCCGATCACCTCAGCCGGCTTCAGTGTGTCCTGAAAGATCACCGTCCCGCCCATTAGTTGCGGCAGGAACATCCCCAAAAATTGTCCGAAGACATGGCTGAGTGGCAGGAGATTCAAAAAACGAATGGGATGCACGAAGCGTTCATACTTCAAGTAGTTCCCGATCTCGGATTCGAGTGGGATAACGTTGGCCAGAACGTTGCCATGCGTGATCACCACACCTTTAGGTTCGGCCGTCGTGCCCGAGGTGAAGACAATCTGCAACGCGTCATTGGGCCCACTCTCGACTGGAAAGACTGCGGACGAATGCCGCAACAACGTCTCCGAGAAATCGTCGAAGAGCAGCGTAGGAATTGAGGGCTGCACATGTTCGCGCGAACACACCAGCAACTTCGCGCCGACTTGCTGCGCGACGCGCAGCGCAAAGTCAGTGGTAGCGGCGTCATCCATCGGAACCACGACCACGCCGGCGAGGGCGCAGCCAAGAAATGCAGCCACCCACTCCGCCGAGTTGGGCCCCCACAGCAGCACGCGATCGCCCTTGCTGATGCCACGCGCGTGCAGCTCACGGGCAAATTGAAACGACGTCTCCGCCACCTGACGATGGCTCCAGCGCACGGTGCGATAGCCATGGCGCTGCACATAGGCACACTCGCGTCCTCTGTCCAGGAAGTTATCGAGATATCCAGCCACGGAGTTGCGCGCCATAGATAAGATGGTAGCGCCGAACCGCCTCCGTTCCCAATTCATGTGCGATACTTTGGCGGAATGTTCCACGGGGAACGTTAGTGCGAAGTGTTCCACGTGGAACACCTGTGGAAAGTGCCAGGGCAAGAAAATAGTTAGTGCGATTTTTCCGTTTGGGGACGAGTGGATCTTGTGAGCCATCGATTTCAAAGGACTTACGTTTTGGCTGTCATGGTCCTGCTGCTCGTCTTGCTCGCAGCCTGTCAGTCTTCTCCCCAAGGCGCCACTCAGACACCGACTCCAGCGGCCGATTCGCGCGCGACTTTGGGACCGCGACGCGATCTCGCGCAGGATGAAGCGGCGGGTGGGCACATCCTTAGAAAACATGTGGGCCGCACCGACGAGCAACTGCGCGAGCGTCTGGAACATGAGCGCCACATCTCGGCGGCTTCGACCTACACCGATCGCGACATGGCGGAACTGGCGGTGGGGACGGCGCTGCATCAGCAGCAGGGGAAAATTCAGCGATGGTTGGCGCGGGAGGGTGGGCATCCGAATTTAGTCTTGGATTACGACGGAGACCCGCAGCATCCCATTGGACGAAGCATGCGGCGAGGCGAGACTGAGAGTGAACCTTGTTCGCACGCGTTGGTGGTACTGAAGTGGGCTGGGCCGAATGATTTTTATGTGCTGACTTCGTATCCGGAGTGCCGCTGATGAATAATCGTCATAAAAAATCCGGCGAAGACTTTCCGGCGTTACGGGATTTCTTGCGCGGGTATTTTCATGAAGATTGTATCGATGAATACGGATCGCTGGAGGGCGCGGCAAGACAATTCGTCAAAGATGCCGACCAGGCACAAGGCAAGGCATTGGCGAACGAGTGGGAGAAGTTTGTGGAATTGATGGGAAAATCTCCATTGGAAAAGATTAATGAAGCGTTGCTCGGAATGGGGAGTGGGTGTGAGTTTTCGAGCGTTGACGAGATTCAGAAAGTGACGAAGGCGTTGCGATAGGTCGCGCCAATACTAGTGAACTATTCGCGATG
>Ga0070765_100002668_pt1 | contig 11262 bp, 9 predicted proteins | sample HubBroMetageWFT5_FD_71516 | JGI IMG/M metagenome (GOLD analysis project Ga0070765, IMG submission 71516) | Warmed and freeze-thawed soil microbial communities from the Hubbard Brook experimental Forest, New Hampshire - Hubbard Brook CCASE Soil... | ecosystem: Environmental > Terrestrial > Soil... | reverse complement strand
CTTTCCGCCTAAAGCGGCGGAAGCCGATACACGTGCAGGTAACATGAACATCCGTCAAATACACATTGACCATCCGAATCTCCCGACGCAGAAGATGCACGATATGACGTTCGTGTTCGACAGCGAGTGATCTGATCGTGGTCGGGGATGGCAATAACACCAAATGGCGGCATAGCGCGCGCGGAACTCGTTTCTCCAAGTTTCCTTACGAAGTCGCTTCATATCGTCTCAAAAGTCCCTATGTCTGCTTGGGTTCAAAAGCGGACATTGCGGCATGTCGAAGACCAACAAACGCATTACATCCCTAGGCGGCTGCGCGACAAAATATCGCGAGGCGGCATCCGCGTGCCCCGTGTATTTTCACTGCGAGCCGATCGCGACTCAGATATATTTTTAATCGGGCTGTCGTACTGGCGCGGCCAACCTCCACTCCTGACACATGCGCGTGCCAGCACTGGCGCTTTGATCTCTCGTGGTGGGAGCCTCGCCCTGGCGACAATGCTGGGGCTCTTTTTGCCAGCGCTGCCGGCGTTCGCACATGGAACATCACGAACAGACAATCAGATACGAGTACTTTGCAGCAATCGTACATATTGCGGCGGCTATCGTAATCCTGGCGACCATCGCGGTACTCCTCTTCGCGATGCCTTAAGAGAGCTCAGCATCATCTAGGGCGCACGCCGACGGCAGAACAAGCGGCCCGGCTGTCACGACGAGTTCAATGATACTGCGCGCAGGGCTCGGGGCACGGTAGCGGGCGAGGATTTGTATCCAGCCGCGAGCCTCGGATGGGCACACGACTATATTGGTGTTTTGGTTCTTCAACATCGCCTTTGTACCAGCATGGCCAGCGGGCGTTGAAACCCGATTCAAGGATTTAGTGCGAGTTTTGGATAGCCTTGACCCGCTCGCTTGATAGTGTCTGAGCAAAATTGCTCACTCTGGACCGGCGTGGCGGCGACTACTGATCAGAATTGAATTGGCCGGGACCGTCTGCATGGCCCTTAGCAAACGCCCACCGAAGATGAACTAGAGTCCGCGTTCGGGGGTAAGGCAGACACGCCGGCCCGCGACGTTCGCGGCAGCTTTTGGACGAAAAGCAGACGCCAAGAACTAGACCGGCGCGGCAGCTACCTACCCGACTGTTCCGCCAACGGCCCGGGAATGTCCTGCTCGGCCGCAGCCGCAAGCTCCTGTTCCTTGCGTCGCCAATAGAGGATGATCGAGACGACCACGATGCCCCCGACCACAGCCAGCGCCATCGCGAATGGTCGTGCAAATTTCTCGGCACCTTTGCCGAGAAAATACGCGCCAAGCCCGTAGAACATTGCCCAGGCCGCCGCACCCGCGCCGTTGGCAATCATGAAGTTGACGAACGGCATCCGGTTTGCTCCCGCAATGAACCCGATGACCGATCGCAACACAGCTACAAAGCGAGCAATGAGGACAACCATCATTCCCTGACGCCGAAACAGATACTGGGCGATCTTTATTCTTGTTTCGGTCAGTCCGACGTAGGAGCCGTAGCGAAGCAGTATCGGATACCCGTACCGATCGCCGATCCAGAAGCTGACGGTGCTGCCCAGTATCGCCCCCAACACGGCGGAGAGAAGAACGAGGGCGATGCCAAGTTCTTGCGTCGTCCCGGCGAAAATCGCAGCGCTTACCAGGATCGCTTCTCCCGGCAGCGGCAGACCAATCGATTCCAGAAACACAAGCGCGAACACGATCCAAGCGCCGTATTGATGGATCAACTCCTTCATGACGGAACGACGCGCCTCATTGTCGTCTCTTCGAGAGTTAAGCCGCAGGTGGCGCACCTACAGCGGAAAAGCTATCCGTATATGAACGTGTAGGAACGGTATTGGGTCACCGATCTAAACCCAATTTAATCTGCCGGACATTGGCCCTCAATCCAAGCGTCTTTACGTTTCCAACTAGCGTTCGGGGATTCTCCTCTGGCCTTATTGCCAAACAAAAGGAGTTGGCCATGAAATCGCTCTTCACCAAATCGCTAGTCTCATTTGGACTCATTGTTGTCTCGCTCGCGTTGAATGGAGGTGCCGCAACGGCTGCCAACCTACCGGTCCATAAGCTCGCGGCAACAGCGCACGTTTCGCAGGCAAGTCCCGCTGTCCGTGTCGCGGCACGCCAGCGCCAGCTCGCGGCGCAACACTACTTTGATATTGGGCAATTCATCCAGGGGATGCTCGGCGGTTCGCTGCCGCCACAGTACGTCCAGATTGTTCGAAGCGCGGCGAGAGAATCTGCATCTCACGGATCTTCGTACGACTCCTCGTACTCGCCGTCCTATGACTCGCCCGCGGTCAACGTCGATAACAGTCAGTCACAGGCGGGCATCGACGCGTCGGACCAGGCCATCCAGCAGATGGACCAGTCCCTCCAAGATATGGATGCCAGCAATGCCGCGGCGGAAGCGCAAAACGACGCGGCAAACGCCGCAGCAGTACAAACCGATATCAACGCCGGCATGTAAAGGCTGGGCGTGAACCTAGCCGAAACGATGTCAGCTTTTGGCCCTTAGCGGACGCGCCACTCGGACGCCGTCGAGTCCGCCCTCGGATGCAAAGCGGACAGCCTCATTTGCCCGCCTTCGAGTCAAGGGACGACAAAAGCAGTAGCGGCAAAGGTATTCAAGTCTGAGCGATTGCGGGTCACGGGGTACTACGGATGGACGCGCACGTGCCGCTAGCCGCTGACGACTCGTGGCCGTAATTGTGCGTGCGGTCACGGTCCTTTGATATTTGCGAACTTGATCACGCGGCCCCACTTTTCGGTTTCGCCAACGATGAACTTGGCGAAATCTTCCGGCGAGCCGGGAAGAACGGCGCCACCCAGTTCAGCGAAGCGGGCTTTTAGGCCGGGATCGGCAAGGCCGGCATTGATCGCACGGTTGAGCTCTTCGACGATCTCAACAGGCGTGTCCTTGGGGGCGCCGATGCCGATCCAGGCGCTCGCCTCGTAGCCTGGCAAAGCGTCCGCCAGCACCGGTACGTCCGACAGCGCATCGGAGCGTTGTGCAGTGGTCACCGCCAGCGCGCGCAGACTGCCTGACCTGATATATCCGACCGATGAGGGCAGCAGGTCGAAAATCACTTGGCATTGCCCGCCGATCACGTCGACCAGGCCGGGGCCGCTACCGCGATACGGCACGTGAACCATTTTGACGCCGCTCATCATGCCGAACAGCTCGCCGGAGATGTGGCCCGATGTCCCGACGCCGCTGGACGCCATCGTGATCTTCCCGGGATTAGCCCGGCCATAGGCGATGAATTCGGCAGCGGTCTTCGCCGGAACCGACGGATTGATCTCCATCACCAGGGGTACGTGGATGAGGTTCGCAACCGGGGCGATATCTCGCAAAAAGTCGAACCCGAGATTCGGATAGAACGTAGTGTTGATCGCGTTCGCCACCGTCGACAAAAGAAGCGTGTAGCCGTCGGCCGGCGCGCGCACGACATACTCGGCGGCTACGCTGCTGCCGCCGCCGGGCCGGTTCTCGACGATGAACTGTTGCCCGAGCTGTTCCGTCAGCCACTGGCTGATCAGACGCGCGGCGATGTCGGTTGTGCCAGCTGCTGCAAAGCCCACGATCAGTCTGACTGGCCGGGTCGGATAAGTTTGCGCGCGAGCACTCCGTGACGCGGCTGGCAACGCGGCGGCGCCGGCCGCCAGTTTCAGGAAATGTCGGCGACGAAGATTCACCATCGTGTCATCTCTCGCCGCGCACGACAGATTTCGGTCAGCCTGTTCACCGCTGCTCGGCTTCGCGCATCTTGCCTAGGACGCGCTTGTAGCGCACAGGGCCGACGTCGATGGCGAGGATCACCGGATCGAGCGGCTTGTCTGCGGTCTCAATGACTCTTTGCTGCGCCTCGATCACCGGCGCGTCCTGTTCTTCGAACGCAAAGCGGCGCATGTCCGCAATCTTTTTCTGCAGGTCGCGGTTGAGCGTCCCGTCGGTGGTCATCACGCCGAAGCGCACCGCGGTGAAAAAGTAGTGCGTTGAACGCTCGTTCTCCGGCGTTAGCAGGTGGATCGCGTGATAGCCGGTGCCGGTGTCGGCGGGCGCGCCTATCTTGCAGATTCCCGTCACCAGCCGCAGCGTGCTCGGCGCCATCCAGCGCATCTGAGTGAACTTTTCCACGCGGGGCGGATGGTCCGGCCAGAACTGTGCGAACATGCCGGGCGGGGCCGCGTTTGCGGCGCGCCGACTGACCACCACGTCGTGTCCGTCTTGCTCAACCGTGATGTCTGAATCCACGGTGTCCTGATTGCCCAGAATGCCTTCGTGCAGATAGGAGGTATGGCTGAGGTCGAGCAGATTATCGATCACCAGCTGATAGTTGGCGCGAATGACGATGCTGTCGCGCTTGGTGGTGTGGAGTTCCGGGACATTGTCGAGAACGCCGAAGTCCGGAATTTTGCCGCTTTCGGCCGGTCCATCGCCCATCCAGACCCAAATGGCCTTGTGCTTTTCGACCGCCGGATAGCTTTTGACCCGTGCCTTCGTCGGAATGTTCTTGGTGCCGTGCGGATTATGCACGCACGCGCCCGAGCCGTCGAACTCGAGCCCGTGATAAGGGCATTGGATGCGGTCGCCCCGGACGATCTTGCCCATACTGAGTGGCGCGAAGCGGTGCGCGCAACGGTCCTCGATAGCCGCAACGCCGCCATCGGCCTTGCGATAAAGCACGATGGGCTCGTTCATGACGGTGCGGGCGACGAGCTGTCCGTCAAGGAGGCCGTCGGACCATGCGGCCACATACCAGGCATTGCGGACATAGGATCCGTCGATGAGTTCCTGCCGCAGCCTTGAGGTGGCTTGTTTTGATTCGGGCGACTTCATCATCGTGTGTTATCTCCTGGCGACGTCCGCGCCAGCGCCGCCGCCTACTCGTCGAAGGACGAGAATAACATAGCGCGTATCTTACGCCCTATAAAGCGCTCGAGAATGAGCGCCCGATGTCTGCTTTCGGGATTAAAGCGGCCATCCCAATATGATCGTGTCGTGTCCGCCGGTGACCCTTAGCGGACACGCCGAGCAGATGGGTAGACGAGAGGCTGGCGACCTTTAGGCAGCTCAAGCCGGCAGTGTCCTAATTCGGAAGAAGCAGTCCGGCGACAACAGCGAGCAGAAAAAAACCGAGAAACGCCAATAGGCCCTTGGTGGCCAAAGCGGACATTTCGCCCCAACCATGTCGCGGCAGCTGATGACCCACAGCGGACATTTCCACCACCGGGATCGTGGTGACGTCATCGAACTGTCCAGACCCCTTTGATCAGACTCGGCTTTTCGCCGCCGGCGCGGTCTAACCCACGAACACACCCACATTTACGCATGACGACGAACGGGGAGGAAAATCAGCCAGGGGGAGGGGGGCAGTCCCAAGGATCTCGAGCATCCACGACACGGCGCCATGCGGCTGATGCTCCGGTAAGAGCAAAGCTCATAGCGGAAGCAGATTTTGATCGAGCCTGCGCGATTGTCGCCGAAGAAGTCCTTGTGCGCCTCTGCTTAGAGAATCGGTTGACTTATCTCGGCATCAACGGCCGACGCAGATACTTACCTCTCGGAGGGCCAACTATCGTCCCATTATCATAAACCAATGATCCTCGGAGAAAGGTGCTCTTGACCCGGCCGGTCAATTCGACGCCCTCGAACGGAGTATAGCCTTGATGCGATTCCGATTCTGCCGCACGCACGACAAAGCTGGCATGCGGGTCGACGAGCACAATGTCAGCATCATAACCCAGCCCGATGTCGCCCTTGCCGAGCAAGCCAAATCGCTGCGCAGGGTTGAAGCTCAGCAATTCCGCCATGTGGTTGTAAGACATGCCGCGTTTGCTGCCTTCGCTGATGACGCCGGAAAGCAGATATTCGGTCCCGCCGAAGCCCGACTTCGCGAGCCAGATATTGGCCGGATCGTCCTTCGACCATTTCTGCTCTGCCGAGCAGCAGGCGTGATCGCTGACGATCCAGTCGACCTTGCGATCGAGTACGGCCTGCCATAGCGCTTCCACATCCTCGCGCGGCCGGATCGGCGGATTGACCTTGGCATGGACGGCGCAGTCGCAGCTCGTGTCCAGAAGCAAATGGCCGACCGTCACTTCGCGGCGGAATGCGACATGCGGAAAGACCTGTTGCATGGTCCATGCCGCGTCGATCGCCTTGCGCGAACTTAGGTGCAAGAGATTGATGTTCAGGCAATTAGTTTCGTTCGCGAGATAGGATGCGATCCAGATCGCTAGCCCCTCGGAGTGCGGCGGGCGCGCGGCGCTGTAGGCGGCGAGCCCCGTGAGCTTGCCTTCGCGCTCGACAATCTTGGTATAGGCATTGAGGATGTCGGCGAACTCGCAATGCAGGCTGACGCTGATATACGGCGCTAGTTTCGGATAGTTTGCCATCAAGCGCTGCGCCGAGCGCATGATGAATTCGAAATGCGCGATGTCGTAGCACTCGTCCGGACCGATCATCAGGAAATCGTTCTGGTGCGACGAGCGTCCGTGCAACCCATAGCCACCATAGAACATGAAGATCTTGAACGACGTGACGCCGTGATCGCGGGCGAGGTCCTCCATCTCGTCGATATGCGCAGCTTCGATCGGCGCCACGTGATAGCCATAGTCGACCCAGAAGCGGCCGTCCGATTGCTTGAAGACTTCCGGCATGAAGTCGCGATAGGGGCCGCCACGATTAAGATAATAGTGGCCGGTGCGGATATAGTTCAGACTTGACGTCACTCCGCCCATCGCCGCGGCCTTGCTTTCCGTCACTGCGTCTTCGGCAAGCGGCGAATAGATACCGATGTGCATATGCGCATCGACGCAGCCAGGAAAAGCGAGCTGGTTCTTGCCGTCAAAAATGTGCTCGGCCTGGTCTATCTCGATGTCCGGGGCGAGCCGGTCGATTTTGCCGTCCTTGATGGCGATGTCGAGACAATCAACCGAGGTTTTCTTTGGGCGAACGACGCGCACGTTTTTGATGATGAGATCGAACTGTTTCGACATACGAATTCCTTCAATTTCTTAGTGACTATGGTCAAGCTTCATAACGCTTGCCCAAAGCGAGCATTTCCGGCGTGCCGATCAGATCGTTGAGGCCGTTGAAGTCCAGCATTTGATTGCGGAACGGCTCGGACGTCCCGTGGGCCGCGAGCGAAGCGTAGTAGTCGCTCGCCAGGCGTCCGAAGGCGCGAACGATGCCGCCAGGAAAAATGACCAGCGCGAAGCCCTTGGCTTCGAGGTCCTTGGCCGGCAATAGCGGCGTCTTACCGCCTTCGACCATATTGGCCATGAGCGGCACTTTGCCGACCAAGGCAGTGGTCACTTGGCTAAGATCATCGCGTGTTTTTGGCGCCTCGACGAACAGCATGTCCGCACCGGCCTCGCGATACATGTTGGCGCGCTCAATCGCGCGATCGAGACCTTCGACCGCGATGGCATCGGTGCGAGCGATAATAAGTGTGCCGCGGTCGCGCCGCGCGTCAAGCGCCGCGCGGATCTTGCCGCACATTTCGTGTGCCGGAATCACGACCTTGTTGTCGAGGTGGCCGCAGCGTTTCGGGAAATCCTGGTCCTCGATCTGAATCGCATCGGCGCCGGCGCGCTCGAATTCCTGTACAGTGCGCCTGACATTAAGCGCATTGCCGTAGCCGGTATCGGCGTCGACAATAAGATGTGCCGTCACCCGTTCGCGGATCAGCGCCAAGGTTTGCGCAACCTCCACCATGCTGACCAGGCCGATGTCGGGGCGGCCGAGCCGGGTATAAGCGATCGCGGCGCCGGAGAGATAAAGCGTGGAAAACCCTGCCTGCTGCGCCACCAGCGCGGTGAAGGCGTCATAGATTCCGGGCGCAATGACGATCGGTTTGCGAGCAAGGCGCGACTGCAGGGTTTCGGGCTCGGCCATTTTTTACAATCCAAGATAAGCGCGCCGTAGCGCAGGATCCTTTTCAATCTTAGCCGCAGGTCCCTCGAGCACGAAGCGGCCGTTGTCCAGGATATAGGCGCGTTGCGCGACTTCCAGGCTCTGCACCACATTCTGCTCGATCAGCAACAGTGCAACACCCTGCGCATGGATCGCCTTGATCAGCGTGAACAGCTCTTCGACGAGGAGCGGCGAAAGACCGAGCGAGGGTTCGTCCAGCAGCAATAGTTCAGGTTCCGCCATCAGCCCGCGGCCGATCGCGAGCATCTGCTGTTCTCCGCCGGACAGGGTACCGGCGCGCTGCGCCTGACGCTCGCTCAGGCGCGGGAAGATGGAAAAAACGCGCTCGCGATTGATAGCGCGGTGGTTGCGGGCGCGGCGATAGCTGCCGAGATCAAGATTCTCGCGCACTGTCATGTCTGGGAAGATGCGGCGACCCTCCGGCACATGGATAAGGCCTCGCGACACGATTTCCGCTGGTCGTTCGCGCTCGATGGCCGCGCCTTTGAAGCGGATGGCGCCTTGCCACGGCCTCACGACTCCGGAAATTGTCATGCTCAGCGTTGATTTCCCGGTGCCGTTTGCGCCGAGCACGGTAACGATCTCGCCGGAATGCACGGCAAAGTCGATCCCACGCAGGATTTCGGTGCCACCATAACCCGCATGCACGCCATTGACGGAAAGAAGCGGCTCCGATGGCGGCGGTCGAGATGAGGGCGGTTCAGCCATGACCGACTCCGGTCGTCATCCGCTTCGCGGCGCCGTGACCGAGATAGGCCTCAACCACCCGCTGATCACCGGCGACTTGTTGGGGCGTGCCCTGTGCGATAACCCGGCCCTCCGCCAGGACGAACACGTGTCCGGCAAGGCTCATTACGGCCTGCATTACATGCTCGGTCATCAGCACCGTGATGCCCTTGTCGGCGATGCCGCGGATCACCGGGATCATGTCGCGGATTTCCGAGGGGTTCAGCCCTGCCAGCACCTCGTCGAGCAGCAGGAGCCGGGGCGAGATCGCAAGCGCGCGCGCAAGCTCGAGCCGCTTACGGCCGGCGACAGTCAATGTCGCCGCAGTCGCTTCGAGCTGTGCGCCAAGCCCCACAGATCGGGCAACTTCGCCGGCAACGGCAAGGGCTTCGCCGCGGCCGCGACGCGACAGGTGCGCGCCGATGGCGATATTCTCCCGCACGGTGAGGCCGACGAATGGCTGTACGATCTGGAAAGTCCGCGCGATGCCGCGGCGGGCGAGGCGGTGCGGCGGTTCGCCGGTAACGGCGCTCCCGTCGTAAAGAATGCGGCCGCTGTCCGGCGCTTGAGACCCGGCAATGATCGAGAATAAGGTGGTCTTGCCGGCGCCGTTCGGTCCGATCAATGCGGTAATGCCGCGGGCGGCGACATTGAATGACACCTTGTTGACTGCGAGCAGGCCGCCGAAGCGCTTCGAGACATTCTCGACGTTCAAGAGCGTATCAGCCATGGCTGCGCTCCAACGTCGAGCCGCCTGAGACGCGGGACCGGAAGATCGCCGTGACCAGCCCGGCAATGCCGCGCGGCGCCAACCCGACGACGCCGACCAGGAGGAAGCCGTAGATAACAAGATCGAGCCCGGGCGCATCAGCCCCGATCAGCTTGGTCGCCTCGCCCAGTGTTTTGACGACAAGCGCGCCGAGCAGTGGTCCGAACACAGTGCCCGCGCCACCGACGATCGGCGCCAGCAGCGCGTCAATCGAGATCCGCGGGCCGTAGGCAATCTCGGCATCGATGAAGAGAAAATATTGCGCATAGAAGCATCCAGCTGCTGCGGTGATCGCCGCCGAAATGGTGATGGCGCAGAGCTTGACCGAAAAAGCATCAACGCCGAGCGCGCTCGCCGCGTCTTCGTTTTCGCGGACGGCGACGAGGTAAGCGCCGAAGCGGCTGTTCTCGATGGCGCGTACCACGATCAGAGACAGCGCGACGAGTGCCAGTGCGATAAAGTAGAATGGTACACGGCTCTGAAACTGAAAAGCTCGCGCATGCAAATCGAGCGGGATCAGGGTGCCGACACCGGCGCCCGTGATCGGAGCGACGCTGGCGATGATGCGCAGCACCTCGGCAAAGGCGAGGGTGACCAGCGAAAAATATGAGCCCCTCAATCCGGAGCGAAAGGTTAGCGCGCCGATGACAGCGCCGACTACCGCGCCCGCGGCGATGCCGGCGAACAACCCGAGCCAGGCATTGACTCCGTAGCGCACTTGCAGGATCGCGGTCGCATAGGCGGCGGTGCCGAAAAACGCCGCATGCCCGAACGAATACTGGCCGCCATAGCCACCGAGTAGGTTCCAGCCCTGGCCGGCAAGCGCGATCAGCAATGCCGTCACCAGGAAGTTCAACACAACATTCGACGTCGTGAACAGCGGTACGGCGGCAAGCAGCGCCACTACAAGAACAATCGGGAGAAATGTTTTCACGCCCGTGCGCCAAACAGGCCGCTCGGCCTGACGAGCAGCGTCACGATGAATAATGCAAATATTCCGATCTGGCCGAGCGATTCCCCGAGAAACACACTGGACAGGCTCTCGACGACGCCGACAAACAATCCGCCGATGAGCGCGCCGGCGATCGAGCCCATGCCGCCGAGCACTACGACCGTGAACGCGATCAGCACGAAGGCTTCACCCGCGGTGGGATTGACGTAATAGGTCGGGATCAGAAGGCAGGCGGCGATAGCGACACACGCGGTGCCAAGACCGAAGGTGATGGCAAAGACATGCGCGACATTGATGCCACAGAGCTCGGCGCCGAGCCTCTCTTTGGCCACCGCGCGGATCGCCTTACCGGTATCGGTGAACCGCATGATGGCCCACAAAGCGGCGGCAACGGCGATGACGGCGCCGAGTGCGACGATACGCGGCACGGCAATGAAAGCCGGCCCGAGTTCGACCACATCGAAAGCATAGGGCAGGTCGATGATCCGGGTGTCGGCGCGAAAGAAATAGAGCAATGCGTTCTCGATCACGATCGCGAGGCCGAGCGTGACCAGGAGAAAATTGCGGTCTTCGCCATGCGCCGCCGGTCCGATGACAAAGCGCTGCAATGCATAGCCGGCGACAAAGAACAGCGGCGCCAATAGAAACACGGCGAGGTAGGGATCAAGCCCGAGCAGCGTATAGGCAAAGACCGCGGCGAACATCGCCGCGGTCAAGAGCGCGCCATGCGCGAAATTGATGATGTGCAAGACGCCGTAAACCAGCGTGAGGCCTAGCGCCACCAGCGCATAAACGGCTCCGGTCATCAAGCCGTTGAGGACGGCGGGCACCAGAATGACCGAC
>Ga0070765_100002667_pt1 | contig 11262 bp, 7 predicted proteins | sample HubBroMetageWFT5_FD_71516 | JGI IMG/M metagenome (GOLD analysis project Ga0070765, IMG submission 71516) | Warmed and freeze-thawed soil microbial communities from the Hubbard Brook experimental Forest, New Hampshire - Hubbard Brook CCASE Soil... | ecosystem: Environmental > Terrestrial > Soil... | reverse complement strand
TCTACCGCCTGCAGTTCCAGTTGGTCGATATATAGAATGGTCTGATCGCCCAAGTCTGGAAGCATTTTAGGAAGGCTGTAGGCAAAATCGAGCTGCGTGACCTTTTCCCGGTCGAGAGGTGCGATTTCCCATACCACGTGATTCCATTCGTGATTCTTCAGGATAATAGACTCGTGCCGCCCCTCGTTATATCGATCCGGAAGATGATGCGCGCCTTCATTGTGCAGGATTAGAGAAGCGGAGATTGCCGGCGCGCCGATAACATCGGGATAGGCCCAGATGGAAATGCGATTGTACCGGCTCCAATCCTCGGAAGGAAATTTACGGCTCGCAACGAGATCCTCCCATTCGCCGGCGCCTCCGACCAGTCCCAAATTTTGCTTCGATCGAATTCGCAGCGAATGCGCCCCGTCTTTCACCGGTGAGTCCGCAAGGGCCATGTCTCCGTCTCCGGCGAACGACCATGTCGATGCATCTTCCATGGAATCGAGCACGCGCGAATCCAGCACTTTCTTGTTCAACCAGCGGGCCTCCGCCCCATCTTCATATCTGGGCTGCATCGGCATCTTCGGAGCTTCTTGCTGGGCGGGAAGATAGTGGCCGCCGAAGGCACAGCAAACCGCCAACGCAAAGAACTTACATAGAATTCGATTCCTCCTGCCTTTCTCCGCGCCGTCCAAATTGGAGTTCATAAGAATCCCTCCTCAGCCCCAAAGTCTATTTGTGGAGATCGACGTACGTTACGAACTATTCGCGAGAATTATAGACGGAACCAGACTGCACTACCGGTAGCGCCCAGAGTTTTTTCACTTTTGATTTTGGTGAGTGTTCGAGGCGGCTGTTGGGTCGAGAAGTTTGCCCGGTTCTCTCAAGGGAGCCGGACGCAAGCAAGCTGTGCGACCGAGAATGTCGTTCGGCGACGTCTCCGTCCAGCAACGGGGTTATGGGAAGTTTGGGTAACATGCCTTTCCAGTTGGACGGTTAACGCAGCCGAAACCGGACAAGTCAAATGGTCCCAAAACCACACTTCTCCGGTTACCCGACTTCCCAGGCATCTTCGATTACTTCCGGTTTGTTCGTTTCTTGGGAGTGTGTCTGAGTAGGACGCAACGGATCGCCCGACGAGGGATACTGCCCGAAGACGTAGTCCTTGGACGCGGCCGAGCGATGGCAGGTAGGACATGCCTGGATGCCTGCGGAGTCGCCGGATCGCGGATAATAGGCGAACTCCCAGCCACCGGTACTTGCGAACTGAGGCGTATCTCTCTTGATCATGAAGGCCACGCCCGCCACGGTTCCTTGGGGAGAGTCCATGAGTTTCTCTTTGGCAATCACCGCACCGGTCAGGAATAGGCCCGCCTTACTTTGGCGTAAGGTTTGAATTGCAATCGCCAATCCGCGTCAATGGAGAAGCAGATGGCAGTCCAGCCCAAGTTCAGCCAACTTGCGCTAGTGTTGAGGAATGATGAATTTCGAGCGGTCCCTCCTGCCTGAAGCAGTTGCGCGGGGCCTAGCTGCAATTCGAGGCAACGAGTGGTTGCGGGAGTCGCGCAAGGATTGAACGTCGTGAAGCTGTCTGTTGCGAGCGTTTCGGTGGAGCAACGAACTGGCTCAAATGGAAATTCCGGATAATGCTGTTCAGCGAAACGAATTGGCCATCCGTGTCACATCCTACCAAGAAGCGTGTGGAGCTGCAGGGGCAGTCTTGTACAGGAGGAAGTACAGATGGCGAAAAGAATCGGGGTACTACTGCTTCTGTCCGCCGTGTTTGCCCATTCAGCAACCAGCCAAACCAAAGTGCAAGGTAAGGCTGTTGCTTACAGCAAGCCCGTAATCACGCAATTTGGGTTGTACGCCGAGCGAAGCATCAGAATCAAAGAGCATGGTCGGGTGGAGCCCGGCGACATCGGAGTGCGGTCCGCAGCGACGGCGAAGCAGGGCGCATCGCAATTGCAGGTTGGAAGGCACGCCAAAGGCGGCAACCTCTACGCCGCTTCGACAACTCTGGGGAATGACGCCGAGGTAAAAAATGTCTGGACAAACTCGCTCAAGAGAGACCCAAACAGCGAAATGGGCGCCGAGAACGCGTTTCCAGCGGCGGACATGCCTCCTCTTCCACTCATTTCTGCTTCCGGAAACGGACCCGACGTAAAGGTAGGACACGACGAGCATCAGTCTCTCGCCCCGGGCATCTATGGAGCAATCACTCTCGCCCACAACAGCGAATTAAGCTTGACTGCCGGGAAGTACATCTTTGCGAGCTTGAGGATGGAGGAGGACTCCAAGCTATTTGCTGAGAAAGGGACCGTAGATGTCCGGATCATTGCCGGGCTGTGGATGGGCAAAGAGGCGAAATTGGCCACGCGCTCCGATGATGCCAAGGCGGAAAGCTTCAGCATTTCCGTTGCCGGAGACGACCCCACCGAGGTTTCTCAGGAGACACGGCTGGCACCGACGACGGCCGTAAGCATCGGGAAAAAGGTTCAGATCCATGGCTTGCTCGCAGCACCGCATGGAACGGTCTGGATTGCCGACGAAGCAAAAATCAAAGGGGCCGTCGTAGGATTTGACATCATCCTGGAAGAGAACGTCAGAGTCGAACTCGAGAGCGGGTTTCCTGCGTCTCAGCCCGGACAGCAGGGTTCGCAACAACTGCAAGGATATTTCGGTCTGTCCCCCAATCCTGCGGTCGCTGCACTGGTTGGCCCGGTGCCGACATCGACGGTTGTGGAATTGGCCATCGGGCTTCCAGTGCGCAATCCGGCCGGGCTGCGGAATTTCGTCAATCAAGTCTCGAATCCGACGGATCCCAACTACAGGAAATATCTGCCGCTTGCCCAATTCACTGCCACGTATGGAGCCACGCCGGCGGACTACCAGTCCGTGGTGAACTGGGCGCAATCACATGGCCTGCACGTAACAGCGACCTACCCGAACAATCTTCTCGTGGACCTTTCGGGAACCGCGACCCAAGTCGAAGAGGCGCTATACGCGAACCTGGTGTACCGATTGAGGCAAGACGGGAGCTTATTCGTCGCCGTAGACCGTGAGCCTTCGCTCGACTTGAGCACTCCGATCCTACACATCTCCGGCATCGACAGCTACGTCGCGACCAAAACCTTCGGAGGTACTTCGCCCGTCGGCGACTTCTGGGGCTGGGACTTTCAAAACGCCTACCTCGGTATTGGGACTTCCTGTTCGGGTTTGACCGGAGCAGGACAAACCATCGGTATCGTATCGGTGGGTGACTTCCTTCAGTCTGACATCACCGCTTACGACACCACGGCAGGTGCTCCGACGGCGCAGAATACGACCGCCCTCCCATTGATCACTCCAACGAAAGTAGGTTCCGCTTCTTTGGGCGACAATGGCGGGAAGAGCCAGATCGAAGTGACACTCGATATTGAGACAGCCCAATCCATGGCGCCCGGGGCGACAATCATCGTTTTCGAGGGTAGCACTGGTTCTTCCGATCACGCGGATAGCATTCTACACAAGATGGCGACGAACACGCCGCCGCTCACCATCGGTTCGAGCTCGGTGGGTTTTGGTTGGAATCCGAATGGCGAGCAAGCTCTCACCGAAATGGCGGCGCAGGGAGTCTCCTATTTCCAGGCCTCGGGCGACAGCGGAGGCATCAAAGATCCGACCGATAACCGAGACTTTACGTACGAAACACTGGTAGGGGGCACGACGCTCACCACGGCATTTGTTTCACCGGGACCGCCCCTTTCCTATACGAATCCTTATTATCTATCTGAAGCGACTTGGCCCAGCAGCGGGGGCAGCATCATGAACGGCGGAACACAACAGTGCTGGCCATGGCCATTCTGTCAATCAGCCTCTACCGGAATTCCGGGGTATCAAGTAGGCGTCGACATGTCCACCAACGGAGGCTCGACGGCTTTTCGAAATTCCCCGGATGTCTCGATGGATACAACAATGACAGAGATCGTAAACGGCGCGCCGGCCGACAGAATCGGGACCAGCATCGCTACGCCGCTGTGGGCCGGGTTCATGGCGCTTGCCAACCAGCAGGCGACCCTTAACGGCGTTGGAATCGTTGGGTTTGCGAACCCCGTTATCTACGCCATCGGGCTGACTGGCAGCGCGTCTTCGTCCACCCCGTACAGCCTCAGCTTTAACGATATTACGGATGGAGTGAGCAACGGACTGTTTTCCTCGGTCACGGGGTACGACTTAGCCACGGGCTGGGGTACGCCGAAGTGCGGTTTGATCACGCAGCTTGCGTCGCCGGCTCCTCTGAACCCGCAGACTTTCCAGCTCATACAGATCCATATAAGCAACGGAGGCGACGGAATAGCAGACGGCAGCACCGGGTTGGTGGCAGTGTATTTGAGCGGGGCCCTGCAGCCGATCATTCTCGACGAGTTTCATCCGCAGAACTCTACGGGCTGGGACCCTACAGGTGTGGTCCACGACTTGATCCTGAGCTTTCCAGCTAAGGTCCCTGCAAACTCCATTGGCAGCATTCTGTTCTCGCTGCCTTGCTGTGATGATTGGAGTATCGGTGGGCTGGATGTTCGACTGTTCAATCCCAATGGCGCTGAAGGATGCGTCTTTCATGGAGAGAGCGCCAAGAATCCGGACGGGACCGTGAAGACCGAGCTTGCGAGACTCACACATAACAACAATCCATTGGCGACGTTTACGCCTGGCGGGTGTCCCGCCGGCAGTGGTACACCTCCGCCCGCTTCGCCGGTGTCGGAAGTCATCTTTATTCTCGACACGGGAGACGATGATCTTCGATCGGGCTCGGAACTGGATGTTTCTTTTTTCAAGCCGGGTTCGGCGATGCCTTTCGAAACGGGAATCCTTAAGCAGGCGCACAGCCCGAACAAGTTCGACAACAGCACACAGAACACGGTCACCTACCCTCTGACTACTGGTCCTCACCCGCTCTCCGATTTTGGTAGCATTAGCATCTCTTTGAATCACAGCGGCAACGACGAATGGCACATCTATGGAATCAACGTGGTAGCGGACAGCCCTGGCGGACCCCAGAGTTGTCTCTATGACGCTTCGGGCCAGCCTCTCCAGGTGTTGAACTCCGGCACCATGTCGATGACGCTGAATCCGAACACGGGCTGCCCATAGCCAGCATTGCAGCACAGAGTATCCGAACAGTTTCTGCCGACAGATGCCACAGAAATGAAACCAACATATATTCCTGTGCGCGGCAGACGTTGCAAAAAGAGGAATTTCCACATCCACCCCTTTCTCCGTATTACCTACATATCTCGATGAGTTTTCAATGAGCCGGACGTTAAATGGCGTCAAGTGACGCGGTAGGGACGACCATCGCTGATCGCCCCCCGCACAGATCCGTAGGGGCGCTTCTACGCATACGGCTCCCACCTGGGATGAGTGGCGAGGAAGCGAGCAGTAGGATAAGGATGCAAAACGCGTGGAGCTGGAAGCCACCGGGTGTAGATCGGTAGGAGCTGATCCCACCGCGCAGGTCGCTGACTGCGGCGGCGTAGACTGTGCCACCACAAGCGCCGCAACCGTTGCCCGAAGACACTCAACCGGTCGATGTTGCCCGGGACCGCATGGTATCGGTGATAACCGTTCACAACCTTTCGCAGCCATGCACCGACATGGGCAACCGGCTCGTGCATTCGAAGGCGCAGCTCAGCCTTAATGGCTTTCAGCTTCGCCGCCATGCGCTTCTTAGCCGTTTTCCGCCAGACGGTGAATGTTCCGTTGCTCCTTCGCTTCCCGCAGTAATGCGTGAAGCCCAGGAACGTAAAGGTCTCCGGCTTTCCTTCACCACGCTGCTCCCGATCTTGGGCGGCGAACCGCCCAAACTCGATCAGTCGTGTTTTCTCCGGATGTAGTTCCAGCCCGAACTTAGCCAATCGTTCCCGAAATGCTTCCAGGAATCGCTCGGCCTCTGTTCGGTTTTCGAAACCCACCACCAGATCATCAGCATAGCGGACGACAATCACATCGCCCGTGGCCACTTTCTGGCGCCAAGCTTCGATCCACAGATCGAATACGTAATGCAGGTACACATTGGCTAGCAATGGAGAGACCACTGCTCCTTGCGGTGTTCCCACCTTACTCTCCGACCATTGGCCGTCTTCCGATATCCCCGCCTTCAACCATTTCTGGATCAGGCGCAGGATCCGGCGATCAGCCACGCGGTGCTCCACAAATTTCATCGTCCATTCGTGGCTCATGTTGTCAAAGAAACCCCGAATGTCGGCGTCGAGCACCCAGTTCACGTGCTTCCTTTGGATACCCATCGTCAGCGCGTCTAGCGCTTGGTGCGGGTTGCGTCCGGGACGAAACCCGTACGAGAATCCTTTGAAGTCCACCTCATATATCTGATTGAGGATGGTCACCACGGCTTGCTGTACGATCTTGTCTTCCAGCGCCGCGATGCCCAACGGACGTTGCCGTCCGTCGGCCTTCGGTATATAGACTCTTCGTGAAGGCTGCGCCCGATACGCTCCACGGTGTATCCGATTGTGCAGATCGGCAAGCCGATCTTCCAATCCGGTTTCATACTCCTGCCATGTCACGCCATCTACTCCCGGTGCTGCCTGCCGCTTTAAGGCGTAGTAGCTGTCCCGGAGTAAATCCACGTGCACATGGTGAAGCAAAGCCGTGAACCGTTCTTGTCTCCTTTTCTTTGCTGCTTCTCGCACACCGCTCAATCCCTGGGACACTTGTTCCCCGCTCTGTGTCGGGTTGGTGTTGGATGGAACGATGTTCTCCTTGGCCCGCGCCCTTTTCTCCCCAGGCTCCGCCGAAGATCGCTCTTCTTTGTTCGTCTGGTTCATCGATACTATGGCGCGGTCCGACTCCTCCGGAGCGTGCGTGTCTGCCTTGTGGCTTTGCACCTTCGCAGACCGGCCTCGTTCCCTTTCGGGTCGAGGCGCTCCAGAGGTCTCCCGGTTCTCGTGCATGTTGTTTCTCAGCGTGCGCGGGTTCTAAGACTACGCAGGACCGACTGCTCGCTCGCGATATCGCGATGCAGCCGTGGTGCCTTCCTCCATCAGGAAAGAGTCGACGTCCTGGTTTTGCGTTTTTCGAAGCTCAATAGCCCGGCCCACCGATACCCCTGTCTACGCTTCCAGCGACATCTCGCGATGTCTCCTGCAAGACTGAGGGCCAAGATGGAGTCGCTGTCTCCTTCCTTGTAGGACTCTTTCATTCCTTAGTTGGGTCGAGGACTGGCGCGATACTCCGAAGGTGCAGCCTATCAGTTGCTCCCCGTTTCCTCTGGGAGTGCCTCACTAGCTGTACCGTAGCTCGTTTCCAGCCCCCGCCTCATCAAACCCATCGTGCCGATTTCCAGCAATGGGCTTACCTGCTCGCTTCTAGTCAAGAGTTATGAGACCGCTCCAGCAGGAGAGGCTTTCGGCAGTGGTGCTAGTCGGTGCAGCCGGTAACCGTTATAAAGTCCCAGCCCCTCGTAGAACCACGCCTTACTCCACCTTTTCCAGCCGAACCCTGGACGTTTCCGGGATCGCATCAGGTGCCGTCGAATCTTCTTCTCTACCCAGTCTTTGACGAACGCGAAGCACCGGCTTGAGTGCCCTACTGCAAAGTAGTTCACCCATCCCCGCAAGATCGGGTTGATCAACTCGATCACTCGCTCCACGGGTTGGCTCATAAATCGTCGGAAGATCTCTCGGAGCTTTACGAATAGCGCCTTACGCTTCTTCAGCCTGGGCGTGTACTGCGGTCGCCACATCTGATTGCGACTTAAGATGAGACGATATTCGAAGCCCAGGAAACTGAAGCTTTCTCCCTTCGATAAATTCACCATCCGACTCTTCTCTTCATTGATCGTCACGTTGAGTTTGGCTAGCTCCTCTCGCAATCGTTTTTCTACCGCTTTCACGAGCCATCCATGCCGCGGATGGGAGTCCATCAATATCACCAGGTCATCCGCAAAACGTGCGTATTGAACGTGGGTATATTTTCCGCGTCGCGTGGTAGCGATGGCCTTCTCTAGCATCCGATCCACCTCGTTGAGGTAGAGGTTGCTGAGCAAAGGCGATATCACCCCACCTTGCGGAACTCCCTTCTTCCCCGTCGCCTTCACAATCATCTTGAGAAGATGCATCACCTCTCCATCGTTTATCCTTTGCGCTACCTTCTCCAACAGCAGCGAGTGCTGAACGTTGTCAAAGTAAGCGCTGAGATCGATGTCGATGATTCGAGTCTTCTCCTCGACGATTGCGTGTGCCACGCGGTTCACCGCTTCATGTGCAGTTCGTTTGGGTCGATATCCATACGATCCCGATTGAAAGTCAGCTTCGAAGATCGGTTCCAGAATGAGCTTAAGAGCTCCCTGGACCACACGGTCACGAATTGAAGGAATCGAAAGAATGCGGACTTTGCCGCCGTCCTTCGGTATCTCCTTCTTCCGTACCCGCATGGGTCGATACGTGTTTGAGACTAATTCGTCTTTAATCTGCTGAAGAAAACCTTCCACTCCACTTTCTTCGATGGCATCGAACGTGACACCGTCAATTCCCGGCGCTCCATCGTTCTTCCTTGCCGCCCGGTAGGCTTCGTGTAGTGTTTCCATCTTGCAGACATGAACGTACAGTCCCCAGAAACGCCAAGTTTGTTCAGCCTTCGCCTTGACGTATAGACTCCTCCTCAGGTCTTGCAAACAGATGGGTGCCTTTGTCATCTCACCCTTGCCTTCCTTTTTGTTGGAGTCATTGCAAACAGCAGGGTCTCTTCGCTCCACGGGCATTACCCCGCTTCGCAGCTACTACAGACCCCTCCGCCACCCTCTCGTCTTTCCACCGACTTCCCGGTGTCTCCAGTTATACGGTTTCCTTTTCTCCACCAATTTCTCAGTGGGACGAGGAGGGTTTCTCCAGTTGCTTTGCGCATCCTTGTCATCGTGCTGTCGCTATAACCCCGCCAGAGTGTCTCGCCGCTTCAGTCAGTCTGCGACGATCCATCTTGCCTTCGCCTCATGAAGGAAGGCTCGGCCTCTGGGGCTCCCGTTTCGAGGCCATTTCTGCGTTCACTTTCGTTACGGCCCGATGACTCGCTCACCATCCGAAAGATGGCTTTGTCGATAGGCTTTCAGGATTCAGTTTCCTTCCTCCTTGCTATCCAAGCTACAGAGCTCTGGCTTTTGCCCTGGTGAGACTCTTCCTCACTGAATACGCCAGCCTTCCTTGGACACACCAACATGCCGGTTTAACCCGGCGCACCCTGATAAACGCAGCGGAAACCGGACACGTGGATTTTCACGGGATCGAGCGTCCTGCGTGCTTAAGTACCAATTCGGAGATTCAGATCGGACGGTGGGACCAGGTCTTGAGGCGGGCAAACTTGGGTGGTGCGGGCCCGGTTCCGCCGAAACATGGTCCCAAAACGCCTCTAACCTGCATGCAGTTTATTCGTCAAAGCCCGATAGATGGTGGGAACAAGGGGAGGGTCAGAAACGTTTCCCCGAGTAGGCTTCCTGAAGGGTTGATTCACAGAATCGGCAAGGGGGATTGATGCTGCGAGACATGCGATTTGCGATTCGGATGCTGTTGAAACAACGCGGCTTTAGCCTGATTGCCATGCTGACGCTGGCGCTGGGAATCGGCGCGACCTCCGCCGTATTCAGCTTGATTCAGGGCGTGCTCTTGACGCCGCCACCCTACAAAAAGCCGCAGCAGTTGGTGCTGGTTCCGACGGCGAGAACGGACGGCCAAACGCAAGAAAACCCACGCGGCTGGCCCGCCCAACAATGGACGGAATGGCAGAAAGGGGCGAAATCGTTTGAAGGAATAGCCGCCTACGGTTGGACGTTCAATTTTCTGATTCGCAACGACGGCAGCCAATCGGTCGAGGGCATGGAAGTGACAAAAGACTATCTCCAGGTCATGGGATTGCAGCCGGTGCTCGGTCGCAGCTTTGAGGACTCGGACATTGGGACAGGACCGGTCAAGGTGATCCTGCTGGGGTACGAGTTCTGGAAGCGGACTTTCAACGGCGATCCACAAATCATCGGCAAAACTGTCCGCATCAGCCGGTGGGAAGTGCCGCCGACGGTGATCGGCGTGATGCCGCCTGGGGTACGCTTTCTTCCATCGCCGGGCGCCGCGAAGGAGCCGAACTACAACGTAAACGCGCTGGTGGACTTCTGGATTCCCGTGGCGCCCGACCCGAAATACCTGAAAGATCCATATTGGAATATCGTCGCGCGATTGCACGATGGGGCGACGCTTTCACAAGCGCAAGGAGAGCTAACAGTCCTTGCCTCGAGACAGGCTCAATCGGAACACAGCTTTGAGGGGTTCACACCGCGGGTGGAATCGTTGACAAGCGAAATGAATCTCGACGGACGAAGGATCCTATTTCCGCTGCTGGGCGCGGCGGCGCTGGTTTTGTTGATTGGTTGCGGTAACGCCGCGGCGCTGTTGCTGGTGCGCGGTTTGCAGCGGCAGCAGGAATACGCGGTGCGGAGCGCGATGGGCATGGGACGCATTGCTCTTCTGCGGCAGGTTTCCACAGAGAGTCTGTTACTGGCGCTGCTGGGTGGGGCCTTCGGAGTGGGGCTGGCGTTCGGCGTGGTGAAGGTGTTCAAGCTGATTGCGGGACATGCGATTCCGCGGTTGGACAGCGTGACGGCTGGATGGGCGGTGCTGGCATGGGGATTGGGTGCGGCAGTGGTGGCGTCGATCTTTGCCGGAGTCTTCCCGGCGCTGCGGGCTTTCCGTTTGGATCCCATGGAGGTGCTGAAGAACGCCGGACCTAAAGGAACGGCGGGACTCGGCGAACGTCAACTTCTTCGCGGGGTCACGATGGCACAAACGGCTCTGACCCTGGCGCTGCTCGAGGGGCCGGGCTGCTGATTCGTACGATGATCAATATTGCGAAAGTCCCGTTGGGCTACAACACGGGACACATCCTAACGATGAGTGTTACCGAAGTGCGCAGCTATTCAGAGTGGACCAGTTTTCACCGGCACGCCTTGGAAAAGGTTTCGGCGATTCCTGGCGTGCAATACGCCGCTTTCGCGTGGGGCGTACCACTTACCGGCAACAATTGGCCGGCCACCATGGAAATCGAAGGGCAGCCCCCAGCCACCAAGGAGAGCGAGAAGAGTGCGCTGCCGATGCGCGCCGTCACCGAGGACTATTTCAAGCTGATGGGCGTGGGCATGCTCCTCGGGCGAGAGTTTCGTTCGACCGATGAGGGCAAGGAGGCAACCGTAGCGATCGTCAACCAGGCATTCGCGGATCGCTACTTTCCGCATGCCGA
>Ga0070765_100002666_pt1 | contig 11263 bp, 7 predicted proteins | sample HubBroMetageWFT5_FD_71516 | JGI IMG/M metagenome (GOLD analysis project Ga0070765, IMG submission 71516) | Warmed and freeze-thawed soil microbial communities from the Hubbard Brook experimental Forest, New Hampshire - Hubbard Brook CCASE Soil... | ecosystem: Environmental > Terrestrial > Soil... | reverse complement strand
GACCGCCCGGGCCTCGCCTGTTTCCCTTTCCTTGCGCAAGGCCGCCCGATCCGACGCGATTTGTTCGAGGTTTTGTTGAACGGCGGCCGTCTGGGCGGCGAGTCGCTCTTTGTCGTGTTGAAGGATGAGCCGCTCGCCGTCGACGATTCGACGGAGTTCATGGTGGCCGGTGACTTTTTCCTGTTCGGCAGTCAGCGATGACCAATCGGCGTCGAGCTGCTGCTTGAGCCGGATCAGCTCGCCACGATCCGCCTCAACTCGCGTCCGTTCCCGATCGAGTTCCTCGCGTTCGAGCCGAAGCGATTCAGTCGCGCGGGTGGTCGCTTCGTGCGCGTCTTCTTTCAGGCGTATCTCTTCGGCCGCACGGAATTCGGATCGAGCACGAATCTCGGTTTCGCGGCGCTTAACCTGGTCCTCGCGTGCCTCGATTGCTTCGATGGCTCTCTGATGCTCGAGACCGGCGGTGTCTAAGCGTGATTGGCGTTGGTCGAGCGTTGCAGCGCGTTGATTCAGATCATCGGCCAGCTGTTTGATTTCGCCTGCACGCGATTCGAGTTGCGATTGGAGCAACGCCAACTCCGCTCGGGCCGTACTCAGGGCGTCGCGCTCCGAATCGAGTGTTGCACGGTCAAGTCGCAGGGCGTCGCGCTCCGTGTCGACCGCCTTTCGATCCAGATCGATCGACCCACGCGCGGCGCTCAGTTCCGCTTCTTCGCCGCCCAGGCGCTCGCGATCTGCGGACAACTCAAGACTTTCGTCGGCAAGCCGTTTCTGCCGACTTTCGACTTCGTCGCGCAGACGAGCCAGCTCATCGCGTTCCTCGTCGATCGCGCGACGAAGGTCGGCCACTTGCATAGCTTGTTGCGTGACGGAAGGGGTCGGCACGACGGCCGGAGCGCGAAACCGCAGGTCAAGCTGGTCGTCCGCCGCGTCAGACGTCCGTTCGAGAGAGGTTTCAACCCGAGCGCGGAAGGAGCCGATCTCGAGCGTGTCGCCGTTGCCGATGGTGCCGACGGCGATCGGCTGCGAATTGAGCCAGGTCCCCTGGCCCGTCCGCAGATCGCGAACTCGCAATCGCCCGGAATGCACGGTGATCAGGCAGTGGACTGCGGAGATTCCGGGCCCGACAAGCTGAATGTTGCAGCCCGGCAAAGATCCCAGCAACGTCGCCGGCCTCAGGATGTCTTTCGCCACATTCTGGCCGGTCCGGCTGGTGATATTCAGGCGGGCCGATGAACTCGAGTAGTCAGTCGCGTCAGCACGAGAAATCAGGTTCGTTTCAACGCGACATTCAAAATCGCCGATGCGAAGCAGATCCTGGTCGGCCAACGAGGCCACATCGACGCGCCGGCCGTTCAGCCACGTCCCGCTCCGGGTGCGAAGGTCATAAACGAGTAGATCATCTGCTTCGACAATGATCGCGCAATGCGCCGGACCGATCCCGGTTCCGACCAATTGGATATTGCACTGCTCCATCGTGCCGACGAGAGTCGTCGGACGGAGCACGTCTTTGATCGCCGTTGAGCCGTCCGGGACCTTGATGTGAAGCCGAGCGAACACTTGCGGAGGACCACCGCTTTCTTGCAGTTTTGTCCCCGATGCGTTCGATGGATCGCGTTCCACGTTTTCTCGTGCTTCCCGGATAACTCTGACGCGAATTGTGAGACGAAACTCAAGCTCGGACGAAGCTTTAGTTGGCTCCTGATCAATGACAAGAGCTGCATCAAGAATACCCGGTCGGACCGTGACCGCGAAACTAGAAAGTTCCGTCGGTGGCAATTCAACGGCACGACGAGCCCAATCGAGATGCTTGCCCCCTGGTGATCCCTAAAATGGCCTCGATTACGACAGTTGCGGTGCCGAGGGTCGATAAGCCGCGTCGATGAATTCGACATCACCGTTTGCGGAAATGCGGACAAGCAGCGATTGATAGGGTTCGAAGAGCAACTCGACTTCCGTCGATGCCGTACCGGAGTGAAGCCTTGCGCGTCGTAAAATTGTCTCGCGGCAATGCGAAAAACCGTACGGCATCGGGTAGCGCACGTCGCGCGTCTTCGGGTGCGCAAAGAAGAAATAGGTGTGGGTTTCCGTCTTCCGCGCCCAGAACGGCGGCAGATCTCTGCCCGTCACCAGCGGCTTGAGATTCATTTGGCCCAAATGAGAGACGACATTGGGAAGGCGAAACAAGCGGTCCAGGCTGTGCTCATAGTCCGCCTTTGGTTGATGTCCCGGCTGCTTGGGCCGATGTTTAAAGACAATCAGCAAACCAGCCGCGGCCAATCGTTCGATTTCAGCGAGCGCTTCCCAATCGAGCCACTCGACGTCGACATACAACGCGGTGAACGACTGCGGACCAACCCACAGCCGGTCGTCGCGATAGTCGGATTTCCTGAGAAATTCGGTCGAAATCCAGAGGGGCTGAAACGGTCTTGTTTCGACGGGCGGAGCGACGTGTCGCATCTCCCACCAGTAACCGGCACCCGGGGTGCGGCGCTCGCGCGGTAGGCGATCGAGCATCCACGCATCTTCGTTGGGCAGATAGACGGCCAACGTCGAGGCCGTTATGCCCAACTGCATGACTCTACAGACCGTTTCCAAGTAGGCGTTGAATCCCTCGAGTTCGGCAACAAAACCAGCGTCTGGGCCGACATGCGCGGACGCATAAAACTCGTGATTTTCGCCCGCCGGATTGTAAGGCATGCCATGCCAGATGATCTGGTTGACGCCGTTGGCGATCACTGCGTCGGCAAGCAGCTTCAAGTCGGCGACCTGCTCGCGTTTCCAGTATTGATACGCTTCCAAGTGCTGCGAGCTCGTAAAACCGTAGATGCATGTAAATGTTTCCGCACTCACGAGCGGCTTTGCGGAAAGCGCCGCCGCCGAAGCGGGGATTCGAGAAAACGGTGGATCGAACAACAGGGCTTCGGACTCCGGAACATCGACGGCCGAGTACGAGCTTAAGAGGTCGGTCGGAGAGCCATGGCACTGCACGCGCGAGAAGGCTCCGTGACGGTGGCAGATTTCCGTAAAGGCGACGTAAAACTCCCGCACCATCGTCGCGGCGATCAACTTGCGGTGGTCGTAGCGCACGTCCGGATGCCCGTCGAGATCATCGCGAAATGTTTCGAGCCGGTAGCCGAAGCGTTCGGCAAACTCCTCCCAGAGTTTTGGACTCCATAGATGGTGCGTCTCGAGTTCCAACGAGTCACAAAAAAGGCCCGATCGATGCCCAGCGAGACAGGGCTCAAACGCCGGCATCATGGCCGTCGCATACCCTTCCAATGCTCGGCGATTGAGGTGATCCAAGGCATATTGCGGGCGGAAGAGGCGGTCTTCCCACGTGCTGCCCAACGTCTGCGCGGGCACTCCATCGAACGATTGTGACGCATCTTCCGGCGCGACGCACGAACCACCAAACGGCCAGCAACTTCCGAAAGTGAAGTCACAGCCGAGACCGATTTGATCGGCGTAACCTTTCGCTTCGGCGACGAGAGCGATCCATTCGGGACTGAGCCAATTTGGAATCGAAGCCTCATCGAACTTCGAGCCGAGCCACGTCGGCCAGAGCCAGGCCAGCTCGACGCCGCCGAAACCCATTTTTTGCACCCAGTCCAACTGATCATGGATGTCGTTCGGGCGAAACGGCCCAGCCAGCCACCACCAGCGGACGTAGGGCTTCGTGCCGCAACGAAAGAAATCCTGCGTTGGCGGCTTTTCGGAGGCAAAAATCGACTGCGGGGTGACGACAATAGGGTCGCATCGACTTGATCGAATGACCGAGCCAATGACATCTTCGATGTGTTCACTCACGTGGCTGTTATTTCTTCCCCGCAAGTTCCGCCAACAAGGCCCGAAAGCCCGCCTTCGCCACGTCGGCGTCCTGATCGCCGCTTCCGCCGGCAATCCCCACGCCACCAATTACCTGGCTGTCGACAACAATGGGCACACCGCCTTTGAGCGTCGTGATCCTGCCGCCTCCGGCGAGTGCGGCGTTCTGAAGACTCAGGCTCAGCAGCAAATCAGGCTCTCCCTTCACCGGAAGTGGCCCCGTTTCCTGGCGGAAGGTCGCTGCCGAAACTGCCTTGGTCAGAGCCGTGGCCGCACTGGCCGGACGAGCACCGTCCATGCGGGCGAAAGCGAGCAGTTGGCCACCGTCGTCAACGATGGCGATATTGACTTTGAGATTCATCGCCGTCGCTCTTTGTTTGGCGGCGGCGACAATCGTCTCCGCGCCAGCAAGATTCAGTTGAATTCGTCCGAGCGACACGAGCGGCGAATCCGGCGCACGTTTCTCATCCGCGATGGCCGTACGACCGATCATGCCGAAAACAAATGCGGCCAACAAAGCGGTATGGCGGACCGGCAACATGGGCAACTCCTCAAGCGAACCGGTCGCCGTACCATGACGGCTCGTTCGCCGTGGCACGTCCATCAGGATCCGCATCTCAACGCTCGATGGTCGCCGATGGGGTTAACGGAACGATCGCAACCGAGAGATCCTTGCCGCGTTGCATGTTGGCACCGCCCAGCACAATGAAAGACGAGTCGCCCGCGCACAACATGCGGTGAAAGAATCGCGGCTGCCCCGGCTGGCCGGCGTCGCGCCAGGCCTGCCCATCCTCCGAGAGATAATAGAGCTTGCCTGAATACGTCGTTGCGAAAAGCCGATCCCCGCATTCGAGAGCGCAACCGCCGAACCCCTCGAGACCTTCGCCAGGCAGTTTAGGCCCCGGAGACCATTTTCCGGCTGCCAAATCGAGCACATAAGTCGTCGTCGTCAGACCGCCTTCCTCTTGCATTCCGCCCAGCACGTACACCTTTCCATGGTGTGCTCCCAGGGCAATTGCGCGACGCCGAAACGGAGGCTTGGGCAGTTCCTCCCAGACGGGGTGCGAAGAGGATAAGTCCGTCTGAATCGCCGTGTCATGCCAGACGGATGGCTTGCTGCCGCCGAGTTCCCATCCACCCACGACCAACAACCGGTTCCCGACGACGACCGCCTCGTGCGACGAACGACCCTTTGGCATCGGAGTCAACTTCTCCCAGGATCCGGTCGCGGGATCGAACCGGCTGAATTCGGCTACTGAATGGAGGTCCGACGACCCGCCTTTCTTGTTTCGAGCCTCAAAACCGCCGACTCGATAAACCTTGCCCCCGTACGAAACCATCGCGAGGCCAGCCCGACGCGGAACTGTCCCCACAATTTCCCATCTTTGCGGGGCACTCAGGTCGAGCCGCAAGAACCGATCGTTTTGTTCCTCGAGCGAGTACTCATGGGCTGACCCCATATGCCCGCCATAGACATACAAGTGCTGATCGACGAGCGCCGCGCCGAAGCTCGTGATACCGAAGGGCAGGTCGGGCAGTTTCCGTTTCGCCGGAGCGGCCGTCTTTTCCGCCGTGAAAGCCAGTTTCCCTTTCAAAATTCTTGATCCTCTGTCAGCCTTTCTCGGAGCCGAAGTAGTTTGCGCAAACGCTGCGCTCGTCATCACGCTCGCTGCCAGAAACACGATCAATCGTTGAGACAGCATAGGACGTCCTTTGTATCGGCGTGCCGTGCGACTTGAAACTGTGTCGCTCGCGCGTTGATGGACAGTTTGCTCTGCGATTCAGGGCGAATCAAGAGACTCGCAAGACGGCGAAGGGCGCCGGGTCAATGTGTGAAGCTTGTCCCGTGAGAAGTTCGGCGACCAGCTTACCGGTTGCCGGAGCCATGGAAACCCCGAGCATGCCGTGACCGGCGGCCAGGAAGACGTTGTCGAATGCCGGCACGCGGCCAATCAAGGGCAGGCCGTCGGGTGTCATGGGCCGCCAGCCCCACCACTCTTCGAGCGTCGGACCGCACATCGGTGCCCTAAAATAAAGGGCCGCGCTCTCTCGCAAGAGTCGAAGTCGATCGGGATTGAGCCTCGTGTCATATCCCGCAAACTCCATGGTTGAACCGATCCGGAAGCCGCTTTGCATGGGCGAAATGGCCACCCGATGTTCCTCGAAAATCATCGGACTGCGCGGGCAAGCCGCCGGACGCGGCATCGTGAGCGAATAGCCTTTCCCCGGTTGAATGGGGATCGCGCAGCGCAGCGTGCGTCGCAGCCGTGGAGTCCAAGCTCCTGTCGCCACGACGACCTGATCGGCGGCAATTTCGCCCTGATCGGTAAGCAATCGACGGACGATGCGTCCAGAGAGACCGAACTGTCGAAATTTGCAGTGTTCGCGGACTTCGACGCCGACCGAAACGAGCACGCGCTTCCAGGCCGACATCAGTTTATCGGGACGTAATTGTCCGTCCGACGGGTATTGCCATGCACCGGCAACCGACTGCTTGAGACAAGGTTCAGTCGCCTGGAGCGCGTCGGCGTCGAATCGGATGGCTTTAAGATCAAACTCGTTTGTCAGCAGTCGATCGGTTTCGGCGTAATGCTCCATCGCGGTCCGCGTGCGAAACACGAACAGCAGTCCTGACGGCTCCCACTCCACGTCCGTCAACGTGCCTCGAAAGAGTTCGTCATAAAGAGAGTGGGACGAAACGAGAAGTTGCTGGATCGCGTGGCCCGCGGCGAGGGCGTCGCGCTCGTTGCATCTTTTTGCGAACTTCCAAAACCAACTCCACATCGCCGGATCGAATCGCCAGCGCACCTTGAGGGGCGAGTTTCGCTGAAAGAGCGTTTTGAGCGTCGAACGCCACGCACCGGGGCCGGCCAGCGGCAGCACGTGGCTCGGACAGACATAGCCGCAGTTCCCGTGCGAGCAGCCTCGGCCGAACTCCCCTGAATCGATCAGCGTGACCTCTCGTCCGACCTGCCGGAGATAATAAGCGCACGCGGCGCCGATCACTCCTCCGCCGACAACGACCACGCGATCGGCTCTTTGAGCTGCGGGCAGCCCGGGATCTCCGTTCACAGCGGCAAGCCCCAGGCAAGCGGGTCGTCATCGTCGATCAGCAGCGTGGCTTCGGCGGTCACAAAAGCCTGACCCGAAATTTTCGGGATCGTTGTCTGGCCCTCTTTTCGATAAGAGGCCGTGAAGACGCTGCCGAGAATGCTCTCCTGACGCCAGATTTCACCTGGTTTCAACAGCCCGTCGGCCGCCAGGCAGGCGATTTTCGCGCTGGTTCCTGTGCCACAAGGCGACCGATCGTACGCCCCGCCCGGGCACAGTACAAAATTGCGGCTTTGGTTACGCGCGTCGAGCGCAGGACCGAAGAGCTCTACGTGGTCGATTTCTGCCCCGTTCGCGCCCGTAATGTTATTTTCACGCAGCGCAGCTCGGATTCGCAGCGTGATATCGGTCAGGTGGTCCACTCGATTTAATTCGAGTTGCGCAAGTTTGTCACGGACCAGGAAGAACCAATTGCCGCCCCAAGCCACGTCGCCGGTCACTTGACCGACGCCATTCACATCCACGACGACATCTTTCGCGAAACGAAAGCTGGCGACGTTTTCCAGCGACACGGTGTGGGCCCCATCGAACTCGATCGGAATGCGACCCACAGGAGTCTCGAAGATGTAATTCCCCGCGCCGATTCGACCGAGATGACCGAGCGTGACGGCGACACCGATCGTGCCGTGCCCGCACATCCCCAAGTAGCCGACGTTGTTGAAAAAGATCAATCCCGTTGCGCAGGCGGGATCGCTGGGCGGGCAAAGCAGTGCACCCACAGGCACGTCAGAGCCGCGCGGCTCGCAGATCACAGCACGGCGGAACGCATCGAATTGCGAATGGAATCGTTCTCGCCGCCCGGACAGGGACCCTCCGCCCAAATCGGGGCCGCCTGCGACGACCACGCGCGTCGGCTCGCCGCCCGTGTGGGAGTCGATGATGGCAATGCGCTGCATCGTTACAGTGCCGGGAGTTGAGGACGATTTGCGAAGGCGGAACGAATGATCGACAAGACGCTTTCGCGCTCCGCCCCGGAAAGCGGCAAACGCGGGCTCCGCACCCACTCGCGGCCGAGACCCGCCTCTTGCACGGCAAGCTTGATGTACTGTACGAACTTGACCTGCGTATCGAGTTTTAACAGCGGGTAGAACCAACGATACATCGACCGGGCCTCGTCCCAACGCCCGCGCCGCGTCAGTTCCCAAAAGTACTGGTTCTCCTTGGGCGTGGCGATTCCCGAGCCAGCCACCCAGCCGTCGATGCCCAGGACCGAGGATTCCAGAATCAGGTCGTCGACGCCCACAAACAGCGCATAGCGATTGCCGACCACGATGCGCAACTCAGTGATGCGGCGGGTATTGGCCGAACTCTCCTTGATGGCCACCAGATTCGGAACATCGGCAAGCTCGCCGAACAGCGCAGGCGTGATGTCGACCGGATAGCCGACCGGATTGTTGTACAGCATCCACGGCAGACCGGTCGCCGCGGCCACTTGCCGAAAGTGATGCACGGCTTCCCTCGCGTCGGCCTTGTAAACCATAGCCGGCATCACCATGAACCCGCTTGCGCCGAGTTTTTCGCAGTCGCGCACATACCGGCAGGCGGCCGCCGTGCTCATTTCGGCCACGCCGCTCAACACGGGCAATCGACCCGCCGCGCATTTCACGGCCTCGGCAACAAGCAACCGTTTTTCGTCGGGATCGAGCGCCTGATTTTCGCCAAGTGAACCGGCCACAATCATCCCGCTGATCCCCGACGCGATCATGACCTCCCAGTGCCGGGCCGTGGCCGCCAGATCGAGTGATTGATCTTCACGAAACTGCGTGGTCACCGCCGGGAAGACACCTCGCCAATTCGCGTCAGCCATTCGGGTCGCCTGTCTTTTTCCAATGCTGATTTCGGTTGAAAGGCTGGCGATTAAGCAACCAAGCGATTTCGCGGCAAACGGTTCAAATTATGAGTTTTGAGTAACGACGGATCGTCTCTCGGCAACCGCAATGGCGGGAAGTCCCGATCCACCTTGCTCTTTCGTCTCGCCTGAGTAAGATTCTTCTTCGCATCACTCCTCTTCAGGGAATCATGATGCAAGGCACCTGTACGGCCAACTGACCGGGTGTCGTTTGATGGAAATCGCGCGACCGGTGTCCAAGACGGGAGCCAAGCCGCTCTAGCTTCCGAAAAGACCCGGCAACTACCCGATGGTGTAAAGGTAGCACAACAGGTTTTGGTCCTGTTAGTCTAGGTTCGAATCCTAGTCGGGTAACTCCACCTTTCGGCGAATACGTCGCGACGTGATCGCGGACCGTCGCAAGCGTTCGCGAACGCCCGCTTTTCTCGGTTTTTCACGATGCGCCGCGCGTGAGTCGCGCCGAACGTCACAGGTGACCGACTCAGCACTTCGCCGGAACTGCACTGACAGGCTCGAGTGCCTGCCTGGCCGGCCCATTGCGGTTGGCCGCGGTCGTGACCTCGACGGCCAGGATGGAGATGTCGTCTTGAGGTTTTTCGCCTTCCTGCCACTGCGAAATCTCGTCCAGTAGCATGGCAATCCCTTCGCGGAGCGGTTCGACCCTTCCTCGGCCGATTGAGGCAAGGAGCCGCGCGTCGCCGAACCGTTCGCCGCTGGGGTTCATCGCATCGGGGAAACCATCCGAGTAGAGATACAACCGGTCTCCTGTCGCCAGATGAACACACCGCTCGTCGTAGGCCTCGTCCGCCAGGCCGATCGGATATCCGGGGCTTTCGAGGATCACCGGAGGCCCGTCGGCGGGAAGATGTAATGGGCCGGGGTGGCCGGCGGCAATATAGCGGAAATCGCCCGTCGAAACGTGCAGAATCCCATAAATGAGCGTCGCGAATTGCTCGATCGCCGTATCATAAGGGAAGAGCCGATTCAGGCGGTCGCCGACCTCGGCGGGGGGCGTGACGTCGAGACGACCGACGACATCTCGATCCCGGATCAGGATCGAAGAATGGTCCGACGGCGGCGAGAGGAGACGGCTGAGCGTCACCGACAGCAACGCGGACGAGACGCCATGGCCGCTGACATCCAGGATGTAGAGGCCAACCTTCCCATCGCCGAGCGGGATGATGTTCAGCCCATCGCCGGCCAGTTCGTCGCAGGGCCGATAGCACCACGCGTACTCCGTGCCCGAAACGGTCGGTGCGGCACAAGGTAGAAATGTCTTCTGGATCTTCGCCGCTGCCTCCAAGTCGCGAGACATTCGGCCATTGACCCGTTCCAGTCGCGAGTTGGTCTCCTCCAACTCGACCTGCAGGCGGCGGAGTTTCAGATGCGTCTCGACGCGCGCATGCAATTCTTCCATCTGAAACGGCTTCGTGAGGTAATCGACGCCGCCAATGGCAAACGCTTTCACTTTGTCCAACTGCTCGGTCAGAGCGCTAATGAAGATGACGGGAATTCCCTTGAGTTGCTCGTCGGCCTTGAGGTGTCCGCACACCTCGAAACCGTTCATCTCCGGCATATTGATATCCAGCAGAATCAAGTCCGGGGGATCGCGTCGCGCGGCCAGCAGCGCCAGCTTGCCGCTGGGAACGGGGCGGACTTTGTACCCGCGGTCCTTGAGCATCCCGGCCAGCACCTGCAGATTGGCGGCCGTGTCGTCCACGACCAAGATGCTGGCCGGTTGTCCGGCGTGAGATTGAGACTTCTCCGGATTCAATGGTCACCGTCCGTGCTCAACAGATCGAGAAGTTTCTGATATTGGAAGCCTTCGGCCAGGCGGCGCAGCGCTCGAGCGATGCTGGGATCGCGTGCTTCCACCTCCTGGATCTTGGCCAGCAGCTGGTCCAGATCCGCAGTGAGGACGGCCTCGCGCATCGGGTCGATGAGGTCTTTCGGCCAACCCGCCAGCGACTCGGGCGTGAGCTCGGTCGCTTCTTCCTGGTTTATCGCTTTGAGCTGCTCGGCGTAGACGTACTCCACCCCCAGGTGGGCGTGAATCTTATGGAAGAGCTCGATTTCCCTGAACGGCTTGCTGATGAAATCGTCGGCGCCGATCTTCAGCAGCTCCTGGCGGTTCTCGTCCATCGCGCTGGCAGTCACGGCGATGATCTTGATCTCCTTGCCGCCGGCCATGGCTCGGATGCGGCGGATCGCCTCATGGCCGTCCATCACCGGCATGCGGAAATCCATCAGGATTAGATGGGGCCGCCAATTTTCAAACTCCTGGACGGCTTCGGCTCCGTTGGTCGCCAGCCCGATCTCGAAACCGACGGAGCCGAGTAACTGGGCCAGCAGTTGGCGGTTATCCTCGACGTCGTCGGCAATCAGCACTCGGCACGTCGCCTGTCCGGGCTGGAGCTTCAGGACCTGCCGGGGTGTGTCTTTCGCTTGAACCGCCTGGGCCTCTCCCTCCTTCAA
>Ga0070765_100002665_pt1 | contig 11264 bp, 11 predicted proteins | sample HubBroMetageWFT5_FD_71516 | JGI IMG/M metagenome (GOLD analysis project Ga0070765, IMG submission 71516) | Warmed and freeze-thawed soil microbial communities from the Hubbard Brook experimental Forest, New Hampshire - Hubbard Brook CCASE Soil... | ecosystem: Environmental > Terrestrial > Soil... | reverse complement strand
CCAGCGTCCGCTCCTGCCAGGGCAACGCGAATCTGGTGACCTTTTCGCAAGAGGACGGATATGGGCCACATTCGGATCTTTAATTCGGCAGGTTTTCCGGGGACAAGCGGCTGGGCGTCGTGGCGCGAATTGCCGGGCGACGGGCCAGGCGAGCTGTACGGACCTTCATTTTGACCCATGTCTTTGCGATCGACCGCACGCAGTTCTCCCTCATCCAGATAAGTGACGTGACCGTCTGGCGCTACGTCTTCGAGATAGGCGAAGAACGCGCCATCTGCGGCCGTGGAAGAGACTTCAAGGACCACCTTTGGCGAGCCCGAAATTTCCACGTCCGTCGCGAGTGGAGTACCAGTATAGACAAGCAGTTTGCCGTCTTCGCCGGAGCGGTCAGGGTAGAGAATGTCAAGGTTCAATTCCGTTGTCCATCGATCTTGCTTGCCGGTTGATGCCGTGAAGTTGACTGGATAAATGTCGCTTGCGGCGGCGGTCACAGGGGGCGCTGGACTGAACCTATGATTCTCCGCGAAATAGAGTCGACTGGCCTGGTCGAAGCCCTGCGGTGGCCAAACCTTGCTCTCGTGCCATTGTCCCTCGCCCATGGTGTAGTAACGAATGCTTGATTCAATCGGGATCGAAACGTCGGAACGAAGCAAACGGTCGAAGAAATCTGCCATCATGCGGTTCTGCTGCTCGACGGTAGGCTCCGGAGGAGAGTGCTGAGCGGGAGTCAGAAAAGGATCAGCGTTGAAGTCCAAGCCATGGGAAAAGGGGCCAATGATAACCTGCTGCGGATTCTTGAAGGTCAAGTAGCGCGCTAGCGCGCCCTCACAAACATCGGAATCCAGCCAGCCACACCAGACTTGCATCGCTACCTGAGACGATTCAATTTGGGTGCGATGCCCGAACGAGCTTATCTCCGCGATGGTAGTGGTGGATCCGTTGCGCAAGGGGAGCGGGTCGTCCCGAAACTCTGCCTGTGATAGTAGCTCCGTCGGATATTGGTTGTGCCGCTCAGCTAGCATTTGGGCCAGCTGCTTTCCGTCGGAATCTGCGTCGACACGTTTTACACCCCGAAGGAACCGCCCTGCCCACCAGCAGCGAAGACCGCTCAACCCCTTGGCGACGCAAACATCGCCGGTGTTATCCAGTCTGCGGATTAGATCGCTCCAGGACTCCATAAGGGCTTGGTCATAAACGCCACCGGGAAATGCCAGCATTCCCACGTCGAACTGGCTGGAAAATGGAGCAACCGCTTTGAGTGCGGGCGGGTTCGTCACTGCTGCCAGCTCCGCCGTCGCTCCCTCATAGGAACCGCCGAAGGTCCCAATACGGCCGTTGGACCAGGGCTGGTTTGCCGCCCAGTTGACGAGTTCACCCAGATCGGAAATCTCGTCGCGTGAAAACTCCGTTTCGCGATGACCCCCGCTGGCGCCGCTGCCGCGCGCATCTCCCACGACGACCACAAAGTGACGCTGATTCAAATAGTCGGTCTGTGCGTCGCCTGGACCATGCAGGTCCGCCTGTTTTAAAGCTACAGCCAGCCGGTATGCCCAGCCAAACTGGCCATCGCGTCCGTAGCGCGTGGTTCGTAGCAGCACCGGCAGCCGCTGCCCCGCCTGGTAGTCCTGAGGAAGCCAGACATCAACGGCAATCTGCACGCCGTCGCGCATCTTGATATATAAAGCCGTGTCCCGGTGGACTCCTGCTGGAGTCTTCTCTTCTCCGGCGAGCTTTGTAAATGCGGCCAGAAATGCGACTATGGTCACGATCAGCACGGCTAGTCCGACAAGCCCGATAACAACACGCTTCGGCCACCGCTTTGGCTGTTCTGCTTTCATCTCTGCCTTCCTGGGCTGTCAAGAATATCCCGTGTCGAGTCGCCGGCCAAGGCCAGAACCCGGCGCCTCGCGGCAGAAATTCTAATCAGGCAGTTCAGAGTGTTCTGGCTCGCGCAGCCAGAGACTCCCGATTAGCGACATCGAATAGGCTAGGACCGCAACAGTGCCAGCTGAATAAGCTAACCGAGCTGCGGCGCCTCCGCCAGGCATGACGTTGGCGAGTTGGGTCGTGACGAGCGCCGCCGAAGCGCCCAACAATCGGCCCCCTATGTTCAACGCGAAGCTCTCTCCCGTGCCGCGCAGGTGGGTCGGGTACATGCGCGGCAGGTAATTCCCCCAAAGGCTAAACGCTCCATTCAGGAATAGGCCCGCGAGGAAGATTCCCAGCTTGAGAACGGCCAAACTGTGGGTGGCGGCGAAAAAGTAGGTCCAGGCGAACACGACCAAGCCGGGGACGAGGAAAATGTGCAAAAGGATCCGCTGCGTAGCGATTCGAACAACGAGAACGGCGAACACCAAACGCCCCGCAATCGTGCCGAGTTCCTGAAAAACTTGTACGCTGCTCACTGTTTGCTCTATCTGGCGGGGCAACATGCTGCGAACCTCGGGTAGCCCAGGCACCATGCGCGGCGTGTGCAGTATGACTCCTGACGCGAGAGCGTAACTGCACGCCACCAGCATGGTGCTCACCAACGTAGTCTTTCGCAGAGCTGGCCGGAAGATTTCGGCGACGCTAGGCCGTTTCAAAGTTCCCTGGGATTTTTTTTTCTGCCAGACCGTTGATTCGGGCAAGAATGGGCGCATGACGATGAGAGGAATCGCTGGTATGAGCCCTGACAGCAACGTGTACCGCCAGGCCTCGTGGCCCATCAGGATCGAGGGAAAACGTTCGGCATAGGTAACGGCGACGTAGTAGGCTCCCGTCGCCATGAGTCCTCCCAGGCCAATGGCTGATTGCGTATATCCCAGTGCGGATTCCCGTTGCTTGGGATTGGAAAACAGTTCAGCCACCCAGGCAACCCCAGCCACGTATTCGACACATACTCCGATGATGGTTGTACAGCGGAAAATCAAGAACTGAGGCAGTGTTGCGGCATAGGCAGTCGCGCACGCCGAAAGGGCATACACCAGGATGCTCCACACGAGGACTCGCCTGCGGCCAAGAAGGTCAGTCAAATAGCCTCCAAGGAGCCCAAACACGCCGCCACAAGCCAAGGGAACATAAAACAGCAGTCCCACCCAAAGATTGAACTCAGGAGTGCCTGGCTTGAGGCCCCCGAGGGCGATGAGTACTGGTCGCACAACCAGTGGCAGGATCACGATTTCGTACAGATCAAAGGCGAAGCCGAGGGCCGCGACTCCGCAGATGATCCACTGCCGAAGCTTCAAGCTGGCGAAAGCCGACTCCGCGGCCCGGGCGCCGCCAATCCACACGCGCGGTTTACCTGGTAACTCTTGCAATGGCCGTTCTCCATCGTCGTAGGATCGCCGCCGGAACACTGCCACCGCATTATTTCAATTCATGCAGTCTTGTGATACAAGTTCAAATATTTCAATAATTGTTGAGGTATTCTCAGCAATGGACTTTACCTCCCGCCAGTTTCGTGCTTTTTCGCTTGTCGCCCAGCATCGAAGTTTCTCGCGTGCCGCGGAAGCACTCTACATCACACCGTCCGGGTTGAGCGTTTTGATTCGAGAGTTGGAAACTCAACTCGGATTCCGTCTATTTGATCGCACGACACGCCATGTCGGCCTGACGAGTTCCGGTAGCGAACTGCTTGGAGTGGTCCGGCAAAGTCTCGAGAAGCTTGATGCCGCTGTATCCCGCGTCGGACAATCGGCAGCCGAAGCCAGCCACTTATTATCCGTTGGCGCGCCGCCTCTGGTCGCGGCCAACATACTCCCCGAAGCAATTAAGGAATTCCGAAGTAACCGGCCCGACCTCCGCATTCGCTTGTTCGATGTCGGCGGCGAGGCCCTCACGCGACTGGTTGAGGAAGGCAAACTGGATATGAGCGTGGGTGCGTTTTTTAAGCCAGCGCCTGGCATCCGCCGCACGCCCTTGTTTCGCTTTTCCTTGATGGTGATTCGCCCCGCCAGCGATCTGGCCTTGCGCCGTACGTCCACAACCTGGTCCGCGCTGAAAGGAGTGCCGCTGATCTCGCTGGCGCCCGGCAATCTGGTCCAGCAGTTCATCGACAGGCATCTAGCCCGCGCCGGTGTTTTCCTCCACCCGCGCGCCGTGTTCAACTATCTGGACACGATGATCGCCATGGTCGAGGCCGGCGAAGGCATTGCCATCATCCCGTCGTTCGTGTTGCCTGCCTGCCGCAATCGCAAAGTTGTGCTCAGCAGGCTGATCAACCCGGTTGTGAACTTGGACTTCTGCCGCATCAGCCTTCGAGGAAAGAAGCTGCCCCCAGGCGCGGACGACTTCACCTCTTTTTTGCGAGCCTATATCGCCCGGTGGGCCGGCAGCGCAGGCATTTTGTAGCCAGACAGGTTTTTGGCGAACCTTAGTGGGGAGGGCGGCGTTCGGCGAGTCATCGATAAGTTTGGCTGGGGACAAACGCGCTCGTTGTTCGATACTTACTTGGTGGATGCTTGTCGGCAAACTAGACGCTACCTGGAAGCGGACTTCTGAGAACATGGCGTGTTTCCGCTCCTAACGTTTCTGTCAGTGCTTACAATGGTTTTGTCTCGCTCAAGAGCAGGGAATTCAAAACCGGAAACCGCCAAATGTGCAAATCCCTAAACTGGGAATAACCCGGCTTTCCTCGGTTTCCGCCCATGTTAATGCCGAGTGAATTGCCTAACTGGTTACTATTCAGGGCCTTAGGGGCTGGAAATGCCACGCCGCAAAACCACCAACAAATCTTTACCGGCAGGAATTTTTCTCGCAGTCTGCAATTCCACAAGCTTTTCCACAGTGAGCGAGCTGTTCTGCAACTCGAAGCGGCTAAGGTAGTTACGGAACAGAACTACAGTAATTCCTGTATTTGCTGGGCGTCATTCCTCCGGCGCCAATCCGCCCTCCACCATCGTTTCGAATCTGGTGCAACTCTTCAGGAAGGCAAGATTGACCCTGCCGATCGGTCCGTTGCGCTGCTTGCCAATAATAATCTCGGCCTTGCCTTGGAGGTCAGGGTCGTCCTGCTTGTAAACTTCTTCGCGGAAGATAAACATCACCAGGTCGGCGTCTTGCTCGATCGATCCCGACTCCCGCAGATCGGCCAGTTGTGGACGATGATCGCCGCCGCGGCTCTCCGGCGCGCGGCTCAACTGCGAAAGCGCAATCACCGGCACGCTAAGCTCCTTGGCCAGCGCTTTCAATCCGCGCGAAATCGCCGATACTTCCTGCGTTCGATTTTCGTACCGTTTGCTCCCGCCGGACATGAGCTGCAGATAATCCACGATAATCAAGTCGAGCTTTCCCTGCGACTGCTTCAACCGCCGCGCCTTCGCGCGCATCTCGCTGAGCGAAATGCCGGGAGTGTCATCGATAAAAATAGGAGCGTGCGCCAACTGCTCCATGGCACGCACCACCTTGCGCGTGTCGTCCTGCCAGAGCGAACCCGTGCGCATCTTGTGCGCATCCACCCTGGCCTGCGAACAAAGCAAACGCATCAGCAGCGCCTCCCGCGACATTTCCAGCGAGAACACTCCGACGACTTGCTGGTCTTCGACCGCCGCATTCTCCGCGATGTTCATCGCGAACGCCGTTTTGCCCATCGAAGGCCGCGCTGCGATGATGATCAAATCCGAGCGCTGCAGTCCGCTCGTCATTTCATCCAGATCGGTATAGTGCGTGGCCAGTCCGGTGATGCGCTGGCCGCGTTGCAGCAGCGCATCGACCGATCCGAACGATTCTCGAACGATCTCCTGCACCCCCATGAAGCCGCGCCCGATGCGCTTCTCCGAAAGCTGGAAGATTGCCGCCTCGCAGTCGTTCAGCACCTCCTCGGCGGCATCCGACTGATCCGCCGCTCGCGCAATCGCCGTGTTCGCCGCGTAAATCAATCCCCTCAGCAGCGCCTTGTCGCGGACGATCTTGACGTAATGCTCAATGCTGGGGCGGTCCGGAACTCCGTGCAGCAGGCTGGAAACGTATCCCACGTCGCCGATCGGCTGCAGGTCCTTGTGGCGGTCAAGCTCCTCGATCAACGTGATCATGTCGATCGGCCGCGAAGACTCCGCCAGATCCACCATGCGCGAATAAATGCGCCGGTGCGAATCGAGAGAAAAATCCTCGACGCGCAGATGTTCGGCAGCCTGGTTGTAGGCAAAGTTGTCGAGCAGAATCGCGCCCAGAATCGAGCGCTCCGCTTCTACGTTCGCGGGAAGAGTGCTGATGCTGTAATCAGTCGTTGCCACGCTAAGTGTGTTCCCCAGTTTCTTGAAACGCCACTCGCACCTTAACCCGGCGCAGGTTGTGAATGCGATGCGCGCGCTTCGGAAAACTCAGCTCGATTTAAAAAAATCTGGCCCGAGCCTCGTCGAAGGTTCCGCGGGGATATTTGCATCAACCATAGGAGAACAAATGGCGAAGAAGAAGTCAAACCCACAAAACAAATGCGGCCCGAGGCCAGCCACCTCGAGCCGCACCGTTCGCGGATCTTTCATCTTGTCCTCTCGCCGCTTAGGAGCAGCGAGACGATGCTACTAGTCCGACAGCGCCCACAAGGAGTGCCACATTTCCCAGTATGGCCGCAGCTCGGGCGATTCCTAGAACCGCCTTTCTGCAACCTGCGGTAGACTGGCTAAACTTCCCGCTCAAGGAACCGGAAGTGGAGGAGGCCGCAATGCCTGGGCAACCGGCACGCACTCACGTGCGCTCCCGAATTACCCCCGGCAATTCACCCTCGAGAATTGCCTGTCTTCCACCAGCCCACCGCATTTCATCGCTCGACAAAATCGAAAGATCCAACGTTTTCGATGCATTCACTGTGAAGCACAACGTTGCACGGCGCAACACTAAAACATTTCTCTATTGTGCAGAAGCTGTGGACGATGAGACTTCCCTGTGGAAGGCTGAGGAAAAACGCGCAGGAATCGCGGCACGATAAATGTGAGGCTGATCCACCTCAATAACTTAGACGCTGTAAAGAAATAGGTGTCCGTTTTATTCGCTCCACCCCGTCGAGAATTCTTCAGCACAACCTTGAATACTGTCGATGCGGCCCACGGTGGAGTTCGGGCCGGGATCGAGCAGGCGCCATGCCTCACGATAGTTCTCGTATTTGGATTTCGGCGACTTGGGGAAGAGCGTTATGCAGTCTCTGCCGCAAGTCATGTCCTCTGGAATGATCTACCAGGCGTTCTCTTGAACTACGTAGGCGGCAAGAAAGTCGAAGGAACCGGGGCGGATATGGTTTATGGCCGCCACGCACAGTACAGACATAGCCGGTGCCTAATTCGGCGATGGTGGATTTGACCTGCACGCACACGAAGTGGCGGGGGCGTCCGACGATGAAGTCATAGCTCCGCATCTCTCCCCACGGTTTACTGATGGGAATTCCAAGCTCGGTGGCGCGCGTCATGAAGACCATTTCGGCCCACTCGCCGCGAAGTTTCTTGTCGATGATTTTCGGTGTCCGCTTTTTCCGGTTCTTCCAGTCTTTCGGGTTTGTCATGACGCGCTACCTCAGAACGAAAAAGGCGGCATTCGGTTGAAAATTCGCGAACGCCGCCATATTTATTCATTGGACAGCCATTCGCAAACGAAGGCAATAAAAATTCTAAGAAAAAAGTGGTGGCGATTCCCAAAATGGGAATCTGCTTTGTGTGAAGCGCGGGGCATCCGATAGACTTTAAAGAGGTGCGGCGATGAGCAAGGGAACGTATCTGTTAAAACTTCCAGTCTCCATCAAGAAGGCGGCGCAGCGGCTTGCGAAAGAGGATGGCGTCTCCTTAAATCAGTGGATTGCCTCGGCCGTCGCGCAAAAGGTGGGGGTCGTTGAGACCGCGGCTGATTTCTTCAAGAAGCGAGCCGGAAAGGCAACTGGAGCGGGCTTGATGAGGTTTCTGCGTACTGCGCCCAAGACTGCGCCTGAGCCGGGAGATGAACTGCGGTGAGCATGCATAATCCACCCCACCCCGGTCAAGTTCTGCGCGAATATCTGGGCGAACTGGCCGTGAACCACGGCAGCGGCCCATCTGCGGACTACGCGCGTGACGCTCTCGCGCGGGCTCAACGGCAAGGCGGGAATCTCCGCCGCCATGGCCATCCGGCTAGCGCCCGCCCTCGGCACCACGCCAGAGCTGTGGATGAATATGCAGCCGCAGTACGATTTGTGGCGGGCTCTGCAGGCTCGGCGACCGGCAGTGCGCAGATTCACAAACGCCTCCACCGAACCAAGGCGGAGTCCTAAGACGGGCCTCACGCGTCGGTTTCGGGGCTGACCTCGCAGGTAGCAAAAGCGTAGATCTGAGGCGAACCCGAAGCGCTGACATCTAGCCCGAAAAGACCGTCCCGCTTTTCAGGATCGTCTTCGCGCTGCGCCCGGGCGGCGGCGATTCTCTTTCGTTCGCTCCTGAAGGGTCCTTCAAGGCGAGGTTCGACGTCATCCTCAACAACGACAAGCCAGCGAGCCATCCTTCCTCCTGTTTCCCCGCCTTCTTCGGACTTCGGCTAGCTTCGCCGCCGGCCGTCAAGAACTCATAGCAAGCGAGCCTTCGACAAGCGTTCGTGCGACTCCAGAACGTTAGCATATTCGAGGAAGCTGCACAGTTCGGTCAACCCGCTCTTCTCGAATGTCGGGCGACGCAACTGCCGCGCGAATAAATCTCGCCTTGTGTCGTTGGACACCACGGAGAACCGCGACACCTTCGGGTCGATCAGCAGAATATCGTTGAAGCGCAGCAGTCCCGAGTAGACAGGAGTTGAATGCTCAACCTCGTAGAGGCCCTCCACGGTATTCCGGCCACTTCCGACCCAAACGACGTCAATCTCAGAGAGAATGGAGCGAACTCTCTCGAAACCTGACGGGATGGTTGAGCGAAGCGGAAATCGCTCCGTCAGGGACCAATCCAATCGGCCGACATCGCCATCTGGGACCCAGATGTCGTATCCCTTAAGATGCCCGAGACCTGCTAGTAGCGTTTGCACCTGGGAGTGCGAAAGGTCGCGAGCTTGACGTAACCGCTCGGGGTCCATAGTGCCTTCGAGTGCTCCCAGCCCAACGTATCCCTCAACGTTGAGCGGCCTTGGCGAGCAATGTAAAGCTGCAGCGCCCCTTCCGTGTAGAGTTGCACCTTATACTGTCCGTCCCGGGCGGTATCCGCGTTGTGAAAAACCTCCTCGAAATCCGCGTAAGGAATGAAGAGCGGAGGCGAACCGTCCCCCAGCAGCAGGCACAGGTAGGAGTTATGACCCTCCAGTTGTCGAAGGTCGACCTCGCGGAGCCCGAAAAACGTGCGGCCACCTGCATGCACCTTCGAGTAACGAAAGTAGATTCGTGCGGCCTCATCGCCGACGACCAAAAGAGACTCGCTGCCCTTCAACTTTCGCGTCGCTCCAAAGCGTCGCTGAAGTAACTCGATTACCTGAGACCTATAAGGACTGGCCATTGCCCAGAGTGTATAGCACACTATCGGCACCGTCGCTACGTCGGCCGACGAAAATGGCTCAGGCAGCACGCAGCTTGCGCAAGAGCGAGGGATGGTATTTTGTAGCCCCCAGAAAGCCAAAGCCCCGAGCTTGGGCTCGAGGCTTCAAAGTTGATACCGAACGCTGTCCGTCACCTTTAATGATAAGGCACTGTGCGGTTCTGTCAAGCAGTTTCGTTGTAGTCGAGCGACCGCGGAAGGCGAGGGACTCGAACCCTAGTGGCTAATAGCCACTCGACTGTTTGACGGACAGCGTCCAGTACCCACTGGCAACGCCCTCCAAACACCATCCGCCCGTAACAATTGTATGGGCTGCGTCGTCCGCAGAAGAAAACACCGCCCTCAATATTTTGGAACTAATGCCGAATTGGGAATACACCCGGTGCGCCAAACAAAAAGGCACGACCGAAGCCGTGCCCCCTGAAGGGTTCTCCAGGTGACTCTGTGTCTCCGTGGTGAAAGTTCCTAGTCTCTAACCCCATCCATAAACGCCCGCAGCTTCCGCGACCTCGACGGATGCCTCAGCTTCCGCAGCGCCTTGGCTTCGATCTGGCGGATGCGTTCGCGGGTTACGGCAAACGACTGGCCGACCTCTTCGAGAGTGTGCTCGCTGCCGTCTTCGAGGCCGAAGCGCATCTTGATTACTTTTTCTTCGCGCGGGGTCAGCGTGCGCAGGACCTGTCCCGTCTGGTCCTTGAGGTTCACATTGATCACGGCTTCGGCCGGAGAAACTACGGCGCGGTCTTCGATGAAGTCGCCGAGATGCGAATCTTCTTCTTCGCCAATCGGCGTTTCAAGAGAGATCGGCTCCTGCGCGATCTTCAGAACTTTGCGCACTTTCGCCACTGGAATGTCCATGCGCTTGGCGATCTCTTCACTGGTAGGTTCGCGTCCCAGTTCCTGCACCAGTTGCCGCGAGGTTCGGATCAGCTTATTGATCGTCTCGATCATGTGCACTGGGATACGAATCGTACGTGCCTGATCAGCAATGGCACGAGTGATCGCCTGCCGGATCCACCACGTGGCATAAGTAGAAAACTTATAGCCACGGCGATATTCGAACTTGTCGACCGCCTTCATCAGGCCGATGTTGCCTTCCTGAATCAAGTCGAGAAACTGCAAGCCGCGGTTGGTGTACTTTTTCGCGATGGAAACGACGAGACGCAGGTTGGCTTCGATCAGCTCGCGCTTGGCCTGCTCGGCGTCCATGTCGCCCTGGATGATTTCGCGCTGCGTGCGCTTGATCTCCTGGAACAGGAGTCCGGCTTCGGCTTCAAGCTTTTCAATCTCGCTTCTTACCGCGCGGGCCTGGCGGCGATATTCTTTTTTTTGATCTTCGCTGCGGGTGGCGTCGGCTTTGCGCTCCAGATTCCCGGCCTGCCGGTCGAGCGAACGCATGCTGTCGACGGTTTTGTTGACGCGGTCAATCAGGCGCTTGCGCTCGGCATTGGTGAAGCCCAGCTTGCGTACAGCTCGTGACACGCGCACAATTCCGCGGGCCAGATTGCGGCGGGCCCGGCGATGATCCTTCGGACGCTTCTTCTGCGACACCGTCGCGTATTTTTCCTGCAGGACCGCGACCTTCTTATACAGCTTGGCCATGTCGTCGATCTTGCCGGTGAACTCGTTCAGGCGGTTCTGCAGGATTTCGTCGGTGATTTCTTCCTCGTCGAAGGTGACGACTTCCTTGATGGACCTCACCCCCTTCTTGAGGTCTTCGCCCATGGCGAGCAAGTCATGAATGACTATGGGCGAGCGGGAGAGGGCTTTGAGTACGCGGATCTGTCCGCGCTCGATGCGCTTGGCAATTTCCACTTC
>Ga0070765_100002663_pt1 | contig 11267 bp, 10 predicted proteins | sample HubBroMetageWFT5_FD_71516 | JGI IMG/M metagenome (GOLD analysis project Ga0070765, IMG submission 71516) | Warmed and freeze-thawed soil microbial communities from the Hubbard Brook experimental Forest, New Hampshire - Hubbard Brook CCASE Soil... | ecosystem: Environmental > Terrestrial > Soil... | reverse complement strand
ATCACGGGACCCAGGAAGCGATCCCAGCGGCCGACGGTGGGGCTTCGCTCGCGCTCGGTTAGCGCCGCGCCTCAAGCGCTCGGTTAGCGCCGCGCCTCTGAGCGCTCGGTTAGCGCCGCGCCTCTGAGCGCTCGATTAGCGCCGGGCCTCCAAGACCAGGTTGAACGGCGTCTCGGTTGCGCGCCGGAAGCGGGTGAAGCCGCCGGCGGTCACAACCTCGCGCAACCGCGCCTCGCCGGCCTGGGCGCCGAGCGCGAGACCGACCTCCTGGTCGCGAGAGGCCGGCGTGCACACGAGCGTCGAGGCGCCGTAGAACACCCGACCGACCGGGTTGAGGTTGTCCTCGAGCCGGTCCCCGGCGTAGGGCTCGACGATCAGCCATGTGCCGTCCGGCGCGAGGCTCCCCAGAACGTGGGCGGCGGCGCCGACGGGGTCGCCCATGTCGTGCAGACAGTCGAACATGCACACGAGGTCGTACCCGTCCCCGGGGTACTCCTTGGCGGCCGCGACCTCGAACCCGACCCGGTCATCGTCTAGACCCGCTTCCGCGGCGGCGGCGCGGGCGTGCCCGATCGACGCGTCGTGGTAGTCGAAGCCGACGAACTCCGAGCGCGGGAACGCCTGCGCCATCAGGATCGTCGACGCGCCGTGTCCGCACCCGACATCGGCAACGCGCGCCCCCGCTTGCAACTTGTCCCCGACCCCGTCGAGCGCGGGGATCCACGACGACACGAGGTTGGCCGCGTACCCCGGGCGGAAGAACCGCTCGGTCCCGCTGAACAGATCGTCGTGGTGCTCGTGCCAGCCCACTCCGTGACGCCCGACGAACGCCTGCTCGATCTTCTCCCCGTCCTTGACGAGCGCGGTGGCGAGCTGGAATGCGCCTGGCACGAACGCCGGACTTCCCTCCTGGGCGAGCGCCAGCGACTGCTCGGGCGAGAGGAAGAACTGCTCGTGGTTCGGGTCGTAGCTGACGTATCCGCCGGCGGCCTGGTTCGAGAGCCACTCGCGCACGTAGCGCTCGTCGGTCCCCGTCCGCGCGGCCAGCTCCGAAGCGGTGACCGCACCGCCGTCGGCCATCGCCCGGTACAACCCGAGCCGATCACCGATGACCACCAGCGCCGCGCTCAGCGCGGCGCCCAGGTCTCCTACGAACCGGCCGAGGAACTCATCGAGCCGGCCCTGATCGATCTCCTGCGTGGTGGCCGACATGGGTCATGCCTCGTCCCACACCTCGAGCACGCTCTGCGCGGAGATCACTCCGCCGTCGAGCTCGATCACGGTGGAGCACAGAACGTTGGTCCCGTCCGGATACCGGCAGGCCTGGGTGTAGGCCGCGCCGCTGTCGTCGTGCACGCGATGCTGGACCTTGTGGGTCATGTCGCGGCTGTACATGTCCTCGAGCCAGCCCTTGATCTCCTCCCGCGTGCGCAGCACTCGCGGCTCACCCGGCTGAGAGACCTTGTTGGTGATCGTTACGACCGCATCCGGCCCGTACATCGAAAACTGGGTCGCGGCGTCGCGTTCCTCGGCCGCCCGCGTGAAGCGATCGAGATCGAACGTGGTGATGGTGCCCATGGCCCCCTCCTGTTATGTTGTTACCTACCTACTAGTAGGTAAAGGTTCCCGATGAGCGCAACTTACCTATTGGTAGGTAAACTGTCAAGCCCAAGAGATAACGTCCGGAGAAACATGGCCGTCGCCCGCCCCAAGAAAGAACAGCCCCGCACTGCAGAGCGCATCCTCGACATCGCCGAGCGGCTGGTCCAGGTGCGCGGGTTCAACAACTTCAGCTACGCCGACATCGCCACCGAGCTCGGCGTCACCAAGGCCAGCCTCCACTACCACTATCCGGGCAAGGCAGAGCTCGGTCAGGCGCTGATCACCCGCTACTCCGAGCGGTTCTCGGAGGCGCTCGACCAGATCGATCGCGACCTCCCGGACGCTCGTGCCAGGCTCGAGGCCTACGCGAACCTCTATGCCGAGGTGCTGCGGGGCAAGCGCATGTGCATGTGCGGGATCCTCGCGGCCGAGTACCAGACACTGCCCAAGCCGATGCGCACCGCGGTGATCCGCTTCTTTGACGAGAACCAGCGGTGGCTGGCGGAGCTTCTCACCGAGGGCGAGGCGGACCACACGCTGAAGTTCACGGGCGCCCCGGGGGACGTCGCCCAGGGGATCCTGAGCACGCTCGAGGGCGCGATGCTGGTAGCTCGCCCCTACGGCGACCTCGGGCGATTCAACGCCGCGGCGGGTCAGTTGCTGGCGGGCCTTAGCGCGTGAGCCAGCGGGCTCTACGCGAGCCCCCGTACGGCGCGCCACAGCTTCTCAGCCGTGAACGGCGGGTCCGGTGCCGGGCGTCCGAGAGCGTCCGCGACCGCGTTCGCGATCGCCGCCGGCGTACCGATCGCGCCGCCCTCGCCGATCCCCTTGGCCCCGAGCGGATTCAACGGAGTGGGCGTCTGCACGAAGTCCGAGGCGATCGGGGGCACCTCGGCGGCGCTGGGCAGGCTGTACTCGATGAACGACGCGTTTCGCGGCTGACCATCGACGTCGTGCACGACTTCCTCCATCAGAACCGCGCCGAGGCCCTGGACGATGCCGCCGTGGACCTGCCCTTCGGCCAGAAGGGGGTTGACGATCGTGCCGGCGTCGTCGACCGCAGCGAGCCGCCGGACCGTCAGCGCGCCGGTCTCGCGCTCGATCTCGACCACCGCCGCGTAGGCGCCGGAGCCGAACACGAGGTCGGACTCGAACCGCGCCTCGGCCTCGAGGCCCGCGGCGGCCTTGGTCCACGGGACCGCGCGACCATCCGGCCCGACCCACTCCCGCCCTACGCGGCTGACCTCCTCGACCCGGCAGTCCAGCAGTCGCGCGGCCACGCGTGTGGCGGACTCCAGAATCCGCGCGCTCGCCTGCACCAACGCCGAGCCGCCCATGGCCACCGAGCGGCTGGCGAATGTCCCGACGCCCGGGATCTCGCCGAACCGAAGCTCGACATCGCCGACTTCGATTCCGAGACGATCCGCCACGATCTGCGCAAACGTGGTCTCGTGTCCCTGACCGTGTGGGCATGATCCGCTTTGGGCGACGACGCGGCCATCGCTGCCTACGGACACCCGCGCGCCTTCCCAGTTGCCGCCCGCACGTTCCACATACATAGCCACCCCGGTTCCCAGCAGCGGTCCGCGCTCGGGCTGAACCAGTTCGAGCGCCCGATCAAGGCAGCGACCGTAATCGCCCGAGTCGTACGTCCAACCCAGGGCGCTCCGGTGTGGGAGGAAGCGGATCAGGTTGCGGCGGCGAACCTCGGCCGGCTCTAGCCCCAGCTCGCGCGCCGCCCGGTCGACGGTCAGCTCGAGCAGGTACGCGGCCTCGGGCCGGCCGGCGCCGCGGTACGGGCCGGTCGGCACCTTGTCGGTGCGCGCTCCGCGCACCGAGATGGCCGCGACAGGAATGTCGTAGCAGCCGGTCATCAGCATCGCGGTGGTGTGCGGCGGGATCGCCGTGGTCGGCAGCAGGTACGCCCCCAGGTCGGCCAGAATCGAGGCGCGCACCGCCAGGATCCGCCCCCCTGTATCAAGCGCTAGCTCGACCGACGCCTCGACTCCACGTCCCTGGTAAGCGCCCAGGAAGTTCTCCACCCGGTCCTCGACCCACTTGAGCGGTCGGCCCAGCTCCATGGCGGCGAGCGCGACCGTCACCGCTTCGACCGCAAGCGCGCCCTTGCTGCCGAAGGCGCCGCCCACATCGGGAACGACCACTCGGATTCGCTCCGGCGGGCGATCCAGGGCGTGGGCGAGCTGGGACAGCGGCCGGTGGGGATCCTGGGCCGAGAGCCAGACGGTGAGCAGGTCACGGGCGTCATCGTGGGCGGCCACTACGCCGCGCGGCTCGATTGGCGCGGCCACCAGCCGCGGGATCCGGTAGCGGGCTTGGGTCCGATGCGCCGCGGCGGCCAGCGCTGCCTCCACGTCGCCCGCGCTGCGCTCCCAGCGCATCAGCGCCTCCGGCGCATCGCGCGGATCGACCACCGCGTCGGCCGGCTCATACACGACCTCGACCCGCTCGGCGGCATCCACGGCCTGCGCCCGGGACTCCGCCACCACCGCCGCGACGGGCTGACCGGCGTAGCGAACCTCGTCCGCGGCCAGGATCGGATGCGGCGCATCGGCGACCTCGGCGCCCTCGGGCGCGATCACCGGCGGTGGCCGCGTCCGGCCTGCGAGGTCCGCTGCGGTGAACACGCGCAAGAGGCCGGGGGCGCTCGACGGTGCACGCATGTCGACGATCCGCGCCCGCGCATGATCGCTGCGCACAAACGCCACGTGAGCCAGCCCCGGCGGCGCGAGATCGTCGACGTAGCGGCCGGCGCCACGCACGAGCGGGAGATCCTCGCGCCGGCGGAGCGGCTCGCCGATCATCGAACGGACGCGAGCTGCTCAGCCATCCAGTCGGCCACGAGCGGCCGGTACCGGTACGGGATGTTGCTGCACACGTGCGTGCCTTCCTCGTACAGCACGAACGTCCCATTCGGCGTCTCGCGCGCCGCCCGCTCCGTCTGTTGCCAGGGAATGATGCGGTCGAGTCCGCCGGTGACGTAGAGCGCCGGCTGCGTCAGCCCGCCGAGCACGCCGGCCAGGTTGAGAGCTTCCGCGTTGGCACGGGCTTCGTCCTCGTCGTGCGCGCCCGACTTCACCGTGAACGCCTCGCGGGTGAGCGGCGGCAGCTGGTCCCACACCTCGCCGAAGTTGTAGGAGCCGCTGATCCCGGCGACCGCGCGGATGCGGGGCTCGAACGCGGCGGCGCGCGGCGCGTAGTACCCGCCGAGGCTGACCCCCGCGGCGCCGATGCGCTCGAGATCGAGGCCGGCGTCCGCCCCGTCGAGGCCTCCGCCCGCCCCGTCGAGGCCGCCGTCCGCGCGGCGACCCAGGACATCGAGCATCGCGGCGACAGCGACCTCGTAGTCGTGGCGGATCGGCAGGGTGAAGCCGGCCTCGCCCTGGCCGGGGCCGTCCATCGACAGCGTCGCCATTCCGCGCTCGAGGAACGCATTCTCCCAGTGGAAGAACTCCTCCTTGGTGGAGTCGAGGCCCGGGATCAAGACGACGAGCGGTGGGCGCTCGGCGCTCGGACGGCGCAGATTGGCCGCGAGCTTGCCCTCGCCCAGCGTCGCCTCGATTCGCTCGGCGGTCGGGTCCAGAAACGAGTGGGCCTTGGCCATCGCGGCGATCGCGCGCTCGGTCACCGCGCGGTGGGCGGCGGCGTCGAGGACCCACACGAACTTGCCGAAGTGCAGGCAAATCGCTGCATGCAGGTAGGCCTCCCCGGCGCTCCAGCCTCGGCCCGCGCTCTCGGCGTCCTCGGCGAGCTCAAGGTGCTCGTCGGCGACCGCCACCCAGGCGTCGAGCCAGTCCTCCCAGCGCTCGATCCGCCCGGTGGTCCGGACGAAGTCGTTGTAGTCGACCCCCATCGCGATGAAGCGGGGCGCCCAGTGATCGACGGCGGCCCGTACCCTCGGGTCGGCCGCGGTCATGACGCCGGCGCGGGGCGGGCGGGGTCCGATACCGCGCCGCCGAGGTACAGCGCCCCGATCTCCGGGTGCTCCAGGATCTCGCGGCCGGTGCCGGTGAGCCGGACCTTGCCGTTCTCGAGCACCAGCCCGTGGGTGCTCAGCCTAAGCCCGGCGCGCGCGTTCTGCTCGACGAGCAGGATCGTCCGCCCCTGCTCGTTCATCAGCCGGATCATCCGAAAGACGATCTTGCGAGTCGGCGGATCGAGGCCGATCGACGGCTCGTCGAGGACGATGAGCGCGGGATCGAGCATCAGGCTGCGGGCAAGCTCCACGAGCCGCTGCTGGCCTCCCGAGAGGCTGCCGGCCTTGTCGTGCGCGCGCTCGCGGACGAGCGGGAACAGCTCCTCGACCTCGCCATAGCGGCGCCTGACCACCGCCGAGTCGCGCACCGTGTAAGCCCCCATCTCGACGTTCTCGTGCACGGTCATGTCTGGAAACAGGCTGTGCGCCTGCGGGACCAGCACGATCCCCTTGGCCAGCACCTGGCGCGGCGCGAGCCCGACCAAGGAGTCGCCCTGGAACGCGATCGCGCCGCGACGGGGCCTGAGAACGCCGCTGATCGTCGCCAGCAGCGTAGATTTGCCGGCGCCGTTTGGGCCGACGATGCACATGATCTCCCGCTCGGAGACGGTAAACGAGACCTCCTTGAGGATGTCGCCACCGCCGTAGCCGGCGGTGACGCCGTCGAGCGCGAGGATCACGTTCCCGCGCGGACCCGATCCGTTTGGCCCCCTAGAAGTCATCGTCGTCGCCTCCGCCGAGATAGGCGTCGAGCACCGCGGGATTGGCCCGGACCTCCTCCGGCGTTCCATTGACGAGCGTCCGCCCCTGGTGGAGCACCGTGACCTCGTGGCACAGCCCCATCACGAACTCCATGTTGTGCTCGACGACGAGAAACGTCTTGCCGGCGCGGTTCAGTTCGCGGATGCGCTCGGACAGCTGCTCGATCAGGACCGGGTTGACGCCCGCGGTCGGCTCATCGAGCAGCAGCACCGCGGGATCGGCGACCAGCAGCGACGCGAGTTCCAGAAGCTTCCGCTGCCCATAGGAGAGGTTGCCGGCCGGGCTGTTCGCGAGCCGCCCGAGCCCGACGAACTCGAGCATCTCGAGCGCGCGGTCGTGTTCGGCCGCCGAGCCCGCCCGCCGGGCCACGCTGCGCAGCCAGCCCTCGTGCCGTTGCGTCGCCACCAGGATGTTCTCGAGCACGGTCAGGCGGAAGAACAGCCGGGTGATCTGGAATGTCCGGCCGACTCCCAGCCCGAACACCTTCTCGGGCGTCGCGCCGGTGATCGCCGTGCCGTCGAACCGGATCTCGCCCGCGGTCGGGCGCTCATACCCGGTCATCACGTTGAACAGCGTGGTCTTGCCCGAACCGTTTGGCCCGATCAGCCCGGAGATCGACCCCTTCGGCACCGACAGCGAGCACTCGCTCAGCGCCTGCAGACCGCCGAACGACTTGCAGACGCCGTCGGCCTCGATCAGCGTGCTCATCGCGCTCCCGCCGCCTTGACCACGTCGGCCGTCCGGTCTCCCCCGCCCTCCTCGGTAGCCCGGTCCTGAGCTCCACCGCGAGTCCGCCACCGCCGGATCAGATCCTCGACGCTGGGGATCAGACCACGCGGGAGCAGCAGGATGACTGCGAGGAACAGGCCGCCGTAGATGATCAGATAGACCTGGCTCGCCCCCGACTGCACGGTGAAGTACTGCTGCAGCGACTCGAGCACGAGCGCTCCGAGAAGTGGCCCCCACACCGTCCCGAGGCCACCGATGAACGCCATGAGCGCGATCGACAGGTCAAACAGCGGGTCGAACGCGAACTGGGGGAAGATCTGGCCCAGGAAGTAGGCGTACACCCCGCCGACCATCCCGATCGGAATCGCCGACAGCACGAACGCCGAGAGCTTGACGCGACCGACGCGGACGCCGAGCCCGCGGGCACGCTCCTCGTCGTCGCGAATCGCGAACAGCTGAAGCCCGAAGCGCGACCGGCGCACGAGCCATGACAGCAAGACCGTCGCGACCAGGATCACCGCGGCCACGTAATAGAAGTGGTCGTTGTAGCTCGCGGCCGACCACAGCGGGGTCGGCGGCTGCAGGCCCGACGAGCCGCCGGTGAACGCGAAGTTGGATGCGGCCAGCTGAAAGATGAACATGAACGCGATCGTGATCACCACGAACGTGTGGCGGCGCGCCCGCAGCGCGATCACCCCCGTCGGGATCGCGACCAGGCCGGCGATGATGCCGGCAACGGGGACGAGTGCGAAGACCCCCCACCCCGCGGCGAACCCGAGGTGGTTGGCCAGCAGCGTCAGCGCGTACGCACCGACCCCGAAGTAGACCGCGTGGCCCAGGGCGATGTATCCGGAGTAGCCGCTGAACATGTTCCAGGAGGACGCGGCGACCATGAAGATCAGCGTGAACACCGCGATCGAGGTCGTCGTCGGGTTCGAGAACACGAGCGGAAACACGCCGAGGATCACGATCGCGACCCCGACCAGCAGCGCTCGGAACGGAAGGCGTGCCGTCACGCGACCCTCGCCGCAGGCTTCATGGCTTCATTGAGCCCGAACGGCCGCTCTCCCGAACAGGCCGTTCGGCATGAACGAGAGCACGACGATCAGCGACGCGTAGTACACGAGCGTCGCCCACACCGGCGACCACACGACTGCGACAACGTCCTCGAGCGTGACCATGAACACCGCGGCGACGAGCGCACCGCCGATGCTGCCGAGGCCGCCCAGGATCACGATCGAGAGCAAGCGCGAGATCAGGTCGTAGCCGCTGCTCGGGTTGAACGAATTCGTCGCGCCGAACACCATCCCGCCGGCCGCCGTCACCGACACGCCGATCCCGACCGAGAGGGCGCGCACGCGGTTCACGTTCACCCCGATCAGCTCGGCAGCGCTGCGGTTCTGGAGTGAACCGCGCACGCCCCGCCCGAAATGAGTTCGATACAGGATGTAATAGAGGACGCCGAGGAGAACCAGCGCGAGCAGGAAGCCGAACACGTAAATGTAAGGCAGGTAGAACCCGAGCAGATGGAAGCTCGAGTTGATGTACGAGGCTTGGAGCTGGACGAAATCCGCCCCGAAGATGACACTCAGAATGCCCTCGATGATGATCGCCACCGCGTAGGTCACGAGGATTGACATCGCGGTCCGTTCCTGGTCCCGCAGCCGGCGCATGAACGCCCACTCGATGAACACGCCGAGCACGAAGAACGCCGGGATCGTGATGATCAGGCCGAGGAACAGGTCGATCCCGAGGTGCACCGACAGCACATAGCTCATGTACGCGCCGAGCACGATCAGCGCGCCCTGGGCGATGTTGATGATGTCCATCACGCCGAAGATCAGCGTGAGCCCGGCGGCCATCAGGGCATAGACGCCTCCGGTGAGGATCCCGTCGATGACCGCCTTGGCAAGCGAGGAGGCGTTCACGATCCCCAGTTGGGCTTCGGATACGTGGCCGCCTTGGACCCCGAGGCCCCGACCGGCAGCACCTGAACCTGATTACCCTTCTGCCACTGGAACACGAACGCAGCCGCCGCACCGTTCTCACCTAATGAGTTGAATTTCACCGGTCCCTGGACGGTGTTAAGGGTCACGCCGCTGTGCAGGTAGGCGATGATCTTCGAGTTGTCGAGGCTGTGCGTGGCGGCCACAGCCTGCGCCACCGCCTGGCCGACCGAGTACGCCTCGGCCACGTCGGCGCCGACATCCGCGGCAGTCCCGCCGTACTTGGCAACGTACTCATTGACCATATTCTGGCTCTGCGCATTGGCGTAGCCGGGATACCAGCCGTTGGGGTACATGATCGCCTCGGCGTTGGCGTTGCCACCGACTGCCTTGACGAACGGGGCCCCCTGGTCCGGGCCCGCGGTCGCGATGAACGACTTGGGGTTGTAGTGCTGCTGGATGAACGCGTGGACGAACGCGGACACCGTCGGCACGTCGACCGACCCGAGCACGACCGCCTCGGCTTTGCTGCTCGCCACCGCGGTCGCGATCGGCGTGTAGTCGGTGACCTCGGCGGGGAACACCTTGTTGTAGACGGTCTTGATCCCGGCCGCCTGCATGATCTTCTGGGCGAGCGGGATCTGCGGTTGCGTGAACGGATCGTCGCTCGTCGCGTACGCGGCCGTCTTCGGCCGCTCCGAGGCGGGCAGCGACGCGATCCACTTTGCGTACGGGACCAGGTTGTCGACGACCGGCAGGCTGACGTCGAAGATGTTCTTGAGGCCGTTGCCGAACGCCGCCGGCGCCCCGCCAGCGCCCTCGACGAACGCATAGCCGAAGCGGTTGACGACCTTCGAGGCCGGCACGGTCAGGAGCGTCGAGAACGGACCGAACACGAGCTGATCGTGGTCGGATGAGATCAGCTTCTGGTAGTTGGTCACGACCTGCGCCGGGCTCGAGGCGTCGGAGACGATGTCGAGCTTCACGGGGTGTCCCATCAGGCCCCCCGCCTTGTTCTGGTCGGCGGCCCACAACGTGTAGCCCTTCTGGAAGTTCTGGCCGTCAGACGCGAAGTCGCCCGACAGCGACAGCGACGTGCCGATCGTGATCGGCGACTTGTTGCTCGAGCTGCTGCTGCTCGAGCCGGCGCTCCCGCTCGAGCTGCTCGCGCTCGAGGAACTGCTGCTCGATCCTCCACACGCCGCGACAAACGCGGCGATGGCGGCCACGGCCATAACGACCAAAGCCTGTCGCCTCGACCTTGTCATCTTGCCCTTCTCCTCCCAGCGGTGATTAATTCGACTTGCGGACACCGAACTCACGCGAAGACGGGTTGATCTCCACGTGTTCCATCACCCGACTGCAAACGTTTGCTGCAATCGTGTGCGACGTTATCGACGCGACTGTGAGGTGTCAAGGGAGGGCGTGTTGTGATCTGCTTTACGGCGGTTGGACAGGGCCTCGGCGCCCGCTGCTCCGGCGGCCTGCTCGCCGGCTGTTCCGGCAGCCGGCGCGCTCACAGGTCCCGCACCCGCCGCGCTCACAGTTTCCGCAGCCTCCGCAGTCGAGCCTCGAACCACTAGCTCGGGCGCCAGCAGCAGCTGGCGTGGCGGCGCGTCGACCCCGTGGAGCTGCTCGAGCATCAGCTGGGCGGCGGTGGCGCCGAGCTCGTAGTGCGGCACCCGCACCGTCGTCAGCGGCGGCCGGAAGCGGTCGACGAACGGCATGTCGTTGTAGCCGACGACCGACACGTCGGCCGGGCACCGGAGGCCGCGTTCCTCGAGTGCGTCGTAGCAACCGAGCGCGAGCAGGTCGTTGCCGGCGACGATCGCCGTGAACTCGCTGTGGCGATCGAGGAGCTCGCCGCAGCAGCGCGCGCCCTCGCGCTCGGTGAAGACCTCGCTGAACACGATCAGACTCCGGTCGGGCTCGAGGCGGGCCGCGAGCATGGCGTCGACGAATCCCTGGTGTCGCGACCAGCCCGTATAGAGCGCCTGGGATCCGGCGAGGTGGGCGATCCTCCGGTGACCGAGCCCCGTCAGGTGCTCGACCGCCAGGCGGACGCCCTCGTGGTCGTCGCCCGTGACGGCCGGAAGGGCGTCGCTGTCGACCCGGCGGTTGACGAGCACGACCTTGGCGCCGAGCGCCACGGCGTCGGCAAGTAGCCAGTGGTCGCGGGTGGCGGTGGCCGCGATGAATCCGTCGACCTGCCGCGCGCTCATCGCCTCGAACGC
>Ga0070765_100002659_pt1 | contig 11273 bp, 12 predicted proteins | sample HubBroMetageWFT5_FD_71516 | JGI IMG/M metagenome (GOLD analysis project Ga0070765, IMG submission 71516) | Warmed and freeze-thawed soil microbial communities from the Hubbard Brook experimental Forest, New Hampshire - Hubbard Brook CCASE Soil... | ecosystem: Environmental > Terrestrial > Soil... | reverse complement strand
ATTCCACGGTCGGCAAAATGAGCTTGCAAACGGCCGGGCATTTCGGTTTGGGGTAGCGGCATAAGACCATCCCTCCCGTCGCAACTAGTCGCAAACGCGCTGCGACGGAATCTTTGCCGGATTCTTGACGGTATTGAGAGCCATCCGGCAATATCATCAATGTAGCTTGGATGCGACAGAGTTGCAACTAGCAGAATAGTCGTTCCTCCATCATGATAAATTCGCCATTTTCAGAGCGCACCCCCCGGATGCAACCCGCTATCTCGCGATCGCGAACCGCCCCGCATCTGAGCCGGTTCCTTCTAGGGCTGGCCATGGCCACGCTTGCCTTGTCCGCGCGAGCGCAGGAAAGTCCCTACATCGTGACCTACGACCACTATCTCGAGGAGCCGGGCAGCCTGGAGGTAGAGTACTTTTCAACCTTTGGCACGCAGCGCGGCGGCAATGACTTTCATGGTTTCTGGACCGAGTTCGAATACGGTGCGACCGCCTGGTGGACCACAGAACTTTATTTCGACGGACAGACCACCTTCAACGACAGCACCCTTTTCACCGGTTTTCGCTGGGAGAACCGATTCCGTCTGCTGCAGCGCGAGCATTTCATCAACCCGGTTCTCTACATCGAATACGAGCAAACCAGCGGCGCCGATAAGATCCTGAAGGAAGTTGAAGGCCACGACGTCGAATCCGATTACGCCATTCCCAATGCGCTCGCCCGCAAGGAGCATGATCACGAACTGGAATCCAAGCTCCTGATGTCCAGCACTTTCAAAGGCTGGAACATTGCCGAAAATACTATCGCTACCAAAAATCTTACGGGAGGCAATCCCTGGGAGTTCGGCTATGCCCTGGGCGCCAGTCGCCCGTTGGCCCTGAAAGCCTCGGTTCGACGGTGTAATTTCTGCGCTGAGAACTTTATTGCCGGAGTCGAAATGTACGGCGGGCTCGGCGATCGCTACAGCTTCGGCCTGCGCGATACATCTCAATACCTGGCGCCGGTAGTCGCCTGGAACTTGCCCTCGGACTGGACCCTGCGCCTGTCGCCGGGTTTCGGCTTGAACAACGATAGTCACCGTTTTCTGATGCGCTGGGGAATCTCGCGCGAGTTCTCTGGCTTCGGCGAAATGGTGGAGCGCCTGTTCGAAGGCAAGCCATGACCATGATGAAGACTACGACCACCAAATCGAAAATCCCTTCACTTTGTGCGACCTTGGTCCTCGCCCTGGCAGTTTCCTTCGCGGCAGCGCAGAAGCAGGACTCCCCGCCCGCGAAGAAGGACAAGTCCGTTTACGCTGAGCTGGCGAAAGCTCCCCCAAAAGCGGTAGCTCGGCGCAATCCGTTGGAGAAGGATCCGGAGGCTGCGGTTGCGGGCGGAAAACTATTTGAATTGCATTGTGCCGAATGTCACGGCGACATGGCTGAAGGTGGACGAAAGGCTCCGAGCCTGCTCGCCGACCCGGTGCAACAAGCTACGCCTGGCACGCTTTTCTGGATACTGACCAATGGTGTTGTCCGCCGAGGTATGCCGGTGTGGTCCAAACTGCCAGAACCCGAGCGCTGGCAGATTGTCAGCTATGTCAAGTCGCTGGTGCCTGCCAGAAGGCCGCAGAACGACGAGAGAAAGTTCCCCGACGCCGCTGACCGCAATCGAACTCCGCCGAGCACTTCCTACCATTCCTCGCCTCACTAGCCCTCACAAGTTGAGCATTGTCATCTCTCTGGCGGTTGTGCTACGGTAGTTGAAAGTTCACGCCTTCGAAATCCACAATCATAGTCGCGCCAGGTTGTGGCCTGCGTAAAAAAGCGTGTCGGAACAGGTGGTTCTATGGCTATAAAAGATGCGGTTGATTCCATGCCGGACGAACGGACAATCGAACCGGAGAGTTTTGCCAACCGGAAGCTGATTCGTCCATCACTACCCCGCAACGACCACAACCACTCGTCCTCGCCGGTAGGCGAACGGCGCGATCGCCCGGAGCGCTCCAACGACCGCAATGAGCGGAATGACCGCAATGAGCGGAACGGAGGTGGTCGCAAGGCGGCACCACCCGAGCAAACCAACGCCGAGAATTTCTATTATCAGAAGCAGATGCAGGCGCGAACTCCGATGGTCATTGTGCTTCGCGATGGCGAGGAAATCCGCGGAGTGATCGAGTGGTACGACAAGAGTTGCCTCAAAATCAACTGCAACGGTTCCCCCAACCTGATGATCTACAAACCCTCGATCAAGTACATGTACAAAGAAGGCGAGAACGCCAGGAAGTAGGCTTTCGGGTGCAGGTTTTTGGCTTTAGGCTTCAGGTCCGAGCATGACCGCCTTCTCGATTACGGTCACTTATTCTTGACTGGGAACTCGCGACACTAAACCACTTCCCCTGTGAACAGTATTGCGCAAGCCTAAAGCCGAAAAGCCTGAAGCCGGTTTTCCTGAAGTCCGTTTTCTTAATTTGACTGATGAGATAACCTCCCGTTGACAATCTCCGATATCTCCCTTAGCATCAAGCACTTGATGCAACCGTCATGATCCGTGCCCAGGAGAGCCGACTGTGATCAAGCTCGATATCATCAACGAAGTGGTGAATAAAACCGGAATCACTAAGACCAAGGCCGAGCTGGCCGTGGAAACAGTTTTCGGGAGCATGAAGCGGTCGCTCGCCAAGGGTGACCGCATTGAGCTGCGCGGATTTGGCGTGTTCAATGTGAGGCCGCGCAAGACCGGCATCGGACGCAACCCGCGCACGGGCGCCGAGGTTTCCATTCCGCCGGGCAAAGCGGTGCGCTTCAAGCCGGGCAAAGAGTTGCAGTCCATCGACTGAGCCCGGTTTCTCGCGTACCATGGAGATGCGGGCGTTCCCGCCCGCACTTGCGGCGCTGACAGCGCGGAATCCTGATGCCTGAATTTCTTCCCCCAGTTTCTTCTTCGACGACTACGGAATACTATCGTCCGGTCGAGGTATTCGTTGTACAGCCGCCGAAGCAGCGCTACTGGCTGCACATCGTCCTGCTGCTGGCAACGATTTTCACCACCCTTGTGGTCGGGTCGCGCATGGAATTCAACTTCCAGCACGACCAGCCCGCTTTTTCGCTGAACGATGACGAAGTACCTTTTTTCCCCTGGCACTGGATCGAGGCCGAGCCGTCGCGATTGCTGCTGGGCCTGCCTTTTGCTTCCACGCTGATGCTGATTCTTCTGGCGCATGAGATGGGACACTACCTCTGTTGTCGCTACTACGGGGTCAATGCGACGTTGCCGTTCTTCATTCCCGCGCCCACGTTAATCGGCACGCTCGGCGCATTCATCCGCATTCGTTCTCCGATTCGCTCGCGGGCCGCGCTGTTTGATATCGGAATCGCCGGACCGATCGCTGGATTCGCTGTGGCTGTGACTGTGCTGATTTTCGCCTTGCCACTTTCCAAGGCGATGCCGCCGGCCATGGCTGGTCCCGACATTCAACTCGGATACCCTCTAATTTTCCGATTGGCGTGGTACGTTCTTCCACTTGGGCAGGTCAAAGGAGCTGCTTTGCACTCGATCTATTTTCATCCCACTGCCATCGCGGCCTGGGTGGGGATGTTTGCGACGGCTCTTAATCTGTTGCCCGGCGGCCAACTCGATGGCGGACACATCATCTTCTCGCTCGCCCCGCGCGCCCACAAGATGGTTTCGCGCCTGACTATCCTTGCGCTCATCCCGATGGCTCTTTATTTCTGGGCGGGGTGGTTGCTCTGGGCAATCCTGCTGAGGATCAGCGGGATGCGGCATCCCATGGTAGCGGAGTGGCCGGGAGTAACCGGTGTCCGCCGCTGGCTTGCCGGGTTTGCTTTGGTTATGCTGATCCTTACCTTGGCGCCAGCGCCTTTCGCACACAGCTCGTTGCTGCAGGTCTTTCGCGAGTTGCGCGGGCAGTAGCCGTTTTGAAGTGCTTCGATTTCTCGATTTTAGGGTGTGGAGCAATCTGGCAGTAATCAGTTTCCGTCTAGCTACTTGATCCGGGCTCATCCCGAGAGAACTGCCATCACCGCCGGGCGAAAGCGCAAAGCTTAAAACGAAAGTCCAATGCCGCGGACAAATTCCTTGAAGCCTGGATCTTCCCTAACTTTAGCCAACCGAGGATCGAATCGCAGAAATGGCGCCGACAAGGATCGTTCGGCGTAGGCTTTCTTCAGACATTCGAGCGCTTGATCGTTGTGGCCAAGGCCGGCCAACACCAGCGCCGTCTCGTAAGGCGATACATAGGAGCGTCGCGATTGTTCAGCTAACCGTCGAAGCACCTTGTGCGCGTCGCCAGCTCTCCCTTGCTCCGCGTAAATGTATCCAAGCGATCCTATTCCATTCTGTCCGTGCGAAAGGTTGATCGCGGATTGAAACTCCGCGAGCGCGTCGTCAGTTCGGCCCTGTTGCTGGTAAATCAACCCGAGCGTTTCCCGCGCTGGAGGGTAGTTCGCGTCCATTTCGAGCGTCTGACGGATTTGCTCGATTGCCCGGTCATACTGTCGCGTCAAGAAAAAGTATTGGCCGTAGGTGGTATTGCCGGAGAGCAGAAAGGGCTGGAAATCCGCAAATCGCTTGAATTCGATCTCCGCCTCGGGGATTTGGTTGAGGATCTGCAGATAAGAGCCGTACCACTGATGCACCAGCGTCGGATCGAGTTCTTGTGCCCGTTTGTACTCGCGGTTCGCTTTGTCGAAGTCCCAATCGTACTTATAGGCGATCAATCCCAGCATCGAGTGCGCATAAGCTACTGTGTCGTCAAGCTGCAATGCTTTCATGACGGCAGCCCTGCTTTTGGGGACGAATTCTGCGGGAGTCACTCCCCGCCCATCCATTTTGCGATAGCAGTCAGCCAGCCCAGCGTAGGCCATCGCATATTTTGGATCACGGTGAATGGCTTCCTGAAAATAATCGATACCCTTGGCTAGGCCTTCCTTCGTAGCTTTGTTCATGAAGTAGTGCGCTTTGAGAAAAGCCAGGTAGGCTTCCGGATCGTCCGTGTAACGCCTTGCCTGACGCAGTTGCTCAGGGCCGCCTAATTCGTGCCTCAGCGCGGATTCGATTTTTTCGCAGATGGAGTCCTGTACGCGCAGGATGCTCGTCGTCTTTTCATCGAAGGTTTCTGACCAGACCAATTCGCCGTCACGAACCCGAATCAGTTGCGCGGTTAAAAGCAGTCGATCGCCCTGGCTCTGACTATTTCCCCCGACGACATAATCGACTTTTGATGCACGACCGGAGGCCAATAAATTCACCTGGGCGCCGGCATCCTGCAACGTCGCACTCCGTGGCTGAATCCTAAACGCCGCATTGCTGCTAAGCTTGGCAGTCAAGGCATCCGCTATCCCCGCGCCGAGATACTCCTCTTCTGCGCCCCCGGAAGGCGATTGGAAGGGCAGCACAGCAATGGAACTGATCGTCCCCGGAGCCGATCGTGTAGTGTGAGCTGAGGCATCCCAAAGCAGCCGCGCTCCGATCACCAGCACGCCCAGTACGCCAACCATTGCCAACCAGCGAGGGGAGGGCAGCCGCCAAAGGTTATCTTTTGGCGCCGCCTCATTTCCCGAGGACGTTCCCCAGGAGTCTGGCGTTGCTGTTGGAACGTAGTCTTCGGGTACTTGCGCAGCGACTGTTGCCGTCGTTCTTGCTCCGTTGGTTTCGCGAGTGTATCTGAGCTCCACAGCTGCGATGAAACGATACCCGCGTGTATGCAAAGTCTGGATGTACTTGGGTGTCTTTGTGTCGTCGCCGATCGCCTTGCGAAGTTTGGCTATGGCTCCCGTGAGCGCATATTCCGTCACGATTGTGTCTTTCCAAACGACATCGAGAATTTCGGCCTTTTCTACCAGCCTTTCCCGATTCTCGATCAAGAACATCAACAGCCTGAAGCCCTTCGGCTCAAGCTGAACGGGAGCACCGGCCTTGAAAACCTCGCAGGTGTGAGGCTCGACGCGCACGTCGTCGAAAAAAATGAGCTGCATTGTTTCGGTCGTCATAAAACCGTCAGAAATGGTTGCCAAAAGTCAGCCATCCGTCAGGATTTGAGTAGCCAACCTTCCGCAAACTCTGCATCAAGGCCTGTTTGACACAGATTCTCTCACAATGCGCGACGCAAAAGCCGAAAACTCGAACCTCGTAGGAGCCTTGACAGGAGCCATTCACAATGCCATATCGCCACCTTCGCGCCGTCACCAACCTGGCAGCCTTTCTCCTTCTGGCCGCCACACGGGTAAAGCAAATCCTCGCGCTCACGGTCATGCTGTTGGTTGCGTCTGCCAGTTTCGCCCAGGAAGCGGTACCAGCAACTTCTTTGTCTGATGCGCAAAGCCAGCCCTCTACTACCGCGGATCAAGCACCTCCCGATCGTGCCGCCACACGCGGAGCATCCGATTCCTCACCCAAGTGGGGGATCTTTGCAGGCTATTCTTCAATCGAGACCAACAATCACAACTTTCACTTTGCCCCGCACATCACCGCGTTTGCCTTGGACTACGACGAGAACGGATATGGATTCAACATCGGAGGAGTACGCAATCTGAACCGGTATTTTGGAATCGTTGGTCTGTTTGACGCTCACTTCAGCAGCAACCATTTTGTGCTTGATTTCGTTCCCGGCCACTGCAGTCAGCCGCCATGCGCCAAGGTGCCGCAAGGCACTGACATCAACCCCAGCCTGTTCCGCTTCACCGCGGGGCCTGAAGTAGCTTTTCGGAACCGGACGCGGGTGACCCCCTTCGCCGATGCCCTTTTCGGTCTTGCCCACTCGCACGCCACTTTCGGCACAGCCGGGTCGGCAGGGAGATTCTCGGCCACCGAAGGGGAAAACGGATTTGCCGTGAATTTTGCGGTAGGGTTGGAAGTTCGCGTCGCCCACGGGTTCAGCTTTCGCGGTTCAATCGATTACGGCAAAGCTTTCGTGGGATCTAGCGCTCTACCCTCGCAACTCGTCGATTCCATCGGATTCTCCTCGGGGCTGCTGTTTCGCTTTCACTAGCGAGCGTTGATCCGTCGGCAGCCCGGGCAAGCCTTTGCGTCTAAGTGTTTTGTTTAATTCCCGCGAACAAGTCCGTCTCCTGCTCAATCAAGCCGGGAGTCGCCCTGGCGACGAGATGGAACATTTCTTGCCGCCCCCGCCTGCGCACGTGGGACTCGAAGAGCGGCCACAGCGGCGCCTGGCTGGTGTGTGCGTTGAAGGCCGCAATTTTGGCCTCGAGGTAATCCCCAATTTCTATGATCGCGGTTGCCGGTGGCAGCGTAACCGGTTGCCGGTCGGGCAGGGTGAAGTTGGTAGTGCCGTAGTAGAGTTTTTGAGTTCGGTGTGGAGTTATATCGCCCGTAATCTGGTCGGGATACCGGTTGTTGCGTCCGGCCCAGTGAAACGCCAGCGTGGCGAAAACTGAAGCCATGGAGTGGTCAGTATGCCCGGTAACTGATCCATCCGGACCGAAGGTGAGCAGCACCTGCGGACGGAAGCGGCGTATGTGCAGCGTCAGGTCGCACACGACCTTATAAAGATCCTGGCGGTAGAGTTGACCGTCGGGATAATCCAGCACGATTCCCCGCGAAACCTTCAGGATTTCGCAGGCGGCGGCAAACTCCTTGCGCCGTGCAGCTGCCAGTTCCTGATCGTTGGCGGCGCCGCCACGATGACTTGCCGCCTGTCCAGGAGTTAGACAGACTACGCAAGTCTCGACGCCACGCTCGTGGTACAGGCGCAACGAGCCTCCAAAGCCTCCGGCCTCGTCGTCGGGGTGGGCAGTAATGCACATCAGCCGAAGCATGGGTTTCATTGTAACTTGAGCCTTTGGCGTCAGCCGCTTGCGGAGCTACTATGCAATATCTTGCACTTGTCATTTATGATGACAAAGTAAAGGCTTTAACCCCGGGCAGTTTCGCACTAGAATGGTCCCGCCCAAGAGAGAGCCTGACAAACTGTCTTGGTTTCGACCGGTGAGGCACGGGCGAGCACTTCCGCGCCTAGATTGACAGGAGACGCTGCGTGCACATTCTTGTGACCACCGATACGTTGAGCGGCGTGTGGACTTACACGCAAGAACTGGTCACTGGGCTGCTGAGTCGTGGGGTGCGGGTCACGCTGGTGAGCCTGGGCGATATCCCTCTGCCACAACAAACTTCGTGGATGGACGACCTGCAGGGTCTCGACTATCGTCCAACCGGCTTTCGCCTCGACTGGATGCACGAAGCCGAACAGGATCTGACCGATTCTTCCGCATATCTCGCCGCGCTGGTCCGCGAACTCAAGCCCGATCTGCTCCACCTGAACCAATTGTGTTATGGAGATCTTCCGGTCGACACGCCGCGCGTGGTCGTGGCTCACGGCGATCTGATCAGTTGGTGGAAGGAAGTACATGGACACGAGCCCAAGCAGGGCCGCTGGATGCGCTGGTACCGGGAGGCAATGGCGCGCGGCTTGTGGCACGCCAGCGCCGTGGTCGCGCCTTCGCTATGGATGCTGGACGCCATCCGCGCTTGCTACACCCGTCCCAGACGGGATGCGGTGATCTATAACGGACGCAATCCGACTTCGTTTAATCCTTACGTGAGCAAGGACGATTCCGTGCTCTCGGTTGGCCGCCTGTGCGATGCCGGCAAGCAAGTGAACCTGTTGACGCAACATACCCACCCGCTGCCGGTCTGCATTGTGGGCTCCGAGGTGGCCGTCGCCGATCCGGAGATTCCGATCCGCACTGATGTGAAACTTGCCATCGACCGAATCTCCGTGGCGCTCAAAGGGCCCCAGACAGAAGCGCAACTGCGCACGCTTTATAGCCGCGCCTCCATCTATGCAGCCACCTCGAGATACGAGGCTTTTGGAATGGCGCCTCTTGAAGCCGCGTTCTCCCGCTGCGCAATCATCGCCAACGATATTCCTTGCTTCCGTGAGATTTGGGGTGACGCAGCGATCTATTTTGAAGCCAACGACGCGTCCAGCTTGGCCGATGTAATTCGCCGAATGCACGAGCATCGCGACCTATGCCGTGGCTACGCCACCCGCGCCTATCAGCGCGCCCGCGAATGTTTCACCGCCAAGCGCATGATCGACGAGTATGTCAGGCTTTACCACAGCCTGATCGGGGCGAGCGTGGCGGCAGCCTAAAGCGTACGCGCCGGCATCCACGCGCATGCGGAGTCCATCTTCAATCAAGTCCCCCGTTCGTTAGGAATGGCAGGGCTAAAACTGTTATCTTCTTAACTCAAATACATTTCAACCGGAGGACTCATGGCTACCGTCAAAATCACCGTCAGACCGAATGGTCCCTATCGCGTGGAAGCTCCTGAAGGTTCGATTGAATTGGTCGATGTCAACGGAACTCAATACGACTTGACTGGGAAACCGGCTTTTTCTCTGTGCCGTTGCGGGGGATCGGTGAACAAACCTTTTTGTGATGGAACTCACAGCAAGATTGGCTTCCAGGGCGCGGAGTTGGCGGTGAAGAAGTCAGAGAGTCCGAGCTGACCCTCACGGGAATCATAAAGTCAGGTTTCTACGGACTGAAATGGAAAACGAGCTTGGCCTTGGTCCGTGAATTGGTCGGCTCGTACTTCCATTTCTTAATGGCTTTAACAGCAGCTTCGCCGAGGATTGGGTTTCCCCCCAGTACAGTGGCGGCTTCGACTGCTCCACTCGCCGAGACGGTTGCATCGACGCGCACGTAACCGCCAATGCCGACCCGCTTCAGCTCCGCAGGATATTCCGGCTCAATCCGGTAAAGGATTTTTCTCTCCTGAGTTTCCGTCTGCGCGTTCATTCTGGGAGCAATTGCCGCGACGATTATTGAAAGGCAGGCAAGCAGCGTGACCCAAAGTGCTCGGCCAACTGCCAGTCTTCGAGATGAAATTGTCGTGCGCACAGCACTCCCACCGAATGCCAGGTAACCGAGTCGAAGGCCCCAGAGTCCTCAAACTAGTGGATGGGCTGATGAGCACACAAGATTACCAAGGTAAGTATGGGATGAGTTGGGCTGAATCCTTAGCGCCGGTCGCGCGCGAGGGATGATGTCGCCAGCTTCTGGAGGCTGTCAGCGCTAACTAGACACCGTTCATTGCGCGCCCTGCAGACAACGCCGCTCGACTATCCGAACGGATAGTTCGACTATCCGTTCGGATAGGCATCTTCGCAGGCCGCAAGCGACAGCGGAAAATTTCACGCGCGATGCAAGCTTGCCAAATCAATAAGTTGGGAACATGGTTAGGGCTGTCTAATGCCGACGCAACTGTGGTCTGCTACGTGCATTGTTACCCGCAAGCCCTGACCTGGCGAAGCGATGGGGGAAGCGCTTTTGGCAGTCTTGCTAGGGAAAGGCCGAATCGGGAGCTTGAGAGACCCCCTCGTCAGGCTCCCGATTTTCTTGCTCGGTCTGCTGATTGCTCGGTCTGAACATGGACACGATCTTTGTGGATGAGGCGCTCCAGGCTTATCGGGAGGAGACCGGGGACATGCGTCCCTTTGAGACGCTCCCGGTTCTGGTCACAAGTCAGATTCTCAGGGAGGCGCAACGCCTCAAGGGCGCTCGCAGTGGACGGCGCTCTCCGCCGCTGGTTGCGGATGAAGCTGCGGAGTGCGAAGGCTAGGGAGATTCCTTCAGCCGGCGGCCGCCGATGGGTGTATCGACGCTTGCGTCTCCAGTTGCTCAACCGGAACTCCGTCGCGAAAGCTCACGCTTCGTCCTGAGATGGCTGGAACCCGTTCACCCGGAACCAGGATGCCGATCAGGTTCAGCGGATCAGCCGCCGACACCATGATGGTTTCCCCGGTCTGTGGCATCTTCCGCGTGGCGCGTAATGACTCGACCGCAACCGGCAAGGCGAATTGCTCGCCCAGGAACCCATCGACGAAACGGCCGCCGCGAATTTCTCCGCGATCTTCCAGTCGGCGGAAGGCCATTTGCAATTCACGCCACTTGGGCAGATTAGTTTCTCTCGCCAGCACATCCCGGAAGACGATTCCGTAACGCTTCAGCAGCATCCAGCAGGTGGCCTCGACGGTTCGGTTGCGCTCGACAGCTCCGTCGGTGTATAGCAACGCCCATCGTCCGGAGCTGTGCCGCGGTCGCGCCGTGCGCCCGCTGCCTTGTCCCGCGCGCCGTTTGGGATCGATGAGCGAACGCAGGTTGTCGAAACCGTCGGCGGTGACTACTCCCGCGGCCACCAGTTCCCACAGCGCCGTTTCTACTTCAGCTTTTAGCTTGTCGGTGCCGCGAACAATGTCGGCGAAGAACGAAGCCCCACGCTGGCGCAGGAAATCCAGCACCTGCCGCGC
>Ga0070765_100002656_pt1 | contig 11276 bp, 6 predicted proteins | sample HubBroMetageWFT5_FD_71516 | JGI IMG/M metagenome (GOLD analysis project Ga0070765, IMG submission 71516) | Warmed and freeze-thawed soil microbial communities from the Hubbard Brook experimental Forest, New Hampshire - Hubbard Brook CCASE Soil... | ecosystem: Environmental > Terrestrial > Soil... | reverse complement strand
CCGCCGCTGACTCGCCGAGGAAGGCCGAGGGCACGGGCCAGAAAGACGGTAGAAAAGCGTTGGCACTGGACGCAACCGTCAAACACACAAACGCAAACCAAAAATGGGAGCCGGAAAGAATCGTCAGTGCAAAGGCTACGACGCCGAGCATGAGCGGAATGGCGGTGTGCCAGCGGCGTTCGTTGGTACGGTCGGAATGCCAGCCGTTGAACAGCATGGCCAGGAGCACCACGACATACGGAATAATCGACAGCATCGTCACTGCGAGGTTGGACATGCCAGAAGCGCGCTTGAGAAAAGTGGGAAGCCAGATCGTGAGTGAGTAGATGCTGCTCACGGCGAAGAAATAGATCAGCGTCAATTGAATGACCGTTGGCTGCAGTAGCGCTTCCCAGATTTTGTACGAGCGCGCCACTTTTTTCGCCAGCGCTTCTTCTTCGAGTTCGGCAGTGATCCACTCGCGTTCCTCCGGGGCAAGCCAGCGAGCCTCGCGCGGCCAGTCCGTCAAATAAAAAACTGTGATGACGCCAAAGACAATCGCAGGAATTCCTTCGACGATAAAAAGCCAGCGCCATCCCTGCAGTCCGAACCAGTGCACTCCGAGCAGCCAGCCTCCGAGCGGGGAGCCGATGATGTTGGCGACAGGGATCGCGATCATAAACATGGCGCCGGCTTTCGCGCGATCTTCGGAGCGGAACCAGTGCGTGAGGTAGACGAGAACGCCGGGGAAGAATCCGGCTTCAGCGGCGCCGAGCAGGATTCGAACGAGGTAGAAATGCGTGGGCGTTCGAATGAACGCCATCAGCGCGGTGATGAGTCCCCAAGTGACCATGATGCGGGCAAACCATTTGCGGGCGCTCCAACGCTCGACGATGATGCAACCGGGAATTTCGAAGAGCAGGTAGCCGACAAAAAATATTCCCGAGCCAAAACCGAAGACGCGGTTGCTGAAACTCAGATCGTGCGTCATTTCGAGGGCGGCGTAGCTGACATTGACGCGGTCGAGAAACGCGATGACGAAAAGGATGAAGAGAAACGGTAAAAGACGCCGCGCGATTTTGCGACGGGCGGTTAGACCAGTGACGGTTGTGGAAGGGGACGAATCCATGCCGCTTGGGCTTCTAACATAACGAAGCACGGATTGCACGCGAACGGAAAAATTGGCGGTGGGTCAGTTTCCGAGTCGCGTTAGACAGGGCTTAGCCAATTAGCGACACTGACCACAGCTCCCCGCTAGTCCATTACACTCCACGCAAGATACGGTTGCGAAATGGATTCGATAATGTCATCCGGTTCTTCTTGGACGCCATCTCCTTCATCATTTGCTGCTTTGAACCGGACATTCACCTTGATATAGGGGCATTCGGAATACACGTAAGTGTGCTGGAACCGTGTGGATAATCCCCCTTCGGTGGTGAATACCTTTAGCAGGTCTCGCCTCGTCATGCCGGGTCGAACCTTGCTGATTTGGCGCAGAACTTTCGCTATCCACTTAGTGCGCTCCCTAGAGTAATCGTCGCCCAACGGAACCGATTCATCCTGGATCTGAGCGCGGCTCTTTGCCCACTCCGGGAGTAGACTCTCATCCGATGGACCTGCGAGTTCCTCAATGAGACGGGCACTGGCTGCATCATAGAGCGCGTAACGCTCCTTCCCATTGAGCAAACGCGAGTACACTGCCACCTGCCGGCCATCACGCCAGAAATGCCAGTCCATGGGCGTTTCAGTTTCGATTATTTCCTTCTTTCCATTCCTTAGGAAAATCTCCAGCCGCAACGACTGCATGGCCTCTTCTGGCTTCGTTCCCCGCGAAACACTGCATCCGACCGTTTGTTTGTCGTCTGCAAACCAGGCCTCTATGCAATGCGCTACGGTGGTCATCTTTACCGGCTTGCCCTCATCGGAGGCCACATAGACATTTCCGTCAGAGTCGATTCCAGCTTCAGTGGTGAAGTTCAGCTTCGGCTCTTGCTGCGACATACCGGCGGGCGCAAGTACCACGCTAAGGAGAAGATTGGGGAGCATGTATCTCCACATGTTTGCACCTCTCAGCACGGACTTCAGCTTAAAACGAAACAGCAGCGGGCGAGAAGCATTCAACTTGCCGGGTAAGGCGGGAAATCGAAAATGGACTCACTGCCCAGAAATTGGGCGAACTAATCTTTGGTTTCGGCGCCGGGCATTACGTTCTTCAGAGGCTGCGTGCGCTTGGGCTCGAGCTCGGGATGGGGAAGCGGTTTGCGCGGGAGCATTTGGTCGCGCATGGCGGCGTTGTATACAAAGGTGGCTTCGACTAGGGCGGCTTGGGCCAGGTCTTCGGGTTGGAGGCGCTCGTAAGTGTCCATGTTCGAGTGGTGAGTGCGCGAGCCGTAGTCGAGAGGATCCTGGATGAATTGGAATCCGGGGAGGCCGACGGCGTCGAAGGCTTCGTGGTCCGTGCCGCCGGTGTCGCGCATCGTTATTGTGGTGACGCCGAGATCTTTCAGCGGTTCGATCCATTGCGCGAAAATCGAGGCGATAGCCGCGTTTCCTTGCAGATAGACCCCGCGGACTTTCCCGGTGCCATTGTCCAGGTTGAAATACGCCGACAACTTCTGGTGCTCGGGCTTGAGCTGGATGGGGCCGGAGGCGTCGCGATCGAACTCGGTGACTGTGAGTTGATCTGGGGCGCTCGAACGCGGAACGAAGCCGAAATGTTGCTTCACGTAGCCGTAGGAACCGAACTCGCCTTCTTCTTCGCCGGTCCAAAGACCGACACGAATAGTACGGCGGGGCTTCACTTGCAGCGCGTTTAAGATGCGCATGACTTCCATGGCGACTACGCTGCCTGCGCCATTGTCGGTTGCTCCGGTGGCGGAGGCCCAGGAATCGAGATGTCCGCCGAGCATGACGACTTCGTCTTTCAGCTTGGGGTCGCTGCCGGGGATTTCGGCGATGGTGTCGAAGCCATGTTCGTGGTCGCCGGTGAACTTTGTGTCGATGTTGAGTTCGATGCTCACCGGGACGCCGGCTTTCAGGAGGCGGTAGACGCGGCCGTAGTTTTCAATAGCGGTGACCGCGACGGGCAAGGCGTTCGCGTGTTCGCGTTGATAAATGAGCCAGCCGAAGCCCGCGCCGGTGTCGTCGAAGATCGTGCCGCCGGAGCCGCCGCCGTTCCTGCCGTCGCGGCTGGGTGTGATTGCGGCGACAGCTTGTTCGGCGGCGAGGAAATGGCCGATTTTTTCGCGGAAGGCGAGAGTCTTGAGGAAAGCCGCGAAGGAAAAGGCATTAGCCAGGTTCGTGGGATATTCCTGGATGCGTTTGACGTCGGCGTCTTCGTCGCGCGTGAAGAGCGGTTTGTCGACCGGCTTCACTTCGCGCATTTCGCCGAGGAAGACGATTTTTCCGGCGAGCTTACCCTTGTATTTGTCGAAGTCGGCTTCGTCCTTGATATTGACCCAGACGGCTTGAGCCGTGACGGCACCTTTTGTGGCGGGCGACCACGGCGCGGCTTGCGCGATGAACACTGCCGCGTCCGGCGAAGTCATCCGCACCCAAGTGTTTAATTGCTGCCAGCCCATGCCGAATTCGCCCCAGTCTTCGAGATGCGCGTTGCTGCAGCCCATGGCGGTGAATTGATCGCGGGTCCATTCATTGGCGCGCTTCAGATTCGGCGAACCGGTCAAGCGCGGGCCGATGCCGTCCATAAGACCGGAGGCGTACTCCATGATGTGCGAGTGCGCGAGTGCTTCCTGGCGGATGCTCTGGTACATGGCAAAATCGAGGGATTCTTTTTCGGGTTGCGGCAATTCATAGGAGGGCCGCGGCGCGTCCTTCGGCGAAGTTTCTTTTTTGTCTTTGTCCGCGGCGAACAAGGAAAACGCAAGACCGGCAACAAGAATCGTGACTGAAGCGGAAATACTTAGTGAGCGCATGAAGGCTTCCTCTTTTTTCAGAAACGAGTTTGAGGAGCATAACAAAGGCCCGCGGAATTACCAAGAATTGCGGAAGGGTGCCGGCACAAAGGGGCGCAAAACGCCCGAGCGGTTGCGTTGCGAGTCCCGCAGCGGGCTCGTTTGGCTCAAGAGAATTTCGGGCTTCCTGCGCTCGCTCGACGCAGTTACAATTCATGCGCAGCTGATGCGACCGCGAGGCTTGCTTCCCTAAAGGAGACCTTTCCGTGCCCGACACACCGACACAACACGCGCTTGGCGACCGCGCAGCATTTCAACTTGCCAATGTCACAAAGACGCCGCCGCAGTATGGCGCAATAACGCCACGGTGGCTGGTGCGTTTTCTGGACTGGAAACCGCTGGAAGCGGGAACTCTGCGCGTCAATCGCGTGGCGGACGACAAGACCGTCGATGTGGTGTGCGGCCAAAAGGACGAAAAGGCTTTGCCGGAAACGTATGTCAACTACGAAGAGAAGCCGCGCGAATACACGTTATGCGGGATTTCCGCGGTCCTCGATGTTCACACGCGCGTTTCCGATCTCTACAGCAATCCTTATGATCAGGTGCGCGAGCAACTCCGGCTGACAATTGAAAATGTGAAGGAAAGTCAGGAAGGCGAGCTCGTCAATAATCCTGATTACGGGCTCCTCAAAAATGTTCCGGACAGCCAGCGCATTTCGACCCGCAAGGGCGCTCCGACTCCGGACGACCTGGATGAACTGTTGACGAAAGTTTGGAAGGAGCCTTCGTTTTTTCTGGCTCACCCGCGCGCGATCGCGGCTTTCGGCCGCGAGTGCACACGCCGTGGCGTGCCTCCGCCAACGGTCACTTTGTTTGGCACGCCGTTTGTGACTTGGCGGGGAGTTCCTCTGATTCCTACCGACAAGCTTTACATCGACGGGAACAAGAAGGCCAAAGATGCTGCCGGAAAGACCAACATTCTTTTACTGCGCGTCGGAGAAAAAAAACAGGGTGTGATTGGTTTGTTCCAGCCGGGATTGCCGGGCGAGCAGACTCCCGGATTGTCCGTGCGGTTCATGGGGATCAGCAACAAGGCCATCGCGTCCTATTTAATCTCGCTGTATTGTTCCGCGGCGATTCTAGTGGACGACGCGATTGCTGCGCTGGAAGACGTCGAAGTCGGACACTATCATGAGTACAAATGATTCGGCGAAGGACGCGGCGCGGTTTTCTGGTGGAGCATTCGAAACGGTTCTGCCTGGCGAGAAATTAAGCGTTCCGGCGGGCGTTCCAGATCCCGGCGTGCTGGCGCGCATGGCCAATGAGTTCTTCACGGCGTTACCGGAATTCTCGCAGGTGGAAAAAAAGGCTGCGGCTTTTCCTCAGGCAAGTGACGCCGTTCCCGGTGCGAGTGAAGCGCCGAATGCTTTAGGAAACACGGCGACGCTCACGTCTCCGCCAGCGACTGGTTTTCCCTCCGAAGCCGAGTTGCGCGCTCTTCCTGCTTCGCTTGCATCTGGCCCCACCCTGCCACCGCTGGTGGCGGGGCTTTCGCCTGCGGCTTTGCCGGAAATTCCTGGGGGAGCGGGCGCGACGAATTTTTCCGCGCTCCCATCGTTTTCCTTTCTTGACGAAATCAGGCCGCTGTTTTCTTATCCCCTTGCATCTCCGCTGGCTGCCGTACCGGCGATGCCCGCAGTGAAGATTCCTGGCGAAACCGAGCTGCGTGCGCTTGCGAATCATTTTTCTTCGACGGCGACGCCGCAAATTCTCGATTCAGGCTCGCGTCTCGGCGCGCCTCAAGTTTCCGGCGCGGTTCCGCAGCTTGGCGCGCTGGACAAGCTGGCTTCCTACGCTTTTCTTGATGAGCTTCGGCAACTCGCTCCCGCAGGAACGGTGCCAGCTGCCGCGGAGCCGCTGCCCGTCACATCCGCGGTGTTGCCCGGATTGAATATTTCTTCAGGGCCCTTCGACGTGCAGGCGATCCGCCGCGATTTCCCGATTTTGCAAGAGCGCGTGCACGGCAAACCTTTGATCTGGCTGGACAATGCCGCTACCACGCAGAAACCCCAGAGCGTGATCGACCGTCTGAGCAATTTTTATGCGCACGAGAATTCCAACATTCACCGTGCCGCGCACGAGCTGGCGGCGCGAGCGACAGATGCTTACGAGGCTGCGCGGGAAAAAGTGCGGCGGTTTATCAATGCGAGCACGGTGAAGGAAATTATTTTTGTGCGCGGAACGACCGAGGCCATCAATCTCGTGGCGCAGAGCTGGGGACGGCAGAGCATTCAAAAGGACGACGAGATCGTCATCACCTGGCTCGAACATCACGCCAACATCGTCCCATGGCAGATGCTTTGCGCCGAAAAAGGCGCGCGGCTGCGCGTGGCGCCTGTCGACAACAGCGGGCAGGTAGTGCTCGACGAATATCAGAAGCTTTTGGGGCCGCGCACACGGCTAGTCGCGTTTGCGCAGGTTTCGAATGCGCTTGGGACCGTCACTCCGGCGCAAGAGATGATCGAGATGGCGCACCGCTATGGAGCGAAGGTGCTTCTGGATGGGGCGCAATCTGTGTCGCACATGCTCACCGACGTGCAGCTTTATGATTGCGACTTCTACGTTTTTTCCGGGCACAAGATGTTTGGGCCGACCGGCATCGGAGCCGTCTACGGCAAGCTGGATATTTTGGAAAACACGCAGCCGTGGCACGGCGGCGGAAACATGATTCAGGACGTGACGTTTGAGAAGACGACGTACCAGCCGCCGCCTGGGCGATTCGAAGCTGGAACGGGCAACATCGCGGATGCGGTCGGGCTCGGAGCGGCCATCGATTATATTGAGCGCATCGGGATGCACAACATTGCGCGCTACGAGCATGATCTTCTGGTGTATGCGACGGAAGCCCTACAGCGTATTCCTGGTCTGCGCTTGATTGGAACGGCGCGGGAAAAGGCGGGAGTTCTGTCGTTTGTGCTGGATGGATTCCGGACTGAGGACGTTGGCGCGGCGCTCAACCGGCAGGGCATCGCTGTGCGCGCGGGCCATCATTGCGCGCAGCCGATTCTGCGGCGCTTCGGAGTGGAGAGCACCGTTCGGCCGTCGCTGGCGCTGTACAACACTTGCGAAGAGATCGATGCGCTTGTCGCCGCTATCTGGAACTTGAAACAAGGGCACAATTCACTCTAGGTCTTACCCGAGAATGCCGCGAGCGAATACTCGTTGATGCCCGCCACGTGCTACCATCCTCGCCGCAAAATTCATTCTTGAGGTTTCCATCGTGCGCCACTTTTTGTTTCTTCTCGCTGCGGTCGTTGGCATATCCACGAGTTTGTTTGCGCAGTGGCCGCCTGCTGCAGGCCATACGACGTTGAACGTCTGGCCCCATGGTGCGCCGGGGGCACCGACCAATTTACCTCCCGAAGGCGATACGACTACGGCCAAGGATCGTGTTGTTGCAAGCCGGGCCGTCATTCGAATCGGCAACGTCTCGGCACCGACGCTGACTCTCTACACGCCTACCGGCGAGAGCACGGGCGCAACGGTCGTTGTTTTTCCTGGAGGCGGGTATCGCATTCTCGCGATCGATCTCGAAGGCACGGAGGTTTGCGACTGGCTCAACTCGGCGGGCATCGCGTGCGTCCTGCTCAAATACCGCGTGCCCGACACTGGGCCGTACCCCAAATCCGCCGCCGCTTTGCAGGACGCTCAGCGTGCGCTGGGGATTGTGCGGTCTCGCGCGGCGGAGTGGCACATCGACCCCAAGCGCATTGGTGTTCTTGGCTTCTCGGCGGGCGCGCACCTTGCTGCCGGGCTCAGCACTCATTTCGATAAACGCGTCTACGATCCGATCGATGCCGCTGACCAGGTGAGTTGCCGGCCAGATTTTGCGGTGATCATTTATCCGGGTTATCTGGCGATCGCAGAGCAGAACTTTGCGGCTAATGCGGACATCCATCCGACGGAACAGACTCCGCCTTCGTTTATCGTGCAGGCCGAGGACGATCCGGTGCATGTCGAGAACGCGACCGTCTATTTTCTGGCCTTGAAGAACGCCAAGGTTCCGGCGGAGATGCATTTGTATGCGCAGGGCGGGCATGGTTACGGCCTGCGCGGGACTGATCTGCCGGTCACCTATTGGCCTCAGCTCGTGGAAACTTGGTTGCGGACCATACGTATCCTGCCGACCCAGCGCCTTAATAGGCTTCCGGCCAAGTGAGCCCTGCTACAACTATTCCATTTTGAAAAAGAAGAGGGTCAGAAAAATGCGGCGCCCCCATCGACGTTGATGGATTGGCCGGTAATGGCGCTGGACTGGTCGGAGCAGAGGAATAGCGCGGCACGGGCGACTTCGTCGGCGGTTTGCCCGCGGCCCTGCAAAATCGTGTTTAGAAAGCCCGCGAGTTGTTCTTTCGGACTTACGCCTAACTTTGTTGCGAGCGTCTCGCCAAGTTCTTTGGACATGCGCGTTTCGGTCACAGGGCCAGGGCAGATGGCATTAACGCGCACGCCTTTGCGGGCGGCTTCGGCGGCGGTGATGCGTGTGAGGCCGAGCATCCCTGCTTTGGCGGCAGCGTAAGCGGAACCCCACGGGAATGCTGCTTTGGCGGAGAGGCTAGAGATATTGAGGATGACCCCGGAGCCTCGCGCGTACATTTCCGGGAGGACGAGTTTGCTCAGCAGGAATGCAGCGCGCAAGTGCACCGCGAGGACGTTGTCGAACTCCGCGAGGGGATAGTCTTCGACGGGAACGACAGGGCCGTAGTGGCCGGCATTGTTGACGAGGATGTCCACTCTCTCGAATAGGGCTTGGGCTTGCGCGACGACTCGAGCGCAGTCGGCCTCGCGAGCGAGGTCGGCGATGGAATAGTGAGCGTTTCCGCCGGCGGCCGTGATTTCTTTTGCTGCGGCGGTTAACTCTGCCTCTGTACGCGCCGTCAGGAATACCGAAGCGCCTTCAGTGGCGAAGAGCTTGGCTATTGCACGGCCGATGCCACGGCCCGAGCCGGTGATCAATGCAACTTGGTTTTTGAGAAGCATAGGAAGAAGAGGATAGAAGCAGTGCGTTATGGAGGCAAGGAACTAAGCTTTAAGGAGCTCGCCACAATTCCTCGCCCAAGGCGCCGGCATTGTACCGCGAGTTCAAAAAGAGCAGAATAACCTTCTGGCCAAGAACTGTACTTGTGTTCAGGTGTAATTCGCCTCGCCGGTATCTAGCCTAGATCCAAGAGAGTGTGTGCATCGCTGCGGAATCCCGGCATGGGCCGGTCCGCCTTTCCAGAGACCGCGGCTCAAACCCAGCCCAGCCGCAGATCACCATTTGGGGGTAGTGCCTGTGCGCCGACCGATTTTCATTATCCCGGTAATTGTGATTGCTGTTGCGCTCGCGCTTGCGGGTTGCTCTGGGCTGGTTACCTCCAACGGCTCAAACGGGGGAACCAAGACGGTGGCGCCGACGATTACGGCCCAGCCGGCGAGTCAAATTGTCGCTGTAGGGCAAACAGCGACGTTCAGCGTGACGGTTAGCGGGACCGCGCCGTTCACCTATCAGTGGCTGAAAAACAACACGAACATTAGCAGTGCGACAGGGTCGAGCTATACGACGCCTGCAACGATTGCCGACGATAGCGGAGCAAAATTTAATGTGGTGGTGAGCAATTCGGCAGGGAGTGTCACGAGCACGATGGCTACGCTCACCGTGAGTGCGGCCGCAGTTGCGCCCGCGATTACAACGCAGCCTGCGAATCAGAGTGTGACGGTTGGACAAACAGCGACATTCAGTGTTACCGCGACAGGGACCGCGCCGCTCACTTATCAGTGGCAAAGGAATAGCGCGAACATCAGCGGCGCGACGGCGGCGACCTACACGACGCCTGCAACGGTGGCCACTGACAACGGAGCGAAGTTCGACGTCGTGGTTAGCAACTCGGCCGGAAGTCAGACCAGCACGATGGCGACCTTAACCGTTAGCGCTGCGGCTGTAGCGCCCACGATCACGACGCAGCCTTCGAATCAGACTGTGACGGTAGGACAGACGGCGACGTTCAGTGTGACGGCGACAGGAACTGCACCGCTCAGCTACCAGTGGCAGAAGAACGGCGTGAGCGTTAGTGGCGCGACGACAGCGAGCTATACAACACCGGCGACAGTCTCTGGCGACAACGGCGCAACGTTCGACGTGATTGTCAGCAACACCGCCGGAAGTCAGACGAGCGCGATGGCTACGCTGACCGTGAATGCCGTCACTGTGTCTACAATCGATGTGGTCACCTATCATTACGACAATTTGCGCACCGGGCAAAACCTGAACGAGACGATTCTTACTCCCGCCAATGTGAACTCGGCGAAATTCGGCAAGCTCGGCGCGTTTAGCGTGGACGGAAGAGTAGACGCACAACCGCTGTACCTCTCGGCGGTGGCCATCCCCAGCGTTGGGACAAAAAACGTTTTGTATGTGGCGACGGAGCACGGCACCGTCTATGCGTTCGACGCGGACTCCGTCAATGGGAACACCAGCGCGTTTCTGTGGAAGGCTTCCGTGCTTGGCAGCGGCGAAACGTCCAGCGACAACCGGGGATGCGGGCAGGTCACGCCGGAGATTGGTGTCACGTCCACGCCGGTGATCGATCGCACCCGCGGCACGCATGGAGCGATTTATGTGGTGGCGATGTCTAAGGACGCTAACGGAAATTACTTTCATCGGCTGCACGCGCTGGATCTGACTACCGGCGCGGAGCTGTTCGGCGGCCCAATGACGGTCCAAGCTGCCTATCCGGGCACGGGCGACAGCAGTTCGAATGGTAATGTGGTTTTTGAAGCGAAACAGTACAAGGAGCGCCCGGGCCTTTTGCGGATTGGCGGAACGATTTACACGACGTGGTCTTCGCATTGCGATGCGCGTCCGTACACTTCCTGGGTGATGTCGTATGACGCGAACACTTTGGCACAAACGAGCGTGCTGAACCTCGTGCCCAACGGCAGCGAAGGTGGGATTTGGATGGCGGGAACTGCCCCTGGGGCGGACGCGTCCGGGAATATTTATTTTATGGTGGGGAACGGCGATTTCGATACGACGTTGAATGTGAGCGGTTTTCCAGCCAATGCAAATTGCGGACAATGTTACGTACGGCTGTCATCCGCCGCTCCGATGAAGCTGCTCGATTACTTCACGCCATCGAACACCGTTTCCGAGTCGAACGCCGACACAGATTTCGGATCAGGCGGGCCACTGCTCTTGCCCGACCTCGTGGACGGAAACGGGACGACGCGTCACTTGGCGGTCGGCTCCGGCAAGGACGCGATCATTTACGTGGTGGACCGCGACAACATGGGGAAGTTCAACAGCGGCACGGACAATATCTATCAGCAGATCAACGGGCAGAT
>Ga0070765_100002655_pt1 | contig 11276 bp, 12 predicted proteins | sample HubBroMetageWFT5_FD_71516 | JGI IMG/M metagenome (GOLD analysis project Ga0070765, IMG submission 71516) | Warmed and freeze-thawed soil microbial communities from the Hubbard Brook experimental Forest, New Hampshire - Hubbard Brook CCASE Soil... | ecosystem: Environmental > Terrestrial > Soil... | reverse complement strand
GGGGATCGTCGACTTCGCCGCGGTGGCCCGCTCCTACGCCCGCGACGCGCTCGGGGCGGGCGCACAGATCGCGACCGGCTGCGGCGTGCACGGCGTACGGGCCGGCGCGCGCTCGCTGCGCCTGGAGCACGCGCGCGGCGCGACCGAGGCCACGCACGCGCTGTTCTGCGCGGGCGCGTGGTCGGATCGGCTGGCGGTCGCGGCGGGCGCGGACGCGGACCCGCGCATCGTGCCCTTCCGCGGCGCCTACCTGCGCCTGGCCCCCGAGCGCGCGCACCTGGTGCGCGCGCTGATCTACCCCGTGCCCGACCCCGCGCTGCCGTTCCTCGGAGTCCACCTCACGCGCCACATCGACGGCGAGGTGCTGATCGGCCCGACCGCGCTGCCGGTGCTCGCGCGCGACGCCTACCGCCTCGGGCTGGTGCGGCGCGAGGACGCGCTCGACACGCTGCGCTGGCCGGGGACTTGGCGGATGCTCGCACGGTGGTGGCGCCCGGGCGCCACCGAGCTGCGCCACGCGGCCTCGCGGAAGGCGTTTGCGCGGGCCGCGGCCCGCTACGTGCCCGAGCTGCGCGCGGAGGACGTGCGCCCCGCCTTTGCCGGGGTGCGTGCCCAGGCGCTCGCCCGCGACGGGCGGCTGGTGGACGACTTCGCGTTCTCCGCCACCGCACGCGCGCTGCACGTGCGCAACGCGCCCTCGCCCGCAGCCACCTCCTCGCTGGCGATTGCCCGCTACGTCGCCGACCGCGCCGGGGAGGCGTTCGGGCTCGGTGGGTGAAGCGCTGTGCTGCCGCCCCGCCACGTCGGGGGTTCATGCGTCGCGGAGCGGTCCGGCTCCCGGAGCAGTTCGGCCCCTCATTGCGCGCGGGCGGTACGGTGGCGGAGGCCCGAAACCCCGGAAAATGCGGGCGCGTACAGGGGATTGTCACCGGAAAGTGACATCACCCCGGGTCTTTGCGGGTAAAAACAATTCCTCTGCGATTTGCGAGAACGCTCCTTGAGCGGACCGGCGGCAGGTGCTTTGATCCCTGCCGTAAGCGATCCACCTCGCCCGATGTGAGAGTCGAGCGGACGAGCCATGAAGGGGAGCGATCTTGGCGCAGCGAAAGCAGAGCGGGCGAGCCGTCCGCAAGGTGACGTGCGATGAATGCTACTTCCGGCGCAACCTGCTCTGCGCGCTGGACTTACCCGAGCCGTGCGCGACCTTCCGCCCCCACGAGGCGCAGCTCAAGCCGCCCCAACAGCTGCGCTTCGTCTTCCGCCAGGAGCGGCGCACGCGCGCCGCGTGGGCGTTCCCGACTGCGCAGGAACAGGCCGCGCTACACGCAGCGCGGCCAGCGTAGGGAGCGAGGTCGTGGGGTTGTCGTCGGATGGCGGGCGGGCGCGAGGTGCCGGGCGATTGCACGACGGGCCAAGCGAGCGTATATTGGGGTGGACCCAAGGTAAAAGCTCCAGTAGAGGCGGTGGCCCGCATGGCGGCAAAGGACAGCATCGGCAAGGCTTCGGCGGCGGCTCGCGCCGCTCAGCGTAACCAGTACGTCAAACGCATCCTCGAGGACGAGGAGCTGCGCGGCAACCTGCTCGCTGCCTACGCGGCCGCGCGCAGCGCGTACGGGCGGGTCGGCAATGGCAAGCCCCCCACCCAGGCGCTGTTCGAGGATCGCAAGCTCCAGCGTGAGCTGCTCGAGGCGGTGGTGGCGCTGCACGAGGTGTCGAACGCGCTCAAAGAGCCCCCCAAGCGCGAGCGTCGCAGGCGGGGCGGGCTGGGTCGCGCGCTGCTGTTCGCGCTCGTCGCGGGCGTGCTCGCGCTCGCGCTCAGCGAGGGCCTGCGCTCGAAGGCGCTCGACCTGCTGTTTGGGGCCGAGGAGGAGTTCGACTACAGCTCCACCACGATGCCCACGCAGGAGGCCCCGAGCTCCGTGGGCGCCTCCGCCTCCTGAGCGTCGCGGGGAGCGGATCGCACATGCCCGTGGCGTCTGCCGTGGAGAGTGCCCCAAGGGCCAGGGCCGAGCGCTCGCTCTCGGGCGAGCGCGCGCAGCGCATCGTGGAGGCGATGCGGCGCAGCGTCGCCCAGCACGGGACCGCCGGCTCGACCTTCGAGCGCGTGGCGCGCGAGGCGGGCGTCTCGCGGGGCCTGCTGCACTACTACTTCGGCACCAAGGAGCGGCTGCTCGCTGAGGCGGTGCGGCGCGACTGCCAGTTGCGTCTGGAGCGCCTGCAGCAGCAGCTTCAGGGGGCGCAGACCGCGGAGGACTTCATCGGCCTGCTGGCCCGGCACCTGCAGGAGATGATCCGGGAGGACCCCGACTTCGTGACGCTCCTGTTCGAGCTCTTCACGCTCTCGCGGCGCAATGCCGAGATCGCGGTGGAGTACACCAACCTGATGCGCACGATGCGCGAGCAGGTCGCCGGGATGCTCACGGAGGCCCAGGAGGAGGGGGTGCTGCGCCTGCACGCCGAGCCCGAGGCGATCGCCGAGATCCTCTTCTCGCTCGGGGACGGGTTCGCTCTGCGGATGCTCACCGAGCCCGACCGTGACTTCGCTGCCACGGTGCGCGCGGGGATCACGTGCGCGCGGGCGCTGCTGGCGGATTAGTTCTCCGCGACCCATATCGGCCACGGCGATGGCCCTCGCCCTCCGCGACCCATGCCGGCTAGGGCGACGGGCCTTCCCCCTCCCCGCCTGGCACTCCTATAATGGGAGTGCCAATGCCGATCTACGAGTACCGCCGCCCTGACGGAAGCACCTTCGAGATCGTCCAGTCGTTCTCGGACGAGGCCCTGACCAAGGACCCCGAGACGGGGGTGAAGGTCCAGCGCGTGCTGCACGCGCCCGCGGTGCACTTCAAGGGCAAAGGCTTCTACAACACCGACTACGGCACCCGCAAGCGTCAGCGTGAGAACGCGGCCGCTGCGGAGAGCTCCTCCTCGGACTCGGGGTCCAGCAAGAACTCCTCCTCCAGCGACTCGGGCTCCTCGTCCAGCGACTCGGGCTCGTCCAACGGCAAGGGCTCGTCCTCCGAGGGCAAAGGTTCCGACGGAGGGTCCAAGGCAGAGAAGGGCTCCTCCGCCAAGAAGTCCGAGCCGGTCGCGGCCAAAAGCTGACGGCTCACCGCCGAGCCGGCTGCCCCGCCATCCCGGCTGAGCCGGTGCCTACCCCGCCATGAACTGCGCCACGTCCGCACCGCGCGCGGCTTCTGAGATCGTCAGGCCTTCTTCGCCAGAGGGCAGGGTGGTCTGCCCGGTCGGCAGGAGCACGTGCGTCGGCGGTGTGCCGGTGACCGCCAGCGCGGCGAACATCCCGAGCAGTTCCGGGCCGCTCATGTCGGAGATGATCGCCGGCGGGGCGTGCCAGGCGATCCAGGGTAGGCGGAAGAAGCTCGCGGGGGAGAGCAGCTGGGACTTCATGTCGGTGAATAGCGCCTGCTGGTGCTCCTCGCGCTGGATGTCGGTCTCGGCGGGCGCGCACAGGTTCTCGCGCGTGCGCGCCAGCGCGAGCGCTTCCTCGCCGTCGAGGTGGTGGGTGCCGGCGGGCAGGCGCAGCGTGAAGCCGCCGTCGGCCGAGCCGCCGTCGAGGTTCGAGACGATGCAGCCCCCGGTGTAGGTGACCCCGCCCATCGCTTCGATCAGCTGGGGGAAGCTTTCGAAGTTGACTTCGACCACGTGGTTGACGGGGATGCCGAGCCAGTGCTCGATCACCGACACCGACTCCGCCGGTCCCCCGTACTCGTGGGCGGCGTTGATCTTCTGCAGGCCGTGGCCGGGGATTTCTACGACCGTGTCGCGCGGGATCGACAGGCGCGCGGCGTGTCCGCCGCCGGTGCGGATCAGCATGATCGTGTCCGAGCGCCCGAAGCCCGTGGTTTCCGCCCCCGGTTCCTTGGAGTCCTTCTGGCGGCGGTCTGAGCCCAGCACGAGGATGTTGCTGGCGGAGGTGAGCGGGTAGCTGGCGGGGTCGAGCACGCCGGCGACGTTGCTCGGCAGGGAGGTCCGCTCGAAGTGTGAGGAGACGAGGAACAGCAGGAGCGAGAGTACGAGCCACCCAACGATCAGCCCGAGCAGGCCGAGCACGATGCGCTTGGGGGTGAGCCGCCGCCAGTGCCACCACCGCGCGGCGGCGGACCGTCCTGCGCCCGCGGGTCCCTTTGCACCAGAGCGCCCTTCGTCCAGCAGCGGACCCGGGCGGCCCCGCGCGGGGGCCTCCACCGCACTGCCGTCCCCACCACCGCGCGGCGGCAGCAGTCTGCGCCCCGCGCGGTAGCGGGTGTACTGCGGCTCACCCTCCGGCTCGGGTGGGCGGGCCCGGGCCCCGGTCTTCGAGCCCGAGGCGGCCCCCGCAGGTGCGGGCGGTCGGCGAGGACGGCGTGGGGTCACGCCGTCTGATCGATGCTCGGGAGCCACGACGCTCTCTATATTGGCCGAATGCCGGGCGAGGACGCGCACCTTGGGCGAGCGCCTGCAGCCGGGCGGCTCGTCGTGTGCCCCACCCCGATCGGCAACCTCGAGGACGTGACGCTGCGCGTGCTGCGCACCCTGGGCGAGGCTGACGTGCTCGCCTGCGAGGACACGCGCCACACGCGGATCTTGCTCGATCGCCACGGCATCAGGGCGGCGCGACTGGTGAGCCTGCACGAGCACAACGAACGCGCGCGCGTCCCCGAGCTCGTTGCCCGGGCGCGCGCGGGAGAGACGGTCGCGCTGGTCAGCGACGCCGGGATGCCGGTGGTGTCGGACCCCGGCTTCCTGCTGGTACGCGAGTGCCTGGCGGCGGACATCGCAGTCGAGGTACTGCCGGGTGCCAGCGTGGTGCCAGTCGCCGTGGTGGCCTCCGGCCTACCGGTGGCCCGGTGGTGCTTCGTCGGCTTCCTACCCCGCAAGCGCGGCCAGCGCGAACGCCTGCTCGCGGACGCCACCGAGACGCTCGTCGCGTTCGAATCCCCCAAGCGCCTACCAGCCACGCTCGAGATGCTCGCGCAGAATGACCCCCACCGCCCCGTGGCAGTCTGCCGTGAGCTCACCAAGCTCCACGAGGAAGTAGCGCGCGGCTCGGCGGTCGAGCTGGCAAAGCGCTACCGCGAACGTCCCCCGAAGGGCGAGGTCGTCCTCGTGGTCGGGCCCGCGCAATCTACCGTGAGCTGACGCGCGATGAACGCAGTGCTGCACGGTAGGTGCTGAATCGTGTAGTATGGTGCCGATGCCTGCGCCCACCCGGTTGAACGTGACCTTGGACTCAGAGTACGCCGCCAAGCTGTCCAGGCTGGCCGAGCGCACACATGTCCAGGAGGGAACCCTGGCTCGATCGCTGCTGTCGAGCGCCCTCGATGAGGCCGACCCCGACCCTCGTACGATCACCGCGCTGCTCGACGGTATCCCGGGTGCCTATGAGCGCGCCCAGTTGGGGTTGAAGCAAGTCGCCGAAGGCAAGACTATCCCTCTCGACGCGCTGTAGTCCCTCATGGGACCCAGAGGGTGACACACGTCGAGCTGAACCTCGCCGCGGTCGAGGGTCTCGATCGCATGATCGTGACCCACAGCCTCCCCTCCGACACGCGGGCACGCGTCCAGCGCTCGTTGCGCATCCTGGAGCAGTTCCCGTTGGTTGGGCGTCAGCTGGAAGGACAGTGGCAACACTTCCGCTTCATCATCGGTCCGTGGAGGTGGCTGCTGCTCGTCTATACCCACGATGGGCAGAGGGATGTCGTCTCCGTGGTCAGCATCGAGGATGCCCGCTCATCCGCTGCGGTGACGCATCTGATCGCCCCGCCGAACGACTGAAGCGACAGGCAAGCCAGTAGCCTGGGGCGGGCCGTGCCCTCCTTCTACGTAACCACCCCGATCTACTACGTCAACGCGGCCCCGCACCTGGGGCACGCGTACACCACGGTCGCCGCCGACGTGCTCGCGCGCCACCACCGCCAGCGCGGGGAGGCGGTGTTCTTCCTGACCGGGACCGACGAGCACGGCGAGCCGGTCGCCGATGCGGCCCACGCGCAGGGCGTCGAGCCGCAGGAGCTCGCGGACCGCAACGCGGAGCGCTTCAAGGCGCTGGCCCCGCGCGTGGGGGCGAGCAACGACTTCTTCATCCGCACCACCGACCCGCAGCACGAAGCGAAGGTGCAGGAGGTGCTCGCGCGCGTGCGGGAGAACGGGTTCGTGTATGAGGGGACCTACGAGGGGTGGTACTGCCCGCGGTGCGCGGACTTCAAGGCAGAGAACGAGATCGAGGAGGGCAACCGCTGCCCGATTCACCACGTCGAGCTGGTGCGCGAACAGGAGGAGAGCTCCTTCTTCAAGCTGAGCGCGTTCCAGGAGCGGTTGGAGCGGTTGTACGCCGAGCGCCCGGAGTGGCTCGCCCCGCGCACGCGCTACAACGAGGCGCTCGCGTTTATCCGCTCGGGCCTGCGCGACGTGCCGCTCACGCGTCACAAGCTCACGTGGGGGGTGAAGGTGCCGTGGGACGAGGAGCACGTCTTCTACGTGTGGTTCGACGCGCTGTTGAACTACTACTCGGCGCTCACATACGCCCCCGCCCCGGTGACGGCCGAGCCACCAGGAGCTGCGAATCCCGTCTCCCCGAATCCCGTGCCGGGGGATCCGAATCCCGCCCCCCCGAATCCCGCGCCGGCGGTCGCAGGTTCGAATCCCGCCCCCGCTATCGACGCGAGCACCGACCTCGTGTCCACGTTCTGGCCGCCGAGCTATCACCTGATCGCGAAGGACATACTGCGCTTCCACGCGGTGTACTGGCCGGCGCTGTTGATGGCTGCCGAGATCGAGCTGCCGCACCGCCTGTTCGTCCACGGGTACCTGCTGATGGAGGGCGAGAAGATGAGCAAGTCGCTCGGCAACGTGCTCGACCCGTTCGCGGTGATCGAGCGCTTCGGCGCCGACGCGCTGCGCTTCTACCTACTGCGCGACGTGCCCTTCGGCCAGGACGGCTCAGTCTCTACGACCGCCTTCGAGCAGCGCTACGAGAGCGAGCTCGCCAATGAGTACGGCAACCTCGCGAGTCGCACACTGGCGATGGTGCGCCGCTACCGCGACGGGGTACTGCCCGCAGCGCCGATCGATCCCGCTCTCGCAAGCGACTTCGAGGGCCTAGCCGAGGAGGTAAGCGCCCTGCTCGACCGCGCTGAGCTGACACAGGCGTTGGACGCAATCTGGCAGCGCGTACGGCGCCTGAACCGCTACGTCGAGGAGCGCGCCCCGTGGACGCTGGCGAAGGACGAGCAGAGGGCGGGAGAATTGGATGAAGTGCTCGCTTCGCTCGCAGACGGCGTTCGCGTGGTGTCCCTGCTGCTCACCCCATATATGCCGGCGAGCACAGAGAGGTTGCTCGATGCGCTCGGCGCGGAGGATCGAACGCTGAGCGCCGCCCGCCTCGGGGCGGGCCCCACCGCGCCGGGTAATACCGTGGGTGAGCTCGAACCGTTGTTCCCCAAGGCGTAGCGTTTTTCATAGACACCGAGAGTGTGTGGTGCCCGGGTTAGTGGGAGTACCTCGCCACGAACGGTGCAGAGCGGGCCGGATATGCGGGGAGGAGACCGGGCGCAGCTCAGGTGGGGAACCGCGCGCGCTGCCACCCGGCCTCCCTTCTTGGGGGGGCCGGGTGGGCTGTGTGCAATGCGGTCAGGTAGCCGGGTGCGCTCTCAGGTCGGCGTCAAGGTCGTGCCCGAGACGGCGCATCTCCCAGGCGGCGGCGATGAAGACCGCGCCGCGCAGGAGCAGCACGATGCCGACGATCACCGCGAGCGTGGCGAGGCCGAGGCTGGGCCAAGAGAGAATCAGGATCCCGGCGACCATGTCGAGGATCGCGATGCCCATGTTCGATGCGCGCCCGTCCAGCTCTCCGATGGCGGCCACGAAGCGCACGACGCCGGCCACGATGAACCACACGCCGATGATCAGCACGAACACCACGAGCGTGTCGAACGGTTTCTTGATCAGCACCAGGCCGGCGATCACGCTGAGCACGCCGATCATCGCGAGCAGGCCGCGGCCTTCGCTGTGGCTGAAGATCGACCCGAGGATCGCGATCACGCCGTCGACGAGTAGGAAGATCCCGGCGATCACCGTGAACGTGCTCAGGGTTTCGTGCGGCGAGATGACGAAGAACGCACCGACGCAGAGCACGGCGAGGCCGAACAGCATCACCAACCACCACAGACCTGTGAGCTCCCGCAGTTCGCCAGAAGACGTGGACATACCCCGAACCTCCTCGTTGGGATGGGCGCAGGCCGACGCGACCCGCACGGTTGTATCTATTATTACAAGCACTGTGGGCCTCCGGGCGGCTCGCGCTATCCGGGGCAACTACGGAGCCAGGTTTCTTACGGAGCCGGGTTCGTCGTCTCGCCTCACGCTGCAGACGCCGGTCCGCCTAGGGCCTATCCCGATAGGGGCGTGCTGGCCGATCGAGGGTCGAGCGGGGCGCGGACGCAGGGCCGAAAGCGTGGTGGGCCACGTCGAGGCCGCGGTGACGGGTCCCGGAGGGGCGAGGCCATCGGCCGTATCCAGGCGTGCGGCCCCAGAGGGATAGGCCCTGACCGCCCCCCAGGTCGTCGATCCGCTGTCTCGCCCGCAGGGTCGTGGACGGCTCCCTCGTCTCGCCCCACCGCTCCGCCGGCGTTGCCACACTGTCCCTTCCCGCATGATCGACAGCCACACCCACCTCGACCTCTGCGAGCCCCCCGACACCGAGCTCGTCGCCGCAGCCGAGCGCGCGGGGGTGACGCGCATCCTCACGGTCGGCACCGGCGGGGCGTCCTGCCGGTCGGCGCTCGCGGCCGCGGAGGCGTTCCCGCAGGTGTACGCGGCGGTCGGCCGGCACCCCAACTACGCGACCGGCTTCGACGACGCCGACCTCGCCGAGTTGCGGGCGCTCGCCGCGCACCCCCGCTGCCTGGCGATCGGGGAGACGGGCCTTGACTTCTACCACGACTACGCCCCCCGCGCTGACCAGGAGCGCGCGTTCTCCGCGCAGATCGCGCTCGCGCGCGAGGTGGGCAAGCCGCTCGTGATCCACACGCGCGCCGCGGAGCAGGACACGCTCGCGCAGCTCGCAGCGGAGGCGCAGGGGGTGAGCGTTGTGCTGCACTGCTTCTCGATGCCCGCCTACCTGGAGGAGTGCCTGCAGCGCGGCTACGCGATCTCGTTCGCGGGCAACGTCACGTACAAAAGCGCCGCCGACCTCGCCGACGCTGCCCGGCGGGTGCCCGACGAGCGGCTGCTGGTCGAGACCGACGCCCCCTACCTCACTCCCCAGGCGGTGCGCAAGCACCCCAACCAGCCCGCGTTCGTGGCGCACACTGCGGCCTTCCTCGCGCAGCTGCGCGGCGTCACGGTGGAGGAGCTCGGCGCCGCCGTGCAGGGGACCGCCGCGCGCGTGTTCGGATGGTGAGCGGGGTGGTGGTGGACGACCCCGCACTCCCGACGCAGCCGACGCTCCGCCGGCTGCGCCAGTTCGCTGTGCGTCCCGACCGGGAGCTCGGGCAGAACTTCCTGATCGACTCCAACATCCTCGGGGTCGTTGGGCGTCTCGCGGGGCTCGCCGACACGGATGTCGTGCTCGAGGTCGGCGGGGGGTTGGGGGTGCTCTCGGAGTACCTTGCCGAGCGCGCCGCCCACGTGCACGTGATCGAGCTCGACGAACGGCTGCGGGAGCCCCTGGATGACGCGGTGGCGCGCTTTGCGAACGTCACCCTGCACTGGGGTGACGCGCTGGCGGTGGACCTCGCGGTGATGCGCCCCGCCCCCACTAAGGTGGTCGCCAACCTCCCCTACGGGGTCGCCGCCGGCGCGCTGCTGCGCACGATCGAGGAGCTGCCCACGGTGACCGGTTGGGTGGCGATGGTGCAGCGCGAGGTCGGCGAACGGCTCGCCGCCGGGCCGGGTGGCCGGGGTTACGGGGTGCCCTCCGTGCTCGCCCAGCTCGCGTGCGAGGTGCGCGTCGCGCGCGCGGTCCCCCGCACCGTCTTTCACCCCGTCCCCAACGTTGACTCCGTGCTCGTCGAACTGGTTCGCACGGGCGACGCGGCGGCACCTGAGGTGCGCCGGCTCGTGGGGGCGGCGTTCGCCCACCGGCGCAAGACGCTGGCCGGCTCACTGGCGCTGGCGGGGGTGGGGCCCGGTCGCGAGCAGGTGCGGGCGGCGCTGCGCGAGCTGGGGCACCCCGCGGATGTGCGCGCCGAGCGCTTGGCCCCGCGGGAGCTCGTGGCGCTGGCGAAGGCGCTTGGGGTGGCCGCCACGCCCCGGCGGACGCCGTGCGCTGCGCCCCCGCCCGCGGGCACCTCGACCCCGCCCACGGACACCTCGCCCCTGCCTACGGGCACGACCCTGCCCACGGGCACCTCGCCCCTGCCCACGGGCACCTCGACCCCGCCCGAGCGATGACGTACGGCTCGGCCGGGCGCTCCACCTCCGCGGGCGCGGCGCCCCTTCCTCTCCGTGCGCTCGCGCCCGCGAAGATCAACCTCGGCCTGTTCCTCGGCCCCGTGCGCGCGGACGGCCGTCACGAGCTGGCCACGGTGATGCAGTCGATCTCCCTCGCGGACGAGCTCACCCTGCGGACTGCGCCCGACCCCGATGCGAGTGGCGATGTGGTGGTGTGTCCGGGTCTTGGGGACCCGCCCCCCCCGCCCGCCGAGAACCTCGCCGCACGCGCGCTCGCAGCGTTCCGCGCGGCCACCGGCTGGGACGCGCCGCCGCTGGAGCTGTCGATCGACAAGCGCGTGCCCGTCGCCGCCGGCCTGGGGGGCGGCTCGGGCGACGCCGCCGCCGCGCTGCGCCTCGCCGCCGCCGCCTCCGGGTTGGGCGCCGACGACCTGCTCGCCGAGCTCGCGCGGACGCTCGGCGCCGACGTCCCCGCCCAGGTGCGGCCGGGACGGTGGCTCGCCGGCGGAGCCGGCGAGCTGTTGCAAGCGCTGCCCGATCCCGAGGTTCCGCTGGGGGTGCTCGTGCTGGCGCTCGCACGTCCCCTCTCCACCGCGGCGGTGTACGCGCAGGCCGACCGCGCAGGCCTCGCGCGCGGGCGCTCGGAAGTGGAAGACTGTCACAGCGCACTTGCGCAGGCGCTTGCCGGGGGCGCCCCCCTGCCCCCGGCGACGCTTCTGCACAACGACCTGCAGGACGCCGCGCGCGCGCTCTGCCCGGAGATCGACGCCGCCCTGGAGGAGGCCCGCGCGGCCGACGCTGACGCGGCTCTCGTGAGTGGATCCGGCCCCACCGTGCTCGGGCTGTTCGCCGGGTCCCGCGGCCCCGCCCGCGCCCGCGCGGCC
>Ga0070765_100002654_pt1 | contig 11281 bp, 10 predicted proteins | sample HubBroMetageWFT5_FD_71516 | JGI IMG/M metagenome (GOLD analysis project Ga0070765, IMG submission 71516) | Warmed and freeze-thawed soil microbial communities from the Hubbard Brook experimental Forest, New Hampshire - Hubbard Brook CCASE Soil... | ecosystem: Environmental > Terrestrial > Soil... | reverse complement strand
TTTACCTCGTTAAAGTTAGCATCGAATACTCTAACTTCCCCTTCGTGCACATCGGTCACATAGAGAAAACGCTTCCCCTTGTTCTCTGCAATAGTCGCCCCGGTTAGTACCGAACCTGGCGTCGCGTTCACTTTTACGCTGGCGACGGATGGATTGACCTGCGGATTCCAGGCCGCAATAGTTCCGTCAAATGTCGCAAAAATGAAGATACCCGGCTTCCCGGACTCAACGTCGAAGTCCGAACTGCCGTTGAAAACGATTCCCGTCGGGCTGCCTGCAGGGGCGTGGCCTGCCGATGGGATTGTCACTAGGACAGGCGGCGCTGGCACTCCACCTCCGTTATAGATAGTAGAGACTCCTTTGCCCTCATCCGAAACCCACCAGGGACCGGTGCTGCTGCGAGCTATGCCCCAGGGATTGATCAGATTCGGGTCGACGGTGATGATACCCGGCTGGCTACTATTTGAAACCAGATTGGTCTGTTGGTACTGCTGAGCAAAGGTGGTCAGCGGAGCAAGGGTTAACCAGCTTACGGTTAATAGAGGTAATTTAGGCAACAATAACTTAACAGAACTGAGTTTGATCATAAACAATGCGTTGACTGTTGACTTCGCCTGAAGTGACCGGCGCAACTGATCCGCGACACTCGCTAGGTTGAGCGTTAGCAGACAGCAAAATGAAACCTGCTAACCACTTTCGGGTCGAGTTGCCGGAAGTGCTGTCCGAGCTGCCAGTCAAATTTCCGCGTATAGAAAGAGTCTATTGAAATTTATGTGCACCCCTGGTCAACTGAAAACATCCTCGCCGAGACTGTTCCTGTCGCTGGTAGAAATGCGAATGAGTCGATCGATACTTAGTTCGTACTGACGCCGCCACCGGACAGACCGCACCGTCTCCGCGCTGGCGATCACCACGGCTATCGTTAGAAGCGGAACTCCAATCCAGGGAACGACGAACAGCCAGAGAGGTAGCCCTAGAGCGACAATAAACCAAACGACCCAGCAGACTGCAGAAAGGCGGCGCGGCCGGCGACTCCAAAACCAATCGGCGCGGGCGAGCTCATCTTCGTGGGTCGGATACCAATGAAGCTCAGATTTCTCAAGTAGTTCGGATGGGGGGAGGTATTCATACTTCCAAGCCGTATGTTCTTGGAGGTCTCGCCAAAATTCGCTGAGACATTGCCGGAGATTCTCCCAGAAATAATGGCGACTAGGGCACTCGTTATTTTTAGGCGACGTTTTCATTTTCACTTCACCGAGAGCATTTCAGAATCAGGACCGAGCTGGGTATTAGCCCGCTCCGGTAGCTCCGGACATTGAATACCAGTCTCTCGGAGATGATCTTCTTTCTGTCCTGATCGCCGGAAATTTCGTCCGAACCTTCAATCGTCGTGGAGAGCCGGTAATAACCAGGACAGCGATTACGGCAGCTTGGACAAAAAAACCGGTCCGTTGATGTCTTCGGCTTCATTGGTTCGAGTTCGCCAAAAGATTTTGCCATGAAGAGATTCGTCCCAATGAAAACGGGCTCGTCGCGGATCGGTTCATTTCTAAGATATACGCGATTCATAATGCAAAGTTTCCTGGATATCTTTCGATTCACGGAAGCCGATGCGAGCGTTTTACTATCGGCTTACGGACTTCACGCGCTCGAGATAGATCGCTTGAGCGGTAATCGCCCTGAGCAACCAGAAGAGGCGTTAAAGGGACAGATAACTCACCGTAAGCGAAAGGGAGCGCCGGCCGCGCCTATTCTCATCGGCGTCCATCCAGATTTCATGGTGGGAAATTGGAAGACCGCCGGCCGGCGGAGCACTATCGATTCTATCCGGCTTCAGTAAGCGACTCGACTGAGTTCGTCGTCGAACACTTGCGCAGCGATCCCGGCAGCCGCCCATGCGCGTCCACCTAACGCGCAAGCCGTGGAGCGCGCCTCGCTTGCGAGGCCGTGGTGAACAAGGCTAAGGATAGGGTAAACGCGATCGTCATGCCGCGCTCTTGGGCGTGAAGAGGCACCGGTCCTGACATAGAGCGCTGACCAGAGAGTCAGGTGTGCATCACGGTATTCCCTGCTTACCACGGCCTCGCAAGCGAGGCACGCTCCACGGCTTGCGCCAAGGTGCCCTGGAGTGGTCACGGCAGGGGAAGCGCTGGGAAACTCCTGGGGCCCGCCAGCGTGCAGCCCAGGCGGGATCAGCCAAAAGGATATACTCGAAAAATCATCCAGTCGATCCGACTGGGTGACCATCACCGCTGCCTGTTTGATGGCGCGACCGACCGACTACCGCAAAAAGCCAGGATCTCCGCTAGACAGATCAACATTATATCGTTATAACAACATAACAATGCAACCTCTGGATCGAAACGGAAATATCCCGCTCGTCTATCAATTGGGAGAAGCGATCCGAGATAAAATCGTGCGCGGAGAATATAGTCAGGGCGACTCGATCCCGACCGAAGATCAGCTCCAGAAGTTCTATGGCGTCAGCCGGACCACCGTGCGACTCGCTCTGGCCAAGCTGGTTAACGAAGGCTATATCCGCCGCCAACAGGGAAAAGGCACTTACGTGAATCCTCGCGGCCTGGTCGCCAAAGGTCAATCCAAGCCGTTTTCCAGAGACATGTTCGGTGTGAAAAGCACCACCCAAATCATTCTATCGGCGGGGATGAAAGTTAGAACTGAGGTGCTCCATTTTCACCGCACGCTGCCCAGCGAGGAGGTCGCCGCCAAGCTTGGGATCAACGAGAATGATCCGGTGCTGCACTTCGAGCGCGTTCGCTATGCCGATGATAGACCTTTAGTTCTAGAACGAAGCTGGATTTCTGCTGCTCAATGCCCGGATCTGAAGCGGGATGACGTCAAAGGCTCATTATACTTGGTCCTCTTCAAAAAGTACGGTCATCAGATCGCAGCCGCTCATCAGTCCTTAAGAGCAGTTCTGGCTTCCAAGCTGGATGCCGGTATTCTCGGTCTCGAAATTGGCGAACCGGTTATGCTGGTGCACGGTGTCACTTACCTCGAGGATGGCCGGGCGATTGAAGCCCAAGAATCACATTTCCGGGCCGAGTCGATTGAGTTCATCATCGAGCTGGGCGGGTACTCTCAATACGCGCGTTTGACGCCGCCTGACTTGCGGCGGCGGAGAAAATCAGCCGACCTGAAAACTGTCGGATCAACGGCCCGACCCTAAGCGATTAGGACGATTCTCTAACGTTTCTTTTTTAGGTCGAAAGGATCTCTTGAACATGTCGAACTGGGCAGCACACGACATTCTTTCAAAGAACCGGAAGACGAGCCATCGTCACCGGTCCGATCGACAAGCTTGGTCAAAAGACAGCTCTCGTGCCGGCGGCTGGTGCGGCGCTGGAATGAAGCTGTTGTTTCGCAACTCCATCGTTCCCCCGAGATTCTTCTTCAATGATCGATTCCGGCCTATTCTCGATGGATACGATTTTCAATGAAGTTTGTGTATTGGTGACGGTAGCGTTTGCGCTCACCCTCGTGCCGGGCCTTCAACGGCCGGAACTTTCGTTGCTATCACGGCGCGATCAGGGAACCGCCCTGCTGGTGTTTCTGGTCCTCGGCCTCGTCGAAGCGGTCACGGTCCCGCACGCGGGTTTGCTCAACGAACGTATCGTGGCCGCATGCGCAGCTGGTCTGGTGGCCGGTCCTTGGGTGGGACTGGGGGTTGCCCTCTTTGTCACTTGGCTAGCTGTCGAGCACCACGGGCTGCCGTTAGGCTCGATCGCTCCTGCTATGTTGTGCGCCGGTTTAGCGGGAGGGTTGCTATACCGTTGGCGGCCGAAGCTAGCCCAACATCCGTTAACCGGATTCTGTCTGACCTTGGGAGTGTCGTTGCTGCGGAGTGGCCTTCTCGTCATTGTCGCTTCTCATTCGCTCGCAGCAACCCAGGCAATCGAGGACATCGGTAGAGCTCCTCTGCTGCAGGGGTTAGGCACGGCCTTGATTCTGGCTATCATCGCGCGGGTACGTGACCGGGACGATCGAATCCGAGCAGGAGCTTCGGCTGAGGTCCGCACTCTGCAAACGCGCATGAATCCACATTTTCTGTTCAACGCTCTGAATGCGCTAGCGGCGTTGGCGAAAGTCGCACCCCGAGAAGTTCCCCGGGCGACAGGGCGATTGCGTCAATTTCTGCAGGCCAGTCTCGCTCAACCGGAACGAGCACTTGTCCCCTTGGAGGAAGAACTGGCGGTCATGTCTGCTTACCTAGACATCGAATTGCTTCGATTTGGTGACCGATTGAAAGTGGAGCAGGCTATCAGTCCAGGTTTGTTGAAGGTTCTGGTGCCACCTTTCTCCTTCCAGTCGTTAGTAGAGAACGCAATCCAGCACGGGCTTCACTCTTCGCCGCGGGCCGGGCGGCTCAGCCTTGTGGTCCGGGCTACTGGACCGTGGCTAGAGATGAGCGTGACCGATGACGGGCAAGGTGTGGCTTCGACAGAAGTCGAACAGCTTTTCTTCGGAGAACGTCCGGGGGGTCACGCGCTGGTTCTGTTACGCCGGCGTTTGCAAGGATTGTTCGGAAGCTCGTTTCGGTTGGAGGTGCGTAGCCACATGGGAGAGGGCACAACTGTTACTATTTGTATTCCCTTGCGAAAGCATTTCGGAGTTGCCCAAGAATCGCCCGTAGCTATCCCGGCGGGTCATTTGTTATCGGAGCTACCTGGATTGCAGTGAGCGAACTGATCCACTTCGAAAGCGCGTTCCAGCAGATCGGCTGCTTTAGAAAGTCCATCAGTTTCGGCAATCTCTGCCTGGATGTAGCGCGCATTATCGCGATAGATCGGATCGTTGAGCACATGATCAAGAAGAAGCGACAAGCGGGAGACGTTCAGCTCCTTTAACGGCACAAACTGTCCGGTCTTTTTCTCAGCGATCCTGGCGGCAACACCAGGCTGATCAACGGTAACCGGGATGGCAATTTGAGGAACGCCTTGAGCCAGTGACTCCAGGACCGTGTTCAATCCGGCATGTGTGATACAGACCGAGGCGCGCCTCAGCAGCTCCAATTGCGGGGCACGCTGGACCAGGATGGTGTTGCTTGGAAGCGGTCCGATTTGCTCTAGATCGAGTTGATCGCCGATGGAAAGCACGAGTTGGACCCCCTTCCACTGCGCGGTCGCTGCGATTATCGTGCGATAGATGTCTGCTAGTCCATTCATCAGCGTTCCCATCGACGCATAGATGAGAGGCTCTCCGGTCAGCTGCTCCCACGGAAAATCCACCTCTATCCGGCCGGCTCCATCGTGAAACGGTCCGGTATGGTGGAACTGCGGTGGCCAATGAGAACTTTCGAAATCGAAGACTCTCGGAGTTTGGGTAATCCAGGCTAGTTTTGAGAACGTGGCGGAGTGGTTATCCCAGTCAATATCGAGGCCGGCGCGTTCGGCGAATGTCTTTGCCACCGCGATGGTTGACTCCAGCCTTTCGAAGAAGAGTTTCACCCCTTTTAGGTTCCTGGTCCAAGCGGCCGGGGTAGCCTCGTGCGGCCAGTCGTAAAAACAGAGTGGTGTAGCGCCGGAGTAGTCAAAGTGCAGCGCATTGGCGACGTGGGCATACGGCATACCAAGGCTCATCGGGGCCAGCTCCGTGTAGATCAGAACGGTGTCGACTACGACCGCGTCTACCTCGGCCGCAGTTAGTATCGCAGGCAACGAGTTTAACATCGCGTCCGTTCTAACCGCGACATTCTGCAGCGTAGCCTGCAGCGCTTCTTCTCCTTGGAGCTTGCTCAGCCAGCGGAGACGTTCTTTGAGCGATCCTAGCGGATACTCCTCTACGCCACAGGGGAGAAACGCTAATCCAGAAGCTCGAACCGCAGCCTCACCATCCGGCAGGCTAATGAACACTACATCATGCCCGCGCGACTGAAGCTTTCGCGCGAGCGTAGTCATTGGGTTGAGATGTCCAGGTATCGGCGGCGATATAAAGGCAATTTTCACAACGAGAGTATTTATATGCCGCTCTTGGAGATTGGCCGTTTCCTGTCTCAGCTGCCGCGATCGTATTTCGATCTGCGAAGATCAGCTTCAGCGCAACAGGGTTACCAAGCTGCCATGCTTCACAAGGCGCTTCGTACTCGTCCTCGTCCTCGGATCCGGCCGTGCGGAGTGATGGCCCGCCCGCATCGCTACGCGAAGCGTTGCGGGCGGGAGTGGTGGAGTATTCGAGTACTGCGCCAAGTCCGAATTGCATCCGCGTAGCGGGCTGGGGATGCTTGAAGTGGCTCTACCAAAGACGCTTGGCTGATCGTTAGGAACTCTTTGAGCGAGGGCTTCAAGCACGGGTGTTGCTCCCAGCCTCGCGGCAGCGCCCGGTAGCGGTCCGGCAGCTGCCCATAAGCATTAACGCATTAAGTTAAGGAGTCGACACTTCTTACGCCCCGAAGGGGCAACAAGAACTTAGCCCAGGGTTTTAACCCTGGGTAGTTGTTCAAGCGAGTGCGCCCCGAAAGTGGCGCCAGAAGGGGTAATCTTACGGGCGTCTATAGCTTGGTGATCACCGTCCGTACCAGATCTGGTGCCCTTCAGAGCACATCGCACAAAAACGGCAAACCCAGGGCTAAGTTCTTTCGCCGCTTCGCGGCTTCAAACGTCATTTAGATCCGGCGGCGGTTCGGACCATGATTACGGCAACTGGTTAAAAAAGGCCCGGTCCTACACCTCTTTGCTGTTTAGTGCGTCCAGATGGTTGATAAAGAACACGACAGTCATTCGAGGGGACCAACACATCGGTTCATCGAAACAAATGGTATTCGAATGCATCTGGCTGAGCAGGGGGAAGGCCCGCTAGTGCTGCTTTGCCACGGGTTTCCAGAATCGTGGTACTCCTGGCGTCACCAGCTTTCAGCCTTGGCGGCAGCAGGTTTCCGCGCTGTGGCCCTCGATATGCGCGGTTACGGTCAGACGGATCGACCAGAGGCCATCGACCAATACACACTTCTTCACTTGCTCGGTGATATGGTTGGGGTGCTTGATGCCTTGGGCCAGGAAACGGCAGTGATCGTAGGCCATGATTGGGGAGCTTCAGTTGCCTGGCATGCCGCTCTGCTCCGTCCTGATCGTTTCCGTGCTGTGATCGGTTTGAGTGTTCCTTTCATTCCCCGGAGCCCGGACTACCCGAGCAAAAACTATCCGGAGACCGATGACACAGTATTCTATCAAAGCTATTTCCAGTCCCCAGGAGTCGCTGAAGCGGATCTCGAACACGACGTGCGGTTTACTATGCGCGCGTTTCTTTGCCAAGACTCAGGCGATGCTCTCCGTCCTGCTATTAAATCCGAGCAGGTAGGCCACGTTTTCATGGTACCACGGAAAGGCGGTATGATGGCCGATTGGGTAAATCCGACCTCACTACCCTCGTGGCTCACTGAAGCAGATATAGAGATCTATGCGGATCAATTTAAGCAAACCGGCTATCGCGGCGGTCTAAACTGGTACCGCAATATTGATCGGAATTGGGAACTGATGGCGCCTTTTGCGGGACTGAACATCACCGTACCGGCGCTCCTGATTGTCGGCGACCGCGACCCTGTGCTGGCGTTCCGCGGAATGGATCAGGTAATCGCAAGTTTACCGAAGAACGTGCCCAAACTCCAAAAGACCCGGTTTCTACCGGGATGCGGCCATTGGACTCAGCAAGAGCGACCGCAGGAGGTAAACGAAGCGATGATTGAGTTTCTGCGGCGGCTATAACCGCCAAAAGGCAGTCAGCCAAATGCCACCAAGCCGACCTGACTATTCCGGCAGTTAGGACAACGCTAACTCGCCTTAGGCTCATTAGCGAATAGCCAATAGCCGACGGGTGGTCGGCACACTGCCGGCGAGGTCTCGACAGGGTTCCTGTTTGTTAGTTCGACTCGATTTTAAGAAGTAAAAGCTAGTTATCACCATGATCCAGAAAACCGAAGATATGGAACGAGAAGCAACTTTCAAAACTTCAATTCTTGGCCAGCGCGCTGTGGTAGTTGGTGCAGGATTGGGTGGATTATCGGCTGCTCGTGTGCTGGCCGATTACTTCGATGAAGTGATCATTCTGGATCGCGATGAGCTACCAGATGACGCCGCCCCACGCCCCGGTGTTCCTCAAGGTAAACACCCGCACGCTCTGCTAGGAGGTGGGCTAAAAGCGCTCGAGAATCTGTTTCCTGGTTTTGGCCATGAGCTAATGCGAGCCGGAGCTGAACCGATGAAACCGGGGTTCGATACGCTCTACGAGATCCCTGGTCAGGATGTTTGGCCGAGACTAAAACTCAGCTGGCCGACCTATTCGATGTCTCGACCACTGATTGAATGCACCCTGAGACGGCAGGTCGAGCGCATCGGAAACATAAGCGTACGACGTGGATGCCGAGTCCTAGGTATCGTGAGCGAAGCGCGTGTCCTGGCCGCAACGGGAATTCGTTATGAAACGCCTGGTGGCAACCGCAAAACACTCGAATCAGATCTCATCGTGGATGCATCCGGAAATGGCTCCTTAACCGTGGAATTCCTGAAAGCAACTGATCGAAGGCCGGTAGCGGAGACGAGCATCGGCGTAAATACTCGTTACGCCAGCGCGCTTTTCGAGCGGGTAGACATGGGGGTTGATTACAAAAGTGTTTTCACTTTTCCCGATGCGCCCGAACAAAGTCGTGGCGGCCTGATCCTTCCGGCAGAAAACCATCGGCACCAAGTTGTATTAATGGGGAGGGGTAACGATATTCCGCCCATCGATGCTGATGAATTTCTGAGCTATGCCCGGACGCTCCCGACGCTGAGCGTTTATTGTGCAATCAAGAACGCAAACCCTCTCACCGCAATAAGTCCGTTTTCTTTTGCCGAAAGCAGATGGCGACATTTCGCGCAAGTTCCTGATTTTCCTAACGGGCTACTTCCGATTGGAGATGCCATTTGTCGATTTAATCCCGTTTACGGCCAAGGCATGACCGTGGCTTTGCAGGAAGCCAACGTGCTCTTTGATTTGCTTCGGACGTCGGACGGAAAGTCGCTGGCTACACTGGCGCCAACTTTTCTAGCCAAAGCTGAGACGTTGATTGCAGAACCCTGGGCTATGTCAGCTATTCCTGATTTCATCTACCCGGAAACCACCGGTGAACGCCCAGCAGACTTGGAGGACCGCCTTAATTTCCAGAGAGCACTAGGTCGACTAGCTGCCCGCGATGCGGAAGTATATGAATTGCTTACTGAGATCAGGCACGTTCTCAAGCCACTCACTCTGTTAGACGATCCTTCTATCGTAAGGAGAGTAAAAGAAGAAATTGCCAAGGGCTCGCAGGATAAGCACGCGCTAGCAGTAGCGAGAACATGAAGTGTCTTTATTGGAGTCCCTCGACAATACGTCGCGACCCAAGGATGAGCTTGCTGAACCTAATCGCCAAGCGTGCCAAGGGTTAGTGAGCGGTAGGGACTAGCTCCGGCTTGTCCGGGAACTGCGGCCCCGCATTTGTTGCCGGGCATCAAGAAGGCTCCGCCGAACAACGCGGCCAGGCTTCATCGGACTAAATATTTTTGATTCTCAAGACGGATCGATCGCAGGGGAAAAGCGTACGAAGCCCTCCTAGCCAAACTCCACACCAAAACCTGAGTTTTCGTTCGTACTGGCTGGAAGCGAAAGATTTCCAAGAGCGCACCGGCTAATCCATGCCGTCCCGACTTGAAGTTAATAGGCACCAACGCGACGCGACCGAAGAAAGCCATCTTTTCTGGATCGTTGTCGGCAACCGCCCTTCGTTCATCTCCTCCCGGTTCCAGCGTCGAGGACGGTGTGCAAAGTAAACGGTGTAGCTTCGCCCTCGATCAGGTAACGCTCTGGGTTCCGGGAACCACGGATCGCGCGAGGACGCGATCCCTCGCGGTGCTGGGTCCGGCAGCGGCCAGTCGCGCCAGCGCGCTGATGCACCCCTTCGTCCATACGCAGCCTTACGGGACTCCAAATTCCGCGCGCCGTCTGCCCTTCAGTGGTCGCCGCGCGATTTCTGGCGCGCGAAGGAACGACAGATCGTCGATATACAAAGGAGCGGTGGAGTGGTGGAGGCGCCAAGGAGTTTTTATTCGCGTCTATTCGCGGTTGTTCTGCGGAACTTATTTTCGGATTTTGAGCTATCCCGACTGGATTCTCGCCTTGCCCTTCGTCTTCTTCCGAGCAGAGTCTGACGTCAGGCGGTGAGGCTCAAGCATCAGGTCGAGCAATTCGTGAATTATCCGGCCGGCTTCGTTGGTGCGATCGGGTAAAGACCGCGGAATTTTCAAGTTCAGGCCGCAAGCGAGCGTACGAAAGGCGAGCGAAAGGGATCGCGGATCAAGCGGAGGTTTGCGTCCTGTCCGAGCGAAGCGTTCGGAGAGGATGTCGGCATAGAATTTAGTGAGCCGCTCTTCCAGTGCGTAAAAGCGCTCCGCGAACTCAGGATTGCGGCGGGCATGGAGTTGAAGCTCCATGGTCACGACATCCCAATCGACCTCGGCATTCATCGTGTCAAGCCACAGGTTGATGGCGTCTCGGGTCGCTGCGGGATCGAGTTTCATGATGGCCTTGAAGTCGCTGATCTGCTCCTCGGCGTACCGCTCGAGTAACTCGAACAGGATCGCTTCCTTGGTGTCAAAGTTCGAGTAGATAGCCCCTTTGGAGTAGCCAGCTTCAGCGGCGATCATGTCAACGGACGCGCCGCCAAAACCATGCCGGGCGAAAACCTGTCGCGCAGCGAGGAGCAACCGCTCGCGAGTCTGAGCGTGGCTTTCTGCGCGGGTGAGCCTGATCCGCTTGTCCATGATACTCGTTGTAATTTCAATATCATAATTACTCAAGAACCGAATGGGCGCCTGGGCGAGAATCTGTGTCCATCCAGCTCTCGATTCCAAACTAGTGATCGATGTCTATCTTGGCCGGCTGCGTCGAAGGCCAATAGACGGGGATAAGAGGGCCTGCGCCATCGGCCAGGAGTAACTCGATGCAATTCGCTTCGCGGTTAAGCTCTCACTTTCCTCACTCCACTGCAGTTTTTCCCCGCTCGTTCAGAATTGTTAGTGCTGCGAGATTAACTGCTTCTACTAGTGGGTACGAACAGAACCATCTCGGGCCAATTTAGCCTGGCTCAGAAATTGACTCGGCCTCGCCGGGAGGGGCGTTCCAAAAGACATTGAAATACTGGTTGATATTTGAAAGTCATACGGTATGTGTAATCCCCAATAGACGTAACCTGGAACTCTAACATGACCACGATTCTCGACACCCCATTGAACCTGCCTTGCGGCGCAACCTT
>Ga0070765_100002653_pt1 | contig 11283 bp, 4 predicted proteins | sample HubBroMetageWFT5_FD_71516 | JGI IMG/M metagenome (GOLD analysis project Ga0070765, IMG submission 71516) | Warmed and freeze-thawed soil microbial communities from the Hubbard Brook experimental Forest, New Hampshire - Hubbard Brook CCASE Soil... | ecosystem: Environmental > Terrestrial > Soil... | reverse complement strand
AGTTCGTCGTCGATCTTGAGTCCAAGCTGCCCCGCGACCTGGACGATTGCATCCCAGCGATCTTTCGAATCCGAGCTGAGCTGATGTCCTCTCATGAAAGCGATGCGCTCGTGGCGAAGATCCTTCAAGTGATTCAGGGCCAGGACAGCGGCCTGGTGATGATCAAGAACAATGTTGGTGACTCCCTTGAGCTGCTTGTGGCCGGCCACGGCCACCGTCGGGAGGACAGGCGTCTCGTAGACGGTCGTATCCACAGTAATGATGCCTTCGACACCACGCTCTGACAATATCTGTGAATAGCGATTCAACAGCTCCGGATTGTGGCGATGAGCCACCGTGAGAAAAAAGTAATCGCGCTTTCTCAAAACCTGTTCAATGCCGCTGATGATCGCCGATCCGTAGGAATCGCCGATCTCTTCCGCGATAACGCCAATGGTGTAGGTGCGCTTGTTCCGCAGCGTACGCGCAAAAAAGTTCGGCCGGTAGTTGAGTTCTTTCGCGGCCGCGTGGATTCGGTTCTTCGTTTCTTGCGGAATGGACCGGGCCGAGGGCGCATCATTGAGAACCGCCGACACGGTTCCCGGCGTCAGTCCTAAATAATCTGCGACTGCTTTGAGCGTGACCACAACGGGCTTCTGGCCCGGCTTCTTGCTCTGCCCCGCTCCTCCGTCTGAACTATCTCTCAAGTACCCCTCAAAATCCGCGCCGCTCAACGGCTGGTCACGATCGGCGGCTGGTCAGCGCATGCTCGGCGCTCTCAGATGCGTTCCTACTTCTGATGGAAAAGACGTTTCCCTAAGCCCCGGAGTACCGCTGGCTATTCGGTCTGGACCCGCTCAACGCGAAGTACAAAATATACAGGTAGCAGATCACAGGCAGAAAAAAAGCATGGTGAATGCCAATGCGATCGGCAATCGCGCCCTGTGCCACAGGAAGTATGGCTCCGCCCACAATCGCCATGATCATGACTCCGGAGCCGTCCCCCGTCAACGGCCCAAGTTCGGCTACTCCCAATGTGAAGATGCTCGGGAACATGATCGAATTAAAAAATCCAACCAGGATGATGCTGTACATCGCGACATGGCCGCTACTTAACATGGAAAGCGCAACGAGGCAGGCAGCGCACACGGCGCAAATACCCAGAAGGACTCCAGTTGTGACAGTTAGGCGTCCGCCACGAACAACCAGGAGGATGGCCAGCAATGCACCTACGACCGCGACCAATGCAAACAGCGGCTGAGCCCTAACCAGGATGGATACGCCAGCCCACAAAACCGCCGCCAGGTTTAGATGGTCAACCGGGGCTTCGAGATTGGTAGCCCAGGTATGGGCAACCCAGGACGAAATTAAATATGCAACAATGCCGCCGATCGACGCCATAGCCATAGAGGCGGCCCTCGCTCCCTTCAGAACAGCAGACCCGAAGAAGCGACCGATCATCGCTCCTCCCCAATAGAGCGCGACAAAACCGGCTGCAATTTTTTCCGTCAGGCCACCGATCTCGGGCTGGCTGAAGTAATTCACCAAAAAGCTCCCGATCGAGACCTCTGCCCCCACGTAAACAAAGATGCCGATCGCTCCAAAGATCAAACTTGGATGCTTCCAGATCGAATCATTCACCTTCACACCGATCTGGCGCTGGGCCTGCGGAATTTTCGGCAGATGGAAAAGTCCAATCGCAACCGCAAGCAGGACCAGCGTGATTCCCAGCCCGACATATGGCATTTTCACCGTCGCTGCCTCATGCAGGCGGTACGCCTGAAGTGCGTCCGGCGCCAGCGCGTGAATCTCGTCCATAGTCTTCGGGGCCGCACTCAGAATCAGCAATCCACCGAAAAACGGCGCCAGAAAAGTTCCGAGCGAATTGAACGCCTGCGTCAGATTCAGCCGGCTCGATGCAGTTTCAGGTTTTCCTAAAATCGTTACGTAAGGGTTCGCCGCCACCTGCAGGCAAGTGATCCCGGCAGCCAAAACAATCAGGGCGCCCAGAAATAGCGGGAAAGACGGCGCGCTCGCCGCGGGTACGAACAGGAACGCGCCCACGCCTGCGGTTAGCAGGCCGACGACCATCGATCTCTGGTAACCGATCCAGTCAACGATTTTGGAGGCCGGGAAAGAAAAGACGAAGTACGCTCCAAAGAATGCGAGCTGAATAAACTGGGACCGCCTGTAATTCAGATCGAAAATTGACTTCAAGTGCGGAACCAGAATGTCGTTCAGGCAGGTCAGAAATCCCCACATGAAGAAAAGCGTGGTGACCGTCGCCAGCGCCGCGCCATATTTCTGATCACCACCTGAGGCTATCGTCGTCGCGGAAGTGCTGGGAGTTGTAATCGCCATGAGTTCTGCTTCACCCTCCGAAAGCGTGCGTGAACCGTAGACCGCCCGCAATCATAGCATCGCCCGCCCGCGATTTGGCGCAATTTTTCTTCCCAGGATCGACAACTTCTCCTCTACAAAATCGTTTTGCTAACTTGACAAGCGCACGGCCTTGCTGGAGACTGCAATCGTTTCACGCGTCTCAGACGCTGCAATCGAGAATACTCATGCGTAACTCCGCCATCCCCACTTTCATCGCGCTGTTTTGTCTTGCCGCGGCCGGTTCGCTCTTCGCGCAAAGCAATATGTCGGGCGCCGTCTTATTCAGCGAATCCGGTTTCCCGGCAGCCGACTCCGCCTCTCCGTCAGCGTCGCAACTCGCGGCTATGTTTCCCGGCGCACAGTCGGTCACCGCGGATCAGCTTCCATCAGCGTTGACCGCTTCTTCCGCTCGCTTGCTCGTCCTCCCCTACGGCTCCTCTTTCCCCGAGGAAGACTGGCCCGCGATCAAGCAGTTTTTCGACCACGGCGGAAACCTGCTCGTGCTCGGCGGAAGGCCCTTCACCCGCGCCGCCTACCGCGACCATGGCGCGTGGCACCTACGCGATTACAGCGTGCGCTTCACGCGTCCGCTCATGATCGACCAGTATCAGGAAACGCCCGGCTCCGACGGACTCGATTTTCAACCCAACCCCGAGATGACTTTGCAGCTTCCGCAGTTTGCCTGGAAGCGCGCATTCAGCCCCGTCATCCGACTGAGCGCTGTCGATGTCTATCATCGCGGCGGGGCCGCGGGTTCGATCGATGCGCGCGTCGACTCGCTGGCATGGGGAGTCAAGACCGGCCGCAAACTTTCGGCGCCGGTCCTCCAGGTCGATCACTACAGAAACGGATTCGACGGAGGCCGCTGGATCTTCGTGAATGCGGAACTCTCACCCGAATTCTTCGACGGCTCGTCACTCCTGCTATCCCTTGCCCAGCGCGCTCTCCAGGGCGCTGAAGAATTCACCGTGAGACCAGCGCTGCCGTTATATGTCAGCGGCGAACCGGTAGAGCTGCAGGTTCTGTGGAACGCCTCCGTTCCTTCGAACAACACTGCGACTGTGAAGATCACCACATTCCCCGAAGATCAGCCCTCGAAGCGCTCTACCGTGAGCACACCGCTTCCCTCCGCCGAACCGATCATGCTGCCCGCGCCGGACGGCAAGGGCCTCTACGTCGTCGAGGCGCAACTACTGGAGGGCGATCGCGTCCGCGCCATTTACCATTCGGGATTTTGGATTCGCGACGAAGCTTACCTTCGCTCCGGCCCGCATCTCGGGGTGAACCACGATTATCTGGAAGTCGACGGGCATGCTCTGGCAGTGATCGGTACGACGTACATGTCGAGCGAAGTGCAGCGTCTCTATTTCGAGCATCCCAACGTCTACGTGTGGAATCAGGATCTCGCGCAGATTCACGATGCCGGCCTGAACATGATCCGCACCGGATGGTGGAGCGGGTGGGATAAATTCTGCGATGAAAACGGTCAGCCCTACGAGCGCACCCTGCGTACCCTCGAGGCCTATCTCATGACCGCCCGCAAATACGGTCTGCCCGTGCAATTTAATTTCTTCGCTTTCCTTCCCGATGTGCTCGGGAGCACGAATGCATTTCTCGATCCGGAAGCCGTCCGCAGGCAACAGACTCTAATTTCATCCGTCGTGGCGCGGTTTCATGATGTGCCTTTTCTCGCCTGGGACCTCATCAACGAACCCAGCTTCTCCGAGCATCTCTGGACGATGCGCCCCAACGGCGACGCGATCGAACTCGCCGACTGGAATCGCTGGCTGAACCAGCGTTATCCGGACCGCGCTCAGCTCGCAGCTTTCTGGAACTTTCCCGCCGCGTCCGTCGCGGGAACGATTTCTCTGCCGCGGCCAGAAGAATTCTCACCGCGAGGCGTCTACACCGGCAACAACTCTCTGCGCATTCACGACTACATTCTTTTTGCCCAGGAATCTTTCGCCAGTTGGGCGCGCGCGATGCGTGACGCGATCCGCGCTGCCGGCTCCGAGCAACTCGTCACCGTCGGCCAGGACGAAGGCGGAATTCAGGATCGGTTATCGCCCGCGTTCTGGGGCTCGTCCGTCGATTTCACGACCAATCATTCCTGGTGGCAAGACGACAACATACTCTGGGACTCGCTCGCGGCCAAGCAACCGGGCGAGGCCATGCTGATCCAGGAGACGGGACTGCAGCGGGAGTTGAACGTCGACGAAGTCGCCCGCCGCACGCCGGAAAGCGAAGCTGCACTGTTCGAGCGCAAGATCGCTGCATCGTTCATTCAAGGCTCGGGCGCGATCGAGTGGCTATGGAACACGAACTCGTACATGACGGAAAGCAACGAGACGCCGATCGGCGCTGTCCGCACTGATTACACCGAGAAGCCGGAAGCCGCCGTCCTGCGGGCCTACGCGCAAGTCGCGCCAACGATCCAGGACCACCTGCGCGATCCGCAGCAACCCGCAATTGCCGTTGTCACGTCGCAGGCCGCGCAATATTCAATGCTGGCCGACTTTCAACTCGAAGCGCAACGCCGCGCCGTTCGCGCTCTCGCCTATGGCGATCATCTGCAGCCCTACGTGATCGCCGAGAATCAAATCGGAAAGCTCGGAGCGCCGCGCCTGGCCATCCTGCCCTCGCCGCAAGCACTCGGAGATGCGGCTTGGCGCGCCTTGTTGCACTATGTCGAAGCCGGAGGCAATCTCCTCATCACGGGCCCGGTCGATCGCGACGAGCACGGCCAAGTCGTCCGCCGGTCTCTCGATCTCGGTTTGCAGGCGCACGCCGAACCGCTCACCTACCACAACGCGAGCATTCGCATGGGGAGTCGCTCGCTAACACTCGCCTTCGGTCAGGCACAGCAAAGCGGACTCGACTCGCTCCGCTTCGACGACGGCTCAACTCTTAAAGATATCCCCCGCGGTAAAGGACGCATCTTCTGGACTTCCTATCCCGTGGAACTTTCCGAAGACCCGCAAGCAACCACCGACCTCTATGCCTACGTGGCCGGCCAGTTGAACATGACGCCGATGTTCACTCAGCAGTCGCCGATTCCGCCGGGAGTCCTCGTATCCCCCACCGTGCTCGCGGATTCCGTGCTCTATGTATTCGTCTCAGACTCGGCGAATGACACGACAATCGCGCTGCGCGACGAAACCACGGGAGTCGCGCTGGCGTTTCCTCTGCATGCAGAACACGCAGCGATCGCGCTGATCGGAAAAAAGGAAAAGAAGATCATTGCCAAATATGGCTTCTAGATCGGTCCGCAGCCAGTCCCGGCTTAGGTTTTATTTCCGGAGCAATCCAGATATCACTTCGAAAGCTGGCCTATGAATACGCCGTAAGGATCGAGCATGACGACGTCTCCCGTCGCCGAAGACTTGCCAGTAGCAACCAGAGCCTTCGCCGAAGTAAAGCCGTTCTTGCTGATCTCAAAGTTTACTTTCTGCTCCGCGCCAGACATGTTCAGAGCGACGAGCACCACCTGATCCTTGTACGCGCGCAAATACGAGAGCACATTCTGATCGTTGCCGTTGAGTTGAATATAGTCGCCGTCGAGCAGTGCCTTGTTCGTGTGGCGCAGTTTGAGCACCTTCTTGTAGAACGTAAGCACCGACTCCGGATCCTTGGCTTCGTCAGCGACATTGTGCGTCTTGTAGGTCGCAGGAACCGGAAGCCACGGCGTGGTCTTGGAGAACCCGGCGTTGTCGCTTTCATCCCACTGCATTGGAGTGCGCTCGCCGTCCCGCCCTTTCTCTTTCGGCCATCCGCTGCGGCCGATCGGATCCTTGACGTCCTCTTTGCGCGTAGGCGGCGTCGTCTTCATACCAATCTCTTCCCCGTAATAAATAATCGGAGTTCCACGCAGGGTCAGGTACAGTCCCGCCATCAGCTTCGCAATCTGATCATTGTGTTCGCCGTCGCCGTAACGGTCATAGGAGCGCACAATGTCGTGATTGCTGATGACAAACGTCGGCCATCCCGAAGCGGAATTCACCGCCGCGATCTGTTTGCGGAACTCTGCCGGCGAAAGCTTGTTGACCGTAGTAAAAAGAAAATCCATCGGCAACTGCAGTTCGTCATTCCCCTGGCCGTAATACCGATTTAACTCCGCGATATCGGCCGTCCACGTTTCTCCAATCAGGACCGCGTTGTTTTCGTTCGCCACCGTGCGCAGACCGCGCAGAATGTCGTGTACCTCCGGCAACTTCGTGTTGTACTTGGTCTCTTCGATGGGGTCGCCGAAGGCATTCTTGCCCGGCAGAACCGGATTGTCGCGCAGGTTCGGATCTTCAAAAAGCGTGTCCACCGCGTCCAGACGGAACCCTGACACACCGCGTTTGTACCACCAGCGCGTAACGTCAAACATCGCGTCCTTCACAACCGGATTGCGCCAGTTGAGGTCGGGCTGCTGGGCGTAAAAATAGTGGTAGTAATACTGGTTCGTCGTCGGATCGAGCTTCCACGCGGACCCGCCAAAAGTGGACATCCAATTATTCGGCGGCTGTCCCGGCGTCTTCCCGTCGCGCCAGATGTACCAGTCGCGATGCTCCGAGGTGCGCGACGATTTCGAATCCAGAAACCACTTGTGCTGATCCGAAGTGTGGTTGACTACGAAATCGAGGATGATGTGAATGCCGTGCTTCTTCGCCGCGCCCGCCATCGTATCGAAATCCGCGAGCGTTCCGTACATCGGATCGATATCTTCATAGTCAGAAACGTCGTAGCCGAAATCGATCTGCGGCGACGGGAAGCAAGGCGAAATCCAGATCGCATCTGCTCCCAGATCTTTCAGATAATCGAGCTTCGACGTAATGCCGTTGAGGTCTCCGATGCCGTCGTTATTGCTGTCCGCAAAACTGCGCGGATAAATTTCGTAAAACACGGCATGCTGCCACCATTGATGCCCTTCGGCATCCACGGCCTTGCCAGCGTTCTGCGCCGACACGGAAAGCGTCAGAAAAAGAAAAAAGAAACACGCACACGCCACAATCAACTGTCGTCTTCGTCGCATCATCTTCCCCCATTCCTGGAGACATATTTCCAGAACTGCGATCCGCCAGAGGGTTCGATAAAAAGTGTACGCCTTTCTTTCCGTCGCGCGGCGCGTGTGCTCGTCGCCATCAGTGAGATTTCCCGAAGTGCAGCACGATCTGACGTTGCACGTAGGACCCCGCTGGTCCCTCGAAAATTTCAAACTGCAACTTTCCCAACTTCGTCAGCACAGCTCCATCCGCCGACGAAATCTGCCCAGGATTCCATACCTCCAGTTCATACGATTTTCCCGCCAGCCCTGAGATACTCAGCGTAAGCTGGCTTTTGTTCGCGTTCCATATCTCTGAGACAACGCGCAGGCCGCCGCTCGCGCTGCCCAGGGCCGGAAGCTCGCTCGGCACCGCGATTCCAAAGTCATTCTTGACGCGGATAACAACACTATTCGTCCCGCTCGACATCGGGAAACGCACATGCACGTGCTGATCGTTGCTGTTCGCCTCTGTCTTGAAAGGCAAAGAACGTCCACCGATTTCAGCCCCGACTACCTCACCCCGCAAGCTGAGCGCCGGAGAAAAGTCCACCCAACAATCGCCGCTGCCCGCACGACTCGTCTCGAGCACAATCGTGTCGGCCGTTTTGCGATACTGAAAATCCACGGTACCGCCGCCGGCGCGTACATTGTGAATCGCAAACGATGTCCAGTCCGCCGGAACATGCGGAGCCAGCATGATCTCGCATTTCTGGGCGTCGGTTCCGAGGCCCAGCATTCCGCGCAACATCGGGCTCACCACCATCGCCGCAGACCAGATCTGGTGCGGCGAACTCGTCGCAAACGACTGGTAGTAGTCCCCCGACAACACTTCGGTGAAATGGCCCAGCGAACCGTCCACTCCGAGCAAAGCGTTCGAGCGCAGATTGGAATATGCCGGCAGCGCCCGATGATACCGATACTCGCCGACCGACGCCCAACCCGTGAACAACGGCCACACCGACCCGAAGTGATATCCCGAGCCGTCGTAGATTTTCGATTGCTGCGAAATAATTCGCATGCCCCAGTCCGTCTGATGTTCGACCGCCGCGAGCTGCGTAATCGTGTCGTCGGCACGGCTCGCATCCGGCAAACCGAACCACATCGGGATCGTCGTCAGCACACTCAATTCATCCACACGCTGATTGTCGGCCTTCAGGCCGAATGCATATCGCTTCGAATCCGGCGACCAGAAGGCTTGATCAAGAGTCGCCTTGCCGTGATCGAACTCCGCCGCGAGTTGTTGACTGATATCATTTTTCCCAACGAGCCGTGCAAGGTTTGATAAAGCCCCGAGCGCCTCTACGCCGAGCCCCGCCTGGTAGTATTCGTTCTTCACAGGGAGCAGCGGCCCGCCCTCAACCCATCCATGGCCGACTCCGGCATTCTGTGCGAGCCCCTGCGAGTCATATGTCGAGCGCAAAAACTGGTACGCCTTCCACACGTTGTCCCACTTCTCCCGCGCGAAAGCCACGTCGCCGCTCTGCACTGCATAATCATTCATGGCGATGATAAACAGAGGCGTCGCGTCGGCTGAAACGTAAGGGTAAGGATAATCCTTGAACCACGGCACCAGGCTCGCGCTCTGCGATATCTCGTGCGGAACCTTGCCGTCTTCTCTTTGGAATTTACTGATGAAGTCGAGCGCAGTTCGCGATGTAGCGTAGTCCCCCTCGGCATTGAGAGCGAACGAAGTCCAGAACGAATCCCGCCCAAAGAACCACGCAAAGCCCGGACGCTGGCCCACGCCCGATGTTCGATATCCCGCAACCAACCCCTCTCCGAGATAGGGATTATTGACTAAGCCCTGCACGGTGCTAATCCTCGCCCAGTCGTAAGCTTGCTGCAGCGGACCATCGGGCAATTCGAGGCTCACCGTCTTGTTCAGATAATCGCGGTAGTATTGCGCCGACTCGCGCAACAAGTCTGCATACGAGCTCAGCAGGTGCTGGTAAGTCTTTACCGCGTCGGCGAAGCCAGCAACCGAACCGGCAACCAGCAGGACCTTGGTTTCTTTTCCCTTCTGTGTCACGCCAAGGCGCAGCGAGTTTTCCTCCGACGACGAATAATTCGTTTCATATGCCAGCCGCGCATCTCGCGCAGTCGGAGAGCCCAGCAGCGCGGCATACTTCTTCGCCTCCTCCGCGAAAACAAATGCATTTTGTTTTGCGTCCCAGTCCACATAGGTTCCGCCGAGCGCGGCTGGCCACTCCAGTTGGAAGTCCGCGGTAAACGCCGCTTCGACTTCCAACGGCTCTTCAGTCTCGATATCGAGAAGAATTACGGCTCCGGCTTCGTTCACCGGAACACACAGCGTCTCGCGCACGCGAAACGAATCGCCCACGTACAGAATCGACGCCGACTCAGGGCGAACCGTCAGCGTTCGCGCCAGGCTCTCGGCTGGCAGCGATTGGTCCCCTACATGAAATGTAAGATGAAAATCGCGGAAAAGTTTCAGCGGGTAAACCCAGGCTTCGAACCGTCCGGTTTCGTTCCCGAAAAGTCCGGCCCGCGTCCCCACGACGGGAAGAAATTCCCAACTGCGAATCGTGCGCGTCAGTTCCAAAGTCTGCGCGGACTGCTGCGCACCGGACCACGGAGAGAACGCGAGCACTACGCACAGCAAAAAGATGAGCCGCGCAGTAATGGCAGCACCATCGGACGGAAACCAATCAAAGTAAGGGCTGGCTATCGTTTTAAAGCGGGGATTCGGACTGGCCGCAGCTTGCAAAGTCTCGGTCTACTGAATATAAGGAGTAGGGGCGAATTCTAGCACGACCCGAGCGGCCCAGGTATCCACGTCTTGTTCCCTTCACGCCGATTTTTTCTGAAGTCTCTCAGCCGCTCCGCTCTCGTACTGCCGCTGGCGAGCGTGCTGGGGATGATTCGTCCGCGCTGGCTGCGCGCCGCGACGACGCGGCAAACACCCTCGAAAGAGCCGGCCAGCGTTGATCTCGGCATCAGCTTCCTCAACGTCGCGCGCGAATCGGGCTTGAATGCCAAAACGATCTACGGCGGCGAGCACAAGAACAAGTACTTGCTCGAAACCACGGGATGCGGTGTCGCCTTTTACGATTACGACAACGATGGGTGGCTCGACATTTTTCTGGTGAACGGTTCACGCCTCGAAGGTTTTCCCGCTGGAACGGAACCCACATCGCATCTGTTCCACAATAATCGCGATGGCACCTTCACCGACGTCACCGCAAAAGCCGGAGTCGCCCACTCCGGCTGGGGACAAGGCGTCTGCGTCGGCGACTACGACAACGACGGCTGGGACGATCTGTTCGTCACTTACTACGGCAAGAATGTTCTCTATCACAACAACGGCGACGGCACGTTCACCGATGTCAGCCAGAAGGCCGGCGTGGCGGGCAAAGGCATGCGCTGGAACACCGGCTGCGCCTTCGTCGACTACGACCGCGACGGCCATCTCGATCTCTTCGTCGCAAATTACATCGATCTCGATCTCGCTACCGCTCCCGTCCCCGAGTCCGGACCCTGCCTCTACAAAAGCGTCATGGTCGCGTGCGGACCGCCCGGCTTGCAGGGCGGCAAAAACATTCTCTACCACAACAACGGCGACGGCACCTTCACCGACGTTTCGGACCCGTCAGGAATTCTTCGCGCCACCGGAACTTACGGACTCGGCGTGCTCACCGCCGATCTCGACAACGACGGCTGGCCTGACATTTACGTGGCGAACGATTCCACCGCCAGCGCTCTTTACCAAAATAAAAAGAACGGCAAGTTTGAAGACATCGCTATCGAAGCCGGTTGCGCGCTCAGTCCTGATGGCAAGCCGCAGGCGGGCATGGGAATTTCCGCCGCCGACTACGATCTCGACGGCAACCTCGATCTGGTGAAAACAAACTTCGCCGGCGACACGCCCTCGC
>Ga0070765_100002650_pt1 | contig 11286 bp, 9 predicted proteins | sample HubBroMetageWFT5_FD_71516 | JGI IMG/M metagenome (GOLD analysis project Ga0070765, IMG submission 71516) | Warmed and freeze-thawed soil microbial communities from the Hubbard Brook experimental Forest, New Hampshire - Hubbard Brook CCASE Soil... | ecosystem: Environmental > Terrestrial > Soil... | reverse complement strand
CACCCTGGCTGAATGTCTGGAGCGATTGAGTGATGGCCATGTGCGCGCTCACCACGCTTGAGCCGCCAACTCCGTGCGTTGTCCGGCAAACGCCAGTGCACTCCCGCTCAACATTAAAATTAAAATTAAAATTAAAGTATCGACCAGACAATCAATCCGTTTTGCGATGTCACCAGGCAGTGCAAAAAGGACCGGCACTGCAACCCTTCCTCCGCGTGTTCTGCCGTGCTCACTGTTACACCACCGGCACGATGGAGGATTCTCTTTCAGCATGCCGACTGGCAGTGTCGCCGAAGTTAGTCGACGTGCTCCCCCTCTGCGAACTGCCCCTCGGCTGCAGGCAGCACGTCGCGCTCGCCGGCCATCCACACATACAGCGTCGGCAGCAGGAAGATGCTCATGACCAGGTCGGCGATCAAACCGCCGACTATTACAATTGCAAAAGGACGCTGCGAGTCGGAACCAATCGCATGTGAGAGAGCGGCGGGCAGAAGCCCCAAAGTCGCGACCAGCATGGTCATCATGATCGGCCGCAGTCGCAGCACGGCTCCTTCGACCGCCGCGTCTTCGACGGAATAGCGTCGCACTCGCAGCTGGTTGATGTATTCCAGCATGATCACGCCTGTTTGCACCGATACGCCGAACAGCGCCAAGAATCCAACGCCGGAGGAGACACTGAAATTGGTGCCCGTAACGAGAAGAGCTAGCAAGCCACCGAAGCGCGCCATGGCCACGTTGGCCAAAATCAGGAACGCCCACTTGAAGGAGCGGAACATCATGTAAAGGATGATGAAGATCATGAAAATAGTGATCGGCAGCACAATCAGGAGCCGCTCGTCCGCCCGTTTTTTGCTTTGGTATTCTCCCTCCCACTTGATGTGGTATCCAGTCGGAAGCTTCACCTGCTTATCGACTTTGGCGATCGCTTCTTCGACTGCTCCGCCGAGGTCACGGCCCCGTACGCTGTACTTGACGGCAATGTAACGCTCGTTTGTTTCGCGATAGATCTCGGAACCGCCGTCCGCCACCTGTATTTTGCAGAGCTGGGCCAGCGAGACCCGTTCTCCAGTGGGCGAGAGTAAGCGAATCTTCTCGATGGCCTCCCTGGTATCGCGGTATTGCGGGAGATAGCGCATCACGAGGTCGTACCGCGCCTCTCCTTGCAGCACTTGCGTGAGGGCGTTGCCTCCGACCGCGGTTTGAATTGCATCTTGCACGTCGGCGACGTTGATCTGATAACGCGCGGCTGCGTCGCGGTCCACGATCACGTTGAGGTTGGGCTGGCCGAGAACACGAAAAACCGCCAGGTCCTCAACGCCTTTCACCCCGCGCATGATGCCGACGATCTGATCGGCTTTTTGTTCGAGAGTCTTCAGATCCTCGCCGTAGATCTTGGTGGCGAGTTCTCCTTTCACACCGCTGACGGCCTCTTCCATGTTGTCTTCAATGGGTTGCGAGAACCCCCATTCGACGCCGGGAATCTTGTCGAGTTCGCGCTTCATGGCGACGATCAATTCGTCTTTGTCCTGGTGGAAGATTTGCCGCCATTCTTCCCGGGGTTTCAGGTCGACAAAATATTCGGTATTGAAGAAGCCGGTGGTATCGGTTCCGTCGTCGGGACGCCCCACCTGACTGGTGCATTGCGGGACTTCCGGGAAGGAGCAGAGTGCGATGCGGGCCTGGTTCGCCACCCGGATACCTTCGTCCGGACCAGTGCTCGGGGCAAGCGTGCCCCGGACCCAAAGTGCGCCTTCGTCCAGATGAGGCAGAAACTCAGACCCGATCACTCCGCCGAGGGCAAGGTAGATCGCGAAACAAAGGCCGAAAACACCCACACCGACCGTGATCGTCCGGTGACGGATCGCCCAGCGGATCGCGATGGCGTACCTCGCAGTCAGGAACTGCATGGCGGGGTTGTGCCACTCTTTGGCGCCTTTCGCGAAAGCGTAACTGGCCAGCACGGGTGCGATCAGAATCGAGAAGAGCAGAGCGCCCGCCAAGGCAAAAGCGACCGTCCAGGCCATAGGGTGAAACAACCGGCCCTCGACGCGTTGCAGAGTGAATATCGGCAGATATGCGGTGATGATGATGCCGATGGCGTAAAAGACGGGACGCTGGACCTCGTGGGAAGCATCGCTGATTTTTTCGGTAGGCGTTTTCGTGCCATTGGCAAAACTCATGTGGCGGACGATGTTTTCGATCATCACCACCGCGCCGTCCACGACCATGCCGAAATCCAGCGCGCCGAGAGACAGAAGGTTTGCAGGAACGTGTTTCAGGTCCAGACAAATCGATGCAAACAACAAGGAAAACGGAATCGTAGACGCAACAATGAGGGCGGCCCGGAGGTTGCCGAGGAAAATTATCAGGATGATCGAGACCAGGATCATTCCTTCGGTCAGATTGTGCAGCACGGTGTGGCTGGTGAAGTGCACGAGATCGCTGCGATCGATGAAAGGAACGATCTTTACGCCTGGAGGCAGGATGCGATCGTTCATCTCCTGGATTTTTTCGTGGAGGGCTTTGAGAGCCGGATCGGCGGCCGCGCCCTTGCGCAGCAGGACGATGCCGGAGACCACGTCGTCATTGTCAACGATCTTTCCGTTTTCCTGGTGAATCACTTCGCGATGGAAAGCGCGAGCGAACTGGCCGAGCCGTATCTTTGGGCCCTGGGAAACGACAGCAACGTCCTTCACGCGCAACGGTGTGCCGGTCTTGGTCAGAACGACGGTTTGCTCAATATCGTGAACGTGATCGACCATTCCCACTTCGCGGACATTGATCTGTTGCAGACCCTCTTGAATGAAGCTTCCGCCGGCATTGGCGTTGTTGTTAGTCAATTGTTGCTCGACCTGGGTCAGGCTCAACCCGTAGGCGATCAGTTTGTTGGGATCGAGGCGAACCTGGTATTCGCGGGTGGGTCCGCCGAAGCTGGCAACGTCGACGATATCGGGGACGGACTTGAGATTCTTTTCGACGACCCAGTCTTCGAGGTACTTCAACTCCATCGCGTCATAGCGGGGGTTGGTACTGCGCAGGGTGAAAAAACAGATCTGGCCGACGGGGCTCCAGTCCGTACCCATCTGGGGCACCACACCGGGAGGAAGTATCACCTGCGCCAGGCGCTCCAAGACGCGCTCGCGGTTCCAGGCATTATCGGTTCCGTCTTCGAAGACCAGTTTCAGGTCGGACAGTCCGAACAGCGAGAAGGAACGGAGATGCACAACGCCCGGTATGCCGTTCATCACCGTTTCCAGCGGAATCGTGACTTGTTGCTCGATTTGTTCGGCCGAGATTCCCGGCCATTGCGTGATGATTTCGACGTAGTTGTCGGCCACGTCGGGATAGGCCTCGATGGGCAGATTGTGAAACGAAATGATGCCCCAGACAAACAGGACGAAGGCCAACCCCAGAACGAGCAAGCGATTGTTGAGCGCGAAATCGACGACGCGGCGAATCATCTATGCACTCACCTAATTGCTCTAACCTTTATTGTTCGACCGTGTTTTGCAGATCCAGTGCGTTCGATACGACTTGATCGCCCGGCTTGATTCCAGAGACGATCTCCTGCTGCTTGCCCGACAACATGCCGCCGGTGACGACTTCCACCCGCTTGAAGTGAGCATTTCCCAGCGGAGCGTAGACCCACTCGCGGTCATGAAGGTGCAGGATGGCAGTGGCTGGAACGGCAGGGCGGGTTTCCGGCTGCTTGCCGTAGAAGGTGGCCGTGACGAACATTCCGATGCGCATCTGTCCCGGGTTCTTCAGCTCCAGACGTACTTTCGCAGTGCGAAGGTTGGGATCGAGAACTGGCAGTATGTTATCCACGCGGCCCTTGAATACCCGGTTGGGATAGGCATTGAGCTGGATATCGGAAGTGTCGCCGACGCGCACGGAGTCGAGGTCATTTTCGTGCAAGTCGCAGACGATCCAGACGTACGAGAGATCGGAAATGGTGAAGAGATTCGGACCTGACAATCCCTGGATGCCGGCCGCGGTGGTGACCTGCTGATCGGTGATGACCCCCGAGATAGGCGCTGTGATGTCGACGATGCCCGAAGGATGGTCTTTGTCGATGCCAAGCAGGTGCAACTGCTCGGTGGCTGCATTAAAGTCGGCCTTGGCGTCGCCGGCGGTGTCTTCGGCCTGCTCCAGAGCGCCCTTGGAGATAGCTCCGTGTTCGTAGAGAAGCTGGGAACGTTCAAGCTGTAAGCGAGCCAAACGCTCGTCGTTCTCGGCTTTCAGATACGTCTGGAAGGCGCCCGAGACGTCATTGCTGCTCACCTTCAGCAGCAACTGCCCCTTCTCGACAACATCGCCGAGTCTTGCCTTAATCTCGACGACTCGCCCGGCAGCCAGAGAAATCACTGGTACTGCGCGTGTGATATCGGGTTGGACGACTCCGGTCACATTCAATCGAGGCACCGTCCTATGCTCAACCGCGCTCACCAGTGGAAACTGGTCGGGGTGGTCCACTTTGAAGTTGTTGGCGTCGAGGTCAGGCTCGACGGCTGTTTTGGGTGGCGCCTCGGCCTTCGGGTCGGCCTTACCTTCGTTGCAGGCCGCGACCGCGAGCGCGAGGAACAGGCAGAGAGCGGTTAGAAAGATCCGGGATAGAGAGTCAGTCCTCATTGGATTACCTCTTGGCCCACTGCCAAATTCATCTGTGCCGCCGACGTGAGATAGGCACCGATCAGATTCAGGTAGCCCAACTGCACAGTGCGGTATTCATTCTCCGCATTCAAGAAATCCAGCAACGACGCGGCGCCATGCTGGTAGGAAAAGAAAATTGTGTCGCGCACGCGCACCGCCTGCTCCAGATATTGGCGCTTGTACGGGATCAGCAGGTGGATGTTGCCGTTTAGGGCGGCATAAGCGGAGTCCACGTCGCTATAGACCTGGGTCTCGACGCCTGCGCGGAGCTTCTCATTGCGCTGGATGTCGATTTTCGTGCGCAGCTTCTCGCCTTGGTTACGGTCAAATATCCGAAGCGGCATGCTGACGCTGACGCCGAGCGTGTTAAGGGCGTCGGGGTTGTTGAACGAACCGTTATGCGTAAACCATGCGCTGATCGTAGGATCGGTAGAACCGTCGGCGTTGGCGAGTTGGTAGTTGGTTTCCGCCTGTTTCACCGATAGCACGGCGGCGCGAAGATCGGGACGCACATTCAGTGCGTCTTGGCGATAGTCGTCGAGAGAGAGGAGATCCTCGCTGAAGTCGTACCGTCCTTCGACGTCGAAGTTGTCAACCGGCCTGCGGTCATTTAGTAAAGCCAGCAGGTTAATCTTCGTCGTCCGGAGGTTGACCAGAGCGGTCTGAAGGTCGGATTCGTATTGGAGCCGCTGCAGTTCGAGCCGATCGAGCTCAAGGCGGGCGATATCGCCAGTCTGAAAGCGGTCGCGGCTGATTTTCAGGACCTTGTCGTAGTAGTCCAGATTGTCCTGGGCCAAGCGGAGCGCGGCCTTTGCCTGGAGAACTCCGACGAAGGCGCTGCGCAGGTTGAAAAGCAGATTGCGTTCCGAGTCGGACTGCTGTGCACTGCCGATGGCAGTGCCTTGTTGGGCACTTTCGAGGCGCAACCCCCGCTTGTTCCGCCGCTCGAACAAGTAGCTGACTCCGGGCGAGATGAAGGTCCCGGAGAGGGGCTTCCACACTCCATTACTCGGAGTAATCTGGGTTCCGTCAGCCGACAAGGTGAGGCTGGGGTTAGGGCGGAGGTGGGCCGTGATTTCTTCCGCCTTCAGTTCGTCGATGTTTAGCCGCCCCGCCAACAGGGTAGGGTTCGCTGCTTCGAACTGGTCTCGAATCTCCTGCCAGGTGGAACGGTGCTGCTGCGCCTGCGATATCCGGGTGAGACATGCTGAAACCAGAAATGCCACGAGAAAATGAGCCCGCCGGTAGCGAATCACCGAAGCGGACTTAACCATCCCTGAACTTTCTTTCCCTAAGGGTACCGGCTTAAAAAAGGTCATTCCGTTCTTTAGCAATAGCGGTTCAAGTGGTCCTCGCACTCAGGCGGACTTCTCCGCGCTGGCTCATCTATGACCGCCATGCGTCTTGGCACGCTTCCGGCGATCGCGACGCTTTGGCAGACGCGAGATGAACTTAGAGAACCCGGCATACACCATTCCGAAATACACGAGCGCGGCCAACAGACCGACGGCAGCCAGGACGTAACGATTCAGGCTCTCCAGATCCATTGCGCGCCCCGACGAGCCGGTTGCCGAGAGTGCTCATCGTTGTTCATAGCCGAATGCCCTCCTCAAACCACGCGGTTTGTTGAAGCCGTGACCCTTATTTATCCAAAACACCTCCTTCAAGGAAGACACTCAAAAGGTGTCAAGCAGCGATATTTTGATTTCCAGGCTGGCCTCATTCATGAAGTTCTCAGTGGCGTGGACCGAAAGAAACCAATCGGCGTTGGCACGATGGCAATAATTCGATTGCGCCCCAATCTTGCGGATAAATCGTTTGATTGGAGTCGTAGAAGGAGGACCCATGGGATAATCGAACGCTTAACGCCAAGTCATGCCTCATTTAGAGTGGATCTGGGAACGGAGGAATCGTGTTCCCATTCTTCTTGCCAGTGGTGCTGTCGTCCTGGCCATCGCCGTCGTGGATTGGTGGACGAAGCCTTACTTTTCCCTGGGCTTTCTCTATCTGTTCCCCATCATGCTCGCGGCGGGGTACCTTCCACGCTGGGCGATTGTTTTGTTGGGCCTAGCTTGCGCATTGCTAAGCGAGCGTTTCAGCAACCTTGATCCGTCGGACGCCAACATCCGGCTAGGATTTGAAACTTTGGCGCTATGCGGCTGCGGCCTATTGATCTCTGAAGTTCTCCGTAACCGGCGCTTAAACTTGGAGGCCCAGGAACGGATACGGGTATTGGTCGAGACGAGTCCAGCGGCAATTGTGACGGTCGATGAGCGAGGTTTTATCGAGTTGGCCAACCGCGCGGCCGCGGAACTCATGGCTCCGCACAATCAAGAGTTGATTGGACAACCGATCGCTGCGTTTTTGCCCGAGCTCCATCATGCTCTCCGATGGGAAGAAGGGCCGCAATTCAGGACCTCGATGCAGTGCCGTGGCCGTCGTGGCAACGGAGAGTCTTTTCTCGCGGAAGTGTGGTTTTCCACCTACAAGGAAGGCAACGCCCCGAAACTGGCTGCCATCGTCGCCGACGTCACCGAAGAGCAAACTGCCCCGGCTGGTTCGGGTCCTGCTGCGTTGGATCAACAGGAGCGTCCAACCCTCAATGACCGAGAGTTGGAAGTGCTCCGCCTGGTTGTCCAAGGTTTGGCCAATAAGGAAATAGCATCACGCATGAACATTTCCGAAAGCGCGGTCAAGAATACCCTCCAACAATTGTTTGGAAAGACGGAAGTCCGTACTCGAAGCCAACTGGTTCGGGTAGCGCTCGAGCGCTACCGGGATCTCCTGTAGAGCTCTCGCTTCGCCGCCGCGCTCTGGAGGTTCTTCGCGAGAAGTTGGACAATCCGGAAGTTATGCTCGGCCAGACGTCGTCTTCCACGAAACTTGGCGGAACCGATTAACGAGAAACGCGCTTGTCGGAAATGATGGCTCGACGTTCGGTCAACGCCGAAGAAATCAGAACTGGGCCGGAGACGCGCGTAAGAAGAAGCCAGCTCGAATGAGTCGATCACAAACCGCAAGAGCTCGATAGGGGTGGCTTTGGATCGGGTTCAAACCAGATCCTTGAAATACTTAAGCGCACTCAACGTGTCCTGCTTCTCTCGGTTAGGAAAATCGGCTCCGAGGCACCTTCCACGGCCTTTTCTGCCGTGGAATGACCATTTCCGTATTCCCAGGTTGTGCAAGCGGCAACGCGGAACCTATCCATGGACGAGCTTCGACCTACATGCACATGCCCACCAGGACAAGATCGTGGCAGGATATGGGTATGGGGAAAGAGAATCCGCTGTTGGTTCTGGCGTCGGGAGACGATCCGCAGTTCGCGATGCTGAACCACCTGCCGCACACAGTATGCGGCGAGGTTGCCGCGTGTGCGCAGGCGGGGAAGGACGCGACGGTAATTCTGCAATGGTCGGGAACGCGGGAGTTGCTGCGCGGATCGCTTGCGACCTGCGGGGAAGTTCGCTGGGTACACTGCCGGGCCGCGGGCGTCGACAACCTGCTGTTTCCCGAACTCGTGGAGAGCGAAGTCCTGTTAACCAATGGCAGCGGCGTGTTCAGCGCGTCCCTCGGGGAGTTTGTGCTGGCCGCGATTCTGTATTTCGCGAAGGATCTCCGGCGCATGGTTCGCAACCAGACCGCAGGTGTCTGGGAACCGTTCGACGTGGAAGAGGTTGGTGGACAGACGGTGGGAATTTTGGGATACGGCGACATTGGCCGAGCCGTGGCGAGCCGCGTGAAAGCCATGAATTTGCGTGTGTTCGCGACGAAGCGGCATATTCCCGGATCGACCGATCCGCTGGTGGAGCATTTCTACAAACCAGAACAGCGACTGGAGATGATAGCGCTCTGCGACTACATTGTGGCGACAGCCCCATTGACAGAGGAGACCCGGCACATGATCAGCGATGCGGAATTCGCGGTTATGAAGCCGACGGCCGTGGTGATCAACGTTGGACGCGGGCCCGTCATTGATGAGGCGGCTTTACTGCGTGCGCTCACGGCCAGGCGGATCAAAGGAGCCGGATTGGATGTGTTTGAGCACGAACCGTTGCCGACGGGACATCCGTTGTACAAGCTGAAAAATGTCTTACTCTCGCCGCACTGCGCCGACCACACGGCCGACTGGCAGGATCAGGCAATGCGCTTCTTTCTGGAGCAGTATGGCAGGTTTCAGCAAGGCGAACCGTTGAAAAACATTGTGAATAAACGGTCGGGATACTAACCACTAAGGGAGGCTCCGCCCCCTTGGAAGGGCGGGGGTGCCGCGGTTGTTTCCGGTCGAGCCTTCTCACCAGGTGCCGAGTGGAAAGACGGACGGAATCCTTCCCGCGGCTGCGTGCTTGAATCGTCACCTTCGCAACTGATGGCAGGCCGCGAGTTCCTTGGCTGTGTTGGCTCTGCCAACTTTCTCGATTTTGTTCGCGAGGCAGAGGAATCCGTTCATAAATCCAGTCCTGTTCGTTTCCATTAATTTGGGCGAGCAGCCGCTGCACCATCCATATTATTAATATTTCATCCGAAGAGGCCCCTAGCCGTATCCTGTGCGGCGGTGGGGAGACCGATCAGAGCCATAGCCTTTGCCTTTGCGTAGTCACAACGGATTCCATCAAGAGGCTTGGCTGCCGAGTGTGCCTGTAGAGCGCCGGTTTTCTGATTCGTGACGTAGGTGCCGTGCCGCAGTCGGTCATGCATGGTGATGGAAAATCGGGGTTGAGAGATGTGGAACACAGGTTCTTTCCTGGCCCCTTGAATGGTGAATCTCCGTGACAGAGCTCTCGTCCCAGCCCATCTCCTGTTGCGAGGCCGAAAGATGAGCCCTGAAGAATGAGAACGAATGAAAGCTATTTGTGCGCGGATCGCAGGAAAGAAGGACCGTGAGAGCTTCATACTGCTCTCAGGAGCTCAACGACCTGCTCGACAAGAAGGAGCACAGACTCGAGAGAGCTTCTTCGGAGCCGGATTCATCCAAAACGCAAAGGTCAGCGACATTTTCATCGATCCCGAGTCTGCGCTTACTGCGCCCGCTCCCAAACTAACCCGTTTGACACTTGCTCATCATTCGCGTGCATCAGGTACCAGAGTCAAGGCAAAGACCAAAACGTCCCGATTGCCCCATACCCGGCTCCCTGCAAGCCAGCTCTCTCGGTAACATCCTCGAAAGTGCCGTCCCACTTCTGGTGATAGAGACGATTCCAATAGTTGGGCCCAGTTCTCTGCCAGGATTGTGCCCTTGGTCGCCGGATCTTTAATAGGCGCTCCATTTACGAGAAACAGATCCAGCCTGCCATCATTGTCATAGTCGAATAGGGCACTCCGCCCCCATGGTCTGTGGCAAATAGTGCCTGGGCGTATGGGACGCCATGTACTGAAAATCCACTCCGAGTGCAGAGGTAACGTCCATAAAGTCGTCGTGGTTGGGGACCTTCAGTGGACTTAGCTGGTGGCTGCGCAGGGAGCGCCCCACTCAGAATGACAAGCAAGCCCAGTCTCTCGCGAAAACCCATAAGAGCGGCATATTATAGTGTTATTTCCGTGCTGAGAAGCCTCCGGGTCGGACAAGCACTGCGCCACGACGCTTGGTCGGATTCGAATGCGCGATGGCTAAAATTCAACAGGGCGACTCGACTGCGCCGGACATCAAAGAAAGACAGCAAGGCGGTCCCGTGAAGATACAGGAAAGAGCCGAAATCCAGGGCCAGAAGAGATTCTTAGGCGTTCCCATTCAGGATTTCGAGAAAGCCGGTCGCGAGCAATTGATTTACCTCTTAAAGGCGGGGCTAAGCCCTGACTCAACAGTCATCGATTTGGGCTGTGGCGTGTTGCGCGCGGGGTACTGGTTGATCCATTTCCTCAATCCGGGGAAATATTGCGGAATCGAGCCCAGCAAAGAAAGATTGGAGATAGGTAGTCAGTACATACTAGAACCGGACCATGTGGAAGCTAAACGTCCGAGATTCGACACTAACGCAGACTTTAATACATCTGTGTTCAATGAGAAGTTCGACTTTTTTCTAGCATACTCGGTGTGGACTCACGCGTCGAAGGCGCAGATCAAGGCGATGCTAGAAGCCTTCGGTCGCGACGCGAAAGAAGGCGGAGTGTTTCTCGCGACCTACTTACCCGCAAATTGGAGGCATTGGGACTATCGCGGAGAAAACTGGCATGGCACCAGTCATGAATCCGACGTGCCCGGTTGCATCCACCATAGCTCTGACTGGATCAGTGCGAATTGCAAGCTTAGAGGATTGACCGCGCATAGTCTTGGTCGAGACAAAACTCACGGTCAGTCCTGGCTCAGAATCACCCGAAGGAGTACTTAGTAAACTGAGGTCCATAGGCCGTCGCGATCACCTGTCGCGATCACCTTGACAGTAAAAGCTTCGCAGCCTATGCTGACCAACATCTGTTTGTATTTCTTTGCCCTTCCGAAGAGAGAGTGTTAACTGTATGGCACTTTCGTGTTTGTGTGCGCCAGAACTCTTCGATGCATTTAACAAACCAGCGCTAATCATGGGACATCCCGGCCATGAATTAAAAGTGCTTGGCTGGATCTCAGCATACAAGCCGCGAGTCTATGTCTTGACCGACGGATCGGGACGAGGTCTTCCGCGGCTCCATTCAACCCAAGAA
>Ga0070765_100002649_pt1 | contig 11286 bp, 11 predicted proteins | sample HubBroMetageWFT5_FD_71516 | JGI IMG/M metagenome (GOLD analysis project Ga0070765, IMG submission 71516) | Warmed and freeze-thawed soil microbial communities from the Hubbard Brook experimental Forest, New Hampshire - Hubbard Brook CCASE Soil... | ecosystem: Environmental > Terrestrial > Soil... | reverse complement strand
TTTGTTCATCGCTGCTCACTACGTCGGACAAGTGATCTTCAACTGTGAGGACACGGTTAAACGGTAGCTGTTGAAATATCCCGATAACGCTTATTGAGGGGTTTTGAGCGCTATCGCCTGATTTCGACCGTTACGAAAGCTCGACGTGAATTCGATAGAAAATGAAATCAGGTACGGGCAGACTATCGTGCGGGTTGGAAACGCTATACAGAACTGGAACTGTCATGCCGATGGAAAATCCAGCCAGCGGACCGCCTTTACCCATCACGGCGCCCCCGACAGGTGATTCGTATTCGTAAATGGCGGCGCGGCTACGTCGATAACGTTCAAACCTTACGATTTTCGCCAAGCTTGAAGCATAGTTGGCCACGATCCTGTGTTCCGTTACGAATCGCCAGCCAAAGAAGACAATCGCGAACAGCAGACCACTCGCCGGCAGAATTCGGTCAGCCCAAGAGCCAGGCATCAGGAAGAAACCAATCTCGGTAGCTAAGGCGAGAACAAGCAGCACCAAAGCGGATATGCGCAATTGAGGCTTCAGTCTCAGGAGGCTGCTTGCGACGAGTTCAGGCGACGGCCACTTGTTCCCTGCTGGATTGATCTGCTGCAAGCTGCGGTAGTCGCGATAAGGAATGATCGCGACCGCACCTGCCAAGAACCCAGCCAGCGGAAGGTAAATAAGGCCCGTGATTGGTATTGCCCATAGAAGGACGCCTCTCCTATCACAATCGCTGCACCATTGCAGGCCCCCAAGGAAAGACCGCGGATTGCCGCACGCTTCGCACGGTATCTCTGGACGAACGTTCGTCTGCACCCTCCGTCGTGGATGTTGTTGTCAAGATCATCGCATACTCCAGACGTTTGTCGCCGTTACGCTGGTACCTAACTGTTGATAAATCCCCATTTCTCTCAAAACCCATTCGCCCAGCCTGGAGGAGGTCAAAGAGTGTAGACGCCTGAGGGTGCTCCTTTTGTAGGTGATCATGCGAACGATGACAACCTACTCCAAAAGGGGCGCCCTCTTATAATGCGATTGCATCAGTTAGGAATTTGTACTGTACAAGCGAACCGGGCAATGCTCGGCGGTGGGAAGCCCACGCAACCGATTCGACACCGGCTGGGATCTACCTATTGGAGCTCTGGCCCTTACAGCTCGCGGCTTGACAATTGTGTTGACTTCCCGCGCTCCAAAGCTCAAAATCTGCCGCAATCGCCCTCCGAAGAGCATTTCCAGCCCGTTCGGAAACGCAACACCCCCTGTGGCGAATGGTCGCTCACTCTTGGTCTAATACCGAACCCCAATCGATGGACAAGGTTTTTTCTAAAGTTCTTCGACCCTAGGCCGAACGATTTCGGAATCGTCATGGGTGCAGCCAACTACCCACAACGCACTATCGAAGCGACGCCATTGTTACCAAGCGGGGTGCTGCTGAGGTTACTCGCCGCCCTTGGCGTTCTCGCTTTTATTTTCTCCGCAACCTCCCCTGATGACGACGACATTCAGCAAGAGTTTTATAGAACTAGTAAGTTAAAGCCATGTGCGTTTGTTAACTACAAAGCAGTATCCAATCTCCGGACCTTCCGAATCGGAGCGGTGTGTTCCGCGCTTGCCGCCAACGTCGCAATTTCCTCCCATTTCGATACAGTCCGCGTCTCCGTCCCTAGCTACGACAAGGGCAGAGTTTGCAACAGCGGAGCCGGCGATCGTTCGCCTCCCACCAAATCATCCTAGACCATCTTGAAATTCTTAAATCGGGCGATTCCAAGGATTCCCCGCTGGTCGGTATCTGGCCGCCCGGACGAACACCGGGGTCTGAGAAGACTTCTGTTGAAGGAGACGCTATGAAAAGGAGACGCTATGAAGAAGAACAAGACGAACGAACAGATTGAAGACACCAAGGATCAACTTAGCGGAAAATTAGATGCTCAGGATTTGGCAACCAGTTCGGCTCCTAATTCCCTTAGCAGGCGCTCATTCCTGGAACGCGTTAGCGCCTCCACCGCTGTGGCGGCCACTGTAGGTGTCGGATTGCCCTCGCTGCTAACTGAGAAAGCCAAAGCTGACGATGGCGAAGGCCCGTCGCGTCGAGCGCAATCTTATCGAATCCGGGTCCGGGCGGCGAACGCCGAACGCGATATCCCCACTGCGCATCAGATCAACAATGGTGACGAACGCCAATATGACAACTTCATTGGTAACTACTCCCAGGGCCTACCCCACAACAGTCTCGGCGAGGTTGACCCGACCGCGTACCATGTACTGTTGACCGCCGTGCACAGCGGAAGATCCAGCGACTTCGCAAACATCCCCCTCGGGGGAAATGCGAAGCTCGCCGGTCCGCAAGGAGGGCTGGCGTTCGACCTGGAAGGCACTGATAGCGGTCAGCTCACCATCCCACCCTCACCCGCTTTGGCCAGCGCGGAGAGGGCAGGGGAGATGGTCGAAGACTACTGGATGGCCCTGGCTCGCGACGTTCCCTTCTCTCAGTATGGCAACGAGCCCATCACAGCGGCGGCGATCGCTGACCTCAACAAACTGTCCGTCTTCACAGGACCAAAAACGAACGGTGAGGTCACTGCGAACACACTGTTCCGGGGGCTCAGGCCGGGCGATCTGACCGGTCCCTACCTCTCGCAGTTTTTTCTCCTACCAGTCACCTTTGGAACCATGAGCGTCACCCAGAAATTTAATGCCTACGTTCCAGCCACAGACTACTTGACGGATTTCAACTCCTGGTTGGCGGTACAAAATGGGCAAGGTCCGTTCCCCGCGAATGCCATTTTCGGCACCAGTTACATTAAGAACGGCCGTGACCTTGGCGCGTGGGTCCATACGGACATTACGTTCCAGGCCTACCTGTTCGCGGCACAGTGGCTGCTCACCCACGGAGCTCCGTTGAACCTTGGGAATCCCTATCTCGCGATAAAAAATCAGGCAGGGGTTCAAACCTTTGGACCCCAACACATTCTTGACTTGTTGGGGGAAGTCTCGAACCGGGCGCTAAAAGCCATGTGGTACCAGAAGTGGTTCGTGCACCGTGCGTTGCGGCCCATTGCCTATGGGGGCTTGGTGCACAATACGATCACTGGAGCAAAAAACTATCCCGTCCACGGCGATGTTCTGAATTCTCAGGTGGTCAACCAGATTTTTTCAAAGCACGGCTCCTACCTCTTGCCCGCAGCTTACCCCGAAGGTAACCCGCAGCATCCGTCTTACGGGGAGGGGCATGGCGTGATTGCCGGCGCCTGCGTCACCGCGCTGAAAGCCTTCTTCAATGAAAACTTTGTGATACCCAATCCAGTGGTCGCTTCCGACGATGGTCAGTCCCTGCTGCCCTATGCCGGTTCCGACGCGGCGCAAGTCACGGTGGGCGGCGAACTCAATAAGCTAGCCAACAATGTCGCATTGGGCCGTGACGTGGCCGGAGTGCACTGGCGCTCTGATGCGGAGCAGGCTCTGCTGCTCGGCGAGGCGGTCACGATTAGCATCCTGCGCGACCAGCGCGAGACGTACAACGAGCCCTTTACTGGTTTTACCTTCACCAAATTTGACGGCACCACAATCACCGTGTGACCAGCCAGAGGCAGCCCGGAAGTCTCTAGGGCTGCCTCTGCTTCTGGATGATCCTAGCAGTACAGCACCAAACAGGTGGGGATGATTCCGTGCAGCATCGACGGCCATCTGCCAGCGACAACTTCACCGTTGACACCCGGGACTTTAACTGGCGAAAAATCCCGATAGCGCTCACTGACCCGGTCGGCCAATTCCTCAAATGAGCGTAAACGCCTGCTGCTCCAATTTGACCCAAAGGTCAGTAGTGGAATCGATAGCGGACTTCTGCATAAATCTCCCGTGGGTTGTTCCAGTGGAAACCGCCGAAGGTCTGGCTGTTGTCGAGTTCCACGCGACGGTTGGCTACATTCAGAGCGTGCAGCGATGCTGAGAAGCGTTCACCAAAATCCTTGCCGAGGGAAAGATCGAAGGTTGTGTGCTGCGGCAATTTGTCCCCCGGATATGGCTGGCCCGGAAAAGCGTTACTGAAACCGGAGCCGTAGTAGAGGTTCGTTGAGGCATAGGATCGCCACGGAAGTGCAACGTCGCCGCCCATGTTGAGGGTGTTGCGCTGATCGTGATCAAGGGGGAATAGTGAACTCGGCGGCGAAAAGTTCGTCAAACCCCCTGTAATGGGTAATGCGCCTTCTGCGATTTGATTCGAGTAGGCGAGATGGACCTGCCCACGATGGGCAATGCGGGGCGAGCGAAGGGTAAGTTCCCAGCCGCGAATGACAGCTTGGGAAATCGTGATGGGAAAGCAAGCGCCAGAACCGATGCAGCTGTGATCGAAAAAATTACTGGCGTTGGTTTTGAAGTTGTCGATGTCAACCGTCCACCCACGGTAAGGAATGGTCACGCCAAACTGATGCTCTTCGTCACGCTCGCCGTGGAGCGCGATGAACCCGCAGTTATTGACACTGCAAAACTGAAGTAGCTGGCCGGAAACAGTAATCAACGGTGGTGCCTGATAGTAGTGGCCGTAGAAGGCGCGGAATGTCCACTTGAGGCGCGGAACGTTGAGCGCAGCTCCGAAGCGCGGACTGATCGCGCTCTCCGAAACTCCGCCAGAAAAGTGGGTTGGGCGCATTCCCGCAGAAAGTGTCAGCCACGAAAAGGGCTTGAATTTATCATCCAAGAAGTAGGCTATCAGTCTGCCGGAAGGATGCTCACGGTCCATGAACGGCGGATTGCCACTTCCGTCATTGAAGATCGCACCGACCAGCTCGTTGTCGTGCTGATAGAAACTGTACAAGCCCGTCTGAAGGTTGTTTCTGGCGAAGTTAGCATTGAAGGCGACCTGGCCTCCGGCATAGGTCGAAGCGCGATGGTCAGTTGAGGCGATGGGCAGGTCGTTCGGCAAGCTGTCAAAGTTGGCGCTATTGTAGTGATAGAAAGGCGAAATGGTCAGCAGCGTTTTAGAGTTGAACGTGTGTACCCACGAAAAGTTCGCGAAGGCATCGCCTTCATGCTGGCCATCACGCAAGCCGATGCTTGGGTACTGCGCAACGAAGCCGTTTTCAGCTATTGGTGCGTTCTCGATGTCGTTTGGGTTGGGATCATAAGGAATTTGGTAGTAGTCCTTGCGCAGCGAAGTCACGAAGCGGAGTTGGTTCGAGGGATCGATGTTGAAGATCAGGGAGCCGAAGCCTCCATACCCATTCGTGGCATCGTGAACGAGTTCGGGAACAGGTGGCTGCAAACCCAGATCGCTACGATTCCCATTTACACTGGCATAGTAGGCGAATCGCTCGGTGTGACTTCCGAGGCTTAGCTGCGCGTTGGTCTGATAGAAGTTTCCTGCACTGAGAACCAGCTCACCTTGGTTGTTGCGCTCGAAACCAGTGCGAGGGACGATGTTGAACACACCGTACGTCCGGTCACCAAACTCCGCACTGTAACTTCCGCGATTGACCTCCATATAGTCGATGTCCTTCGGATCAACCTGCGGACCGAGATTCGAGGCGATGTTTGTGTTTGGGACAGGAACGCCGTCTACCAGCCAGCTTGTCTGATGACCGCCGCGAATGTGCAGCTGGTCATGAGTGACATACGAGCCGGGGACGTAGTCCGTGATCATGGCTAGGCTGTTGCTTCGGGACACTCCCGGCGTTCGCTCGATGTCGAGGCGGCTGATCAAAGTGATGGGCGTCGCGGAATCGGTTGGCGCTATCACCGGTGCGCCTGAAACATTCACCGTCTCCTTCGCAGCCGCTAGATTCAACTGAAAGTGGACGACGGGTTCAGTGCCGGAGTTGACGACTACAATCTGCATCACCTGGGAAAATCCTGGACTCGCCACGCTGATTGAGTATTCTCCAACAGGGACGGCACTGAAGACGAACTCACCGTTCGTGTCCGTGTTCGCACTCTTGGACCAGTCTGACGCTTTCGCCCTCAGCATTACCATGGTTCCTGAAATCGGACGGTGCTGCGGGTCATGAACTACTCCCCGGACTGAACCGAAAATACCGGCGAGTGCGGTCGAGGCGAGCGTCACCACGGTCGCCAATAATGCAATTCTCCTTGTCATAACTTGCTCCCAGCATCTCTCGACACCATCAAGCATCGAGGTGGTAGGCCACGAATCTCGGATCGGCGTGGCAAGCGGCCAAAACCTTCGGAGTCGTACACGAAGGAATCCAGCAGGGGAATCCCCATACTGAGGTTAGGTTCTTGGGCTTCAGGAGATTTACAGGAGAGATACGGGAGGACCGCGCGCGGACCATTCGCGAGCAGCTACGCGACACCCGCGATCGAGAGCAGACGCCGCGACGTAGCCCACAGTGATACAGGAAGCAGGGACGAATTTCGTAGCATGCAAGCCTTGGAACGTTGCGAGGATAATTGGCGCTGAATAAGGGCAGCTGCTTTGAGATCCACGGATAGTCAGTTTGTCATCGCCGGACGTTCCCGACGCGACAGCGATGGCTGACATGCAGTGGTGCTTCCCGTCCCGGCGGCAGCACGCCTGCACAGCAGTTGCTGTTGCCGCGAGGGCGATCGGAGCTACAAGGCTCCAACCCATCGCGGACAACACGAAACTGGCAAATACTCGGCGCATACCTTTGGCGGACATTAGCACATCACAACCCTAGGCGACAATGGCCCTAAGCAGTAGTTGGCGTAAAATCCCCATAACGCTCACTGACTCCCAAAAAGGCGAAGGGAAGGCGCAAGCTTGTGCTAACGCCTGGTTACGTCAATTATCCGCCAAGTCCGCCCGGTTGGAGGAGAACGCCTCTTTTGATTTGATCACAAACTCGAACTCAATCCTGGGGCTTAATGAGCTTCACGGATAGTGTCTTGTGGTCGTTTTCGGAGAGTGTTACCCCTTTGGGCTCTGATTGGTAAGAACTACCGTCGGAAGAGATTGGAGATCTTGCGGACACACGATATTTACCCAGGGAGAGACCGACCAGCGAAAAGTGCCCGGCCTGATCGGTCCTGGTGCTGCGCGAGAGAAACCGGTTGTATGGGGTTTCGGGATCGGGCGCAACGCGAACCCTTGCACCAATCACCGCACCATCGTCGTCGCTGACAGAACCTTCCAACTGCGCGCTGGCGGAGCTAACGGTGATCTCAAGCTTGCCACTGGAGGCACCCTTTTCAAGTTGCAGGCCTTCTCTAAATACGTCGTCAGCACCGAAGCGCATCGACTTCACGAACCATTTCTCTTCAAGCCCCCAAATCTGAACGGCATAATTGCCGTCCGGCACTGCGGTGATTTCAAACGTTCCATCCTTCTTTACACGGCCCGGCCCGCACGATTGCTCATCTTCCTCGGTGGACTGAAGGGCTACTATAATTCGCTCAAGATTCAGTGAGCCCGAGCCAGTAACTTGTACTCTGCCGTAAAGGTTAGCGCCGAGGCCGAGAGAGATGGTGAGCGACTCGATGTTATCGCCAGCCACCTCGACTTTCTGCCGTGCTCGCGGCTCGTAATAACCGCCTATTCCCTCTACTTGTTGGTAAACCGTGATCACATAGCTGCCCGGCGGGACACCTTTCAGGCGGAAGTTACCTTTTTCGTCGGTAGTATCATTCAGTCGGACACCGTAGTCGGCTCCTTGAGGCTGCAGTTCAACAAAGGCGTCTCTAGAGGGACCGGCGAGGCCCACGACGTGGCCAGCCACCTCAGCGGTCCTGACGCGGCGCATCGCGACGTCAGCTTGCGCTTCGGCTCCGGGTTTTACCGAAATCGTCTGGGCTTGACTCACTTGGGCTACTCCGGGGTAATACAACGAAGCGAACTCGCTGCCGAAAAACTCCTGAAGCTGGTAGCTCTCTGATGCCGCACCAATCGGGTCGGGTTGAGATGAGTCCGTGACCTGTAAGTAGTATTCGCCGGGTTTCAGGCCGAAGATGCGGTACAGGCCGCGATCGTCGGTTTGGGCAGAGGACACGGGGCGCAATTCCAGCTTTCGAGGTGTGGGACGCGGGTCGTCTTCCATTTCGTCTTCGTTGGGGGCGCGCAACGCGACGACCTGGACACGCACCATGGCTTCGCCGTCGTCGTTGGTGACGCGACCGGTGATGACAGCGGCCACGGTCATGCGGAACAGGACATCGCTGACCTTGTCTCCGGGCTTGAGCGATAAAGTCGCACCACGCTCGTCGCCCTTGGCCTCGAAGTGCTGGTCCACAAAACCCGGATGTGTCGCCAAGAACTCGTAGCGGCCGTGCTCCACATCCTTGATGACAAACTGGCCATCGCTGTCGGAGGTGCCGGCGTAGACACGGTGGTGCGAATCGGGGCGCTCAGGCACGAGTGCCACACGAGCCGATTTCAAGGGAGTGCCATCTAAGGCATTCACGACACGACCGGACACAACGCAGGGAGGGGCGGGACGCTCGGCGGTCTTGTCGGATGCAGGCGGCGAAGAGGTTTGCGCGAGCAGGCTTGCGCAGACGATGATTACCGCTGCTACGGGCAAAAGGCTCACATCGATAACTCTTATCCGGCAGTGGAGTGTAGGCCGCTATTATAGGCCATCTCGCTTGACTGCTGATTGTTGTTGAAATATCTCGATTTCACTCACTGACGGGCCGCGAGGTTCAGACCGGAGTCTGAAGCATTCAACCGCACCGTGCTCGCACTTGTACACATCCCTTCTTGAAGGCAGATATCAGCTGGGAACGGGTAGGTTCATTTGCCTCGACAAGCAGTGTCACAACACTTTGATCAACATCGAGAACAAGTGCCTTCAGATCAGTCGAACCAACCCATGTCCCATCCGGGAATGTTTCATCGTAATCCGAACCGACGATGCACCCTGGCTTGAACCTATTGGCATTTGCTTGAGCGACTCGGATTGTCACGGCAGTCCCCTCACCACCATCCCAGAAACCGAACTCACGGTCGCCAACGAAACCCTTCACTGCCGGTGTCCCGTTCTGCCAGGTATAAGGCCGAGCGGAGACGAATTCGTATGCCGAGAAACTCTTACGGTAAGAGTGGCTTGTATGAGCCAGCCAACCAAGCCAGCACAGCACAGTCAGAACTAGGGCTGCCACTGATCCGCCCAGCAACCACGGAGCGATTCGTTTCACGCCTTTATCCTTGTCATTTTAGTTCGCAACGAAAGAACGCTTTTATATTCGTTTGCGTATGGTCTCTCCATACCACGATACAACGATGCGATCCTGACCGCGAAGCATTCTCAGCTGTCGTAATATCCCCATATCACTCATCGTCCGTGACAGAAGCTTCTTCGATAGGTCTGTTGAAGTCATAAATCCTCTGGTAGCTGCTGCTTCCATCGAAGTTGCGGCCGCCAAGCCTGTATTCAGCCGCCATGATCACGTCGCGCCAGTCTAGTCGCAAACGCAGAAGGCATTCTTCTAGTCGGCGAAGAACGCCTCGAGAACTGGTCACGGCACACCGGAGGAGTCGAGGGGTCGCCGGCTCCCCTGTATGAATTTCGGCTGTGCTCAAAAGAGCTAACGCACGAACCTTCTCCCCGTCGTTGAAGTGGGCGTTAACCCACCGCACTACATCCTCAGGAATCTCCATACCTGGTGATTATCTCTCTGACCCATGACTGTTGATAAATCCCCATTACACTCATCATGGCGTTGCGCTGGGCACTTGAGTGTAATCGCCTGGTTTCGACAACAACGTCGTTCACCTTTGTGTTTGGGCGAGAATTCCAGGTTCCAATGGGTGACGATTGATCCAATCCGTTGCCAGTCGCTTCGCCTCGCCGAGTTGTGCCCTGGTCATCCGCCGAGCTAGGCTCTTGATTTCATCGTCAGTTGGGTTGTTAGAGTAGGCGGCAACGATGGCGGACCACATGTACTCTTGCACGACGTCTCTTGGTAATCGACCATCATGATACATATTCGCCAGCTCAACTTTGGCTTCCCACACTCCTCCGAGATATGACGGGGTGTGATCGGCAGCCCTCCTGAACCAATGGGCAGCAACTGTGTTGCTCTCCGCTATGCCTTCGCCATCTTGGTACATCTGGCCGAGACAGAACTGGGCGTCCGGCAGGCCTTCCCGCGCAGCAATTCGTAGCCAGTTGAATGCCTCACGATAGTCGGTCACTCCAAACCAACCCTGTTCGTAGCCAGTTCCGAGCCAAAACTGGGCCTCAGCATCGCCTTGCGTCGCCGCCCGACGCAACCACCTGTCGGCCTCACCGTAATCACGGACAGGGCCCTTCCCTTTGACTTTGCTTAAGTAAATCTGGCCCATGCCCCGCTGGGCGGGTGCGTAACCCTGTTCAGCAGACTTGAGCATCCAGACTTGAGAGGCGGCGAAGTCTTTTGGGACTAATCGACCTTCTTCATAGATCAGTGCCAGCCAATATTGCGCCTCTCTGTTCCCTGATTGGGCCTTCGACGAAATGTCTACAACATCGTTGAGCGTCAGCGTTTGCTGAGTAGCCAACATCGCGAGGCGTGCTTCAGTGGAGGCGGGAAGGTGTTCCTGAGCAATTGAGGAAAGGCTCAACGAGGTCGTCAACATGAACAGGAGTGCGCTGCGACGCTTCACAGGACCCCCAATGCTTCTGGTCCGATAGTATACCCGAGCAGACTTGGCGAAAAATCTCTATAGCACTCATTGACCCAAAGGCTTAGGGCTGGCTTCGAGGAGTCACTCTGACGCCGTCAATCCCGTTGCTCCACTCCCTCTCGATGAACCTTGATATGGCTTGATCAAGGTCCTCAAACTCAGTGCTGCCTCGTTCCGCCAGTTCGGTTGGCTTTATGGGGTTGCTTCGCTGCCATACCATCTCGATTTTTCTTTCGGGACGTTTCACCAAAAAGAATCCCTCGAACACCGATTCTCCCGGCTTCCAGATTCGTGCATGTGGTGGGAACACGCCATTGCGTTGAAATAGGCACTTCACGGCCGCAGCAACCTCTTCGACCGATAAACAGTCCGAGCCAAGCAGTTGACGCTCGGGCACACTCAAATGGAGGGAAACAACAAGTTTTTCGATCAGCGTTTCTCTAATGGTCGTCACTGCATCATGATAATTGACGTAATTCTCCATTACGCTCATTGACCACGAAACTGGCCTTTAATGAGCGCATTCCTTCCGAACAGCAGAGTCGTCAGTGCGTCGCTCTGAAGTCGTCCTCATCCGCTGATCCCTCACCAACTGGTTTCTGAGGCTCATCGACGTCAACCGTTTCGGAGCATTCACCTTTGTCATCGTAATCGCAGACTCGACCCGGATGGGCTTTCTTGCACTTCTGGCAGAAGTCTGTGGCCATCT